>Ga0209048_10000713_pt1 | contig 35152 bp, 38 predicted proteins | sample FrelakmetCRP12CR_FD_187146 | JGI IMG/M metagenome (GOLD analysis project Ga0209048, IMG submission 187146) | Freshwater lake sediment microbial communities from the University of Notre Dame, USA, for methane emissions studies - CRP12 CR (SPAdes)... | ecosystem: Environmental > Aquatic >...
GCCAGGCGCACCTCGCCGCTGCGGCTGCGCGACAACTGCCTCAGTTCAGCCATCACCTCTGGCGCGCATGACAGCGCCACCGCCACTCGAGCCATCGCATCTCCTTGTTCGACAAGACAAGGAGATCATATTACTATCGCACATAAATGCAATTAAACACTAGCGCGCGCCAGAGCCATCAGCCCTGCCAGACCGCGTAGCCCTTCTCCTGCAGCTCGTCGGCGAGATCCTGTTCCATCTGCCGTGCCGCTGCGTACGGCATGGGGTTGAAGGCCTCGTACAGCTTGGGCAGCAGTCGCACGCCGTACTTGTGCGCGTAGCGGTTGCTCTTGTATCCGTCGCGGTGATTGGCAAAGCGCCGCTCAACCGGCAGGCCCGTCATGCCGACGTACACGCACGGCTTGCCTTCGACATAGTTCGGGTTGCGCGCGCGGAAGCGGCGCTCGCGCAGCACCGCCGGGTCGAGTTCGATCACGTAGACGTGGTGCGCAAGGCGAGGGGTGTCGGGCTTTCTCATTGCTTCGATGCCATGTGGCAGGGGCCAGGCGCCGACAATTCTCCCGCGTCTCTCGCCGCCGCCGCCCACGCGCGGCAGTAACGTAGCGTGCCAGCGAGGCTACCATCGGGTCCGTCGTTGCGCGCATCGAGGGCGAACCGTGCTGCCTGACCACTACCGGGCTCGTTACCAGGACACCGAGCAGGGTCTCGTGCCGGAGAACATCAGGGCGGTGGGCACCATCTATGTCGCCTGGCAGCTTGACGCGCTGCGCATATTCGATGTCGGCGACCGGTTGGTCGAACTGTCCACGCGCGGGCAACTGCCGACCGGCCGCGGCCCGGCCGCCGCCACAATGACGGACTATGCGTTCGACCCCAATCGACTCTCCGCAGTCGAGCGACAGCATCTATACGAGCGCGCGTTCGGCGCACCGGGCGGAATCGAGGATGAAGTCAACCAGGGCTTCAGTGACCTGTGGCTGCACTTTGTCACCGGCGTGGCGGAATTTGCGCGCCGACGAAACGCGCCGGGCTTGCCGCGGCCAGCCCTTCTCGCCCAGCCGGCGGTGCGCCGCGCCGCGCTCGCGCTCGCAGTCAACCTGTCGCGGCACGGCAGCGACAGTGCGAATGTCGCGGCCAAGCATTTGCACAGGACCCTCGAGCAGCTGCTGAGCCTTCTGAAAGAACCTGAGGTGTCGAAGACGCTCGGTGTCAGCAACATGTGGGAGGTGATCGACCGTGTCAACCGCCAGTACCTGGGCGGCCCGGTCGAAATCGTGCGGGCGCGCACGCTGGCCCAGGCTGGCATGCACATCATGGCGTGGCTGGCCACGCATGCACCTGACCTGCACGACGCGCAAAGCTCCAATGCTGCCGGCGCCAATCCGCCGCCGTCAGACACCGACCTGCTCACCACCGTCGAGCATTGGCTGGCGGCGAGCAACTTGTCTGGCAGCGCGATAGAGCAAAGCGCCCAATCCAGTGAATCGCCACCGAAGAGGGCGCCTCTGATCCAACTGCCAACCCTGGGCGCGGACGTTCTGCAAGCGGTGAACCGTATCGAGGCCGACGCGCGATCACGGGCGGGCGGCGTGTGCGCACTCTTCCACGGTCCCGCGGACTCGGGCAAGACGCTGGCCGCGCAGATGCTGGCTTCGCGGCTTGCACGCGACCTGTATCGCGTCGATCTTTCTTCCGTCGTGGCGACGTACATCGGCGAGACGGAAAGGAACCTCGAGCGCGTCCTTGCGCAGGTCCGCGAAACCGGCGCCGTGCTGCTATTCGACCAAGCCGATGCGCTGTTCGGCCAGCGCTCCGACCTGACGGATGCGCACGACCGCTACGCCAACGGGGAAACCAACCGTCTTATGCAGCACATTGAAGGGTATCGCGGCTTGGTGATCCTCGAGACCAACCGCAAACCGGCGCTCGATGCCGCGTTCGTGTGCCGGCTGCGGCATGTGATCGACTTTCCGCCGCGCGCGAAGCGCAGCGAAGACTAAGCTGCATCACGACGGCGCACTGAGCCCGCGCCGCATCGGTCATGCACACTGCGGCCCGTGACGAATCTGCTGGCCCATCTGCTCGTTCCACGCGGGGCTGATGCTTCGGCGCGCGTGCTGGTGGGTGGGCGCGCCCTCCGCGCGTTTGTCGACGGCTATGTCGCGGTGCTGCTGCCCGCGTACCTGCTGCAACTGGGCCTCGGTGTGTGGGCGGTAGGCGTGTTGAGCACGGCGACGTTGCTGGGCTCCGCCCTCGCCACGCTGGCGGTCGGCGCTTGGGGGCATCGATTGGCACAGCGCCGGCTGCTGCTCGGGGCGGCACTGCTGATGGCCACCACGGGGCTCGCGTTCGCGAGTCTTTCGCAGTTCTGGCCGCTGCTGCTGGTGGCCTTCATCGGCACGCTGAATCCCAGTTCCGGCGACGTGAGCGTCTTCCTGCCGCTCGAGTATGCGCAGCTTGCCGGCGCGGCCCGGGCCAATACGCGTACCGCGCTCTTTGCCCGCTACAGCCTGCTCGCCTCGTTGAGCGCCGCGTTCGGCGCACTCGCCGCCGCGCTGCCCGCATGGATCGCCGCACACAGCGACGTCAGCCTGCTCAGCGCGATGCGGCTGATGTTCGTCGTCTATGCCGCGGTCGGGCTCATCGTGCTGTGGCTGTACCGGCGGCTCCCCGAACCACACGCCGAGCGGGGCAAAGCCAAGATAGCGCTCGGCCCGTCGCGACGCATCATCTTCAAACTGGCCGCGTTGTTCTCGGTCGATTCATTTGCCGGCGGTCTGGTGGTGAGCAGCCTGATGTCGTTGTGGCTGATGCAGCGTTTTGGCCTCTCACTGGCCGGCGCGGGAGCGTTCTTCTTCTGGGCCGGGCTGCTGACCGCGGCCTCGCAACTCGCCGCACCGTGGGTCGCGCGCCGAATCGGCTTGCTGAACACCATGGTGTTCACGCATATCCCCGCCAACTTGTGCCTGATCGGCGCCGCACTTGCGCCCAGTCTGCCACTGGCGCTGGGCCTGCTCTTCATGCGCAGTGCGCTCTCGCAGATGGACGTGCCGACGCGCACCGCGTACGTGATGAGCGTGGTCACGCCGCCCGAGCGCGCCGCCGCGGCCAGCCTGACCGCGGTGCCGCGCAGCCTGGCCTCGGCGCTGAGCCCCACACTGGGCAGTGCGCTCTTTGCCGCCGGCTGGCTCGCCACGCCGCTGGTGGTCTGCGGGCTGCTGAAGATCGGCTACGACCTCACGCTGTGGGTCGCCTGCCGCAGGCACCGGCTCGACGAGCAGTAGGCGGCAAACGCGCGGACGCGGCCAGCTACACCGTCAGCCCGTGGTTCGTCCTTCTTGCGGGGCGCTTCGCGGCCGGCTTCGCGGTATGCGTGGCGGCCGATACGCGCTTCGCGACCTTTTTCGTGGCGCGCTTCACCGCGGCCACCGCCTCTTTCATCGAACTGCGGACCGCCTTGGCGGCGGTGACCGCTTCTTGCATCGAGCTGCAGGCCACCTTCACGGCGCTGTCTTTGGCGCGCCGGACCCTTTTCTCAACCGCGTCGAGCTTGGCCCCCACCTCCGCGGCCGACATGTGGCGCGTATCGGCGGCGTGTGCGCGCTTGTCGCTTTGAACGTCCTTGGACTTGCCGCTGCTGTTCCGGACGGCGTAGAGCTTGGTGCCGGCGCGACTTTCCATCGTGGTACGACGGGTGGTCATCTTTGCTCCTTTCAAATCCGCTTGGGGTCGACGCGAACCCGCGCCAACCGATACCATTGTCGGCAACAAACAACCCTGCACACTGCCGCGCGTCAGGAACGCTGCGTTGCCGATGGAACGATCTAACCCTGCCGCGCATCCCGCGATACCGGTCTGCTGCTCCACGACGATCCTCTGCGACCGGCTGGCACAATCATCCGGTCATTCGGAATCGCCACGCGAGGAACCGCATGCGAAAGCTCAACGAAGCGCAGTGGCAATCCCTGATGAGCATCCTGCTGCGCGAAATGGCGCACATCGCGCCTGACTGGACGGCGCACAGCGCGCATGACCCCGGCATCACGGTGCTCGAGCTGCTTGCCGGTGTGCTGACCGACCTGCAGTACCGCAATCACAAGTTCGACACGGCTGGGCGCCTGCTCGCGAGGCAAGTGGCGCGGTTGGCGCACTCGTTGGCGGGCGCGGCCAGCGCGGGCGACTGCCCACCGGGCCTGCAGCGGGTCAACTACTTCACCGGCAACCTGCTCGGCGCGGATGACTTCACCGCCGAACAGGACTACATCAGCCACAAGATCCAGCGCCGCAATCGCCTGCTGCACGGCGCCGGCGTCGTGTCCGGCCTGCAGGTCACGCTCGAGCGCCCGGGCGGCAACGCGCAGGTGGTCATCGCGCCCGGCCTGGCGTTCAACTCCCTCGGCGAGGAGATCGAGGTCAGCGCACCGACCCCGATGCCACTGCCCGCGCAAGGCAAATCGCTGCTGGTGCTGCTGCACTACGCCGAGCAACCGTGCCGGCCTGTGCCCGCGTGGACGACGGACCCGCAGGCCGACGCGCAAGAGCAAGCAGGGCCTTCGCGCATCACAGAAACCTTCACCGCAGCCCTTGCGCCGAGTGCCGACGAGACGGCCGTTGCGCTCGCGCGGCTGAACTTCAACCGGGGGCGGTGGGTGCTGGATCGGAAGTTCAGGGCGGCGCAGGTCAGACCTTGAGTCAGACCAAACGCGGCGCCGGTTATCCGCTTGCGTTGAGCTGGTCGACGTGACCCGCCGTGGATGCGTGCAGCGCGCGGCGCAGCGCCATCACTGGCGCGTTCTGGTCAACGTCCTTTCATTCGGAGCCGTCCTTGCGATCGCACTGAGCGCATTCGCATCTGCGCACGCCGCCGATTGCAGCGGCCGCCAGTCGGCCGGGTATCGTGTGCTGGCGCTCGACAACGGCCGCAAGGTTGCGGTCTGGTACCCGGCGGCGAGCGCGGAGCAAGCGTCGGCGCCTTCGCGCTCGAAAAGCGGTTTCAGGAGCAGCGTGGCGAGTGACGCGGCGCCCGCGGCGTGCCCGCGCGTGCCGCTGGTGTTGTTCTCGCATGGGCTGGGCGGCTGCGCGTTGCAGTCGACCTTCGTGACTGAAGAGCTCGCCCGCCACGGCTACGTGGTGGCCGCGCCCGACCATGCGGACGCGGCGTGCGCCATCGGCACGGACGAGCTCAACTTCGGCAACGTGCGCACCGACAAATCGTTGCTCGACCCTCAAAGCTGGAACGATCGCAGCGAAATCGACCGCCTGAACGATCTGCGCGCAGTGATCCAGCTGGTGGCGAATGATCCGCAACTCGCGCGCATTGCCGATACTTCGCGCATCGGCGCCGTGGGGCATTCGCTGGGCGGCTATACGGTGATCGGCATGGCGGGCGGCTGGCCCGCGTGGAAAACGCCGGAGGTCAAGGCGGTGCTCGCGTTTTCACCGTACGTGGCGCCCTTCATTGCGCAGGGTACATTGGCACGGTTGCAGGTGCCGGTGATGTACCAGGGCGCGACGCTGGATTGGGGCATGACGCCGAGCCTCGAAGGGCCGAACGGCGCCTACGCCATGACCGCACCGCCCAAGTTCTACGCGAAGCTGAACGGCGGCACACACTTCGAGTGGACCAACCTGCTGTGCGCCGACCAGCCCAACGTGGTCGCGTGCCTGAAGGCCAAGCCCAACGCGGACCTGATCGACCGCTACGCCATCGAATTTCTCGACCGGTATCTCAAGGGCAAGGCCGGCGCGGCGCTGAGCTCGCAGGGGCGCGGGTTGAATTCGTATCAATTTAGGCTGCGCTAGAGCACTTGCAAGCGGTGCCCACAAAATGCACCAACGGCGCGGCCTCGACGCAGCCCGCCAACGCATCGCGCGGGTCGCCCGGGGTAGGCGACATGCAGCGCATCGAGCTTGAGGTCGTTCAAGGCGATGCGCATTGACGGCGTCAGACTCGGTGCATCGACGCGCTCGAAGTCCACGCCGACGCGCTTGCCGTACGTGAACATCAGCAGATTGCGCTCGACCCCCGATGTGGGTGGCCCAGAAGCACGCGTGATCCGGTTGCGCGAGGCGCAACGCCAGCTCGAGTGCGAAGCCCTCCCAAGAGGCGCCAGAATTCGGGTGGATGCGCAGTTCGGCTGCGCTGCGCAGGCCCATCAGGGCATGCACCAACCCCGCTGTCGCGGAAATCGATCTTCGGCGCCTTGACCGGCTGTTTGCCGAGGTTCTCCTGCCACCGTTCCGGTTGCCGCACCATGTACGTCTGCCTCGGCCAGTCGAGGGAGCGCCTGACGGTGCTTTCGTTGACACCGAGCGGGCGCGCGGGGTGCGCCGGATTCCACACCGGGCCGTGAACGTGCGTGGGCATCATCCAGAAGCGGCGCATCGGAGGCACGGCGACGTTGACGCCCAGCAGCGGCAGGGCGCGGGCGAGAAGGAGCTCGACGAACCGTGCGCGCCATTCGACGCTTTGACCGTCTTGCGCCGCCAGGACAGACAGCGGCGCTCCACCGCGCCACCAGAAGTGGCGCTCCTGCGCGGTGCCGAGCTCCTGCAGCGTGGATCCGTCGACTTGGACAACCGCGATCCGCCCCAGCAGTGATTCGCCGCGCTGCCCAGCAGCACAAACCTGGCCGGCGCATCTTCGCGATCCATCACGGTGCGCAGCAGCGGAAAAGAACCCGGGGCACGCTGCACTTCGTCGATCACGACCAGCCCGCGCCGCTCGGACAACAGGGTCGTGGGCTCGCGAAACTGCTCCGCGACCACCGAGTCTTCGAGGTCGAAATGATTGGGGCGGCCGGCCGGCACAAGAGGTGCGGACGAGCGAGGTCTTGCCGACCTGCCGGGGGCCGACCAGCAACACGCCGCGAAACTGCCCTCGCAGGCGCGCGAGTTAGGCGTGCCGGCCTGTCCGTTGGATCGATACGGCGGAGATCGCACCCTGAAGTCGCCGCATCGTGTGCGGGAATTTCAGGGCCCCGCTGGGGCAACCCGCCATGAGGACCGGACATGCGATGTTCGAATTTCAGGGTGCCGCGGGCTTCTTGAACGTTGCGCACGGGTCGGGGCGCTGCTGCGTGGGCGTGATGAAGACCGCGTCGAAGCGCGTTCTCTCTTCGCGCGTCGCAGTCTCGTCCTCGAGCAAACCGATGGTCACGGTGCGGGCACGGTCCGTGGCGCTGAGGAAGATCGGCACGCCGATATCGTTGCGCGCATGGCCGTTGCCGGTCAGCAGCACCACGCCGCGCTCAAGGTGCGAGCGGATCGCGAGCATCAACACCGCGTCGCGTGCGATCTGCGAACGCGCGAGACGAGTGACCGAATCTGCGGACAGTTGATTGCAGTGGCCCTCGTCGATCGCGCGCTCCTGCGCGCGCAGCACCTCGGGCGGCACGCCATCGAGCCCCAGCGCGCTAATGGCGGCGGCATCGAACACCGCGCCAAATCCCTGGTTCGACACGCGACCGGCGTCGGCGCGCGACAGATTGGCGGCAATGATCGGCAGGTCGTATTCGAGCGCGAGCTCGACGTACGGGCGATACAAGGCCCAGTCCCAGCCGCTGCGGGGGGGGCTCGCCTGCGCGATCACATGGTCGGCGCGGCTCTTGTCGAGCGGCAGTGCTTCGCGCCGCGCGCGGTCGATGTCGGCCTGCCGTTCGCGGTCAAACTGTTCGAACGCAAGCGCCGGACGGGCGCCGTTGCGCAGCAGCTGGCGCAGCGCGGCCGCGCGTACGGCGTGCTGCGCGGCGTTGTCATGCACTTCGCCCAGCAGCACCACGGGCTCGCGTGCCATGGCGGTGGTAAGCGCCCGGGTGTCCAGGTCGATGCGCGCCGGCGTGGCGCAGGCGGCCAGCAGCGTGCACGCGAGCGCAAGGCTTGCGCGCTGGGTTCGGGTGCGTATGGCAGAGGCATTCACCCGCGTCAACGCTTGCGCAGGAGGTCGAGGAAGGCAGCGGGCGCGACAATCAGACGCACAAGATCCGACGCGAGGCCGAGCAGTTCGGCATCGTCGGTCACGAGATCGTTCGCCTTCCCGATGATGGTCGGTTCCAGAAATAGCCAGCCGTGCGGGTCATGGCAGGCCGGAACCTTCGGTAGCTTCCGGGGGCATGCGCACCGCCGTGCAGCGGCGAGGATCGTCGGCCAGCAGTTCCTGCTGCTCCTCGTTCGAAAGCTTGAACCTGAGGTAGGCAAGCGCACAGAAGCCCGGCCGGGATGGCAGCGGATGCGCGCGGACGGCATCGGGCGGGTTGCCACGCCTCGCGCAGCCGCGCCAGCCGGCCCTGCGCGAACACCCGTGCCGACAGCGCGACCTTCGTGTCCAAGCACCACGCGCGGGGCAGACATCATCTAAGCGGTTGTATGCGCCGTGGTTTCGGTGCCGCCTTGCGATCGCCTTGCGCGGGTCGGCGCGCCCAGGCCACGGCGTCGGCGACGTCCTGCTTCGGCACGCCAAGTTCGGCCAGCTTGGCGCGCACCGCATCAGCGCGCTGGATACGCACCGGCGTAAAGATGATCTGGCCGTCGCGCTTCTGCACATCGAAGCAATCCGCCGCGCCCACGGCATGGGTGGCGGCCTTGGGCCGCGTGAGCCGGTTCATGGTGGTGAGCTTGGCGAGCATGAGGCGCCCTGTCTGTCAAAGCAAGGATTGCCTACTTTACCTCCCGCCGGGCCAATCCACGCGGCTATAAAGCGAGTTGGATCGGCGCCGTGCGGCAGCGCGCCGTCCGGTTCTTTGGGGCACAGAACGTGGTGACGTATCGTAGATTGATGGTTGCGGCACAGGCCCTGGTGGCGACTGCCACCTTTGTTTCCCAGGAACCCGCCATGGCGATCGAAGAGCCGCAGTTCACAATCGAGAAGCGGATCGAGAATGTCGAAATTCGCCGCTATGCACCGTATGTGGTGGCAGAAGTCGCGGTGCAGGCCGGGCCGGAAGACGCGGGCAACGAGGGATTTCGACTGCTGGCCGGCTACATCTTCGGCAAAAACAAGGGCGAGCGGCGCATCGAGATGACCGCGCCCGTGGCCCAGACGCCGGTCAAGATCGAGATGACGGCTCCGGTGACGCAGACCGCCGCGACCGGCGGCTATACGGTTGCGTTCACGATGCCCGCACAATGGACGCTCGACACGCTCCCCGAACCGCTGGATACGCGCGTCAAACTGCGTGCAGTGCCGGCGCGCACGGTGGCGGCGATCATGTACTCCGGCTTCTGGTCGCAGTCGCGCTTCGAGGCGCAGCTGGCCCAGCTCAAGAGCGTGCTGGAGAGCGCGGGGCTTGCGTGGACCGGTGAACCCACGTGGGCGCGCTACAACCCGCCGTGGACGCCGTGGTTCATGCGGCGCAACGAGATCTGGCTGGAACTGAAGTCGTAGCAACGAGACCAAGCGGGGGGGCGGGCCGCGGGCCCGGAGAGCCGAATGAACAAAGTCATGCTTGTGACCGGGGCGAGCCGCGGCATCGGTGCGGAGATTGCGAAGCTCGCGGGGCGCTCCGGGTACAGGGTCGGCGTCAACTATCACCGCAGTGAAAGTGCCGCGCGCGCGGTGGCCGACGAGATCCGCGGCGCGGGCGGCGCGTCGCTGGTGCTGAAAGCCGATGTGGGACAGCTCGATCAGGTGGTGCGCATGTTCGGCGAGCTGGACGCCGCGTTCGGCAAGCTCGACGTGCTCGTCAACAACGCCGGCGTCGTGGCTGCCTTTCGCGTCGATGCGAGCGACGGGACCAATGTGGCCGATGTGTTCCGCTCGAACATGCTGAGCGCCTTCTACTGTGCGCGCGAGGCGGTGCGCCGCATGTCGACGCGGCAGGGCGGCAGGGGCGGCGTGATCGTCAACATGTCGTCGGTCGCGGCGCGTACCGGCGGGCTGGCCGACAGCGTGGCCTACGCGGCATCGAAGGGCGCGATGGACAGCTTCACTATCGGGCTGGCCAAGGAAGTGGGCCGCGAGGGCATCCGCGTCAACGCGATTCGCCCCGGACTGATCGCCACCAACATCCACGACCCGTACGGCGGGCTGGAACAGATGGAGAAGCTCGCCAAGGCCGCGGTGCCGCTTGGCCGTTCAGGCTCGGCGCGCGAAATCGCCGAGGCCGCGTTGTGGCTCGCATCCGATGCGGCGTCGTACGTGCATGGCACGTTAATCGACGTCGCCGGTGGGCGCTGAAGCCAACCGTGGGTATCAACGTCACCTCGGCGCGGCCTCGATGATCGAAACGGGTGAGGTGCCGGGACTCAGGCGAAGCAAGGTGAAGCCGGACGCCGCGAGCAGACCGCCGAACTCAGCGGGTGTGCGCTCGCAGGCACTGCCGAACATGGCCATCATCTGTAGATCGACCAGATACGCGGCCGGATGTCCACGCGTCGGGTCGGGCTCCAGGATCTGATCAACGATCAGTAGGAGGGCGTCGGGGGACATTGCCGCGCGACAGTTGCGAAGAGTTCGAATGCCGTCTTCGTCTGACCAGTTGTGCCGGACCCGGACCAGAAGGTACATGTCCGCGCCGGCCGGAAGGCGATCAAGAATGCTGCCGCCGGCGACATCGATCCGCCCTTCCAACCGCGCTGCCGCCGGGATCGCGGCCACGACGTCGTCACGATCGAACACGAGGCCGCGCGGAGTCGGGAAGCGCGCAAGCATCCGTCGCAGCGTCTCCCCATTTCCGCCTCCGAGGTCGGTGATCAGCGTTGCGCCGGAGAGGTCATAAGCCGCCGCCACTGCGTTGTGCCGATCATCGGGAAGGTTCGCCATGAACGCGCCGAACACCCGGGCCTCGTCGGGATGCGCGCGCAGGGACTCAAAACGACTCGTGTGCCAGGCGCGGCCTGGTCTTCCGCACCGGTTTTCCGTTCATGTCTGCCGCCCGATGTTGTCGTGCAGTGATCCAGGCACGAACTCGTCGCCGTTTGCCGAATCCCGATCCATGTCCCCTTGTCGGCCAAGAACTGGGCGCCGATTCCGCTCAAACGTCACCTGAAGTGACCCAATCCAGTATGGCCCCTATGGGGCTCCCTTGCATGCGGCGTTCGGCGCATTGACGGACACGCGGGTTTCGCTCTCGCAAAGCCGCTCGCACGCGATCGCCTGCGGCGGCTCTTCAGCGGCGTGACCTCTAGGCCTGGCGATGATCGAAGCGGACGCGCCTGATCTTTCGAACGCGCAGATGGGGGCCTTGGCGCACACGCCCGTATGGAGCCCGGCAAGGCCGAGCGTGCCGTGCGAGCGCCTCGCCGCGTGCCGGCGAAGTCAGTGTCGCGCGTCTTTTGCGGCTTTACTGCGCGCCTTCGCCGTCTTCGCCGTGCGCTTGCGCGCCGCCGGCCGGTTGCCCTTCGCGGCCCGGGCAACGGATTTCTTCTTCTCGCCCTTCTTCACCGCCGCCAGCATCGAGGCGAATTCGCGATGGAACTGCTCGGTGATCGCCCCCGGATCAGGCACGAGGCGCGCATCGGCAATCACGGTGAGCGTGGCAAAGCCCTTGTAGCTCAGGATCGAGATCCCCATGCCGAGTTCCTTGCCCGGATGCGGTACCCAGGACATCACGCGGTCAAGCGCAACGCCGGCCAGATACAGCGTCTCCTTCGACCCGGCGACATTGGTCATCACGAGGCTCGCCTTGGATCCGAACAGCTGAACGGCAATGTCTTCGACCGCCTTGGGACCGCGGCCAAAGAGGTTGAAGAGCGCGAGGATCGCCGCCGGCTCCACCGAGTGCTTGAGTTGGTTCATGCGCTCCTTGGTCAGGCGCACGCGCTCCAGCGGATCGCGGCTGCGCATGGCGAGCTCCAGGATCACGAGGCCGAACTCGTTGCCAAGTTCCGCCGCACGTTCGGGCGGCCTGAGATCAACGGGCACCATCGCGTGCAGGGTCATCTGGTCGACGTCGACGCCGCGTTTCTTGAGGTACGCGCGCAGCGCGCCGGTCATGCCGGCGACGAGTACGTCGTTGATCTTGGCGCCCAATGGCGCACCGATGGCCTTGACGTCGGCGAGCGCGACCGGGTCGGACCACGCAACGTGCTTCTTCAGGCCGAAGTCGCCCTTCAGCGGTGACTTGGAGTCGGATCGCTTGAGCAACTCGGCCGCCAGTGTGACCGCACCGGCGAGAACGAGCGCCGCGTTCTCGAGCACTTTCTGCGGATGCTTGGCGGTGTCGACCGCCGTGTCGATGGCGGAACGAACGCCTTTGAACGACCTTTCAACGGTGCCGACTGCCGGCGCAAACAGCCGCTTGACCGACCCGGGCGCTGCGGCCGCTGGTCGCGCCGCTGCGGCGCGCTCGAGCGGCGCGTCAGGCGTGCTGTCGAACAGCTCGCGGCCGATCGCGACGTGTGCGGTGCCGTCGGCAATACAGTGGTGCACACGCATGATGAGCGCGCTGCCACCGTCGACGCCATCAACGACATGCACATCCCACAACGGTCGCGCGCGATCCAGCGGCGTGCTGGCCAGATCGTTGATGAGTTCCATCAGCGCCGCCTTGTCGCCGGGCGATGGCAGCGCGACGTGATGCAGGTGCTGGTCGATCTCGAAATCCGGCATGTCCTCCCAGTGCGGTGTCGCAATGGGGAATCCACGCTCGACCACGCGCTGGCGGAAACGCTCGAACTGGCCCAGCCGGTGCTTGTAGACCGTTTTCACCTTCTCGAAGTCCAGCGGCTTGCGCGTCAGCAGCATGGACGGGATCACCGCCAGATTCACTGGACCGTCGATGTGGTACCACGCCGCGTCCACCGGCGTCATAAGGTGCGATTTCATTGCTGCGCCTTTCTGGTGCGATGACGCGCGTCATCGGCGCGCCGTGCTCGAAGATCGGAGACGCCGACGGGCGCCCGCCGATCAGCCGTCGCTCGCCCGGGCACGAAGCACTCGTCCGGCCCGGGCGACATCCTTCGAACTGACCCAGAGAATCGCACCCCAGCGTCCTTCTCCTGCCGTGAGGCCATCCACCGCCGTGATGTTGATGCCGTGCTCGGCAAGTTGCCTGAGATTGTCTGCCAGCGCGCCGGGGCGATCTTGACCCCTGATCAGGAAACCGGCTTTCTTTTCGCTGAAAACCAGCCCGGCCTTCCTTATGGCCAGGCTGAACTTGCGCGTGTCGTCGGGTACCACGTCAATGCGGGAGCGGCGACCACTGGGGAAGCCCTTGCAGGCCAGCAGATTGACCCCCGCGCTCACGAGCGTCGCCAGCACGTCGAACGCCTGTCCGGGCTTGTTGGAGACGAAAGTTGAGAAGTAGTGCACCTTGCGAACCGTGTCAGGCATCGTTTGCCCCCTCGTCGTGGCGGTGAGAATCCCTGCAAGGCAAGCGTAGATCGCGGCGGCGGTAAACGCACGCACCGGTTGCCGGCACGCTTCCCAGGAGTTCGAGCGACGACTTTGCGGGATCAGGTGGGCAACCCGAAAGCGGTCGGTGTCGGCCCAGGGGGCGGCTTCGGTATCGTCAGCGCATGGCGATTCGCGTCGAGTGCTATGCCGGCTATCGCGGCGAACAGGAGCCGATCGCTTTCTGGCTCGGCGAGCGCCGGCTCGAGGTGCGTGCCGTGGTTGATCGCTGGTTCGCTCCCACGCAGCGCTGGTTCAAGGTCGATGCCGGCGACGGGCATGCCTATGTCCTTCGACACGATGAAACGAGCGGGGAATGGGAACTCGCCGCTTTCACCCGCGATGCTGGCTGACGCCGCGTTACCGAGCCCGGAATACCAAGAAGTACTGATGCGGCAGGAACGTGTGGGACGCGGCCAGCTCGTAGCCCGCGCGCCGCATTTCCTCATCGACCTGCTGCGGGGCGATCCGCGCGCTCACCGGCGGACCGATGGGTGATTGCTTCGTGAAGTCGATGATCGCCACTTCCCCTCCCGCTCTCAGATCACCGAGCAAGTTGCGAAAGTATCTTTCTCGGTCGTCGATGTGATGGTAGGTGTCGACGATCAGCACGCGGTCGACCTTCACGGGCAGCCGCGGATCATCGGGCTTGGCGAGCACGGGCTCGACATTGGGCAGCTTCTCGCGCCGGGCACGCTCGGCGAGATAGCGCACCATGTCCGGCTCGATGTCGACCGCGAAGATGCGACCCCTGGGCGTCATGTGCGCGAGCCGCATCGAGAAGTAGCCGGTACCCGCGCCGATATCGGCGACCGTCGCATCGGGGGCAAGGCGCAGCGCCTCGATCACTTCGTGCGGCTTTTGCCAGCGATCACGCGCCGGATCGTCAAAGGCGCGCGCCCATCTTTCCGCGCCGGAGAAGTCGTGCTGATGAGCGTGCGGTGTTTGCGCCCGGCCGCTCGCGCAAGCGAGCGCAAGCAGTGCCATTGCCAGGAGCGCGCGCCTCATGCCTGCATTTCCCTTGAACTGAAAGGCCTATCTTCGCAGCAAGCAGGCACGAGAACAGCGTTGACTCGAACGGGACTACGCTCGGCATCGCACTGGACCGGAGCGCCATGATGCCGCATCGAACGAATCGTCTGGCCCGCGAGACCAGCCCCTATCTGCTGCAGCATGCACACAACCCGGTGGACTGGTACCCGTGGGGCGAGGAAGCGTTTGTCAAGGCGCGCGCGGAGGACAAGCCGATCCTGCTCTCGGTCGGCTATGCGACCTGCCACTGGTGCCACGTGATGGAGCGCGAGAGCTTCGAGGACGAGGCAATCGCGCGGCTGTTGAACGAAGGCTTCGTGCCGATCAAGGTCGATCGAGAGGAGCTGCCCGATGTCGACCACGTCTACATGAGCGCGCTGCAGGCGATGTCGAACCACGGCGGGTGGCCGATGAACATGTTCCTCACCCCGCAGCTGGCGCCGTTCTATGGCGGCACGTACTTTCCGCCGCAGGCGCGGCACGGGCTGCCAAGCTTCGCGGACACTCTGAAGGCCGTGCGCGAGGCGTGGACGACGCGGCGCGCCGAACTCGAACGGCACGGGCAGTCGCTGCTCGAGCATGTGCGCCAGGCTGTGGCCGCGCCGCGCAGCGCGCCGCGCAGTGGCCTGCACCAGCAGGCGCTGATGCTGCTTGCACGCAGCTTTGACGAGACGCACGGCGGCTTTGGTTCGGCACCCAAGTTTCCGCAGCCGCCGCTGCTGCAGTATCTGCTGACCCTGGCAGCGACGGGTGAAGAGCGCGCGCGCACGATGCTGGTCACGACGCTCAGCCACATGGCAGCGGGCGGCATGTATGACCAGGTCGGCGGCGGCTTCGCGCGCTATTCGACCGATGATCGCTGGCACGTGCCGCACTTCGAGAAGATGCTGTACGACAACGCGCAGCTCGTGCGCGTGTATGCGGGGGCCTACGCGCTGACGGGAGACGAGCGCCTGCGCTTCGTGGCGGAGGACACGCTGTCGTATCTGTTGCGCGAGATGCACCCGGCCGATGCCGCGGCCGCATTCGGCTCCGCGCAGGACGCCGATTCGGAAGGCGTGGAGGGCAAGTTCTACGTCTGGACCGCGGACGAATTGCGCGCCGTGCTGGGTGACGATGCCCACGCCGCGCTGCGCCTGTACGGCGCCACTGATGCAGGCAACTGGGAGCACGGCGTCAACGTGCTGGAGCGGCGCGATGCGGAATCCGTGCGTGCCGCAATGGATCTGTCGCCTGACGAATGGCAAAGCTGGGAGCGAGCGGTGCGCGATCGCCTGTATGCGGTGCGCGCCAATCGCATCTGGCCGATCACCGACGACAAGGTGCTCGCGGACTGGAACGGCATGGCACTGCGCGCATTGGCCGAGGCCGGTCGACTGCTCGAGCGCGACGAGCTGCTGCGGTCGGCGCGCGCATTGGCTCGCTTCCTGCTCGACGCGATGCGGCGTGACGGACGCCTGTGTCATGCATGGCGTTCCGGCACGCTGCGCGGCGAGAGCTACCTCGCCGATTACGCGCAGGTCGGGTTGGGTCTTATCGAACTGCACGCAGCGACCGGCGAGCTCGACTGGCTGCGGTCGGCGCACGGCCTGTGCGACCAGATGCTCGAGCGCTTCTACGATACCGACGAAGGATTCTTCGACAGCGAGCCCGGACACTTGCCGCTGCGGGCGCGTGATGTGTTCGACGGCGCGGTGCCGTCCGGTACCGCGGCGGCGTGCGAACTCCTGCTGCGGCTGGGGGGCGCCTATGAGCGCGGCGACTGGATCGACATCGTGCAGCAAACGATCGAGCGCCACGCGGCGATCCTGGAGCGGGCGCCGTCGGCGGCGCCGGCGCTGCTGTATGCCCATCTGCTGAGTACGCGGGGCGGCGAACTCGCGCTGCCCGTCGAAGATGGCGCGAGCAATGCGTTGATGCGCGCACGCTCCGAATTCGCCCCGCTGGTGACCATTGTGTCCGGACCGCCCCATGCCTTGCCGCTGCTCGCGGGGCGCATGGCGGGCGAGGCTTACCTGTGTCAGCACGGCGCCTGTCAGTTGCCGGCGCGCATGCTGGAAGAACTCCGCAGTCAACTCGCCAAGCTTCACTCGTCTTGATTTGGCGATTGCGCGCGCAGAAAGAAACGACCCCGCCGTTGCGGCGGGGCGGGTGCAATTCAAGGTTGGCTTACTGCAAGCGCCCGCGCATCGATGCGGGCGGGCCCGGCAATGCGACAACCACGCCGGTGTCAACAACGGTATCGCCGTCGACGCGCAGCACGGAGATATTGCTGTCCGCGAAATTGCCGACATACAGCCAATTGCCGTCGGGGCTGAACACCAAGCCCTCGGGAATGCCCGCGACCTGCACCTCGCCGGTCTTGGTGACTTTCTTGCCCCCGATCTTCAGCGTCACGACGCTGCCATTGCGCTTGAAGAACCAGGAGTCCTTCGGCCCGTCCGATCCTGCCAGTATCAATGCTACCGCCATCTTGCCGTTCGGATTCACCGCGAAACCCTCGGGCGAATCGCCCACCACAACCCTGTCGATCACGCGCGGCGGATTGGCTTCGATGTCGACGACGGTGACCGTGTCGACGTGGCCGTCGGAGCGCCCGCTGTTGCCGTTGTCGGCAGTCAGCACCAGCTTGCCGTCCACGGTGATGCCGAGGTTGTAAGGCCATAAGCCGACAGGAACATCGCGCTTCTCATAGGTTACTTTCTGGCCCTCGACGCTGAGTAACGCCACCTTGTGGCCAGGGAACTTCGTCGCCACCGCACGCTTGCCGTCCGGCGTGAAGACGACAGCGGAAACCTGCTCGCCGAGCGCCACCGTGTCGATCGCCTTGACTTGTTTGTCCTGGATCGACAGCACGCTGATCGAGTTGTCGCCTCGATTGGCAATGAGCGCGAGGGTTCCGGCGCGGTTGATCGACAGGCCCGACGGCTGCTTGCCGACTGCCACCGTGTCGACGTGCCTGGGCGGGTTGGCAGTGAGGTCGATGACGTAGAGCTTGTCGTCGGGCACGAACTTCCAGTTGGCGCCGTCCTGCGTCCAGTCGAGCGAATTTGCCACGATGCCAAGCGTTCCGTCGGGCGTGATCGCCAGATTGGTCGGCGGGCCGACAACCGAGTTCATCAGCGGTAGGTTCGCGACAATCCGCGGCCGGGCCGGGTCGGTGCCGATGTCGACGATGGTGACCAAATCCTTGCCGGGCGGAAGTAACTTCAGGTTCCCGTCGTCGCCGAACTGAACCTTATGGTCGATGCCGACGAGCATGAACTCCGGTTTGCCAGCGGGTGGCGCGGAAGAGGCGCAGGCCGCAACGACGGCGGCTACCGCAACCGCGGCAAGGCGGGAAACGAAATGACGCATCATTGTCTCCGAGGTTTGGTTGGCGTCGCCGGGTCGCGCGCGCGCCGGTTAATGTACCCGGCCCGGGGTGCGCAGCGCCACACCGAAAATGCGGATCCGGACGGCGGACCGTGGATCGCCGTGCGATGCACCGATTTCGTTGTCGGCGCCGAGTGTTTCGGCGCGACGGATGCGTGGAGAAGATGATATGACTGGATCTGACACTGGCGCGCCGCTCACGGCGCTCATCACCGGCGCCTCGTCGGGCATCGGCGAGGCTCTCGCTCGATGCTTTGCGCGCGACGGCCATCGCGTGGTGCTGGTCGCGCGCAGCGCCGATGCGCTGCGGGCGTTGGCTAGGCACTTGAACACAGAGTCGGGCGTGCAGGCGCTGGCCTTGCCGGCGGACCTTGCGCAACCGGACGCGGCGGCCGGGCTCGCGGCCAGGCTCAAGCGTCGGCGCATCGCGATCGATGTGCTGGTGAACAACGCCGGCACGCTCGAGCAGGGGCTTTTTGTTCAACTGCCGGCGCGGCGACATCAGGAAGTTATCGATCTGAACGTATCAGCCCTGACCGCGATGCTGGCGCAATTTGTCCCGCCGATGATCGAGCGCGGCCACGGTCGCATTCTCAACGTGGCGTCGATCGCGGCGTTCCAGCCCGTGCCCACGCTGGCCGTCTATGCGGCGACCAAGGCCTATGTGCTGTCGCTGTCGGAATCGCTCGCCGAAGAGCTGCGCGACACCGGCGTGACCGTCACCGCGCTGTGTCCCGGCATCACGGCCACTCGCATGCTGACCAGCGCGACGCGGGATCACGCCAGGGTGGCGCAACTGCCGGACTTTCTGGTCGGCCGTGTCGATGACGTCGCGGCCGAGGGCTATCGCGCCTGCATGAAGGCCGAAGTGATCACGGTGCCTGGCGTCGTCAATCGCGCGACCACGTTGGCAGCGCGGGCGGCACCCAAATGGCTGGTAAGGCGGGTCGGGGGCGCGCTCGGGCGCAAGGCGCTTTGAGTACACCGCGCCCCGCGCCGGGGCCGGCGCAAGAGCGGCACCCGCAGCGTCGGGGACTCGTCGCGTCGACATTGCCTTGCGGTTTGGCGCCACCTTCGCCTGCAGAGCGTCTAAGAGGCGCAGCATGCGCCGCAATGTGCGGCCGCGAGATGCCGCGCTTCAATTGGGGCCGCGCCAGCCACGCAGAGGGCGGCGATATGAAACGCGCAACGATCGCGGCCGTTCTCGGCGGGGCGGTCGTCGCTTGCTCAGCCGGCGCCGCGATGGGCCAGACCGGAGCCGCCCTGGGCAAGGCAGAGTAATACTCCCAATGCGCGGTGTGCCACGGCTTGAGCGGTAAGGGCGAAGCTCATTCGCTGAAGCGTTGAAGGCCACGATGCCTGATCTGACATCGATCGCCAAACGCAATGGGGGTGTCTTTCCGGTGGACCGCGTCATGATGAACATCGACGGTCGTGCGATGCCCAGGGCGCACGGCACGAGTGAAATGCCGATCTGGGGCAACGAGAGCGGCGTCAAGGGCAGCGCATATTTCCGGGGCTTCCCGGACTACTCTGCGGCCGACGCCGAATCGTAGGTCCGCGTAGGGATTCTGGCGCTGATCGACTGTTTGTACCGGCTGCAGGTGATGTAGCCGAAGAACAACGCTCGCCACGACTTCCTCTCGAAGCCGCGCATTTCAGATTTGGCGCCAAGCCACGGCGGTTGTCTGCGCCGATGTCTCGGTCGACGGGTGCACTCGCACAGCGCCTCGCCCCCGCCGGGTTGTCGCCTCCAAGAATTCGCACGCGTGCTGATGGCAAAGCCGCGGCTGCCTACCGTGCGGCCGGTGCAGCGCGTCGCCCCGTGTCCACCGGCGCAAAACGAAATGGTGCCGCCAGCGCGCGGATGACAGCGCCGTCGCGCGCATAGAGGTCGGGACGGAACTGAAGCGCGCCATCGGACGCCACGCTGGCAGTGAAGTAAAGCAGCATCACCGGCACGGGACGGCCCACCGCGATCGTCTGCGTCCGGCCGGTGGCGATCGCGTCGCGCAGGTGTTCGTCGGACCAATGCGCCGGATCGTCGAGCAGCAGCGTGGCGAGTTCGAGCGGTCTTTCGATGCGGATGCAGCCCGAGCTGAATGCCCGCACCGTGCGCTCGAAGAGCAGCCGCGACGGCGTGTCGTGCAGGTACACAGAGTGCTCATTGGGAAACATGAATTTCACCCTGCCGAGCGGGTTCTCGCGTCCCGATGCCTGCACGATCTGGAACGGGAAGATGCGCGGCTGAAGCTGATACTTCGCCCAGTCGATGCTGCCGGCATCCACGACCTGTCCCGCCGCGTCGACGACGCGCATGTTCTGGCGCTGCAGGTAGCCCGGATCCTTGATCGCCTTGGGCAGCACGTCCTCGCGCAGGATCGTGGGCGGCACGTTCCATTCCGGGTTCAGGACCAGATACTTCATCCGCGCCCGGAACTCCGGTGTGGTGCGATACGGCCGGCCCACCACGACGCGCGATGACCACACCAGGGCATCGTTGAGCCAGAGGCGTGCGGTGAAACCGGCGATGTCCACCAGCAGGAAGTCCCCGGTGAGTTCGCGCGACACCCAGCGCAGACGCTCGAGATTCGCGCGCACCTGCGCAATGCGCTCGGAAACGCCGACGTTGAGCGCCGCAATCATCGACTTGCCGACCACGCCGTCGGGCTCCAGTCCGTGGCGCGCCTGGAAACGCCGTACGGCAGTTTCGAGCACGGCATCGAAGCCGGCCGAGTCGTCCGCATCGGCCGCCAGATCGCCGCTCGCCCGCAAGCGTTCGCGCAGTTGTTCGACTTGGGCGCCGGTCGCGCCCAGCTCGAGCTTGGGACCGGAGGCGATCGTGCGCCAGCCACCCGCGCGCTCAATGCGGCGCAGATATTCGAGCGCGCCGCGCAGATCGCGGTACATCGGCAGTCGCGGCGAAAGGTTCTCCAGCGCCGCCGCCAGATCAGGCGCTTCCACCAGCGCGGCGAGCGCCGTCAGCGGATCCACGCCGTCGAGCGTGCGGGCGAAGTTCCATCCGCCGCTGAGAGCGCGCGGATCGGCCTTGCCGAAGTACAGGTGATAGGCGAGCCGCACCAGCGCATCGGTCAGCAGCAGTTCGCGCTGCACCAGGGCGCGATCGCGCTCCGCACCTGCACCGTCGGGAACGCGCAGCCCCGCGAGCGCGTCGAGGTGATAGTCGCGCGGATCGAGCCCATGCGTGCTGCTCGCCTGGAGGGCGGCCTGAAGCGAACGCGCGCGTTGCGCATCGGCCCACAAGGGTGCAAAACCGCGCCGCTCGTAAATCGACGCGACAAGCGTGCGCGCCGCGCTCGAGCCGGCGCCGATCTGCGCATCGCCGGCGGCGCGCAACGCCTCGATGCGCTCGCGCAACGCCTCGATCATTGGTTCGGCGGCGTGCGAGACCGGCAGTGAGGCCGCGCTGACGAGAGCCACCGCCGCGAGCGCCGCCAGGCGAGCTCCCGCGGCCATCAGCCAAATACGTGAGGCCCGCCAGCCGCTTGGGCGAGGTAACATGCGCCACCGTTGCATCACTTCCTCAAGTCGCTCCATTCACGTGCAAACGCCCGCCCGTCCACCCCTCGTCACGACGCACCGCCGGCGCGTGCTCCGCGCCCTCGGCCTCGGCACCCTCACGCTGCCGTTTGCGCCACGCGCCTGGGCGAGCGCCCCGCGTTCGATCTCGTTCTATCACACGCACACGGGCGAGCGCTTGAGCCTCGTCTATTTCGAGGGCGGCAGTTATGTCCCTGAAGCGCTCGTATCGCTGAACACCCTGCTGCGCGACTTTCGCACCGGCGACGTGAGTGCGATCGACGCCCGCCTGTTCGATACCTTGCACGCGCTCAATCTGGCCTGCGGGCCGGGCAATTTCGAGATCATCTCCGGCTTTCGGTCGGTGCAGACCAACACGCTGCTGCACGCGCGCAGCAGCGGCGTCGCGACCAACAGCCTGCACACACTGGGCCGCGCAATCGACGTGCGCCTTGCCGGGCGCGACACGCGCCAGCTGCGCGACGCCGCGCTGGCACTCGCCCAGGGCGGCGTCGGCTATTACGCAAGCTCCGATTTCGTCCACCTCGATACGGGGCGCTTTCGCACCTGGTAATTCGGGCCGCCGCTCGCTCGGCGATCGCCGGTTGGAGCACGGCCAGCGCAGCGGCCGGCAAAGGCCCATACTTGGGGTCCGGGGCACATTTGAGTGCCCGCATTGGCAGCATGTGGGCGGTTGGTTTGCGCTCATCTGCAACACAGGAGAATCGATGCGCAAATCCAACCAATCCATCGCGAAGGTGTTTCTTCCCCCCAGCCTGATGAACTGGACCGACGACAAGCTGGCGGCATTGAGCGAAGAGCAGCTGCTCAATCTCTACAACAACCTGAAGACGCAGCGAGAGTCCGGCCGTGTGCACGCCGAGACCGCCGACGATGTCTCGCGGCGCATCGCCGAGCGCCTGCCAGCCAAGGCCCTGGCCGTGCGTCACAAGCGGCTGCACACGCACGTGTTGCTCGATGCCAAGGTCGCTCTGCAGCTGCGGGCGCTGGCGTTCGGGCTCGGCGAGCGGTACGACCTGAGTCCGGAAACGGCGAAGCAGCAATCGCTCAGCACCAAAGGGTTCAAGGCGCAGGCGATGACCGACAAGAACGGTGATCCGCGCACCAGCGCTTCAACCAAGGAGGGCCGCACGGTCGTCGAGCGATACCTCACCTACCGCGTGCGCGACTCGCTCGCCAATCTCGCGTTCGTGCTGCTGCCCGAACAGCCCAACGAGGCGGGCCGCTTTGTGCTGATGGCCACCGATGACCTGCTGGAAGGCGATGCAGCGGAGAACGAGTTCGTGCCGCTGGCACAGGATTGCGGCTGGTCCGATCACTCGCGCGCGCGCATGAGGGCGCTGCCGGCCGCGGATTTTGCCGAAGCCGAACGCATGTACGAAGCGCTGATAGCGCGCGTGGCGAACAAACTCAGCTAAGGCGGTGGAGGTGCTGTGACGCTGATGGGTGCGGCGTACCAGCGCAGCGACCCGCCGCGCCTCATTGCACACCTCGACATGGACGCGTTCTACGCGTCGGTGGAACTGCTGCGCTATCCGGAGCTGCGCGGGTTGCCGGTGGTGATCGGCGGCGGCTCGCGGCATCAACCCATCGGGGAAACCGACCCGGCCACCGGCGCGCAGCGGCGTCGCTTTGCGCGGCTGCGCGACTACGCCGGCCGTGGCGTGACGACCACCGCGACGTACGAGGCGCGAGCGTTCGGCGTGAACTCGGCGATGGGCCTGATGAAGGCCGCCAAGCTGGCGCCCGACGCCGTGCTGCTGCCGGTGGACTTCGATGAGTACCGCAAATTCTCGCGCCTGTTCAAGGCCGCGGTGCGCACCATGGCGCCGGTCGTGGAAGATCGCGGCATCGACGAGATCTACATCGATCTCAGCGACGTCGTTGCTGCGCGCCTGATCGATGACGATGCCACGGACGCCGAGGCCGACGCGTGGTGGTGTGCACGTGAAGTGGCGCGTGAACTCAAAGAGGCGGTTCGCGCGGCGACCGGGCTGTCGTGCTCGGTCGGGCTGGCAGCGAACAAGCTGATCGCCAAGATCGCTTCTGAGCTGGACAAGCCCGATGGCCTGACGGTCGTGACCGAGCCCGACGTTGCGCGACGCGTCTGGCCGCTCGCGGTGCGCAAGATCAACGGCGTTGGTCCGAAGTCGGCGGCCAAGCTCGCGCGACTGGGCATCGCCACCATAGGCGAACTGGCGCAGGCCGACCCGGCGTGGCTGGTGCAACAGTTCGGCCCGAGCTACGGTGCCTGGCTGCACGCTGCCGCCAATGGCCGCGATGATCGACCGCTCGTCACCCACAGCGAACCGGTGTCGATGAGCCGCGAGACCACGTTCGAGCGCGACCTGCATGCGGTGCGCGACCGCGGCCATCTGTCGCAGATCTTCACCGAGTTGTGCATGGAGGTGAGCGATGACCTGCGGCGCAAGCATTACATCGGCCGCAATATCGCGGTCAAGCTGCGCTTCGAGGATTTTCGCACCGTGACCCGGGCGCAGACCCTGCCGATGCCGACCGATGATCCAAACTTGATCCGCCGCGCCGCCGGTCAGTGTCTGAAGCGCGTCGAGTTGTCAAAGAAGATTCGCCTGCTGGGCGTGCGCGTGGGCATGCTGACACGCCGCGAGAACATGGATGCGCACGTCGGTGCGACGGCGCAAGAGGCGGAGCTGTTTGGTTAGCGCTACGCCGCCCGCTCCACGTCGTACCCCCGCGCCATCCACGCCTCGATGCCGCCGGCCAGCGGGCGCACGCGGGTGAAGCCGGCGCGCATCAGCTTCTTGGCCACGACGGCCGCACTCGCCTCGTTGGGGCAGGCGCAGTAGACGATCACCTCGTGCGCAGTGCGTTCGTGCAGGCGTTGCGCCTGCATGCTTTCGTCGAACGCGTGGTTGTCGATCCAGACCGCGCCGGGAATGCGGCCCTGCTTCTGGCTCGAAGGCGAACGCACGTCGACCACCAGGGGGCGCAGGCCATCGCGCAGCATGTCGTTCAGCTGGTCGACCGAGATGCGTGCCATGCGCAGCGTGCGGATCAGCCGATAGCGCTGCACCGCCTTGACCGCGACGTAGAGCACGAACGCGGACCACAGCAACACCAGTGTCCCCAGCGGCCCGCCTGCTCGAGCGCGGCGATGACGTCCTGGACCGCGTCGCGAAAGGTCCAACCCAATGTGACCGCAACACCGGACCACAGCAGCGCGCCGATGGCGTCGAACACCACGAAGCTCGCCAGCCGCGTGCGCATGACGCCGGCCATGCTGGTGGCGACCGCGGCAAAACCGGGTATGAACTTGGCCACCATCAACGACGGCGCGCCCCAACGCTCATAGAGGTCTTCGGTTTGCCGGACGCACGAATCTGGCGACAGCGACAGCCGGCACATCAATCGCAGCACGCGCCGGCCAAAGCGCGTGCCGGCGGCGTACCACGCGAGATCGGCAATGAGGCTCGCGACGACCGCGACCCCACCACCTGTGGCGCGGTGAAATCGCCGCGCGCCGACACCGCGCCGATCACGATCAGCGTCGGGTACGCGGGCACCGGCAAACCGAGTTGCAACGCGAGCACGTTGGCAAAGACCAGCCACAGGCCGTACTGCTCGATTGCGGCGAGAAGCATCTGCATGTAGCGCTCAGCATACGTCGCCCGGTCTTTGCAGCCCGCCGCCCGCGAGTCCCTCGGGCTCAGGGCCGGCCGCGTTCGGTCGCGCGCTCACGCGAGAGCCTCGCGGCGAAATCGGATCGGCGTTCAGCCTGATAGGAAAGCAGTTTCTGCGATGCGAATGTGGCCTGGTGCCCCGCGTCGACGGCGTCTCCGATCTGCTCGACACGCAAAGTGAGCCGCGTCGGAATTGCCTCCATGCGCTTACGCAGTTGTGCGTCGACCTCCGCGATCGACACCACGTCCACCTCGAACTTGACGTCGCGGCAGTCCCAGCCCTCGACGTCTGCGCGCAGCGTGCGTACCTCGTCAAGGCTGAGCCGGCAGCGAAAGTCGATCACGCCGTTCTGCCACTCCTGCAGCGTCCGGATGAAGGAATCCGCGGCCAGGCGCGACGCCGCCTCGATCGCCGCATCGGCGGACGACAGTGCCGCGTCGACGCCGGAAGGTCCCTCCTCATGCAGCGCCCAGTCGCCGCCCGGGCCACGCCCGGCGTCGACGATCAGGAACAGCATGCGGCGGATCGCCACCGCGTCGCGCGCCGTCAGCGGTCCTTCGGGCGAGCCCGCTGCCGCACGCGAAATCAGTATGCTGGACAACCCGTAGTTGTCGGTGACGCCGCCGTCAACGAGCTTGACGTAACGCACGCGCGCCGGATCGCGATATGCGCGCACGGCGAGCGCGACGGCTTGCGTCAGGCGCGGCGCGTCCGGCTGCTCCAGCAGGTCGACCCACTGTCCGAGCGGCTCGGTGCACCGGTCGGGAAACGTCTGCACGACGACCGGTGCGAAGACGAGCGGCACCGCCATCGACGCCGCCACCGCGTCGGCAACGCTGTATTGGCCGAGGTCGCTGCACAGAGCGGAAAAGATCGGCGGAATGAACGTAAACGTGGTGCGGTGAAACAGATCGGTCGCGTTGATCCACACGTCGGGCCGCCGGCGGCGATACAGGTCGGTGAATCGGGCGCCGCGAAACACGTCCCGGTCGAGCACTGCAGCGAAATTGCTGCGATCGTTGAGCCCACCGCCGACGATGCGCCGCAGGTTGTCCGGCGACGTCAGGGAGGTTCGCATTGAACCTTCGAAGTCGCGCAGGAGCACCTGATCGCGGAAATCGGCCAGGCCGGGCCGGCCGAAAAGCGCGTAATAGGCGGCCGTCAGCGAGCCGCCCGAGACGCTGCTGACGAATGTCACGTCCTCGAGCAGGTCGCCGTCACCCACCTTCAATGACGCGAGTGCCTGCAGAACACCGTAGGCGAACGCCGAAGCGCGCAGTCCGCCGCCCGAAAAGGACAGCGCGATCACACTGTCGCCGATGACGCCGGAGGGCCAACCCATCTGCGGCGGCGTGGCCGGCGAGATCGGCACATTGGCCGGCCGGTTGAAAATCGGGCTCGCGCAACCGATCAGCAACAACGCCAGACCCACGGCAACATGGGTTCGCAGCCGGCGCACGCGCGCGACGGTGGCGAAGGTTGCGTTCCTCGTCACAGACATATGGGGTGACATGCGGGCGCTGGTAGCTCGATCATGCCATGCGCCGCGCTTCACGCCGCGCGCGCGCCGCGCGATACTTCGCCCGCCGCGCTTCGCGCTTGACCGAAGTCCCTCATGACCCTACTGATCGTCGGCCTTCTGCTGTTTCTCGCTGTCCACTCCACGCGCATCGTCGCTCAAGGCTGGCGCGCGCAGCAGATCCTGCACCTGGGCGAGCAGCGCTGGAAAGGCCTCTACTCGCTGGTGTCGATCATCGGCTTCGTGGTGCTGGTGTACGGCTACGGGTTGGCGCGCCAGTCGCCGGTCGTGCTGTATGCGCCACCCGCCTGGTCGAAGCCTCTTGCCGCACTGCTGATGATCCCTGCGTTCATCCTGCTCTTCGCGGCCTACGTTCCGGGCACGCGAATCAAGAAAGCCGTCGGTCACCCGATGGTACTGGGCGTGAAGACCTGGGCCGTCGCGCATCTGCTTGCCAACGGCAAGCTGCATGACGTGGTGCTGTTCGGGGCGTTCCTCGCCTGGGGCGTTGCCGACTACGTATCGTGCCGGCGCCGCGATCGCGCGGCGGGCACGGTTTACGTGACCGGACCGACGTCGCGCGATGCCACGGCAGTCATCGTCGGGCTGGTGGCATGGATCGCGTTTGCGTTCTGGCTGCATGGATGGCTGATCGGCGTGCGGCCACTGGGATAGTGCCAAACATGCCGCAGCCAGCGCTGCGAGACGCAGGTTGATTGCCAACGAAGTTCCGCCCGCCATGTCGAGCGCCGCTGCGACTGCGATGGCCACAACCACCCGGCTATGCGTGCCCGGTGGCCGTCGTGGCCGTGACTGCACTCAGGCACGACGGACACAGGCACCCGCGGCCGGATTCGAGCGCACCGAGCGGCAGCGCCGGCAGCTGCGCGCACCAGCAGCCGCCCGGATCGTCGATGCCGCAATGAAACGTCGCGCCGCAGCGGCTGCAACGCGATGGCACTGCGTCGCGCGCGGTCGGCGTATCCATCTCAGAGATCGAGCCCGATGCGCTCGGAAAGCGCGCGCGAACAGCAGATCGTCATCAAGGAATGGCTCGCCTTTTTCTTGCGCGCTCGGCGCCGTGTCGCGGCGATCGGGACGACCGTCGAGCACGCGCGTGCGGCAGGTACCGCATTCGCCGCGCTGGCAATCGTAGCTCGGCAAAAGGCCCGCTGCGAGCGGATGCCCGCCGCCTCCTGCGGCACGGCGCCCACGCGGACCCGAAAAGTGTCCATGCTCGCCTCAGGCATTCGCCGGCGACCGGAATGCGCGCAACTGCGCTTCGAGTTCCGCGATGCGCGCGTGCAGCGGCTGTGCCGAATCCTTCACCTGCTCGAGGGTGAAGCGCCGCGTGATGTGCTGCGGGCAGTTCCAGTCGAACGCCGCCACATCGATCAACGCCAGCCGCTCGATGCGGGCGCGGTAGTCCGGCAGTTCGACCTGTTTCACCAGCGCGGGGTCGGCGTCGGCGACCGCGATGAACCGCAGATGACCGAGCAGCTTCAGGCGCTGGCGATGCACGTAATCCATGACGATGATCGAGGCGCGATCGGTTCGCGAGGCGTTGCCGGCGCTGACGTACTGCACGTTGCCGCGAAAGTCGGCGAAGCCGATCTGCGACGGCGACAGAACTTTCAGAAATCCGCGCGGACCGCCGCGATGCTGCACGTACGGCCAGCCCGTCTCGCTGACCGTTGCGAGGTAGAAGCTATCGGCTTGCGCAAGGAATCCAGCCTCGCGCCCGCCCAGCGTGTCGTTCGGCCCGCCGTGCGCCTGCACGCGCGCGTACTGCGCGCGCGAGCCGTGGAGCTCCTGCAACTGCTGGACGGCAGGCGTGAAGGCGATGTCGGCAAATCGATGGCTCATGGCGGAATCCGGGAAGGGAAGGGTGAGCGCCGGCCCGGACGGCGGGCCGGCGACGGTGATGCAACGGCGTTAGGCCGCGGCGCACAGCGGTTTGGCGAGCAGCGCGACCTTCGGAAAATCGCCGTCCACGCGCGTGGCCTTGCCAATGATGTTGGTGAAGATATCGAGCACGACGAGGCTGATGATCTCGACGATCTCGCCGTCGGATAGCCCGGCGGCGCGTGCGGCATCCACTTCCGCCGTCGTGACTTCGCCGAGACTGCCGTTCAGTGTCTTGGCGAAGGCGGCCGCCGATTTGCCTTGGCGGTTGAGCAGCATTTCCTCATTGCTGAGGCCCGCGTGGCGGCCGATCGCGGTAAGCGCTGAAACACAGTACTCGCAGGCGTTGCCTTCGGCGACGGCCAGCGCGATGCGCTCCTGCGTCGCCTGGTCGAGTGCAAGACCTGCGGCGGCCCCGTGCAGCCCGAGAAGACCTTCGAGCGCCTTGGGCGAATGGGCGAGAACGCGGATGAAGTTGGGCGTGACGCCGGGTTGCGCCTGCACGGCGTCGAGCAGGGATCTCGCCGCGCCGGTGGCGCTTCTCGGGTCGACGGGCTGGATGCGGGCCATCAGATGTCCTTTCGAGCGAGTTCGGTCGGGGTTGTCGCAGCTGCAACAACAGGGGAATCTTGATTGCTTTGCCCGATTGAATAAATAGCGCAAATGACATTAGATTACTGTGTTGAATGAACTAATATTGTGCGATGGACAAGCTGCGCGCCATGGAAACCTTCGTCCGTATCGTCGATCGCGGCAGCCTGACCGCAGCGGCTGATTCCCTGCGGACCTCGCCACCCTCGGTGGTGCGCCTGCTGGCGGCGCTGGAAGACTCGATCGGCGTGCGCCTGCTCAACCGCACCACACGCCGCATCGCGCTGACTGACGAGGGGCGCGAGTACTACCAGCGCTGCAGGCGCGTGCTCGACGACGTGATCGAAGCCGACGCCTCGATGAGCGCACGCCGCGCCGCGCCGCGCGGCCGCCTCGTCGTTACCGCGCCGGTACTGTTTGGCCGCATGCACGTGGCGCCGGTCACGATCGATTTCCTGGTGCGGCACCCGGCGCTGCAGGTCGAGTTGCGGCTGCTCGATCGCACCGTCGACCTGGTGGAGGAGGGCATCGATGCCGCGATTCGCATCGGCCGCCTGCCCGACTCGTCGCTGGTCGCGACCGCCGTCGGCCAGACGCGGCGCGTGGTGTGCGCGAGTCCGGCGTATCTGAAGCGCGCCGGCACGCCGACGACGCCGCTAGACCTGTCCGCGCACCGGTGCGTGAACTTCAGCGGCGTGGCTGCGGGCAATGAATGGACCTTTGCGCGCGACGGGGACACGGCGCGCGTGCCGATCGCACCGGTGCTGACATCGAACCAGATCGATGCCGTGCTCGAGGCCTGCCTGCGCGGTGTCGGGCTCGGGCAGTTCCTCTGCTACCAGGTCCAGCGGCTGCTCGATCGCGGCAAGCTGCGGCGCGTGCTCCCCGCGCACGAGCCGGCGCCGATTCCGATCCAGGTCGTCTACCCCGGCACCCGGCTGCTGTCGTCGAACGTGCGCGCCTTCGTCGACTGGACCGCGCCGCGCCTGCGCGCGCTGAAGCTTGGCGGCGAGACGTAGAACCGCAAACGGGTTCAGTAGAGGATGCGCGTCAGCCACTGCGCGGTAAGCGCGGGCTTGTCATGGCCTTCGCGTTCAACGGTGACGTCCCATTTCATCTGCAGCCCGCCGGCGATGTCCGTGCATGCCGCCAGCGCGAATCGCGCCCGCACGCGCGTGCCCGATAGCACCGGCGCGACCCAGCGGATGCGATTGAAACCGGCGTTGACGCCGGCCCGGCGGCCGGCGAACCCAAGCGAGCTCTCGAGCAGGTGCGACAGCAGCGACAGCGTGAGAAATCCGTGCGCGACGGTACGGCCGACCCCGTGCTGATCGCGGAACGGCGAATCGCGCGCGGCGCGCGCCGTGTCGACGTGAATCCACTGCGGGTCGTGGATCGCATCGGCGAACTCGTCGATCGCAGTTTGCGTGATCGGATACCAGCCGCTCACCGCGACTTCGGTGCCGACCGCGGCACGCAGTTCGTCCTGTGTGATCACACGTGCCATCGGGATGCTTACTGTTTGGCCTCGGGCGCTCCCGCACCGAATTGGGTCCGCCGCCGCACCATTTCGGCTGCGATCGCCTCGAACTGTTCGCGCACCTCATGTTTGATGAAGGCGCGCGCGATGAGGCCGGGCAGCCAGGAACCCGGTTCCATCTCCAGGTGATAAGCGACGTGCGTCTCGTTGCCGTTGCCGAAGAGACGTGTCTGCGACTCGGCCTTGCGCACCGCGCCGCTTAGCTGGCGCGAGCGCACCAGTTCGCTTGCTGTCAGCTCCATCTCACGCACCGACTCGAACGCGCGGCTGAATACACCGAAGCGGGCCACGCCTTTCTGCTGCACGGTCACGCGGTTTCCGTGGCGACTGAGCACGCGGCTTTCGGTGAGATTGGGCATGAAACGCGCCATGCCGTCGAAGTCGGTCAGCACGGCCCACGCGTCCGACAGCGGCACGGCCGCGATCAGTTCTGCATCGACGACGTAGACCTCGCCACTTTGCAGGACATCGACGCGCGTGACCGCATCAGCGCGCGCCAGCGGCGGCGCAGACAGAAGTGCAACGAGCGTCGCCGCGGCGAGCCGATTGATCACGCGCCGCGCGAAACCGCGTCGACCACCGCCACCGCCGACATGTTGACGATGCGCCGTACCGTCGCCGCGGGCGTCAGAATGTGTACCGGCTTGGCGGCGCCAAGCAGGATCGCGCCGATCGTGATCCCGCCGCCGGCGGTGACGCGCAGTGCGTTGTAGGTGATGTTGGCGGCATCGACGTTCGGCATGATCAGCAGGTTGGCCTCGGATTTCAGGCTGGAATCCGGCATGATCGTTTCCAGCACACTCTGGTCCAGCGCGGCGTCGGCCTGCATCTCGCCATCGACCACGAAGTCAGGCTTGCTCGCCAGCACCAGTTCCAGCGCCGCGCGCATCTTCTGCGCCGATGGCAGGTCGGAACTGCCGAAGTTCGAGTGCGATATCAGCGCCACGCTCGGCACCAGGCCGAAGCTGCGCACCTCGTCGGCCGCGAGCATCGTCATCTCCGCGACCTGCTCGGCAGTCGGGTCGGGGTTCACGTGCGTGTCACAGATGAAAAGCTGTCGGTGCGGCAGGATCAGCAGCTGCATGGCGGCGAACGTGTGCACGCCCGGCCGCAGACCGATCACGTTGCGCACATACTTCAGGTGATCGGGATAGCCGCCGACGGTACCGCACAGCATCGCGTCGGCTTCTCCCATCTGCACGAGCATCGCGCCGATGAGCGAGGTGCGCGTGCGCACCTCGGACTGCGCCAGTGCACGCGTCACGCCCTTGCGTTTGGCGAGCGCGTAGTACCCGCTCCAGGTCTCGCGGTAACGCGGGTCGTCCTGCGGGTTCACGCACTCGACGTCCTTGCCCACCTTCAGGCGCAGTCCGTAGCGCTCGATGCGCGCGCTGATCACCTCGGGACGGCCGATCAGAATCGGCTGCGCCAGGCCTTCATCAACGACGATCTGCGCCGCACGCAATACGCGCTCCTCTTCGCCTTCAGCATAGATCAGGCGCTTGCTCTGCTTCCTGGCGCGGTCGAACACCGGCTCCATCGTGGTGCCCGACTGGTACACGAAGCGGCGCAACTGCGCGCGATAGGCTTCGATGTCCGCCAGCGGGCGCGTGGCCACACCGCTGTCCATGGCCGCCTTGGCCACCGCGGGCGCGAGCCGCTCGATCAGACGCGGGTCGAATGGCTTGGGAATCAGATACTCGGGGCCGAAGCGCAATCCTTCGGCACCGTACGCACGCGCCACTTCGTCCGGAATTTCGGTATGCGTCAGATCGGCGAGCGCGCGCACCGTCGCGAGCTTCATCTCCTCGTTGATCGTGGTCGCGCCGACGTCGAGCGCGCCGCGGAAGATGAACGGGAAGCACAATACGTTGTTGACCTGGTTCGGATAGTCCGAGCGACCGGTGCCGATGATCACGTCGGGTCGAACGGCCTTGGCGTCCTCCGGCGTGATCTCCGGATCGGGGTTGGCCATCGCGAGGATGATCGGCTGTGGTGCCATTGTCTTGACCATCTCCGGCTTCAACGCACCGGCAGTCGACAGGCCCATGAAGATATCTGCGCCCGGCATCGCATCAGCCAGTACGCGTGCGGACGTCTCGCGCGCGTAGCCCATCTTGCTTTCGTCCATGCCGGGACGGCCGTGGTACAGCACGCCCTTACTGTCGGCGACGAGGATGTTCTGGCGCTTCAGACCCAAGCTCACCAGCAGGTCCAGACACGCGATCGCCGCCGCACCTGCGCCGGAACACACGAGCTTTGACTTGGCGATGTCCTTGCCGACATAGCGCAGGCCGTTGAGCACCGCCGCCGCCGCGACAATCGCAGTTCCGTGCTGGTCGTCGTGAAACACCGGTACCTTCATCCGCTCGCGCAGCTTGCGCTCGATGTAGAAACACTCCGGCGCCTTGATGTCCTCGAGATTGATGCCGCCGAAGGTTGGCTCCAGCGCGGCGATGATGTCGACCAGCCTGTCCGGATCGCGCTCGGCGAGCTCGATGTCGAACACATCGATGCCGGCGAACTTCTTGAACAGGCAGCCCTTGCCTTCCATCACCGGCTTGCCGGCCAGCGGGCCGATGTTGCCGAGTCCCAGCACCGCGGTACCGTTGGTGACCACCGCGACCAGGTTGCCGCGTGCGGTCAGGCTGTATGCCTCGCGCGGATCGCGCACGATCTCGTTGCAGGCCTCGGCCACCCCGGGCGAATAGGCAAGCGACAGGTCGCGCTGCGTGACCATCGCCTTGGTCGGCACGACGGAAATCTTGCCGGGCGTCGGATGACGGTGATACTCAAGCGCGGCTTCGCGCAGGTTCTCGGACATGATGACTCTCCTCGTGCGGACTCACGTCGTCGCGTGCGTCGTCTCGTTGTGCGCCGCCATTAGAACCTATCTAAAAAGTCGCGGTGGTCGCGGATTCCGGGACAGCTTCTAGATTACGCCGGCTTCAGTCGTAACTCGACCCCACCGCGGCGTCGACTCTCTGCATCACCTCGGCGGTCAGTTTTGGCGCGACCGCGAGCGCCTTCATGTTTTCGGCAACCTGCTCAACCCGCGTGGCGCCGGTGATCACGCTGCTGACGTTCGGGTTCTTCAGACACCAGGCCAGGGCGAGCTGCGCCAGCGAACAGTCGAGATCGCGCGCGATGCCTTCAAGTCGGCCGACGATGGCGTTCTTCGCCTTGTCGGTCAGCCCGTCGCGCAGGAACCCGTAGCCTTCGAGCGCGCCGCGCGAGCCGGCCGGCACGCCCTGCCGATACTTGCCGGTCAGCAGTCCCGACGCCAGTGGGCTCCACGTCGTCAGCCCGAGCCCGAGGTCCGCGTAGAGCGGCTTGAACTCCTGCTCTACACGCTTGCGGTGGAACAGGTTGTACTGCGGCTGCTCCACGACCGGCTTGCGCAGGTTGCGCCGGTCGGCGATATCCCAGGCGGCGCGAATCTGCTCCGCACTCCACTCGCTCGTGCCCCAGTAGAGCGCGCGGCCCGCGGAGATGATGTCGTGCATCGCCCACACTGTCTCCTCGATCGGCGTGGTCGGATCTGCGCGGTGGCAGTAGACGAGGTCGACGTAGTCGAGCTGCAGGCGCTTGAGCGACCCGTCGATCGCATGCAACAGATACTTGCGATTGAGCGTGTTGGAATCATTGGGATTGGTGCGCATGCCCCAGTAGAACTTGGTCGACACCACGTACTTGATGCGCGGCCAGGCGAGTTCCTTGAGCACCGCGCCCATGATCTGCTCGCTCGCGCCCTTGGCATAGATCTCGGCATTGTCGAAGAAGTTGACGCCGGCATCGAACGCCGCAGCCATCAGTTCACGCGCGGCACGCGTATCGACCTGGTTGCCGTAGGTGACCCAGGAGCCGAAGGACAGCTCGCTGACCTTGAGGCCGGCGCGGCCGAGATGGCGGTAGTTCATGGTCATTGTGGTTCCCGAGAAAATTGGAGCGACGGGTGCAAACGATATCGAACCGAGGCGCGCCGTGGCACCGTCAGGCGCGCTTGCGCACGACGCAATCGATCAAGGCACTCCTGCCGGCGTGCTGCGTGCCCTCGGCGAGTTCGTCATCATGCTCGCGCAGTTCGACGATGTCGTGCGCGCCAAATGCACTGCGCAGCAGTTCCGGCGTGTAGTAGCGATCTGCGCACGGCGGCCCGCCGGTCCGGTACTCGAGTTGCCGCGGCGTGTAGCCCTGCAGAAAGAGCCAGCCGCCCGGTCTGAGCGTTTGCAGCATGCCTGTGAACATCCGCGCGCGCACGTCCGGTTCGGCAAACTGCACGAAGATCGCCGCGACGACGTCGAAGGCTTCCGGCGCCCATGCCCATTCCTCGACGCTGGCGACGTGGTAGTCGACCACCCTGCCCTGTTGCTGCGCCAGAGCACGCGCTTTGTCGACACCGCGCGGTGCGATGTCGAACGCGGACACGGCGAGCCCCTGCCGCGCCAGCCAGACGCTATTGCGACCTTCGCCGTCGGCGACGCAGAGCGCGCGCATGCCGGGGCGTAATCGCGCGCGCTGGCCGGCGAGGAAGACGTTGGGCGCCGTGCCGAAGATGTAGTCGTCCACGGAGAAGCGCGCGTCCCAGGTCTCACGCGGGTTGGGGAAGGCGGCCGAGGACATCTGCGAAGACTAG
>Ga0209048_10000714_pt1 | contig 35126 bp, 34 predicted proteins | sample FrelakmetCRP12CR_FD_187146 | JGI IMG/M metagenome (GOLD analysis project Ga0209048, IMG submission 187146) | Freshwater lake sediment microbial communities from the University of Notre Dame, USA, for methane emissions studies - CRP12 CR (SPAdes)... | ecosystem: Environmental > Aquatic >...
GGTCAAGGCGCTTCCCGGCGACGGCGCGCCGGCGCGCATCGTCTATGTGTCGTGCGCGCCGGCAACGCTTGCCCGCGACGCCGAAGTGCTGGTGCACAGCCATGGATATACGCTGGCCGCGGCCGGCGTGATCAACATGTTTCCGCACACCGCGCACGTCGAGTCCATCGCGCTGTTCGAGCGCTGAACGCGCGTTATCGCAGGAACACCTGCAAATCGACCCCCGCGAGGACGAGGATACCCGCGAATGTCGCCGCGACGCCGAGGCTGCGGCCGATCGACACGCCCGCGGAGCGCGCGAAGCCGAGCGCATGCGAGACCCGGCCCGCGACGAGCGCGATGCCGCAAACGTGAAGCAGCGTCGCGCCGGCTCCCGAGAGCTCTGCGACCAGCATGAGGATCAGCGCGATCGGCACGTACTCGATCGCGTTGCCGTGGATGCGGATTGCCCGCGCGAGCCGCCGGTCGCCGCCATCGCCGATGCCTGCCCTGGTCGACCAGCGCAGGAGAATCACGCGCACCGCGAGCACCACGATGATCAGGGCGCAAAGAGCAGCGTAGAGCGCGGTTATCCGCGCCGAATCAGTCGTCATCGAAGTCGCCCTCGTCCATCCAAGCCATCTGGATCGCCTCGAGGATCTTTTCGCCGCTGTGTTTCGGATCGTCGTCGAAGCCCGGCAGCGCCAGCACCCATTGGCGCAGGTCGGTGAAGAGCACGGTCCGGGGATCCGTGTCGGGGCGGGCCTCGGCGAGCGCGATGGCGATCTCGCGCGTGTCGGTCCATTTCATGATCAGTGCTTCTCTTTCGCGTAATTGATCGTATAGCGCGGTATCTCGATCTTGAGCGGCGCGTCGTCGACGATCGCCTGGCACGATAGGCGCGATTGCGGCGTCAGGCCCCAGGCGCGGTCGAGCAGGTCATCCTCGTCCTCGCTGGACGGCGGCAGCGACGAGAGGCCCTCGCGGACGATCACGTGGCACGTCGTGCACGCGCAGGATTTCTCGCACGCGTGCTCGATCTCGATGCCGTGCTCCAGCAGCGCGTCGCAGATCGACACGCCCTTCTCGACTTCGAAGCTCGCACCGTCGGGGCAGACCTCGGGATGCGGAAGGACGTCGATGCGCGGCATGGCGGATCAGGTCAGGGCGTCGATGCGGCGGCCCTTGAGCGCGCGCGAAACGCTGCGGTCCATGCGCCGGCTCGCGAACTCGTCGGTGGCCCGGTTGAGCGCCACGGTGGCTGCGGCGAGCGCGCGATGATCGTCGCCGTCACGCAAGCGCGCGACCGCCGCGAGCGCCGCTTCGATCGCGCCGCGCTCGTCCGGCGACAGCAATTCGCCATCCGCCGCCAGCGCATTGCGGGTCGCCGTCGCGATCTGGTCCGCCTCGACCTGCGCCTCGACGAGCGTCCGCGCCGCCATGTCGTCCGCCGCATGGGCGAACGAGTCCTGCAGCATCCGCGCGATTTCGCCGTCGGAAAGACCATACGACGGCTTGACGACGATGGCCGACTCGACGCCCGCGGTCAACTCTCGCGCCGACACCGACAGCAGGCCATCGGCATCGACCTGGAAACTGACGCGCACCCGCGCCGCGCCGGCGGTCATCGGCGGAATTCCGCGCAGCTCGAAGCGCGCCAGCGAGCGGCAGTCGGAAATCTTCTCCCGCTCGCCCTGCACGACGTGGATCGCGATCGCCGTCTGGCCGTCCTTGAAGGTCGTGAATTCCTGCGCGCGCGTCACCGGGATCGTCGAGTTGCGCGGCACGATCTTCTCGGTCAGGCCGCCCATCGTCTCCAGCCCCAGCGAGAGCGGGATGACGTCGAGCAGCAGCCAGTCGTCGGCGCCGTCGGCTTTGCGGTTACCGGCAAGCGCGTCGGCCTGGATCGCGGCGCCGAGCGCGACGACCTGGTCGGGGTTGAGATTGGTGAGCGGCGGCTGCGCGAAAAAATCGCCGACCGCCTTCTGGACCTGCGGCATCCGCGTTGCCCCGCCGACCATCACCACGCCCTTGATGTCGGACGTCGAAAGCGCGGCATCGCGCAGCGCGCGCTTGACCGGCCCCAGCGTCTTCGCGACGAGATTCGCGGTGATCGACGTGAACGTGGCGACGTCCAGCGTGACGTCGACCTTCTTGCCCGTCGACAGCGTCGCGGCGATCTGCGCCGACCCATGCAGCGTCAGGTTTTCCTTCGCTTCGCGCGCCTTCAGCATCAGGAGACGCGTGTCCTCGGGCGACAGCGGAGGCAGCTCCGCGGCCTCGATGACCCAGCAGTAGACGCGGTGGTCGAAATCGTCGCCGCCGAGCGCCGAGTCGCCATTGGTCGCGAGCACCTCGAAGACGCCCCTGGAAAGCCGGAGGATCGAGATGTCGAACGTGCCGCCGCCCAGGTCGTAGATCGCGTAGGTGCCTTCGGAAGCGTTGTCGAGCCCGTACGCGATCGCCGCGGCGGTGGGCTCGTTCAAAAGGCGCAGGACCGGAAGGCCCGCGAGCGTGGCTGCATCCTTGGTCGCCTGCCGCTGCGCGTCGTCGAAATACGCGGGGACCGTGACGACGGCGCCGGCAAGCGCACCGCCGAGGCTCGACTCGGCACGCTCGCGCAACGCGCGCAGGATGTCGGCGGAGACTTCGATCGGCGTCTTGACGCCGCCGCGCGTGGCGATCCGCACCATGCCGGGATCGTCGACGAAGCGATAGGGAAAGCGTCGCGCATCCGAAAGATCGGAAAGGCCGCGCCCCATCAGCCGCTTCACCGAGACGATCGTGTTCTGCGGATCCGCGGCCTGCTGCGCCTGCGCGACGTGACCGACTTCCACGCCCGTCTCGCAGTAGCGGACGATCGACGGCAGCAGCGGATGCCCGGCATCGTCGGGAAGCACCACCGGGATGCCGTTACGCACGGTCGCCACGAGCGAGTTCGTCGTGCCGAGGTCGATGCCGACCGCGCGCCGGCGCTTATGCGGCGCGGGCGATGCGTCCGGCTCGGCGATCTGCAGGAGCGCCATGGTCAATGCACGCCCACCGCCGGCGCTTCCGCGCGTTGCAGCATGCGCGCCGCCGCGGCACGAAAGCGATCATCGTCGAACGCCTGCGCAAGCGCCCTGCAACTGTAGGTGAACTTGATCGCGTGATCGTCGGACTGCTCGACCGCCGCCGCGAACAGAGTGATCCAATCGTCGCTCCCGGCCACACGAAGCGCCATCTTGGGCGGGGCCGCTGCCCCGACCGCGACATGCATCGCGAGAATGCACTTCCAGAAGGTGCGCAAGACCGTACGATCGATCGCGTAGTGATCGTCGATGACCCTCAATGCATGCGTCGCGGTGACGAGATGCACCGTGTAGATGGACGGCTTCGCCAGATACGTTTGCAATGCGGCATCGGCGAGCGCGCGCAACGAGAGCTGCCCTTCGTCGATCGCAACGCCGGCGGCATAGGCGGGCGCACGCATTCCGCCGCGGATTGCGCCGATGATGGGCCCGCGCGCCTCGGTCGCGACAACGCCCTGCGCATGCGCTGCATCGAACGCGTCCCGCATCGACCGCGACGACGCGGAGCCGCGCGAATCGTCGTCGCCGAGCGGATCGAACGCGGTGGCGAGATACGCGAGCCCGGCCGCAATTTCGTCGCGGGCCCCGAGGTCGAGGCCATAGGACAAGCGGATGATGGCGTGGAATCCCGCGGCGGCCAGGCCATCGAGCAACCGCGGCAAAAAGCGCGCGAGCACTGCGTCGACGTCCGAACGCGAGAGCTCGTCGGTGAAGAACGCGCGGAAAGGCATGTACGCGCGGGGCTCGCCGAGCCGCCGGTCCCAGCAGCCTGCATCGATCGGCTGCGATGTCGCGGCGCGCACCGGTGGAGCTCGTGTGGCGGCAGCGGCGATCGTCTCCAGCCGGGCGGAACTCGCCCCCATCCGGTACAACGCGATCAACACCATCGGCAAATGCATGCTGAACCCACTGCCGTACATTGCCGCGCCGCGGCCGTGGTCGGCCAGCAATCGCAGCAGCGTCGCCCGCGCGTCCAACCCGAAATCATCAACGTCGTCTGGCGCCATCAATCATCCAATCCGGATTGCATTTCGTCGATGTCCGCCGCGAGCTTGGCGAGGAACCGGAGCTGGCGCACGTCCGCGCGCGCCGCGTCCCACGCGCCCTCGGCGTCGAGCCGCGCAGCAAGGCGTTGCTCGAGCTCCTGCGCATCGACGCGGACCTCGGCGGCCAGCGCACCCAGGCGCGCCGCATCGCGCGCTGCGAGCGCTTCTTCCGCGGCTTCGCGGCGCTCGAGCTGGCCTTCCAGGAATTCGTACGGCAGCGCGGTGTCCGTCTCCGCGAACGCCTCGATGCCGTGTAACGACAGCAGGTACTGCGCGCGCGCGACCGGATCGCGCAGCGCCTGGTAGGCCTCGTTGACGCGGGCCGACGCCTGCAGCGCGAGCCGCTGCTCCGCCTCCGGCGCGCGCGCAAAACGGTCCGGATGCACTTCGCTTTGCAATTCGCGGTAGGCACGGTCGAGCGACGCCGGGTCGAAGCGGAAGCGCTGCGGCAGGCCGAAAAGCTCGAAGTGGTTGCGGGAGAAATCGATCATCGGACTAGGGCAGGCACACCGAAAGACCGCCGAGAATCGAGCAGAGCGGCGCGATGCGAGGCGCCGCGGAGCTTTCGACCGGAACGTACACGCGAGTACGTGAGGATCGAAAGCGAGCAGCAACAAAGTAGCGCGTCGCTATGCGATGGTTATCGACGGTCTTAGACGTTGAAGCTCTCGCCGCAGCCGCACTCGTCCTTGACGTTGGGATTGTTGAACTTCAAGCCTTCGTTCAAGCCCTCGCGCGTGAAATCGAGCTCCAGTCCGTCGAGATACGGAAGGCTCTTCGGATCGACGACGACCGTGACGCCGTGGCTCTCGAAGCGCACGTCCTCGGGACGGAAATCGTCGGCGAACTCGAGCTTGTACGCGAGCCCGGAGCAACCCGATGTGCGCACGCCGAGGCGCAGCCCGACGCCCTTGCCGCGCTTGTCGAGCTGGGTTGCGACGTGCTTTGCCGCGGTTTCGGTCAGGGTGATCGACATATCGTATTCCGGAACGTTGGTTGGCCGTCAGTCCGCGGCTTGCGGTGCACAGGCGGGCGCGGAGACGTCGCCCGCGGCGCCCTCCGCATGCTTGGTCCGATAGTCCGCGACCGCCGCCTTGATCGCATCTTCCGCGAGGATCGAGCAGTGGATCTTGACCGGCGGCAACGCCAGCTCTTCGGCGATCTGCGTGTTGCGGATCGCCACCGCCTCGTCGAGCGTCTTGCCCTTCACCCATTCGGTGACGAGCGACGACGACGCGATGGCCGAGCCGCAGCCGTAGGTCTTGAACTTGGCGTCCTCGATGCGGCCGTCCGCGCCGACGCGAATCTGCAGCTTCATCACGTCGCCGCAGGCCGGCGCGCCGACCATGCCCGTGCCGACACCGTCGGCGTCCTTCGCGAACGAGCCGACGTTGCGCGGATTTTCGTAGTGGTCGAGTACCTTGTCGCTGTATGCCATGGTGCTGCTCCTTGAATCCGTGAACCTAGTGCGCCGCCCACACGACCGAGTCGAGGTCGACGCCCTCCTGGTGCATTTCCCACAGCGGGGAGAGTTCCCGCAGCTTCGCGACCTTGCGTTTCAGCAGGTCGATTGTGTAGTCGACGTCCGCTTCGGTCGTGAAGCGGCCGATGGTGAACCGGATCGAGCTGTGCGCGAGCTCGTCGCTCCTGCCCAGCGCGCGCAGCACGTACGACGGCTCGAGCGAGGCCGACGTGCACGCCGACCCGGACGACACCGCGATTTCCTTGATCGCCATGATCAGCGATTCGCCCTCGACGAAATTGAAGCTCGCGTTGAGGTTGTGCGGAACGCGGTGCGCCATGTCGCCGTTGACATAGACTTCCTCGATCTCCGAGAGGCCCTTCCACAGCTTGTCGCGCAGCTTGCGTATGCGCTCGTTCTCGGCGGCCATCTCGGCCTTGGCGATGCGGAACGCTTCGCCCATCCCGACGATCTGGTGCGTGGGCAGCGTGCCCGAACGCATGCCGCGCTCGTGACCGCCGCCGTGCATCTGCGCTTCGATGCGCACGCGCGGCTTGCGGCGGACGAACAGCGCGCCCATGCCCTTCGGGCCGTAGGTCTTGTGCGCCGAGAACGACATGAGGTCGACCTTCAGCGTCGCGAGGTCGATCGGCACCTTGCCGGTCGCCTGTGCGGAATCGACGTGGAAGATGATCCCCTTCGCGCGGCAGATCTCGCCCAGCGCCGCGATGTCCTGGATCACGCCGATCTCGTTGTTCACGAACATCACCGATACGACGGACGTGTCCGGGCGCAGCGCCGCCTTGAACGCCTCGATGTCGAGGAGGCCGTCGTCCCTGACGTCGAGGTAGGTGACCTCGTAGCCCTCGCGCTCCAGCTCACGCATCGTGTCGAGCGTGGCCTTGTGCTCGGTCTTGACCGTGACGAGGTGCTTGCCCTTGTCCTTGTAGAAATGCGCGGCGCCCTTGAGCGCGAGGTTGATCGATTCGGTCGCGCCGGAGGTCCAGACGATTTCGCGCGGGTCGCAGTTGACGAGCGCCGCGACGTGCTCGCGTGCTTCCTCGACTGCCTTCTCGGCCTCCCAGCCGTAGGCGTGCGAGCGCGATGCCGGGTTGCCGAAATGCTCGGTCAGCCAGGGAATCATCGCCTGCGCGACGCGCGGGTCCACCGGCGTCGTCGCCGAGTAATCAAGATAGATCGGGGTCTTCATGAGCAATTTTAGGGTCCGCCAGGCGTCGCGGTTGCTGATTTAGGTCAGGTAATCGTCTCGGGCAGGGGCTTGCGCGTCGCCGCGGGCGGCCGGTGATCGTGCATCACGTTGACGTCGGGCTTGTCCTGGGCGGCGACGAGTTGCGCGAGGCTGACCGAGCGCAGGTACGCGAAGATGTGCGCGTTGAGGTTCGTCCACAGCTCGTGCGTCATGCACCGCTGGCCGTCCTCCGTGCAGTTTTCGGCGCCGCCGCACTTGGTGGCGTCGATCGGCTCGTCGACCGCGACGATCACGTCGGCGACCGAAACGGCATCGGCCGCGCGGGCGAGGCGATAACCGCCGCCCGGGCCGCGGACGCTTTCGACCAGCCCGGCGCGCCGCAGCCTGCCGAACAGCTGTTCGAGATAGGACAGCGAGATTTTCTGTCGGTCCGACACGCCGGCCAGCGTGACCGGGCCCTTCGTTCCGTGCATGGCGATGTCGATCATCGCCGTGACCGCGAACCGTCCCTTGGTGGTTAGACGCATAGTGGGTTACCTGTATCCAGTAGGTTGCCGGGCGCCTGGCGCAGGCTGGGCGCGTAGGGTGATTCTAGTATTTCCGACTAGATTAGTCAACTAAAAGACCGACTAGTTCAGTCAGATTTCACTTAGTCTTTCAATCGATCATCTGGTTCAGCCGCTTCGGGTCGAAACCCTCGGCGGTGGCCCGAGCGTCGGCGAGGTCCACCCCGCCTTCCTGCAGCCCGGCGATCAACTTGTCGAGCCGCGCGTCGCTGGCCGCGGCATGGTCGATCAGGCGGTGGATCGCCTGCACGATCGGGTCGTTCATGTCCGCCGAGATCCCGTACGCCGAGAAACCCATCTTGGCGGCCTGGTCCTCGCGGCGGGCCTGATCCTCGCCCAAGAGGATCCGGGCGGGTACGCCGACGGCGGTCGCACCTGCGGGAACGTCGCGTACTACGACGGCATTGGAGCCTATCTTGGCCCCATCTCCCACTAAAATCGGCCCGAGAATCTTGGCGCCGGCGCCGATGACCACGCCTTTGCCCAGCGTGGGGTGACGTTTGCCCTGGTTCCAGGACGTGCCGCCAAGCGTAACCCCATGATAGAGCGTGCAATCGTCGTGAATTTCCGCCGTTTCGCCGATCACGATGCCCATGCCGTGGTCGATGAACACCCGACGGCCGATCGTGGCGCCCGGATGGATCTCGATGCCGGTGAGCCAGCGGCCCCAATGGGCCAGCCAGCGGGCCAGCCAGCGCCAGCCCCACCGCCACAGCCGGTTGGGCACCAGCCGGTGCCAGACGAGCGCATGCAACCCGGGATAGCAAGTAAGCACTTCCCAACGGGAGCGCGCGGCCGGATCCCGGTCGAACACGACGGCAATGTCTTCCCTCAGGCGGTCGAACATGAGCGTCATTCTCGCATTTCCGACTGCTGCGCTCAACTATTGGGGTGACGAAACGCCGGGACAAGGGTACCGGGCGCCGGTCATTTCAGCAGGATGGCGACCCCCAGCAGTCCGACCGTGACTAACGCGAAGAGGACCGCGTAGGAAATGAGAAGGACGAAGGAGCGCAGCGCAATCCCGATCCACGACCCGCGGTACACGACGCGCATCGACCAAAGCATGTAGACCAGCATCCATACGATCACCAGCGCCCGCAGGAGATCGATGAACACGGTCGCCGCGACAATGCCGAGGAACAGGAACGCGTGGTTGTGCGCGGCGAAGACGATGTGCTCGGAATACAGCCGCGGACGGCCCGGATGCCGGCGCCCGCGGCCGAGATAGACGAGCTTCAGCAGCAGCGCGAACGCCGGGAGCAGAACGAACATCGCATACGGACCGTAGCGCAGGACGCCGTCGGTGATCTGCACCTCCTTTTCCTTGCTCGACAGGTGGTTGAACCGCTCGATGCGCTTCTTGAGCGTTGGCACAACCTCCAACCCGCCCATGTCGAGGACATTGAACGAATCGTCCAGCGTGAGGCCGCCTTCGGACTTGCCTCCGGTTTCCGGCGCTTCGGCGTCGCCCTCCTTCGCCGGCGCTTCCGACTTGCTTTCCTTCGCCGGCGCCTTTGCCTTGGCTTCCTTCGCCGGCGCCGCGGACTTATCCCCCTTCGCCGGCTTGGCCGGGGGATCGATGTGCACGACGTCGAGATCCCCGACTTCCACGACGATCCGCAGCGTCGCGAACAGCAGCAAGCTCGCGACGAGGAACAGCCGGGCGGGACGGACGTAGCGCTTGCGGCGGCCGGCGAAATATTCGCGCGTCAGGAATCCGGGCCGGAACAGCAATCCGCCGAGCGTCTTCCACAGCCGCCCATCGAGCGCGACCAGGCGCCCGCCCGCCTCGCGCATGAACTGGAGGAACGTCGGCGGTTTCGTCCGCGTTTCCTGGCCGCATACCGGGCAATAGGCGAGCGGCGCCGGCGCGCCGCAGTTGCGGCACGGCGGGTCGGCAGGCGGCGCGACGGCGACGGATTCCTCGGCCATGACGGGAACTTATGTCAACAGCGCACGAAAAGCGAGCCGCTCACGGTTCCCTGCGCGCGATGAGCTGGTCGATTCGCGCGACGATGCCGCGCAGGATGTTCACTTCTTCCTTTTCGAGACCGGCGCGCGCGAACAGCCGCCGCAATCGCGGCAGGAGTTTTTTCGGCATCTCCGGATTGAGGATGCGCATCGCGATCAGTGTCCGCTCGCCGTTCGCGAACAGCGCCTCGATCTCGTCAGCAGTTGCCGGCGCGAAGCGCGGCGCGCGCCACACGTCGCCGCCGGTCGCCGCCACGCGCAATTCGTACGCGACGACCTGCACCGCCGCCGCGAGATTGAGCGACGCGTAATCGGGATTCGCGGGGATCGTTGCGACGAGCGCGCAGCGCGCCAGCTCCGCATTCGACAGCCCCGACATCTCGCTGCCGAAGACGAACGCGATGTCGCCATGCGGCGCGGTCACGACCGCTTCCATCGCGGCGTCGCGCATCGCCAGCACGCGGCCGGCGAATTCGCGCGGACGCGCGGACAGGCCGATGGCGAGCGCGCATCCGGCGATGGCCTCGTCGAGCGTTCCAAGCACCGTCGCGCCGTCGAGAACGCTCGTGGCGCCGGTCGCCAGCGCCACGGCCTCCGGATCGGGGAACCGGCGCGGCGACACGAGCACGAGCCGCGTCAGTCCCATCGTGAACATCGCGCGCGCCGCCGCGCCGACGTTGCCGGGATGGCTCGTGGCGACGAGCACGATGCGAATGCGTGAGAGGAGGTCGATTGCGGCGGTCATGCGGGCACCAGGCGATGGGCGGTTACAATACGCGATTCCGCTCTTTGCGCACGGTCGCGGGCTCCACGCGATGGCCGGCCGCACAACCTGACGCCATGCATCCCACGCTCTCCATCGCGGTGAAAGCCGCGCGGCGCGCCGGCACCGTGATCAACCGCGGCGCACGCGACCTCGACCTCCTCACCGTCACGTCGAAGGGGCCGAAGGATTTCGTGAGCGAGATCGACCGCGAAGCCGAGCGCCAGATCGTGGAGACGCTGCTCACCGCGTATCCCGATCACGCGATCCTGGCGGAGGAAGGCACGGCCAAGGGCGACAACGCCGCAGCGGAGAACGTCTGGATCATCGACCCGCTCGACGGCACGACGAACTTCCTGCACGGCTTTCCGCAGTATTGCGTGTCGATCGCGCTCGCCCACAAGGGCCAGGTCACGCAGGCGGTGATCTACGACCCGTGCCGCAACGACCTCTTCACGGCAACGCGCGGCCGCGGCGCGTTTCTCAACGACCGCCGGATGCGCGTGTCGCGGCGCGCGCACCTGCGCGATTGCCTGATCGGCACTGGCTTCCCGTTTCGGGACGGCAGCTACCTCGACACCTACCTCAAGATGATGAAGACGATGATCGAGGGCACCGCCGGCCTGCGCCGGCCCGGCGCCGCCGCGCTCGATCTTGCCTATGTCGCCGCCGGCTTCTACGACGGCTTCTGGGAAATCGGCCTCAACCCGTGGGACGTCGCCGCCGGCAGCCTCCTCGTCCAGGAGTCGGGCGGCCTCATCGGCGACCTGTCGGGCGAAGGCGACTTCCTGCATGGCGGCCAGGTCATTGCGGCGAATCCGAAGGTTTTTGCCCAGATGGTAACGGCGCTCGCGCCGTTTAGGATGGAACCGGCACGAGGGGAGCGTGCCTAACGACGGCAGTCTCCCGGCGCCGTTCTTGTTCCCGGCACAGACTTGGCGCCTACGTTGCAATTTGCAGGCGGGCGGCATTGGGCTACCATTGGGGTCTCAACCGGCCGGAATAGGGCGATCTGATGCCAATGGCATCGAACTTGCTCGCCCGTGATCCCCCGGACAACGACGCAGACGGAGTCTCCATGAACCACCGGCCAACCGCTGCCGCAATCGCCTTTCCGCGTGCCGCCCGCCTGGGCGTCGCCCTGCTCGGCGTGCTGCTGCTCGCCGCGGCGATGATTCCCTCCGCCCGCGCCGAGAATGTCTACGCGCTTCGCGTGCGCCTCAACCCGGAGCTGGTGAGGCCGGGCCCGATCACGGCGGCCCAGCTGATGCGCCTCCAGATGCTCACCGGCACGACGTTGACGCAGGTCGGCACCACCCGCACCGGCGCGCTCGAGTTCGCGCTGGCCGAGCCGATCGACGCCGCCGTCCTGAAGCCGCGGCTGCGCGCGCTGCGCCAGGAGCGGACGATCCTGTGGGCCGAGCCGGCCTTTCCCGCCAACGCGAACCGGATGAAGCACCTGGGGGCGAGCCCCCGCGCCGCGGCGCCCCCGGCCTATCTCGACACAGGCCACAAGCTGATGGTGCGCATCAACGGCGATCTCCAGCCCGACTGGACGACGCTGCTGCCGCGCTTCATCAAGCTGGTCGGCGCCCCGCTCATCCCGGAGCGACAGATCGGCAACGTGTGGGTCCTCGGCCTCATGCAGACGGTGCACACCGACGTGCTGGCCAACATGGCGCAGCGGCTCCAGGACGACCCCGCGGTGCAGTATGCCGATCCGGTCATGCGCCGGTTCCCGCGCTTTGTCCCCAACGACCCGTTCTTCCCGCAGCAGTGGTCGCTCACCGATCCCGTCGGCGGCGTCAACGTCCAGAGGGCGTGGGACCTGCAACTGCAGACGGCGCCGGTCAGCACGATCATCGCGGTGATCGACACCGGCATCACCGACCATCCCGATCTCGCCGGTCGCCTCCTCCCGGGCTACGACTTCATCAGCGACGCGAACTTCGCGCGCGACGGCAACGCCCGCGACACCGATCCGCACGATCAGGGCGACTGGCGCGACGACGGCGCCTGCGGCGGCTTCCCCGCGGCCCCAAGCTCGTGGCACGGAACGTTCGTGTCGGGGATCATGGCCGGCGACGTCAACAACGGCCTTGGCATGTCAGGCATCGACATCTACGCCCGGATCCTTCCGGTGCGCGTGCTGGGCGAATGCGGCGGCACCGACGAGGACGTGTTCGAAGGCATGCTGTGGGCGTCCGGCGTGCAGATCGCCGGCGTGCCGCCCAACCCGTACCCGGCGAAGGTGATCAACATGAGCCTGGGCGGCTTCGGGAGCTGCCCGAACGCGGTACAGGATGCCATCGACGACGCGCTGGCGCAGGGCTCGGTGGTCGTCGTCTCCGCGGGCAACGAATCGTCCGACACGTCGAACTTCGCCCCGTCCGGCTGCAACGGCGTCATCACCGTGGGCGCGACCAACCGCGCCGGCGACCTCACCTTCTACAGCAACTTCGGGCGGCGGATCGACCTCTCGGCGCCGGGCGGGGACTTCGACGACGGCGGGATCCTTTCGCTGTCGAACGACGGCCTGACCGTACCTGCAAACCCCGCCTATGCAACCGAGATCGGCACCAGCGCGTCCGCGCCGCACGTGAGCGGCGTGGCGTCGATGATGCTGGCGCGCGATCCGACGCTGACCTCGGGCCGCGTGCTCTCGATCCTGCAGGGCACGGCGCGCGATTTTCCGCTCAACTCGACCTGCCGCAACGGCGCCGTGTGCGGCGCGGGCATTCTCGACGCGGGCCTTGCGCTCGCGAGCACGATCCCCGGCGGCGCACAGCCTCCCGCCGGCGCCGTGGTCGTCGTCGAGTATTACCGCCAGGACCTCGATCACTATTACTACACGTCCAATCCCAACGAAATCGGCTTCATCGACAACAATCCCGCGGCGAACAACAAGCGGACCGGGCTGTTCTTCTTCGCGTGGACCAATCCCGCGTTCGCTCCTTTCGGCGCGCAGCCGATGTGCAAGTTCTACGGGAGCAAGCAACTCTTCCTCGACTCGTTCTACTACACGGCGGATCCGTCCGAATGCCAGTTCGTCGCCAACAACTGGCCGGGCGTGTGGACACTCGTCAACCCCGCGGTGTTCTGGGTGGCGCCGGCGGACGCCGACGGCGCATGCGTGTCCGGGACGATCCCCGTCTACCGGTTCTCCAACAACCGGAAGGACTTCAACCAGCGGATGACGCTCGACCTGTCCGTGAAGCGCGCGATGATCAACCGCGCGTGGGTGCCGGACGGTGGTGGCCCCAACGGCGTGGCGTTCTGCTCTCCGATCTAGGGCCTGTTCACGCTAGGGACGCAAACGCGAACGGGCGGCATGGGACGCCAATCAAGGCGCCCGACGATGCTAAGACCGGGTTGTCTTCGCGAGGAGGGCAACGCAGAGTGGCGCCCCAGGATGCCCGTTCCCTTCGCGCATTTTTGTCAACTGAGGCCGAAAACGCCCATCACTACGTTGCGCAGTCTCGCCGGGTTCTCGACCCGCCTTCGCCTGCGCGCCTTGCGCTAAGCGTTTTCGGCCGTGCAACGCGTATGTGCCCATAGCGTGAACAGGCCCTAGCGCCACGGCTCCAAACGAAACGGCCGGTGGATCGTTCCGCTGGCCGTTTTCATTTCTGGATCGCAACGATCAGGTCGTGTCGGGACCCTTGACGGGCTCGTTCGCTGCCTCGACCGGGATCGGCGCGCCCACCGCCCATTCCTTCAGCAGCGCGTAACCGACCGCGAGCAGCACCGGCCCGAGAAACACGCCGACGAATCCGAACGCAACGGCGCCGCCCAACACGCCCAGCAGGACGAGCACGAAGGGCAGCGCGCTGCCGCGGCTGATGATCATCGGCTTGATGAAATTGTCGACCGACGACACGACGATCAGGCCCCAGACGAGGAGGAATATCGCCCAGCCCGTCTCGCCCCCGCTGAACAGGATCAGCGACGCCGGAATCCACACGAGCGGCGGGCCGATCGGCACGGGCGACAGGAAGAACGTGACCAGCCCGAGCAGCGGCGCCGCCTTGAAGCCGGCCAGCCACAGGCCAATCGCCATCAGCACGCCCTGCGCGATCGCGGTGCCGAGGATGCCGAGAACGACGCCGCGCACGGTCGTCGCGGCGACGAGCGCGAGGCGCCGGCCCCGCTCGCCCGCGATGCGATCGATCGCCGCGTGCAAGCGCGACACGATGTCGTCGCCGTCGCGCAGGAAAAAGAACGCGATGAAGATCGACAGCGAGAGCTGCAGGATGCCGCTCAGCAGCGTCGTGCCGCCGGCGAACAGCACCTTCTTCGCCGGCTCGATGAATTCCTTCGCGGCCGCGAAAAAGCGCGCCGTGTCGTGGACGAAGCCGCCCCACGTCGCGGACGCCCACCCGCCGACGATCGGGATCCGCGCGACCCACTCGGGCGGCGGCGGCGGGCCGGTCTTGATGAATTCCTGCACCTGCCCGCTGACGACTTCGGCGTTGTCGGCGATCGTGATGCCGACGATGATGAACGGCGCCACCACGGTTACCGCCATGAGGAGCACGATCAGGGTGGAGGCGAGCGTCGACCGGCCGTTCAGCCGGTTGCGCAGGTGGATGTAGAGCGGCCAGATCGTCGCGCACAGGATCGCCGCCCAGACAATGGCCGTGACGAAGGGGAGCAGGACGAGCACGCATCCGGCGATCAGCAGCGCGAGGACGGCCAGCGTGAGCGTGCGGTCGATGTGGGGTGGGGATTTCATCGCGCCGCTAGTGTACGGGTTCCCGCCGTTCCCACAAAGGGCCAAGGGCAAATGCCGGTGCGCGCCATGCTAAGCTTTTCGGTTCGATAAACCATCTCCTGCGCGCCCAGCACCCTTGGCCGCCCGTTCACCCGCACTCGCCAAGCTCACCCGGCCCAAGCTCTACGACGCGCTGCCGCGGCCGCGGCTTTTCGCGCTTCTCGACGAAGCGGCGAAGCGGCCCATCGTCTGGATATGCGCACCACCGGGAGCCGGGAAGACGACGCTCGTCGCAAGCTGGCTCGAGGCGCGCAATCGTCGCCACGTGTGGTACCAGGTCGACGCCGGCGACGCCGACCCGGCGACTTTCGTCCATTACATGCGGACGGCCGCGCTGGCGCTCGCGGGCAAGACGGCGGCGGCGCTGCCGCTGTTCACGTCGGAACCGCAGCAGGATCTCGCCCGCTTCGCGCGCGGCTTCTTTCGCGATCTCTTCTCCGCGCTGCCGCACCCGTGCACCCTCGTCTTCGACAACTTCCACGAGGCGGAGACGCCCCCTTCGCAGCGCGCCGCGCTGGCGCAGGCGTTGGAAGAAATTCCGGACGGCAGCAACATCGTCGTATTGTCGCGCTCCGATCCGCCGGCCGAGTTCGCGCGGCTTGCCGCGAACCTGCGCATCGCGCGCATCGACGAATCGGCGCTCCGCTGCACGGAAGAAGAAGCCCAGGCCATCCTCGGCAGCAAGCACGTCGAGCGCGCCGACCTGCAGCGGATCCAGCAGCAGAGCGAAGGCTGGGTGGCCGCGCTGGTGCTCCTGCGCGAGCACCTGAGCCGCGAGCACGCGGCGCTCGACGAGTCGCTCGGCGAAGGCAAGGATGCGATCTTCCAATATTTCGCCGGCGAGATCTTCAACGGTGCGCTGCCGGAGAACCAGCGCATCCTGATGCTGACCGCGATTCCGCCATCGATCACGCAAGCCGAAGCGGTTGCGCTGACCGGCAGCGAAGAAGCGCCGCGCCTGCTCGAATATCTCTTTCGGCGGCACCTGTTCACCGACCGCCGCCGCGGCGCCGAGACGAGTTACCACTACCATGCGCTCTTCCGCGAGTTCCTGCTCGAGGAGTCGCGACGGCGCGTGCCCGCGGATGAACGCCGCGCCGCGAGCGCGCGCGCGGCGGCGCTCGTGGCCGAGCGCGGGCACGTCAGCGAAGCGCTCGCGCTCTATCGCGACGCCGGCGAGTGGGAGGCGATGCGCGCGCTGATCCGCGCCAACGCGCTCGACTGGGCGCGACAGGGACGCGCGCAGTCGCTGTCCGACTGGATCGAGACGCTGCCGGCCGACATGCGCGACGGCGATCCGTGGCTGCAATACTGGATCGGGCGCGCCTGGATTTTCGTGAAGCCGGAGCGCGGCCGCCCGGCGCTCGAGCGCGCCTTCGAAGCGTTTCGAGTGGAAGGCGACCTGCGCGGCCAGGCGCTTGCGCTCAGCACGATCGTCACGGGTTATTACTACGAGTGGGCGAACTTCGCGCCGCTCGACCGCTGGCTGCCCGAATTCGAGCGCCTGCTGGGCGGCGGCCGGGACGCCGCGCTCGATCACGAGAGCGAGCTGCGCGCCTATGCGGCCTACCTGATCGTGCTGCTGTTCCGCCGACCGGAGGACCCGAACCTCGCGCGCTGCGCGCGGCGCCTCGACGAGCTGATCGACGACGAGGACGACGTCAACGTCCGCATGATGGCGGCCTCCACGCTGTTCAACTATTTCAACTGGAAGACGGACGGCGACACGGCCACCGGGCTCGTCGCGCGCACCGAGCCGGCCGTCGCCGGACCGGACGTCACGCCGCTGATGCAGGTGTGGTGGCGCACGCACCTCTCGTTCTGGCACTACATCAACGGACGCTATGCCAATTCGGCGACGGTCATTGGCGAAGCACGGGCAATCGCCGAGCGCTACGGGCTCGAGGCCTATCTGTTCGAGATCGATCACGGCGAAGTCACCGCGCTCATCAGCAAGGGCGAGCTCGCGGCCGCGAAGGCGCAGCTGGAGGCGATGGAAAAGCGCCTGTCGCCCGCCCGCCGCATGGACTGGGCGTATTTCCACTACCTCCGGTCGATGCTCGAGCAACGCCTCACGCGTTTCGCCGCCGCGGTGCAGGAGGCCGAGCGGGCACTCGCGCTCGGCCGTGAAACCGGCCTGCCAGTCATGCAGCTGCCGCATTTCCTCGCGCGCCTCGCGCATTCGCGCAGCGCGGCGGGCGACCACGACGGCAGCATGCGCGCGCTCGACGAAGCGATTGCGGTGGCGTCCGACACGGAGCGCGGAACGTTCGAGCAAATGAAGGAGCTGATCGAGATCGACATCGACGTCGACGCCGGAAGGAAGCCGCAAGCCGCGAGCCGCCTCGCGCCGGTCCTCGCCGGCTACCGCGAGCGCGGGCAGCACGTCTTCCTGCGCAACCGCCCGGAGGTGGCCGCGCGCCTCTGCAATTTCGCGCTCGAACAGGGCATCGAAGCCGAATTCGTGCGCACGCTGATCGACAAGAATGCACTCGCGCCGCCGGCCGCCGTGGGGTCGTCGTGGCCGTTCCGCCTGCGCGTGCGCGCGCTGGGCGGATTCGAGCTCGTGCGCGACGGGCTGCCGATGCGCTTCACCGGCAAGGCGCAGCAGCGGCCGCTCGACCTGCTGAAGCTGCTGATCGCGCTGGGCGGCCAGGACGTCGATACGCCGCAGCTGACGGCCGCGCTGTGGCCGGATGCCGACGGCGCCGCGGCGAAAACCTCGTTCGACACGACGCTCTTCCGCCTGCGCAAGCTGCTCGAGGTCGACAATGCGCTGGGCCTCGCCGGCGGAAAGCTTTCGCTCTCGCGCGCGCTCGCGTGGACCGACGTGTGGGCGCTGCAGGCGGCGCTCGATGCGGCGGAAAGCACGAGCGAGGATTCCGGGGCGGCGCCCGCCCGCGTCGCGCGGCAGCTGCTCGATGCCTACCCGGGGCCGCTGCTCGGCGCCGAGGAAAACACGTGGATCGGCAAGCCCCGCGAGGTGCTGCGCGCGCGGTTCGTGCGCACGCTGATGCGCCTCGGCCAAGCGCTCGAGCGCGAGCGCGAGTGGGTCGCAGCCATCGACCTCTACCGTCGCGGCATCGAGGCCGACAACCTCGCCGAGTCGCTCTATCGCGGCCTCATGCGCTCGCTGGCGGCGACCGGCGACCAGGCCGAGGCGATCAACGCGTACCGGCGCTGCCGCGAGCTCCTCTCCATCGTGCTGGGGGTCGCGCCCGCCGCGGACACTGAACGGCTGTACCGGGAAATCGCCGTCGCCCCCGGCAAGACAAGCCCGCCGTAAGTCCCCTGTAAGTCATCGGTAAGTCGGCGCCACGCCTTGTGCAGGGGCCGGCGCAAGCGCGCGACCTACGTGCGTCTCGGCGCGGCAGCCTCCGCGCGCCGCGCACAAAAACGTCTTTATCTACAAGGCGTTAACCCGCCTGCGCCGCAAAGGATCGGGGCGCGAGCGTGGTCGCGCGCCCATTTCCCGCATTCGTCAGCGATCGGCAAGTGGCCGCCTCGCACACTGCGGTCCATCGAGGGCTACCGCAGTGCGAGGACGCCAATACCAAGAGGGAAACGACATGCAAAAACAAGAACGCAGGAAGCGGTCATCGGAATCCGGTCAACCCGGCGGCGACACGACTTCGAAATTGGCGGTGCCGGCAATCGAGCGCGAGTGTGGAGATGCGACGCCAGAGAGAAACGTAGGCAGCACGAAGGGGATGGACAGCAGCAAAGCAACCAAACGGAAAAAACGATTTGTCTTATAGCAGCATTCGACAGAACAGAGAAAGGAACAGCCGTGGAAGCGATTTACCTGAGAAGCCTCCGGATCGTGGGCAGCCTCGTGCAGAAGGCAGGACCCTATCTGCTGCTCGAGATCCTGCTGCCCGGCGGAACGCTCTTCGCGCTGCTCCTTTTCGTTTACCGGCGGCGCGACGATCTCATCGTGCCGCATGCGCGGCGCGCGAGCGCGGCCATCGCGCGGGCCACAGCCGGCCTGCGCGAACGGCTTGCGTACATCGAGTTGCCGCTGGGTATCGCCGCGTCCGCATGGCGCGGCCGGCATCGCGAGCGTGACGGCCTCGAGGCATTCGCACCTTCAGTTCCAACCTAACCCGGAGAACCTCATGCAATCCACGACGAGCATCACGCAACCCGTAGCGGTTTCCTTCGCGCCGTCGGCGACCACCTGGCTCAAGCTGGCGATCGCCTACCTGATCGTCGGCGTCGGCTTCGGCATCGCCATGGGCGCCACCGAGAACTTCACGCTGCACCCGGTGCACGCACACATCAACCTGCTGGGCTGGACGACGATGGCGCTGGCGGGTCTCATCTACAGCGTGTACCCGAAGGCCGCCGCAAGCCGACTCGCGACGATCCACTTCTGGCTGCACAACAGCGCGCTTCCCGTGATGATGGCTTCGCTCACCGTGCTGTTGCTCGGCGACGCGCGCGCCGTTCCCTTCCTTATCGCAGGCGAAATGGTCGCCGCGGCCGGGGTGATCGTGTTCGCGTGCAACATCTTCTTTAACGTCGAACTGGATTCGGCGCGTTCCGCGAGGACGCCGCAACGAGCCTGAGTCGCCTCTATCGATCACTTGCCTTGCAGAAAATCGAGGGATGAAGCAATGGCGCAACTTGAAGCGGGAGGCGGCGCAGCCGCCTCCCTGGCATCACCCTTTCACTTCGGCGCGCGGCCCGCGCCCACGCCTCGCGACGCGGGGGTGGGCGCGCTGCTGATCTGGGTCCTGCTCGAATGCGGCCACGTCGTACGCGCGATGGCCGACGGTGAGCCGGGCGCGGGTATCGCGCTCGCCACGTCGGCGATCGTCCTGCTCGGCGGCCTCGTGTCGAGCATCGCCGGCTTCGCCTTCGCAGCGGTGGCCGGCAGCGCGTTCGCCCATCTCGCGATCGATCCATTGCACGCGGTGCAGACGATGGTCGTGTGCTCGATCGCGATGCAATGCTACGCGGTGTGGAAGATACGCGAATCCATATCGTGGCCGACGCTGTGGCCGATGGTCGCCGCGGGCGCGGTGACGATACCGGCCGGCGTGTGGCTGCTCCTGCACAGCGGTGGATTCAACTACGCCGTCGCGTTCGGTGCCTTCCTGGTGATCTACGGAAGTTGCGTTGCGCTGCGCCGCGACGCGCGCGTGTTCCAGGGCAGCGCGTGGCGCGATGCCGCCGCGGGCGCGCTGGGCGGAATCACCGGAGGGCTGGCGGGATTTCCGGGTCCGTTCGTGACCATCTGGTGCTCGCTGCGCGGCTGGGACAGCATGCGGCAGCGCGCGGTCTACCAGCCTTACATCCTCGCCATGCAGATCGTGACCATGGCCTGCCTGCGCTGGCTCGCGCCCCTGCGCGTCGACCTCGCGCAGAACCTGCGTTACGTGCCCTTCGCGCTGCTCGGCGCCATCGGCGGTCTCGCTGTGTTTCGGCGGCTGACGACCCGGCAGTTCCACCTCGCGGTGAGCGTGCTGCTGGTCGTTTCCGGCGTTGGGCTGATCGGGCGGGCGGCGTAAAATGACCGATCACGGACCTGTGCCGGTCGGCTCGCCATGATCGAATGGCGCATGCGCGCCCGGAAACCGGGAGCATCGATTCTGGACACCGACGCCACCAACGCCGCGGAAGTTGCGCGTCTCGTCGCTGAACTGGAAGAAGCGGAGCTCTACGCACAGCACTTGCGCGCGCTCATCACCGGCGTGCGCGACCAGCTCGCGTCCGGCAACGCCGAGCGCGCATTGTCGATGCTGAACGAGGCGCTGAACGAGATCGACGACGCGACCGACGTCGTCGCCCACGGGCGCCCGAGCGACCACAAAAAGCCATAGCGCTGCGCACCTTCGCAGGACATATCCGACGCCGGTGTCGCCCGTTCGGGGCGCCGGCGCACCTCGCCGTTTTGGACTTGCCGAGTACCGCTCCGCGATATTGGTTGCTCGCCTCCGGGCATCGTCGGCAGACTGATCGGGTGAGCGACGACAAGCCGACCATCCTCTACCCGTTTCGCAAGCGCGATCCGCTGACCGGCAAGTGGTACCGCGCGCGATTCAAGGCGTCGGCGGAGCAGATCTTTGAACACGCCGGCGAATGGATCGTCGATGGGCCGCCGGAGTCGTACGCGCCGCTCGGCGCGACGCCAAGCTTTCAGCCCTTTCCAACGCGGCCGCCCCATGTGCGGTTGCTGCTGCATCCGCAGCGCGAAGCGCCCCCCGCGATCGACACGCTGGAGCGGTTTCTCGCGGCGCTTTTCCTGCGGCGATACGTCACGTATTGCGCGCGGCGGCGCCGATTCGCGAAGGCGCAGGGGGCCGCGATTCTCGCCCGGGAGCTGGCACTTAGACCTGCATCAAATCAATTCCCGGAATCCGTGGGATAGTGGCGGTTGCACCGGCGAGCTTTTCGCCTCCCGATAACGCACTCACGGACCCGACCATGAAAACCCTGTTCATTGCCCTCGTTGCAACGCTTGCCGCCCAAGGCGCCTGGGCGGCCGACCCGCACGCGGCTTCGGGCGCGCCCCCCAAGGACGCGATACACGCCGGCATCGCCAAGACACCCGACGTCGCGGACGTGAAAGTGCCGAAGGCCGCAGGCGCGAACGCGCGGACGGTCGCCCAGGTCAACACCGACCGCATGGCGCTCAAGGACAAGCCGGTCGTTATCCGCGCCAAAGTCGTGAAGTTCAACGGCGGCATCATGGGCAAGAACTGGGTCCACCTGCGCGACGGATCGGGATCGGCCGCCGACAACAGCAACGACATCCTGGTCACGAGCATGGACGAGGCGAAGGTGGGCGACGTCGTCATCGCCAAGGGCATCGTCAAGACGGACGTGAACCTGGGCTCGGGCTACGCGTACAAGGTTCTGGTCGAGGACGTGGCGTTTCAGAAGTAAGATTCCGCTTTTTTGGGGGAATCATGCAAAGACGCCCGTTGGGCCGCACGGGCTTCACCGTTGCGCCCTTCGCCTTCGGCGGCAACGTGTTCGGCTGGACGGCCGACGAGGCCATGTCGTTTCGCCTGCTCGACGCGTTCGTCGACGCCGGCTTCAACTTGATTGACACCGCCGACTCGTACTCGCGCTGGGCGCCCGGCCACCAAGGTGGCGAATCGGAGGCCATCATCGGATGCTGGATCGCGAAGCGCGGCCGCCACGACGATGTGGTGATCGCGACCAAGGTCGGCTCCGACATGGGCCTCGGCAAGAAGTGCCTGCGGCGCGACTACATCATCGAGGCCGTCGAAAAGTCGCTGAAGCGCCTGCACGTGGACGCGATCGACCTCTACCAGTCGCACTGGGACGATCCGGACACGCCGCTGGAGGAGACGCTGGGTGCTTACGCGCAACTGATCCGGCAGGGCAAGGTGAAGGCGATCGGCGCGTCCAATCTCAGTGCCGAGCGGCTCGCCGAAGCGCTGGCGACGAGCAAACGTCTCGGACTACCGCGCTACGAGACGCTGCAGCCGCAGTACAACCTCTATGACCGGGACACGTTTGAGGGGCCGCTCGCGAAGCTGTGCGCCGCCGAAGGGATCGGCGTCATCAACTATTACTCGCTCGCGGCGGGCTTCCTGACCGGCAAATATCGCTCGGAACAGGATTACGGCAAGAGCACTCGCGGCGGCGGCATGAAGAAATACCTGAACCCGCGCGGCCTGCGAATCCTGGGCGCGCAGGACGACGTCGGCAAACGCCTCGCCGCGACGCCGGCGCAGGTCGCGCTGGCATGGCTGATCGTGCAGCCTGGCGTGACCGCGCCCATTGCGTCGGCGACGACACTTGAACAGCTGAAAGAGCTGATCGCGGGGACGCGGCTCGTGCTGGATGCCGACGCGCTCTCCGCGCTAGACAAGGCGAGCGCTGCTCCCTGACGGACGTCAATCCACGAATAGCAGCGCGGGGCACACCAGGTAGCGGCGCAGCGCCTGCACGAACGGCGCGGTAGCGCGTCGCGATGCCCTTCTCATCGTCGAAGCGCGTTCATCCGCGGGAACGACGACACGGCGAGCACCATCGCGCGCATGAGGAACGGCGGCACCGTGAGCTGTTCGCGCTCCTTCCCGGAAATGCCAGAACGGCCCATCTCGCATTTTTGCGCTTCACCCCTGCCATCGTGCATTGCGTCCGGCCGCGCTGGAGCAGAGCCGCCCTCCCCCGTAATCTCGCCCCTGTGGCAAATTAGCCACTCGAGGACAACGCAATGAGCAACGACAACCGCACCTCAGAAGCCGGCCGCGCGACCGCTCCGGCCGCGCGACTCACCATCCGGCAGGCCTTCCGCGAAATCTGGCGGGGCATCGTCGTGGTGTGGTGGGCCTTCTTCGACTGGGTGGCTGTCGTCCAGTGGAAGGCGCTGGTGCTCGTGTCGCTGCTGGGCATGATCATCGGCGGCGGCATCCTGAAGCTGCCCACGCTGAGCTTTCTGATCATCGTCTCCGCGTTCATCATCAAGATCGTCGCGGGCGGCAAGCGCCGGGCGGAGGCGACCGCCAGCGAGGCCACGAAGCGGGCCGAGACCGAGCAGCTCGAGCGCACGGTGCTCGAGGCGCGCATGGAAGCGCTGCAGGCGCAGATCGAGCCGCATTTCCTGTTCAACACGTTGGGCAGCATCGACCAGCTGATTCAGACCGACCCGCCGCGCGCCTCGAAGATGCAGCAGAGCCTGATCCGCTACCTGCGCTCGGCGATGCCGCAGATGCGCGAAAACGTCCGGCCCACGCTCGGCCAGCAGATCAATCTGTGCACCGCTTACCTCGAAATCATGAGCATGCGGATGGAAGAGCGGCTGCAGCCCGTCATGCTCATTCCGGAAGGACTCAAGTCGGCGGTGTTCCCGTCGATGATGCTGCAGACGCTGGTGGAAAATTCGATCAAGCATGGCCTCGAACCGAAACCCGAGGGCGGCAAGCTCGAGATCGCCGCCGAGATCGAGCATGGCCAGCTCGCCGTCCACGTATCCGACACCGGTGTGGGCTTCATGCCCAGAGGCGAAGGCGGCGTGGGACTCGCCAACATTCGCGAGCGACTGAAGGTCTTGTACAACGGCCGCGCAGAGTTGATCATCACGGTGCTGCCGACCGGCGGCACCACGGCGACGATCAAGATTCCGTACGAAGTGGCCCCTATCCCACCCGCCACCTGATTCGACGACTGCCCGCATGCCGTCCTCGCCTGCCCCTACCGCCGTCGTCGCCGACGACGAACGTCTGATGCGCGAGCAGGTCATCGGACGCCTGAAGGACGCGTGGCCCGAGCTCGTGATCGTAGGCGAGGCGAGCAACGGCACGGAGGCGATCGCCCTCGTGCAGCGTGAGGATCCCGATATCGTCTTTCTCGACATCCGGATGCCCGGCATGAACGGCATCGAGGCCGCACGCGCGCTCGCCGGGAAGGTCCATGTGGTGTTCGTGACCGCCCACGACGAATACGCGGTCACTGCCTTCGAGCACGGCGCGGTCGACTACGTGCTGAAGCCGCCGGAAGCCGAGCGCGTGGCGATCACGTGCGCGCGCCTGCGCGAGCGGCTGACGCAGGCACCCGACCCCATGAACGATCTACTGGTGAAGCTTTCGGAACGAATCGGCGGCGGCGGCGTGAAGGCGCGCGAGTACATGCGCTGGGTGCAGGCGAGTGTCGGCGCCAACATCCGGATGATCCCGACCAGCGAGATCCTCTTTTTTCGCGCCGAGGACAAATACACGCGGGTGCAGACCAAGGGGTTCGAGGCGCTGATAAGGAAGCCGATCAAGGAACTCCTCGATGAGCTCGATCCGGCCGAGTTCTGGCAGATCCATCGCGCCACGGTGATCCGCGTGGATGCGGTCGAGCAGGTCAGCCGCGACTTTCGCGGCCACCAGGTCGTGCACGTGAAAGGCAGCGACGAAAAGCTCGAAGTGAGCCGCACCTTCAATCATCGGTTCAAGCAGATGTAGGCGCAGCCGCGACGCAGTCGACCAGGAGGTGACCCTTCAGGCGACGCGCAGCGGCAACCAGCCGATGTTGGTGACGAATCGTGACCAGCACGGCCGCCCGTCGGGCAGCACCGCAACGGCGCCAAATTGGTCACCGAGCGCAACCACGCTTGCGCCGCCGAGCGGGCTGACCGCGACGTCGGGATCGATCGGATCCAGCGTTGTCCACACGGATCCCGGGGCCGCATCGCGGAAGGCGGCGCGCAGCACACGGTCGGCGCCGACCACGACCACCGCCAGCCGCGACCCCGAAATCGCCAGCGCGACCGGGCCTGCGGCACTCACCGTCACACCCGAATCAATGGGCGTCATGGGCACGAAGAAAGGTGCCGCGAGCGCGAGCGCCTCGGCGTCGAAGGTGCGGTGCACGCCGACGATGCCGCCAACGCGGTCGAGCGAAAAGCCGAAGGACAGCTGGATCGGCGTTGTGAAAGTGATGCCAAGCACGGCGAGGAACGACGGCGTGCCATCCGGCATGCGTTCGAGCACGGCAGACGCGTCGGCGGAAACGGCACCCAGCGGAATGTGGAGCAATCCTGCGAAGCCCGGCTTGTCCGGAAGCCGGAAGATCGAGCCGCCTCCGGGAAGCGCATCCCCTCCGAATGGCGATGCGATCGATGCGGTGATGCCGAGCGGCTGATAGGGGCCGACGAGGATCGCATCGAGCGCCTGCGCGCCCACCGGCGGCGGTTGCACCGTGAGCGATGCCGACGCGAGAGCAAGATGCAGCGGACCGAGATCGAGCTCGCCGTGCAATCCTTCGGCGCTGTCCCAACCGGTTGCCGCCGCGAGTGCATCGAGGCCGGGAATGTTGGGCAAACCCTGGAGCAGGTAGCTCCGCAATTCGGACTTCAGGTCGTTGCGTGCCGCGACCCAGCCCGCCACCGCCGCTTGCCATTGCGCGACGGACACCGGCGCATTGGCCGCGCCTTGCAGCGTATTGGCGGCGTTGGAAAGTGCAACGAGCTTCGCGGCGGGCGCCACGCCGCCGAGAGCGCTGACGACCTGGTTGGTGAAATCAGTGACCTGCGAGCCTGCCATCGCGAAGCCTCCAATTCACCGGGAAGTGCTGCCTGGAAAACGAGGTCGCCTTCGCGGAGTGCGGCGGACCGCAACGCAAAAACGAGCCAAAATTCGTACACTACAAACCAGAAGAATCCCAGCACCCTGTCAAGGCACTTCAATGGGCAAATGAAAATTTCCCGTCGACGAGGCGCCGGAGATTGCAGGCTACACGGCACTTCAACGGGACGGTCCTGCTGGAGTGATGTGGGTGCCTGTTGCGTCCGGCAGCCGATGGACACCCGCGGCCCCGACGACTACTCGACGAACAGCAGCGCGGGACACTCCAGGTAGCGGCGCAGCCCCTGCACGAACTCGGCGGCCTGCTGGCCGTCGACAACCCGGTGATCGAACGACGACGACAGGTTCATCATCTTGCGCGGCACGATCGAGCCTGTGCGGATGACCGGCCTCTCGACGATGCGGTTGACGCCGACGATCGCGACTTCCGGCGGATTGATCACCGGGGTGGTGACGATGCCGCCGAGTGGCCCGAGGCTCGTGATCGTGATCGTCGAGCCCGAGAGCTCGTCGCGCGTCGCCTTGCCCGAGCGCGCGGCTTCGGCGAGCCGCACCACCTCGGCCGCGCACGACCACACGTCGCGCGCTTCCGCGTGCCGCACCACGGGCACCATGAGGCCACTCTCGGTCTGCGTCGCCACGCCGATGTGCACGGCGCCGTAGCGCGTCGCGATGCCCTTCTCATCGTCGAAGCGCGCGTTCATCTGCGGGAACGACGACACGGCGAGCACGATCGCGCGCATGAGGAACGGCAGTACCGTGAGCCGCCCGCGCTCCTTGCCGCGCTCGTCGTTGAGCTGCGCGCGCAGTGCCTCGAGCTCGGTGACGTCGATTTCCTCGACGTAGGTGAAGTGCGGGATGCGCAGCGAGTCGCGCATGCGCAGCGCGATCTGCCGGCGCAGCCCGATCACCGCCACCGCGTGCAGGTCGTTGCGCTCGGCGTAGCGCGCAGCGCGCTCGGGCTTGGCGATGCCGGCGCTCGCAAAGCGCGCGAGGTCCTCGTGCACGATCCGTCCGTCGGGCCCGCTCCCCTGCACGCGGCTCAGATCGATTTCCATCTCGCGCGCCTGGCGGCGAATCGAAGGCGACGCGAGCGGTTTGCTCGTTGACAACTGGGCGGTCGAGGTTGGCACGGCTGCGGCCGGAATCGGAACGGCGGCGGCCGGCGGCGCAGTCGCGGTCCTGGCGGCAACGACGGGCGCACCGTCTTCCACTTCGAGCCGAATCAATTCGCTGCCCACAGCGAGCTTGTCGCCCGCTTTCGCACCCAGCGCGAGCACGCGGCCGGACACCGGCGACGGAACCTCGACCGTTGCCTTGTCCGTCATCAGGTCGGCGAGCGCTTGATCCGCCTTGATCGCATCGCCCGCCTTCACGTACCACAGGACGAGCTCGACCTCGGCGATGCCTTCGCCGATGTCCGGCACCTTCACCACGTGGAGGCTCATGTCACTTCTCCTGCATCACGCGCCGGAACGCCGCGCCGACGCGGTCCGGTCCGGGAAAATAGGCCCACTCCTGCGCATGCGGATACGGCGTATCCCATCCGGTGACGCGCTCTATCGGCGCCTCCAGGTGGAAGAAGCAGTGCTCCTGCACCAGCGCCGCCAGCTCCGCGCCGAAGCCGCTCGTGCGTGTCGCCTCGTGGACGATGACGCAGCGGCCGGTCTTCTTCACCGAATTGGTGACGGTATCGAGATCCATCGGCCAGAGGCTGCGCAGGTCGATGATCTCCGCGTCGATGCCGGTCTCGCGTGCCGCCGCGTCCGCCACCCACACCATCGTGCCGTAAGTGAGCACCGTGAGCGCCGTGCCGGGGCGAAACGTCGCCGCCGACTCGAGCGGCACCGAGTAGTAACCCTCGGGGACTTCGGCCTGCGGCAAGCCGGTCCACGGCACGACCGGCTTCTCGTGGTGCCCGTCGAACGGGCCGTTGTAGATGCGCTTGGGCTCGAGAAAGATCACCGGGTCGTCGCATTCGATCGACGCGATCAGCAGGCCCTTCGCATCGTAGGGATTGGACGGCATCACCGTGCGCAGGCCGCAGACGTGCGTCAGCAGCGCCTCGGGACTCTGGCTGTGCGTCTGGCCGCCGTAGATGCCACCGCCACACGGCATGCGCACCGTGATCGGCGCGGTGAAGTCGCCGGCCGAGCGGAAGCGAATGCGCGCCGCCTCGGACACGATCTGGTCGTAGGCGGGATAGAAGTAGTCGGCGAACTGGATCTCGGCGACCGGGCGCAGCCCGTACGCGCCCATGCCGACCGCGATGCCGACGATGCCGCCCTCGGCGATCGGCGTGTCGAACACGCGCGACGTGCCGTATTTCTTCTGCAAGCCGTCGGTGCAGCGGAACACGCCGCCGAAAAAGCCCACGTCCTCGCCGAACACCACCACGTTGTCGTCGCGCCCGAGCATCACGTCCATCGCCGAGCGGATTGCCTGGATCATCGTCATCGAGGCCATCGTCACGCCCCCGCCTGCTCGCGCTGCCGCTTCAGGTGCGCCGGCATGTCCTTGTAGACGTCCTCGAACATCGTCGAGACGTTGTGCACGTGGCCGGACGCGATGCTGCCGTAGCTCTCCGCCTCCTTCTGCACCGCGATCACTTCGTCCTGCAGCTCCTGCTGCATGCGGGTGTATTCGTCGTCGGTCAATTTGCCGATCGAAATGAGATGGTCTTTGAGCCGCATGACCGGATCGCCCAGCGGAAAGCGCTTCCAGTCGTCCGCCGGCCGGTACTTGGAGGGGTCGTCTGACGTGGAGTGCGCGCCCCCGCGGTAGGTGACCCATTCGACGAGCGTCGGCCCCAGCCCGCGCCGCGCGCGCTCCGCCGCCCACCCCGAAGCCGCGAGCACCGCCAGGAAGTCGTTGCCGTCCACGCGCAGCGACGCGATGCCGTTGCCAACGCCGCGCGCGGCGAAGGTGGCGGCCTCGCCGCCAGCGATGCCCTGGAACGACGAGATCGCCCACTGGTTGTTGACGATGTTGAGAATCACCGGCGCCCGATAGACCGCCGCGAACGTGAGTGCGCTGTGGAAGTCGGCTTCCGCGGTGGAGCCGTCGCCGATCCATGCCGACGCGATGCGCGTGTCCCCCTTGATCGCCGACGCCATGCCCCAGCCCACCGCCTGGATGTACTGCGTGCCGAGGTTGCCCGACAGCGAGAAGAAACCGTGCTTGCGCGACGAGTACATCACCGGCATCTGCCGCCCCTTGACCGGGTCGCGATCGTTCGACAGCACCTGGCACATCATGTCGACGAGGTTGTAGCCGCGGGCGATCAGGATGCCCTGCTGGCGATACGTGGGAAAGCACATGTCGTCGGGCTGGAGGGCGAGTGCCTGCCCGACGCTGACTGCCTCCTCGCCCAGGCATTGCATGTAGAACGAGATCTTCTTCTGCCGCTGCGCGATCAGCAGGCGCGCGTCGAAGACGCGGGTCTTGAGCATCGCGCGCAGCCCGGCACGCAGCAACTCCGGGTCCGCCTTTGGATCCCACGGGCCCACGGCGCGCCCGTTGTCGTCGAGGACACGGACCAGCGCGTCGGCGACATCGACGGTCTCCAGCGGCCGGGTGTCGACTGCCGGCCGCCGCACCGCGCCGGCGGGCGACAGGTTGAGGTACGAAAAATCCGTCTCGCGTCCCGGGCGTCCGGTCGGCTCGGGCACGTGCAGCTTCAGTGGGGGGTATTGGCTCATCCTCGATCCTTCGGGCCTCGTGGGCTTGTCGATTTTGCCGCCCTGGGTGGGGGGCGGGCCGCGCCGTGGAGCATAACGCCTTAGCCCAAAAACAGGAACGCCGGCGGCGCAAGGGTGAGCTGCGCCCCGGGTCGCCATAACATCGGCTGAGCGGTTACATGTCGTCCACGATCTCCTGAGCGATCACGTCTACGCAAACAGGACGGAAGTCGCCTCCGTTGTCACAATGCGCGCACTACATCAGGTGCGACCGTGGTCGGGGCCGTCGAAGATTCGCTTGGGCGCAAGGTTGAGTATCTCGGTAAAGAGCTGCGTGAATACGTCATCGGCCTCAGCCGAAAAGCGCGGATCGCCGTTCTGAGAGAATGCGCGGCCGATCTCGGACCAGTCCTCATCCGTCAGGTATTTCTCTGCCGCCGGGATGATCACTTTCTGTTCGAGACTCATGTGCTGCCACTGCATCGCCGCGAAGCGCTGGACCACCGTGGCAAACTCGTCAAACCCTGCGGCAGGCTCGACCTCATAGCGGGCGAGACTTCGTTCGAGGCCGGCGACGAGCTGATGCCCCGCGACATGCTGGCGTTCGAGCTCGTCGAGCGTGTCGTTGAACTCCGACGTGCGCTCCCGAAGCTTGCGGAACAGGTAAGCATCTTCCTTGGGGTGATGCAGCTTCTCGGGAAAGGCGTTGATGTAGTACAGCATGGCCCGCAACAAGGGAAACCGCGGCGGCGCTTTCCGCTCACGACTGTCGCGCACCAGATATTCAAGGCCGTGGATCACTACCGCGAGCGAGCGATGCTCGTCGCGGATGATGCTCACGGGGGCGGCGTGCTCGGGTCCGGACGCATTGCTCTTTACCGACGACACCAACACCGGGATGGTCGTGTGCTCGAGGACTTCCTGCGTCTGCGAGCCGAGCATCAGGCGCTTGATGCCGCGCCGGCCATGCGACGCCATGAAGACGAGATCGCAGTCCCGCGCCGCGGCCACGTCGAGAATCGCCTCGTGCGGTCGATCGCTAATCACAGCGAGCGACGCGCAGGGAACGCCCGCTTCCCGAGCAACGGACTCGGCCTTCTCGAAGAGGGCGCGCACCTCGCCCGCCTTCGCCTCGCTCAAGGTGGCCGGCGGTATCGCGCGCTTAAGCGTCCCGTTGCTGGTCGCGTCCTCGGGCCTCGCATGAAGGAACGTGATCTGCGCGCCGAGTGCGCGGGCAAGCGCCACGGCCCGGCCGACGGTTTCGTCCGACAGCGGCGAGTCATCGAGCGGAACCATCAGATGGCGATACATGTTTACCCTCCCGAGTCACACCCCCGCAGCGGCGACGAAGCGCTCACGCGCTGCGCAGCTTCTGGTTCTTGAGCGGCAGCGAGCGCACACGCGTTCCCGTCGCGGCGAATATCGCATTGCAGACCGCGGGCATCAGCGGAAGGATGGCCGGCTCACCCTGCCCGCCCCAGAATCCACCTGTCGGCACGAGCACCGTCTCGACCTTCGGCATCTCGTCGATCCGCGGCAACGGAAAGTCGTGGAAATTGGATTCGACGACGCGTCCGTCCTTGATGTTGATCTCCTGGTAAAGAATGCTGCCGAGGCCGTAGGCGACGTTGCTTTCGGCCTGGGCGCGGCAGGTGTCGGGATTGACCACGTAACCCGAGTCGATGGCAACCACGATGCGGTGCACCTTGGGTACACCCGCCGCGTTGACCGACACCTCGGCCACCATCGCCGAAAAGCTGCCGAAGCCGTCGGCAACGGCGACTCCGCGATGCACGCCCGGCGGTAGCGGAGCGCCCCAACCCGCGGCCTTCGCCACCGCTTCGAGCACGAGGCGGTTCTTGTCACCCTCGTTCAGCATCGCCAGCCGGAACAGGACGGGGTCCTTGCCCGCTGCCAGCGCGAGCTCGTCAACGAAACACTCGCGGTAGAACGAGTTCTGCTGTCCCGGCGCGCGCCAGAAGCCCACCGGCACATGACCGTTGCGCATCGCGTAGTCCACCTGCTGGTTCGCGATCGTGTAAGGCATGTCGTTGAACGTGCGCACCGCGGAGAAGTCGATGCCGTCCTTGATGGGTGTGGCGGGCAGCAGAACCTTGAGAATGGACGGGCATGCGATCGCCGTATGCATGGCGACCACCTTGCCCTGCGCATCGAGTCCCGCCTTCATCCGCACGATGCTCGCCGGGCGATAGAAGTCGTGCCGCACGTCCTCCTCGCGCGACCACATCATCTTCACCGGCACGCCGGGCATCGCCTTGGCGATCGCCACGCCCTGCCGGACGAAGTCCTGCGGGCCGCCGCGACGGCCGAAGCCGCCCCCCAGCATCATCTTGTGGACCTCGACCTTCTCGAGCGGCAGGCCGGCTGCCTCGGCCGCGGCCGCCATCGACGCCTCCCCGTTCTGCGTCGACGTCCACACCTCGAGGAATCCTTCGGGCTTGAACCATGCCGTGCAGGTCTGCGGCTCCATCGTCGCGTGATTGAGATACGGCGACTGGTATTCCGCCTCGACGACCTTGGCCGCGGCGGCGAGCGCGGTGTGCGCGTCCCCGATCTTGCGTGCCTGCGGCAAGTTCGGGTCGCCAAGGCCCTCGCGCAGCATCCCCGCAATGGTGTCGTTGTCGGCGTTCTCCTTGCCGCCAAAATCCCAATCGATCTTCACCTTCTTCAGCGCCTCGTTGGCGCGCCACCAGTTATCGGCGAGGACCGCCACGAAGTCCTCCTCGCGCACGACCTTCTTCACGCCGCGCATGGCGAGCGCCGCGCGGTCGTCGACGCGCACGGTCTTGCCGCCGAATACCGGGCACTGCGCGATCGACGCGTGCAGCATTCCGGGCAGCGTGACGTCCACGCCGAAGACCGGCTTGCCCCGCACCTTGTCGGGGATGTCGAGGCGATGCAGCGGCTTGCCGGCGATCTTCCAGGCCGCGGGATCGCGGAGCGCGATATTTTTCGGTGGCGTGAGCTTCGCCGCGGCCACGGCCACCTCGCCGTAGCGAAGCTTCCGGCCGGACGGGGTGTGAGTGATGATTCCGCTGGACGCCGTGCACTCCGCCTCGGGCACCTTCCACCGTGCCGCGGCGGCCGCAACCAGCATCTGGCGCGCGGCGGCGCCCGCTTGGCGCACGTAGTCCTGCGACGAGCGGACGCCCTGGCTGCCACCGGTGGACATCGAGCCCCAGATGCGATTGCGTCGGATGTGCTCGTTGGGCGAGGCGAACTCGGCGCTCACGTTCTTCCACTCGCAGTCGAGCTCCTCGGCGACGAGCTGCGCGAGCGCCGTATAGGTTCCCTGCCCCATTTCCGAGCGGGCGATGCGAATGACGACGCGGTCGTCGGGGTGAATGACGATCCACGCGTTCACTTCAACCGGTGCGCCGGCAGCGGCCGCCGATACAACCGGAAACTGGAATTCGAGCGCGATGCCGCCGCCCACGGCGGACGTGACCTTGAGAAATTCGCGACGCGACAGGGCGATCGTCATGGCCGCTCGCCCCGGGTCAATTTGGCCGCAGCCGTGACAGGATTGTCGGCGAGCGCGTGAATCGCCTTGCGCACGCGCGGATAGCTGCCGCAGCGGCACAGGTTGGTCATTGTCGCGTCGATGTCCGCATCGCTCGGTTTCGGGTTCTTCGCGAGGAGCGCGGCCGCCGACATGATCATGCCGGTCTGGCAATAACCGCACTGCGGGACCTCGTGCTCGATCCACGCCTGCTGGACTTGATGCAGTCCCCTGGCCGCGAGTCCCTCGATGGTGACGACCTTCTTGCCGACCGCCGCCGATGCGGGCATCACACAGGACCGCACCGGCGCGCCATCGACGTGGATCGTGCAGGCGCCGCACATGCCGATGCCGCAGCCGTACTTGGTCCCCGGAAGGTCGAGCTCGATGCGCAGCACCCAGAGCAGCGGCATCTCGGGCTCGACGTCGACGTTGCGAACGCGACCATTCACGTTCAACTTGATCATCCGAGGACCCTCCGAACGGTTGACAGAGCGCGGCGACGCACGTCGCGGGCAGCCCTGCGTATCAGGCTACCGCGAGCGCGTCTAGCGTCGGGTAGTCGATGTAGCCCTTGGCGCCGCCGCCATAGAGCGTGCCGGGATCGAGCGGCGCGAGCGACGCATCCTCGTGCAGGCGGCGCACGAGATCCGGGTTGCTGATGAACGGCCGCCCGAACGACACGAGGTCGGCCGCGCCCGATGCCACGGCTTCCATGGCCATCTGTCGCTTGTAGCCGTTGTTGACCATCCACGCGCCGTCGAAGCGGCGGCGCAGTGCGGCATAGTCGAACGGCGCGAAGTCGCGCGCGCCGGCAGTCGCACCTTCGACCACCTCGATGAACGCGAGGCGCAGCGGCGCAAGCTGCGCCACCGCGTACTCGAACAGCGCCTGCGGGTCGCTGTCCTGTCCGGCATCGTTGGCGGGCGTCACCGGCGACAGGCGCAGACCGGTCCGGCCGCCACCGATCGCACCCGCGACGGCCTGCATCACGTCGACCAGCAGCCGGGCGCGATTGGCGATCGCGCCGCCGTATTCGTCGGGGCGGTCATTGATGCTGTCGCGCAGGAACTGCTCGATCAGATACCCGTTTGCACCGTGCACCTCGACGCCATCGAAGCCCGCCTCCAGCGCGCGCTGCGCAGCATTCCTGTAGCTCGCGACCACGGCCGGGATCTCCGCGGTGGAGAGCGCGCGCGGCGTCGACACGGGGACGAAGCCGTCGCGCGTAAAGGTCTTCGTCTCGGCGCGTCGCGCGGTCGATGACACCGGCGACGCACCGTTCGGTTGCAGCGAGACATGAGAAATGCGTCCGACGTGCCACAACTGCACGACGATGCGGCCGCCCTGCGCGTGAACCGCGTCGGTGACGCGGCGCCATCCGGCGACCTGGTTGGCGTTGTAGATGCCGGGTGTGTCCAGATAGCCCTGCCCCTCGGGGCTGATCTGCGACGCTTCGGTGATGATCAGCCCGGCGCTTGCCCGCTGCCGGTAGTACTCAACGGCGAGGTTCGACGGCACTTGCCCGGGACCGGCGCGGTTGCGAGTCAGCGGCGCCATGACGATGCGATTGGCGAGGTCGAGGCCGCCGACGCGAATGGGATCGAACAATGTGGTCATGTCAGTCAGCCCGGGAGATGGGTGAGCGCTCCGTGCAAAGGCTGGGAAAGCCTTGTCTGACGAAGTCCGATGCGAATACCAAAGTGGTATTACGTTCCCAATTTCGGAGCCCCGCCTTGATGGCGATCAAGGCGGGACGCCGCGGCGCCGCACCGAGGTGCCGGTACACGCGATTCGCCGAACGACTCGGAAGCCGTTCTGACGATGACGCTGCGGGCGCGGGCTCGCTCAACCCGCAAAAGATCCGCAACGCTCTGGTCGCGACGAACGCGCGACACCGGCGCGTATTCATGCGGCCACGATTGGGTGGCCAGCAGAGCACGCGCCGGACGTCGACGAGTTTCGGAGTCAGGGCTGTTTACAGAACGTGGCGACGATCGTTCCGGTGCCGCGATGTCCAGGCG
>Ga0209048_10000715_pt1 | contig 35118 bp, 32 predicted proteins | sample FrelakmetCRP12CR_FD_187146 | JGI IMG/M metagenome (GOLD analysis project Ga0209048, IMG submission 187146) | Freshwater lake sediment microbial communities from the University of Notre Dame, USA, for methane emissions studies - CRP12 CR (SPAdes)... | ecosystem: Environmental > Aquatic >...
CCAACTGCAAAACGATCCGGAAAAAATCCGCGCCTTCTATCAAAAACCATCTCTGCAATATGCCGCATGAACGTCGAGATACTTATGAACTGATTAATAACGCCAATGACTTGACGCAAAATATGCTATCACAGCTAAACCCGACTTTCACACCCGCAGTAAATGGCAATCTCGATACCAGCGCAACGGTTCACGGTGCGGGAGTGGACTTCAACGACGCAGTGACGAAACTAATCGGCGGGATTTATGCGGTAACGGATCCTGTAAGCGGAAAACCCTTGACAAACCAAACATCCATCGTCGCCGACCTAACCACCGCCAAAGCTGATCTTCAAGCCATACTTGATCCCAGCAATCAAGGAAAGCCAAACGTGGACACGATCACGAACAAGGCGGCGCTTGATGACATCAGCCACATCATCTCGCTCTTGGGGCAGGAATCGTCGTTGGTGTCCGGAGTCAATACTGCGACATCCTCTCCGGTTTCTGCGGTCAATGGACAGATTAGCCAGATTGAGGCGCAAATCCTGGGTATCGTTAATAATGATCCGACGCTTGCCGCCCTCGCGGCGGGAGCTGGTGGAACGCCCGGTTTCGCAGCATTGCCGTCCGGAAATACGACGACCACTCATCAAATGAACGTGGCGACGGCAACCGCAACACCAACTCCAACCACTGTTGCTACGACGGCGACCCCAACTCCAACCACTCCTCAACCCGACCCAGGTGCTGTTCTTCAAACGCATCAGGCGATGGACCAGCATCACCATCACACCATCGCCGCTGACGTTCTCAACCACTGGGGTTGACGACCTGAGCCGCGTGGACCGAGCTTTCATCGAGCTCGGTCCACTTGTAGATTTCAATGAAAAAATGGTGCTGCAAGAGAGGACTGAACTCTCGACCTCTCTCTTACCAAGGGGCACCTCTAATGTCGGATTCTGCGGACTCGACCTCATCCCATCCGAACGTCATGTGTCTCATCGATGGACGTTTCCAGTGGATTGTCCTGCCGGCGCGGGAATTGCGGCGACAGCTGTCGCCAATATCTTCAAGTCGAAGTGTCGATAGGTCGATGTGACAGAGCGACTCGCATGACCTTGCAATGGGGCGGCAAAGCAATGCGCCGGAGCATATCGTCGGCGACAGCAAGTTCCACCGCTTTTCAACGTCGAAAAGCAGACGCGATGACGCCGGCTGGTATCGCTTTCATGATGACGACTTCCCCGCCGGGGCGTTTGGCGACTGGCGCACGGATACGAAATTCAGAGCAAGCGGTAGCCCCAAAGCCCATGCGCAGCTCGCGGTCCTGTCAGTTCGGGCGGACGGCGATTGGGCGCGCCAGTTGCGTCATGTGTGAAGATATAGCTAAGCTGTCTTCCTCTGAGGTTAGACACGCAAAACGCGAGGGGACCAGGGAACTGATGAAAAAACTTTATCTTTGCATCACAGCCATCGGGATACTAACGACCGCTCCTGCATGGGCCCAAGGAACCCAGCACCAGAGACTCGTTTGCAAGGATGACGCTTACAGACTGTGCCCATGGGAAGTTCCCGACCCTGTGAAAACTGAAAAGTGCATGCGGGCGCATCTGAAATCATTAAGCCCGGCATGCCGGGCTGAGTTTAAGCGCTGAGCGACGGTCGAAGTCGGTCGTCGCTCGCGCCCGGCAGGGCTTTGACGTCGACGATGGACTATGACTGCTTTTGTAGCCCATCCCTAACGCGTCCAATCCGCAATAAGCGCCATTAGGCGAACGCCGCGCTCGTCCAAACAATAATTACGACAGCGCGCATTTGGCGATCGTCGCAACGATGAGTGGAGCGTTAAGCTACATTAACTCATTTCAGCATCCAGCCAGCAAGTTTCTGAAATCTCGGCATGCTTCACTCTGACCAGAGCTACTAATGCCCCGAGCGGCTCTGAAGGGCGGCGGCCTCATTCCTTCGGGTGAGGGTGCCGCCTTTACGTTCGTGTGGTTCGGTCGACTAGGAGGACGTCAGTCGGTCGCTGCGACATCTTCGCCCGCGCTACAACATTGCGCCATTACTAATCGTTTATAACGCTGATTGTGAGCTACCCCGCGTTGCTGCGTGGGCTGGGGCACACGCTAAAGCTCAGACAAAGGCGCAGCTCGGTTCGCCTTAGAGGCGGCCGGGCTGTCGCTCTACCAAATCCCGTCTTCTTCCCGCATGGCCTCTGCAGCCTTAACTTTCTGGAAAGTCTTGTGAAATTTGGCTAAGCGCACGACATGAATTGTCCCTAGAACTGCGCCAACAACGACTCTGCTTGAGCCTTTTACTTTGATGGAATTCACATCGGCGTGATCGGAAAAGCCAAACGCGCGTATTCCTTGCGTTTCCCGCAGACCGGGCTGTCCGTTCTAAGTTGTCTTTCGATTTCAACCTGACAAATTGACTGGCCGAGATCGAACGCGATCGTCATTTCCGACGGCGTTTATGTGCGATCTAGAACTGGGCGATTATGAGACCGGCAAACGCGAGAAAGTGTTCACTTAGAGGTAATTCCTCGACTCGTCGGTGTCGCGACTTCGCGTTCGCGTATAGCCCATAAGCGGGAGAGTTCGCCGCATCGTTATGGCTCGTTGAACGAACGCTCCAGTTGATCGGAGATGGGCTTGAGCAGATAGCTCATCATTGTCCGGCTTCCCGTCTGCAGAAAAACTTCTGCAGGCATTCCGGATACGAGCTGCAATTCCCCAAGTCGACGGCGTTGATCCCCTGGAAGAGTCACTCTGACCGTGTAATAGGCCGCGTTCGTTTGTTTATCTCGAGCCAAGTCTGCAGACACATAGGACACGACGCCTTCGAGCTGTGGCGTCGTTCGCTGGTTAAAGGCTGAAAAACGCACCATGCTCTTTTGACCTGAGCGCACATGGTCGATCTCATTGGGCGGGAGACGCGCTTCGATTTGCAGTTCGTCCGAATCGGGCACAATTTCCATGATCACTTCGGCAGGCGAGATGACGCCGCCGACAGTATGGATCGAAAGCTGATGCACGACGCCGGACGTCGGCGCGCGAATATCGACACGATCGAGCTGGTCTTTCGCGACAACGCCTCTCTCGGCCAACTCCACTTCTTTATCCTGCGATTCTCGTAATTCCTTCAAAACTTCCGAGCGAAAACTCTGGTCAATCTGATCGATCTGAAGTTTGGCTTCATTGATTTTCGATTGAGCTTCCGTAATCGCAGAGCTCATTTGCGCTTGCTCTCCACCGAGACGCGCGGCCTCTCGCTGGAGATTGGTGAGTCGGCCGATCGGAACGAGGTGCTTTTCAAAAAGACCTTGCACTCCCTTGAGTTCGCCCACGATAAGCTCGATCTGAGTGGCCTTGGCCTTGATCTGCGCATCGAGGCCCGAGATTTCTCCCTCCAGTTGGGTAATATGACTTCGCAGCAACTCTTTTTGATTCTTCCGCGAAGTCGCTCGCGCGTTGAACTGAGACCGTTCTGACGAGAGCAGTTGCTCGATGTCCTTGTCGCCGGTCATCGTAGCCAGTTCGATTGGAAAACTCGGCTCTTTGGCGCCATCGCGTTCTGCAACGAGCCTCGCAATACGCACTCTGACTTGATTCAGTTGCGCCATCACCATCTGACGGTTCGTGCGCGTTTGAGTCTCGTCGAGCCGCACCAGCGTATCGCCCTCTCTTACATGCGTTCCGTCGCGCGCCAGAATCTGCGCTACGACGCCGCCGGTCGAATGCTGAACCTTTTTTATATTCGATTCAGCAACCAAGACGCCCGGCGTCACGATAGCGCTCGCTAGAGGTATGAGGGCGCCCCAACCACCAAATATAGCGACTCCCGCAACCAGCATTCTGAGGCCAGTTCTGAACTCGTTCTCCAAGGAATGCGCCAGACGCGCCTGCAACTGCGCGTTCTGTGCCTCCTGACCGACCGCGCCACTGGAGGCGCCGATCAAAAATCGATAGCCTCGTCGCGCCTGTTCCAGTCCTTTCCCAACCGCCTGATTGACCGCCGCTCGGGTTAATTTCGAGGCGTCAGCGATATTCTCAGCTCGTTGGGCGGGTAAGAGTCGGTCTCTGACCTGACGGACGATCGAGACCGCATCGTTAGCTCTTCCAGCAGGCGAAACCTGCGTTTCGATTCTGGGAATAGATGAGATGCTGTTGCTCGCCGAGCTCTCAGGCGGGAATGTCGCCATCGATAGCATGACGGCAAGTTCTTCCTCCAGGTCTTCGAGAACCGGCTGCACCGCCTCGATCCGAAATGGCGCTTCCTCGATCGGCCTGGCCATCCTTGCGCTTGGACGCGGGCCAGGACGCTTCGCCACGGACGCCTCTCGCTGGTCCTTTTGTCTATCGACCACTTCGACTTGCTCGCTTGAGCCAAACCCCAAGCCCTGAAGACAAGCGTTGACCATCTTGCCCATTACGCTTTTCTTCTTGGCTCTTTCCCGGCGCTTGCGTCTCTTGCTTTGAACCGGGCGCTCGTCTGGTCGAGTGACGTTCCTTGCCGGGGGATTTTTCCTATGGCTGGAAAATTCTCTATCGAAAGCTTCCTGAATACGTCGAAGCTCGAGAACTGTCGCCGTGCCCTGAAGCCCGTATTTTGCTTGAGAAGGACCGTGCGCCCAAAGTCGCTCGCCGGTTTCGTCATATTGTTGGTCGTCGAGCATGGTCATGCTCGCGCCACAATCGCCGGGCGAACCGGCTTCATTTTGGCCTGACCTGGTGCAAACGGAGCCTGAGCGCCCGCCTGGCGCGCTACTCGGGCAAATACCTCGTCGCGGGGACCGAAGGCGATCATTTTCCCGCCATATAGCACCATGGCCATATCCAAAGCAGTAAGCGCGCTCGGCCGATGCGATATGACGATGACTATGCATTGCTTGCTGCGCAATGTCTGAATCGCCGCTGTAAGCGCATTCTCTCCATCTGCGTCCAGATTAGCGTTGGGTTCGTCAAGAACGACGAAAAACGGATTTCCGAAAACCGCGCGGGCGAGACCGAGCCTCTGACGCTGACCGGCAGACAGCAACATTCCGCCTTCGCCGATTCGAGTCGCATATCCATCCGGCAACGACAATATCATTTCATGCGCGCCGGCGATTCGCGCAGCTTCGAGAATGGCGTCGGACGTCGCGGCAGCGTCGAAGCGCGCAATATTCTCGGCGACGCTTCCATCCAGCAGCGCGACGTCCTGCGGCAGATAACCGATATGTCGGCCAAGGTCGTCGGAATGCCATTGATCGAGCGTAGCGCCATCTAGACGAATTGCGCCTTGCGCGGCTGGCCAAATTCCGACCAACGCCTTGGAGAGCGACGACTTGCCCGACGCGCTTGCTCCAAGCAGCGCCAGACCCATGCCGGCTGCAAGTGAAAAAGAAACATTGGACACCAGGATCCGTCCCCCGGCAGGCGCCGCTACAGCGAGTTCCTGCACGGACAATAGACGCTGAGGGCGCGGCAAGATTACGGATGGAGCCGGCGGCGGCGCCGTGGCCTTGAGAACTTCGCGCAAACGCGTCACGCTTTCGCGTGCCGCGACGAGCTGCTTCCATGAGCCGAGCGCCATCTCGATAGGAGCGAGCGCGCGCCCCATCATTATCGACGACGCGATCATGATTCCGCCAGACGCCTGCTCGACCACGACCAGGTAAGCGGCGCTTCCCAACATTGCCGACTGGAGTATGAAACGCAGAATTTTCGCGCCAGATCCAAGATTGGCGTACACGTCCATAACGCGAATGTTTTCCTGCAGATACTGCTCATTGGTCTTAGACCAGCGTTCCGTGAGACGGGTGGTCATTCCCAGCGCGCGGATCGCCTCCGCGTTGCACCGCGTAGCGTCCGCCAGGACCTGTCGATGTGCAGAGGATTCGGCCGCCGATCTGGCCGCCCCTCGAGACCTACGCTCGGTCAGCAACGTCACTCCGACGATTGCGAGCGCTCCGACCAGACCCATTAGGCCGATCATGGGATGGAACAGAAAAAGCACGATCAGAAAAATCGGAGTCCACGGCATATCGAGAAACGCCGTCGGCCCCATGCCGGACAAGAACGCCCGCACCTGGTCAAGATCGCGCAGGGGCTGCTGCGCCAGCATTGGCTTTGCGCCCTTCAATGGAAGCGTTGCAAGCGCAATGTGGATGGAATCTTGCAAGCTGGCGTCGAACATGGTGCCGATGCGCGAAAGCATTCGTGCGCGCAGAGCGTCCAGATAGCCTTGGGCCACATATACTACGAGCACGATTAAAGACAGACCCGTCAACGTCGCCAGGTTGCGGCTTGGAATCACGCGATCATATACCTGCAACATGTAAAAGGGGCCGGCCAGCATAAGAAGATTGATAACGCCACTGAACAAGCCAACGCCGACGAGCCGGTTCGCAGTGGAACGCAAGCCCTGCATAACCGGATCGTTGAAGTCGCCGCCTGCCATTTCCTTGGTTGCGTTCATCAAGTGTGACCCACTCCCATCCGACCTCTTTCTCTCCGCGCCGACATAAAGAAGAGACTCATGGGCGCGTGTCGCCGCATTTCGTCCTTACGATTGTGGTCAGCCAGCGCAAATGCGGATCCAACGGCGAATCGATTTCGATTGAGGCCGTTTGCGCTCCGGAATTTGCTGGGGCCGACATGCGGTCCGCTTCAATTTGTTCGAGTTGTTATCGGACAATCAATAGATAGGAACTCATTTCGGCAAGAATGCGACGCCGTTGTGTTCAGGAAATTTTTTTGAGTGCTTAAAAAAACCTTTTTGCGTTGATGCGGTCCAATATCCACTTTGAGCGTGTCTTTGGGATCTTCAGTTGCAAACTCACGCGTCGTCGAGCCCTGGGTTTCATATGGAGTATGGGCTTCTCGCGCGATGTTGAGATCGAATTATTATAATGAACTCGGATGCGCTGCGCACTCTTTCTTGAACGTTCAGACAAACGCGCGACCGCCTTGATGAGGCCAAAGTTATCACCTCACTAATCTTATGAGACGTTCGACTTGATTGGTCGTTGGTCGTTCTCGGAGCGCAGTCTACGAACGCGTGAAACGAGCGTCGCCTGCATTGACGCATAGGTACCTAAAGCCAAAACCAAAAAGACGAGCTGCGTCGAAACGTCATCTCGGAGACCGGCTGCAACGACGGAGTCTGGAAGCATGAACCGGATCGCCACAATACGGTGCCTGAATGCCCCCAAAATTTAGCGCCTCAACTTCGGCGGAAGTCTCCTCGACCCGGCGGGCATTCAGGCATGCTTCCTTGAGCGCATTCGTTCCGACGCGCGAAATCCCGATGGCGCACGACCGGTCATTGCATATTGGCGGCAAAGGGTTATTTGGACGCCAATACAGCGCCTATCGACAGTTCACGCGACGAACCGCGTGCACTATGGCGCTCAGGACGATTCTTGGGCTTTTCTGCGCGTCTATCCTCGTGACCGACGCTACGGCGGAAACAATGTCGAGCGCGTTGTCGAGCGCATACAATAATAATCCGGACCTCAATCAGCAGCGCGCTAACGTACGCGCACGCGACGAAGACGTGCCGAAAGCCGCGGCCGGCCTGATGCCGAAAGCGTCCATTTCGGCTAACGGCGGTCCGCAATTCGTGCGGAACCGGCAATTTGCAGGAAAGGACGTGTTCGGGAACACGACTTTCGCTAACACCCAAAATCTCGGCTCTCCACGCGGCGCAACTCTCGAGGTCTCAAAAACCGTGTTCGACGGATGGCGCACCGAAAATTCGACGCGCCAGGCCGAGTCCGGGGTTTTTGCGGCTCGCTCCGTCATGCAGCTTACGGAACAGGCGACGCTGCAAAACGGCGCCACAGCCTATATGAACGTCGTGCGCGACGTCGAAATTCTGACATTGCGAAAAAACAATATCCTCGTGCTGGAGGAGCAATTACGGCAAGTCAGGGATCGTTTTCAGGTCAGCGAAGTGACGCAGACCGACGTGTCGCAGGCGGAGGCTGCGCTCGCTCAAGCGCGCGCTGGATTCTATGCGGCGCAAGCGCAACTCAAGACGAGCGCCGCAGGCTTCCGGCAGATTATCGGTCATGAGCCAAAAAACTTGGAGCCGAGCCGAACGATCGAGAAGTTGCTGCCAAAATCACTGGACGAGGCGCTTCACATCGCCTTGGTTGAGCATCCGGGCGTCGTTGCGGCAATGCATCAGGTCGACGCCGGCGAACTCGCCGTAAAGATAGCTGAAGGAGCGTTGTTGCCCACTGTCTCCGTCAATGCGCAGGTCTCTCAGCAGTATGACTCGTTCTTTGGGGCCAGGGGCACGCGGCAAGTCGCAGCGCAAGTCACCGGCGCGATCAATGTGCCGATTTATCAGGGCGGTGCGGAATACGCCTCGGTTCGGCAGGCCAAGGAACAATTGGGGCAGGCGCGATTCAACGCGGATTTGCAGAGAGACAGCGTGCGGGCGAGCGTTGCTGCGAGTTTCGCTCAGCTCGAATCCGCCAAGGCGTCAATCGTCGCAGGACAGGTTGCCGTAAGTGCGGCGGAAGCGGCGCTCGAGGGCGTACGTGAAGAAGCGAAAGTCGGCCAACGGACTACTCTAGACGTTCTCAACGCAGAGCAAGCGCTTCTGAATGCGCGCAGCAGTCTTGTCGCTTCGCAACGCGATCAGGTTGTCGCTTCTTACGCCGCCCTGGGCGCTATCGGGCGACTGTCGGCGGCGAAGCTGCGTCTCAATGTGTCTTCGTATGACCCCACCGTTCATTTCGAGCAGGTTCGGGACAAATGGATAGGGTTAGAAACGCCGAGTGGACGATAAAGAACGCTTAGCAGCGTTCGGCTGTGATCGACAATGCCTCGGAAGGGAGCGACCTATGGGCAGATTTCTTGCGGCATTAATGCTTGCCGTGATTTTTCCTATGAAGGCTGGCGCTCAGGGGAACGGCCCGCAGCTTTATTCGACATGTGTGGGGGTCGAAAAGAATTCGTCACGGGATCAAATCTGCAATATTTATCTCTCAGGGATATCTGAGGGCATTTTCATTGGTTCCCGCGTCGCTGAATCTGGTTTTAGATCCTGCCTTCCAAAAGCAAGCGCCCTGGACGTGCATCAAGTCCGGGATATCGTCGAGAGATTCCTCCTCGAACAACCGACGAAAGTGAACCAGCAGGCCTCCACGTTGGTTTTCGAAGCTTTGACTGCAGCCTTCCCATGCAAGGCGGAATCGCGCTGAACGTCGAGATACCCTGTCGACGGCGGCAACGAATGCTCAGCGTCCTCCCCTACGAGCTGGGCCGTGGTCGAAGCGAGCCGGCGTAAGGGCGCTCAACGAGCGCGCGGAAAGTTCTTATCAGCCGACTTAATGACGCGGGTAAATCATGAAGCGTTTTAGATCAGCGAAAATATCCCCTTTGTCTAAGCGACGAAGGGAGGAACATCGCCGGGCGAGCATCGTCGTCTTGCTGCCCTATTCCGAAACTAATTAGTCGCTGACATATCAAGATTAACTCGATCACCGGAGAAAACATAAAGATGCGTAATGAAATAAACCGGCGCTTTCTTGAGCACGTTGCTTATTTTTTATGAAAATGAATTTCATTTAAAGTTCTGCTTTTAGTCGAACGGCTTGATGGTGCTGTAGTAGCTGCCTGGACATGGATACGGAAATGCGGAGAAGCTCGAAACCGAAGACAGATGTCGGTACAATTTTACTACATTGGTGGTTGGTTGGAACGTTGGTCGTTTCCACTCTTAGCGGACTGCGCTTCGCCGTCGATATGCCCGATACGAGTTATATAAAGTTCCTCGAACCGGCCCTACCCGTCGACAAGATCTGGATCCTTCATGTTCTGTCAGGCGTGAGCGTCATGGCGCTCGCCGGCGCTTATCCGATTTATCTTGCAGCGACCGGTTTGGGCCGTCGAATATGGCCCGATCGCGCCCGACTTGCTGCATTGACCGTTCGCGGTCCCGCAAGGTGGGGAGCGATCAATGTGCTCCTTTATTGGATATTGTTCTTATGTCTTGCCGGACAGGTCATCACCGGCGTCCTAATGCATCGCGGTTACGGCGGCATTCTCGTCGAGTTCCATCTCCTTCTAACGTGGCTAATCGTCGGCTACGCTTTCATTCACGTCTTCGCGCATTTTGCTTTCGGCGGCGTTCGTCAACTTTTACGCGTGTTTCGACCTTCACGCATTCCCACCCCTTCGCCATCGAATTTCGCCCCGCCGGGGGCGCATGCGCCCGTTCCTCAAATGCGGGCTAGCCTTTTCAGGGAAGGCTTAGTTCTCGGGGTCACTACGATCGCCGGCATAGTCGTCGCAGGGTCTTTCATTTGCTATGACCGCATGTCTCGCGACACTCTTCATGTCGTAAGAGTGCCCAAGTCGTTCAATCGAGGATTGCACCCCGATCTCTCCGATCCGATCTGGCGCGTGCCCGCACTGGTGATCCGAACAAATCAGGGCACCAATTTCGACGGAACCGGCGCCTCCGCGATCGAAGTCCGCGCGGTGCACGACGGCGAATTCATCATCTTCGGATTCACATGGGATGATCCAACGCGTTCGCTCAAGCACACGCCCCTGATCAAAAAGCAGGACGGGTGGCACGCGCTTTTTACCGAGCCTCAGGAAGAACGCGAGGTCTCATTGGCTGCAAAGGCAAAATTCGCGAAGGCGACGCTGACCAATTTCGAGGACACGCTGGCCGAGGACAAATTCTCCGTCATGTTGGCGAATATAGAAAAACCCTTCGGCCCGGGCGCCTTCCATCCTGGCGCCAGGCCGCTCGCCGACAAGCCGCCTTCCTCATCAGGCCGGGGCCTGCACTACACGGAAGACGGCAGTTCCGTGAATCTCTGGGTGTGGCATGCCAATGGAGCGAATTCGAACCGTTGCGAGAATAATCGGGTAGGCCCCCCGGCGCAGCCGTCTGCGGCTCAAGCCCGCGGCCTCTCGCCCTACAAAGGCGGATATGTTTCGGACCGCTCCGAAGCGACCGTCATTGAGAATTTTGCTCCGACGCTGCCCCGCGACTTGTCTGTCGCCGTAACGCCTCTAAGGCTGCCGAAGGACATACAAGCGAAACACTCCGCAAAAAGCGCAGCAGAACTCAACCCAGATTATGGCGACCATGAAAACTCCCGCTGGTGGATAAGCGAAGAGGAATCGGCACCCTATTCTTTCGAATTGGACGCTCAGATTCCGATCGGTACGGTAATTCCAGGAGTCATAGCTCCGGCGCCGCGTCCTCCGACAGCAAAGGACGTGTACTGTCAGGCGCACTGGGCGGCAGGCCGTTGGACGCTTTTGGCGAAGCGACGCTTGAACACCGGAACTGGCGGCGATGTGCCGATCGGCAGCAACACATTTATGTGGGTCGCCGCGTTCGATCATACTTTCGCCAATCATACCCGTCACATACGTCCCATAAGATTAGAGGTGAGGCAATGAGCCGTTTGCTTACGATATCAGTCCAAAATGGTGGCTCCTTTCATGCGCGGCCTGGCGAGACATTGCTGGACGCGGCATTGATGAATGGCGTCGACATGCCGCACGACTGCCGTTCTGGTCATTGCGGAACGTGCCGCTGCGACATCGTTTCCGGAAACGTCCTGGGCGGCGAAACGGAAAGTCCGTCGTCGGTCCTTGCGTGCCAAGCGCGGCTCATGTCGAATGTCGAAGTTGTCGTCGAAGAGGTCCCAGAGATCGAGACCTTCAAGGGCCAGGTGCGGTCGCTGGAATATCTGGCGCAGGACGTTATCGAGGCGACGATCGAGACGTCTCGTCCAATCCCCTATCTCCCAGGTCAATACTGTCAATTCCGATTCAGCGGCTTTCCCAGCCGCTGCTACAGCCCGACAGTCCCAATAACAGGCCCTCTCGATCGCAACGCCATTCGTTTGCATATCCGCCAAATTCCCAATGGCCGTATATCAAGCGCGCTCGGCAATCGCATTCGCGTCGGTCACAACGTAAAAATCGACGGTCCCTTCGGATCGGCCTATTTGCGTGCAGGAAAAGCCAATCCGCTTATTCTCGTGGCCAGCGGAACTGGCTTTGCGCCAATCTGGTCGATCGCTCACTCGGCGCTATGTGAGATGCCGGATCGCGAAATCGTGGCTATTGTCGGCGCCAAGACGCTAAATTCTTTATATATGACCGCGGCGCTTAACCGCTTGATCGCCTTTCCGAGAGTCCAGGTGATTCCGGTGATTTCGTACGGCGAGCAGCATAGCGATCTCGTGAGGATCGGAAGCCCGGTCGACTATCTGCCGCCGCTCAACAACGAAGATATCGTCTATGCCTGTGGAGGACCCGGCATGGTCGAAGCTGCCGCACATGTTGCGCGGCAGGCTGGAGCAAAATGCTACTCGGACCCCTTTGCGCCGGCCCAGACCGAAAGCGAATCCTTTGCTTGGGCCCGCCGACTACTAGCATCCGCCTCGGGGACCTCGCGAGAGAAACCAAACTCACAATCGCGCCGTGCGAAGGCGTTCGTCGAACATAATGGGAAGTTGCGACCTCGCTCCGCGCTATCCCCGTAGCGAAAGCAGGAGAAGCTCGCAATCGATCAGTGAGCGTATTCGGATATTGAGCGGGGCTATCTATCTGCGAAACCGGCTCGCTCTGTAGCAGTGAAGAAGCCGCCATTCGGTTTTCGAGGCGTCTTGGCTGGAGCGCGAAGGAACCGTCCGGCGTTCCAGATCGTTCCCCACCTATCGACACGCCAGCGCGGCGATGGGCCAGCCGCCGCCTTTGGAAATCTCCTCAGCTTCCGTAGTTCTTTTTCAAATAGTCGGCGATCGCCTTCGCATCGGCTTCGTCGATCGGAGCGCCAAAGACGCGAATCATCTTATTGACTTCGGCGTCCCATTGAGCGGCATTGAGAAACGGCGAATTCATTTCTATGTAATCAAGGCTATGGCATGAGCCGCAGCTGGCCGCAAACTTTTCGACGTCCGGGGCTTTCTTGAGCTCGATCGGCTTCTCTTCCGCAAGAGCCGGCGCCACGATCATCGCTCCAAGACATGCGATTAAGAACGCACGCATAATGACCTCCTCAAACCACATTGAGCGTTATGCTATGAATGACATTGTGATGATAGCCAGCGGGGTTATGAATAGGCTCGGTCGTCTGGGTCTGGCCAATCCGGTTGGTCGCGCGCGCCATGACCGTCTGTTTGCCCTTCGAATTTCCAGAGAATGGGAAACTAAATGTGCGGAACGCGAAACGACCAAGATCCACACCCATAGTTGCAGTCAGCCAGGTTTTGCCGTCATCGGTGGAAAATTCCACTGCCCGGAGTCCATAACCGCCATCCCATGCAATGCCGGCGATGGAAGTTGTGGCGCCAGCCTTCACGCTCGCGCCGTCCGTATGGCTGGTGATCAAAGAATTCACCAAAATTTCGGTAATAGGGGTGTTTGCCGGGGTGTCTTGCGAGGAAAATCGCGCCGCCAGCGGAAACAATCCTAACGGGATTCGATAGGCCGGACTCATCCAAAATCCGCGTTCGGAGCTCGTCACGATTTTAATCGATGTAAGATGCTTTACCCAATAGGTCGCGGTCCATCCTGGTACGATGATGCGCGCTGGGAAACCGTTGTAGTGCGGAAGCGGTTGTCCGTTCATTTCGTACGCAATAAGCGTCGTTTCCTCCAGCCCCTTCCAGATCGGAATACTCTTGATGAAGTCGGGCGTCTTATCGAGAAGCGGCTTGTCCGCGCCGTCAAACACAATCTCGACCGCTTCTTTCTTTACGCCGACCTTCTCGAGCAAATCCTTGAGCCTCACGCCCTTCCAGCGAGCGCACCCCATCGCGCCATAACCCCATTGCACGCCAGGGACGTGCGGTCGGAAGAGGCCACGCCGATTTCCGGAACACTGGTTCACGGCGACGATCTCCTCGGCCGGCATCCCTTGGAGGTCGTCGAGAGTGAGTTCTGCCTGACTGTTGGCTCCTTCACCGCCGACGACGAGTTTCCAGGTCTTTGCGTCCACCTCAGGGATGTTCGGCAGGTGGTACCTGACAAAAAAAGCCTCGTTGGGCGTTATGGCGGTCCGGAAATATTCAAGCGGCGTTTCATAATTCGGCGGGCGGTACGTCAATTTGATGAGCGGCTTTTTGCCCGGCAAACTATCAAGAACCGCCTCGGCGCGCGTTCCTTCGGGAAGCAAAGGCGAAAGCTTAAGACCAGATTGATTGGCCGCGGCTTCTGTCCCTCTCGGCAATAAAAGGCTCCCGCCGACGAACGTCGCGGTCGAGCGCGCCGCCTCGAGAAAACTGCGCCGTGTGATCATAAAATCCTCCTCACCGACCTACGAACAGGGTTGTCGCCGCGACATAATTCATCGCCGCAACACCATCTAGAGGTGCGCAACTCAATATCTTCGCGCATATCAAGCAATGATGAGCGGAAAATAGGGCCAAATTGCTATGATGTGTTTAATTACGATTTTCTCCGTGCTCAAGAAGAAATGCAACAGGAAATGCGAACGAGGGGAAAACGCATTTGTACATGCATCGTGTCTGTGGCGATCTCGAACGAGAGGGCGCAAACTAACATTTCTCCTCTAGAATAAGCCGTTAGACCCTCTTATTGCCACAAACTCCATGTGTAATGGCGCCATTGACAGTGTAGCGTAAGAACGCTGGAAGTTATGGTTATGCAGTTGCGTCTAGAAATAATGCATTGCGCAATGCCTCAATATCTTCGAGGCAGCCTGCAAGAATGGCGGGTGCGCAAGAAAAGACCGCGCATCGGCGCCATACCTATCGGCATGGCAACGCAATCGGGGTCTCTTCGTGGTTCACATTTAACGGCTCCGAGCAACGAGAGCCGGATCGCGTGCGCTGGCGATGTGTCGCTTCGCCGCATTTCCATGCGACCGACTGACGCGTCCGTTCTCCGCCACTGTTCCAGTCAAGGGAGGAGGACGCCGATGTCGGGACAATTGCGACGAATTGATCGTGAGGCCCAGGCAGGCTGGCCGGGAAGCGCGCGATGAGCGATCCATCTGACGGGCCCGCCGGCCTCGACAAATATGCGCCTTACGCGCCGAAGCGGATCCGGGACGCCGTTGAGCCTGGGCAGAGCACAAGCGTCAAGCGCTTTGACAAATTACATAGGGACAGGCTTTCACAGTCCCAGCCGCTCGTGAAAGCCGCCGACGAAAATATGGCGGTCGAAGGTTTTCGCTCTCCGCAACGATTCACGCCGACACGGGTCGGCAAGTCGGCCATTGACTCTATACCTCCTCCGCCCCCTCCGGGCGTCGGAAATACGAGGAGTTCGGCGCGGTTTTTGACTGTTTCAGCGGGGCTTTTGTTGGTTTGCGGCGGCGCGTTTTCGGCGCTCTGGGCGAGCGGCGCGATATCGAACGGCGAGGGATGGGGCTCATTCGGATTGAACCCGAATGGCCGGATAAACGCCGAACAGCCGTCTCGCAATCTTGCAAAACTATCGGTCGCTCCTACGACGCCGCGGCGTATTGGCGAACTCCTTCCCCTCGGCGTTTCGGTCCACGATTTGAGCGACGGCGGTCTGATAGTCGTTAAAGGGCTCGCGAGCGGAATGAAGCTATCTGCAGGCAGTCCTGCAGGGGATAACAATTGGTGGCTGTCGGCTAAAGATCTTGACGACGTCTTGATCGAGCCCCCAGCAGGCTTTGTGGGCGCCATAGATGTTGCCGTCGAATTGCGGCTTGCCGACACGACTCTCAGCGACTATCGAACGCTGCATTTTGAGTGGGTGGCCGCCGCGGCGCTGGAAGCAAAGTCGACGGTAGCCACAGAGCCTCAAGTCAAGCGTCAGGCGAGCCATCGAATCACTCCCGAGGACGTCGACGCGTTATTGAAGCGCGGAGAAAGGTTGATCGCGAGCGGCGATTTTGCCGCGGCGCGTTTGGTGTTGCAACGCGCAGCCGAGGGCGGTAACGCCCGCGCAGCGCTCATGCTCGCAGGAACGTATGACCCAGTGATGCTGGAGAAGGTTCAAGCGATCGGATGCTCGCCGGACATTCCGTTGGCCCGATACTGGTACGAAAAGGCCAACGAACTCGGATCGCCAGACGCGCCGCAAAGGCTAAAGCTATTGGCCATAAGACGCGAGTGAACTCAGCCGACCTACGTCGACCTGAATTCGATCGCGGTTTTGACCGTCATATTGTCGTCAACAGAGGGAAACGTCATGAACACTGCGCGGAAGGCGATACGACATGCCTTTATATGTCTGTGTCTATTCTTGTTGGCGCCAATACAATTCGCCAGCGCCGAAAAAGGACTGAACAGCTTTGAAGAAAAAAAGCGGCAGACGAATGATATCGCGGTCTCGATCGTCGTATCCGGCATCTCCTGCACATGCGCACGGTTTGCCGAAGACATTCGCAATGTCGTAAATGATCTGCGGCCCGATGGCATACGAGTCCTCCCCGTGTTAGGGGTCGGCGGCCTTCAAAACGTAAATGACGTGCTGTTCCTGAAAAACATCGATATGGGCGTCGTCGATGAAGACAACCTCCGACTGCTAAAGAAACGCGATCCCCGTCTATATGCGAATATTGAACAGCAGATTCAATATATCACAAAGCTTTACAACTCGGAGTTCCACGTTCTGGCGAGGAATGAGATAAAAAGCTACGACGACTTGCGCGGCAAGAAAGTGAACTTCAGTCTCAAGGAAAGCCAAACGGAGGTAAGCGCTCAGGTTATTTTTGACGCGCTGAAGATCGAGGTTCAGCCTACGAATTTCGATAATGATGAGGCGATCAAAAAATTGCGGGACGGTGAGATCTCCGCAATGATCGTCCTGTCGGGAGCGCCACAAGCGGCCTTGGCCAAGGTGAAGAAAGAGGACCAGGTTCATTTCCTAGCGCTCGACAAGGATAGCTTGCCCAATCACGATCTCAGTGCGATCTTTTCTAACTATCTGCCCGCCGAAATAACGCACGAACATTATCCGAATTTGATCGCGGAGGGAGAATCTGTGCCGACCATCGCGGCAAGAGCGCTGCTTGTCGCTTATGCATGGCCGGAAGACTCTGATCGCTACAGGAAAGTCGCCAAGTTCGTACAGGAGTTTTTTGGCAAGATCGACCAATTTCACAACGGCACAAGACATCCTAAATGGAAGGAAATTAATCTTTCCGCCGAAATTCCTGGTTGGACGCGCTTTAAGGCAGCGACGGAATGGCTCGCGGCGCATCGAAACGCCTCTGCAGCCCCGACTCGGAGCGACGCCACTGCAAAGAACTCTGCCGAACTGAAGATAGCGTTCGACCGGTTTATTGAAAGCTACGCGGCGACCTCTGGTCAGAAAACGCTGTCCAGTAGCGAACGAGAAGAGCTTTTCGCCAGATTCACGCGATATATGGAAACGCAGAAAGTCGTGGGACAGTCCACTCGCTAATCCTGTTTCTTACGAAAGCGGTCCATCGCCGAAATGGGGATGGGCCGCTCTTTTTATGAGTAAGTCGAGACGCGCGAACCACCCTGATTGTCGCCCAGCGCCCGCCGCTCCTTAAAAAAGGACGAGTAACAGCCTCAATCCCTGCGCCGCTCACCGGCTGAAATGCATTCTTCCATAATCGACTCGCAAATGCCCTTATTGAGATGGTCGCAAAGACCACTTAGGGGTGAAATAAACCAGCAAAAAACCGTGAAGAGCGCCAAACAATAGATACACGAATACCGTTTATGCATGGGAACGTGTTTTCTCTTTTGCAGGCTTTCTTTATTTGCTCCCCTATTACAAAAAAGGAAATCCCCCATTCGTATGAATTCCAGCTTATCTACTGCGATTTTCAATCTTTGGCTGCATTTAAATCGTGGATAAATCTGTTCAGAATCAACAACAATTGTTTGGGCGATCGCTTCGCAAGGCTGCGGCCGCGCTCTAACATTTCGTCCGCTTTGCTCGGTCAGTTTGGCGAGGCGTTCGCCCTTTGTGAAAGGCGGGGATTGATATGGAAAAATGCATTTCACCCGGATGGACCAAGGCACAGACGAAGATTTTCAAGTTCTGAGACACGTCCACGAGCGCACCTTGCGCGATCTGCCAGACCGCCTGTTCGGGCTCTTAAATGGGCTGAAAAAAGATACGGCTTACAACATCAGCCGCTACGATCATTGTCTTCAATCGGCGACGCGCGCTTTGCTAGACGGCAAAGACGAAGAATATGTCGTCGTCGCGCTGCTGCATGACAGCTACGAACTGCTCGGGCCGTTCAATCACGGGGAGGTGATTGCCGCTATACTGCGGCCGTTCATCAGCCGCGACAACTACTGGATGCTCGCTCAGCACGGGCTGTTTCAGACTTACTTTTACGCTTCACATTTGGGACTCGATCCCAATGCGCGCGACAAATTCAAGTCAGACCCCGCATATGAGCAGACTGTGGAGTTTTGCGCAAAATACGACGAGGTCTCGTTTGACCCCCAATTATGTCAATGAACCCCTTTCCACATTCGAGCCCATGGTTCGGCGTCTGCTGACGAAAAGCTGGACGCCGCCCTAGCGCACCGTCTTGAGCGCTGCGTCTATCGCCGTCACCATCGCTTAAGCCAGCCCGCTTGGGTTTTAACATAGCTTTTCTTGACTGCCGCCCAGGCTATGCGATGGGCGGCTTCCTCTTGACGCGCATCGCCGGAATGAGCGGAATAGGCATGATTGAACGCCTCGCGATAGATGTCCTGCGCGTGTTCCGGCAGGAGACGCTGGAGGTTGTCCGGCAAATCCTCATTGCGCGCATATGGCATTGTTGCCCCCTGACGCGAAACTAATGGCTGCGCCAACCCGTTCCCTATAGCGGCTTCGCATCTCGATCACTAGATATGCATCAAGGAAACGAAAGGTCTCGAGCGGAAAGCTTTGACTCGCGCAAACCTCGTGGGAACCTCAACGACGCCTGAATCGTTCAGCCGCCACTGCTACGGACTCGCCGCTCTATTGCTGCAGACGGAGTTCCTGCAAATGTTCAGCGATTGTTCACGGACGGGAGCGTCTTTCTCGCGCCAAATGGTGCGCCGTTGTCGACTGAGCCAGCGGAGCGAGAATTGGATAAAGCGCATCTTCTCGAGTTGAGCAGCGACGCCATCCTGGTGCGCGACGCGAACGACCGCATCACATATTGGAGTCACGGCGCAGAAGAAACCTACGGCTATACTGCGGCCGAGGCGTGCGGAAAGACGCCGGACGAGCTCTTATGCTCGCAATTCCCGGACGAGGGAATGCGCGCTCGACGCCGTTCGCTCAACTGGACAATGGCGCGGCGAGCGTGTTCACACAAGGAGGGACGGCGCAAAAATTGTGGTTGCCAGCCGCTGGACCCTCGACCGCAACACGCAAGGAGAGCCTGTCTCCGGGATGGAGACGAACAGTGACATAACGGAACGCCGACGCTCGGAAATTAAGTTGCTCGCAAGCGAGGAGCGATTTCGCAGCGTCTTCCTTTATGCCGCCACCGCGATGGCAATTGCGGATTGGGACGGCCGGTTTCAGCAATGCAACTCCACTTTTCTAACTCTCTCAGCTTATACGCAGGAAGAACTTCAGCGTAAAACGCTTGCTGAGCTCGTTCATCCGGAAGATCGACAAACTTTAGTCGAGGCGATGAATTGCGCCAAGCACGATGAGCAGTTGTTTGAAATCGAAATTCGCTGTTTACGAAAGGACGGGACGACTGTCTGGACTCATAAATTTATTTCGATTCTGCGTGACGAAGCTGGAGCTCCGGCGCAATTCGTCGCGCTCATCACAGACATCACGGAAAGGAAGCAGTCCCAGGAACGGCTGCGTGCGAGCGAGGAGCGTTTCCGGAAGATTTTCGAGAATGCGGCTATGGGGATCGCCATCGGCGATCTCGATGGACGCATTCGCCATGTCAACCCGGCTTTTTCGGAACTCGTCGGCTATCGGCAAGAAGAACTTGTTGGCGCCCTCTTTTCCGAAATCGTTCATCCCGGTAATCGAAGCGCCAATATCGCTGAGGTGAAGCGGCTAAAAGACGAGCAGCTTCCCTTCTTCGAGATCGACAACCGCTACATAGGCAAGGATGGCGAGACGGTTTGGGCCCATAAATTCATTTCCTTCCTGCCCGACGAATATGGCGCGCAGGCATGTCTTCTAGCGCTTGTTACGGACGTCACGGAACGGCGCAGAATGGAGCAGGCGTTGCACGACGCCAACCGACGCAAAGATGAGTTTCTGGCGACGCTCGCCCATGAACTTCGAAATCCGCTGGCGCCACTGCGCAATGCGTTGAACTTATTCAAAAGGCTCGACGGCGAAGGGCCTGACGCCGATAAGCTGCGCGCCATGATGGAGAGGCAGGTTAATCACCTCGTACGCCTCGTTGACGATCTTCTCGAGGTGTCGCGCATCACACGAGGCAGCATCGACCTCAAAATGGAAAGACTCGATCTTTCGACGGCCATTGAAAACGCCGTTGAGATCAGTCAGCCGTTAATCAGGTCAAACGGCCACAAATTGACGGTTTCTGCGCCCCGAATGAACTCTTCGTGGAAGGCGATATGGTGCGCCTCACTCAGGTTTTCGCCAAACTCCTCAACAATGCCGTGAAATATACGGAGTCGGCCGGCCGCATCGAAGCTTCGTCGAAACGGCAAAGATTGGAGGCGGTTGTTTCGGTCAGAGACAGCGGCGTGGGAATCGCCAGCGACCTGCTGCCGCGCGTTTTCGATCTCTTCACGCAAATCGGAATCATCGTCAGGCGGCGTTTCGCGCTTCTCGGTATGAAGGCTGAGGTCGTCGATGAGTTCGGCAGCGGCGTCATGCACCCGCTGCATGCGCTCCGGGTCGAGCGTGCCGCGCGTCGCATCCGCGCGTGCGAGCCGCAGCGCCTCGAGAAGGATATCGTCGCGTCGCGAGGATCAAACCGATCGGACCCCAAAGCCATGTCCAGAAGGTTGGTTCCACCGCGACGAAGAGCGCGGCTGTCCAGAGCGCCATGGTCCGACCTGTAGTGGCTTGTTCGTCGTGACGCGTCGGCCCGTCCGCGGATCGATCTGCTCGGGTTTCGGCTTGTCGATTTCCTTTCCGAGATCCTGCAAGACTTCCGATGCGCGCTTTAGCGCGCCGACGCCTGCGCTGTCGCCACGCAGCGTCTGAATTTTTCTTCGGAGAGTGGATTGGTAGCTAGGCAATCCGGCGGCGAGTTCGCCGACTTGCGAGACCATTAATGCGCCCAGGGCAAAAATCGCGGAGAAGGCGATAAACGCGACGATCGCGACCGCAACCCCGCGCGGCAAATAGAGATGATGCAATGCGCGCACGAGGGGCGAAAGGACGAAGCTCAGCAATATCGCCAGGGCGATCGGCATAAGCACTTCGCGGCACAGATAGAGCGCGCCCACGACGATAACTGCGAGTAACGCCGACGTCAGCGTCGATCCTGCGGCGAAATGACCGTCCCGGAGTTGGAGGCGTGCGCCTCTCGCTTGATCCATTCCCATTATCCGCCGATCCAATATGTTCCAATACGACCGGCCGACCGGCGTTTTCGCTCATTTAACAAACCGATTAGATCGGGTTTTGTTCATAAGCTCCGCTTTTCCGGGCGTTGAGCGTGAGGCCTCACCAAACTTCGGCTTTGCTATTGTTCGCAGTTTTCCCGGCTTAACCCGCATGGCGCCGCGGCGCGGTTCGCGTTAGAATGGCGTCTCGCCCCAGAGACGGCCCGATGCAGTCGCTTTCGCGACGGAGATGTTTGCAGCCGGATGACTTTTAGCGCCGATCCCGCCGAACGGTTGTCCGCGTCGCCACGCTTGGCCAATTGGCGCAAGCAGCCTCAATTCTTGATTATTCTGCTTGTTTGCCTGTGCCTGCACGCGCTGTTGATCGCCTTCCTCCTTTGGCAGGATATTCTCAGCGCGCCCCTCTTGCCGCCTGAGCAGGAGATTCCGGTCGAGGTCGTCACCCTCCCACCGCCGCCCGAGCAAGCCGCTCCCGAGCCTCCAAAGCCACCGGAGCCGCCCCCACAGCAGAAGATCGAACAGGAAGAATATGAAAAGCCCGCTTTCGACGCCCCGCGCGCGGAAAATCAGGAAACCATAGAGCGCGAAACCGCACAGGAGGAGACAAAGTCTCCGAATGTCGCTCCGCCCAAGGAGGAGGCGACGAAAGCGCCGGAGACCGCCAAAGAGGCCGGCGCCCAACAGCCGACGCCGCAAGAGCCGCTGACTCAGGATTCGGCGCAAAAAAAGCCGGAGGAAAGACCTGAGGCGGAGACTGTCGAGAGCGCGGCGCCCGCCGACGAACCCAAACCGGACAAGAAACCCACGCCGGCGAAGACCGAGGTTTCCGAGAAACAAAAGACCGGGTCTATCGCGGAGCAGATCGCGGCGCTCGCCCCGATACCCGATTTTCAGCTCGGCGCGGCCGCGAAGCCCTCGCCCGTCTCCGGCGGCAACGCCAAGACGGGATATTTGTCCATTTTGTACGGTCTTATCGTCCCGCGCATGCAAATTCCGCAAAACGCACGACGAACCTACGCCGACGGACTGGTGGCGTTTTACATCGACGAGAGAGGCAATCTCACCCATCAGGCGGTCGTGCGCTCCAGCGGCGTCGCGGAGCTCGACGCGGCCGCAATCGCGGCCGTCCGGCGCGCGGCGCCTTTCCCGGCTCCGCCGCGCGGACATCCGCGCTCGATACTTTTCCATTACAATACAAAATGAGCGCGCAAACGAGCGAGCGTTTACGCGCTCTCGCGCGCGGCTTCACGCCAGCCGATGTCCCTGCGGCAAAAACCGCCTGGCCAATCGATTTGATCGATCGCCGCATAGGCCAATCTCTGCGCCTCCGTTATGCTGTTCGCTAGCGCCGTCACATTGAGCACGCGCCCCCCTGCGGCGAGCAGCCGTCCGCCCTCCAGCCGCGTGCCGGCATGCGTGATTGTGACGTTTGGCAAAGCGGCGGCGCGTTCGAGATGTTTGATCTCGGATCCGGTCAAGGGCGTTCCAGGATAATTCTTCGCAGCGAGGACGACGGTCAATGCGCTGCGTTTTGAAAAACGCAACGCGCGCTGGGGCAAGCGGCCGCGAGCCGCAGCGATCATAAGTTCGAGCAGATCGTCTTCGAGACGCGGCAAAATCACCTGTGCTTCGGGATCGCCGAAGCGATTGTTGTATTCGATGAGCTTCGGGCCGTCTTTCGTCAGGATCAAGCCGGCATAAAGCACGCCTTTATAGGGAGCGCCGAGATCCCGCATCGCGCGAAGCGTCGGTTCGACGATCTCTCGCATGACGCGCGCCTCGATCTCCGGTGACAATATGGAGGCCGGCGAATAGGCGCCCATGCCGCCCGTGTTCGCGCCTGTATCGCCGTCACCGACGCGTTTATGGTCCTGCGCCGAGGAGAATGCGAGCGCGCGCTCGCCGTCGCACAGAACGAAATAGGAGGCCTCCTCGCCCGCCAGAAACTCCTCGATCACGACTTCCGCGTTCGATTTCCCGAAAGCGCCCGCGAACATCGACTTTACGGCGCGCTCCGCCTCCGCGGTTGTCTCCGCAATGACAACTCCCTTTCCCGCCGCGAGCCCATCCGCTTTCACGACGACGGGCAAGCGATGCGCACGCACATAGTCGAGCGCGTCTTCCTCGCTGTCGAAGCGGCCATAGGCAGCCGTAGGGATGTTGTGCGCGCGGCAAAGGTCCTTGGTGAAGCCTTTGGAGCCCTCCAGCTGCGCCGCCGCCTTGTTCGGACCGAAGGCCGCGATCCCCTCCCCCTCGAGATGATCGACCAGTCCGCCGATGAGCGGCTGCTCCGGACCGACGACGACCAGGCCAATGTCCTTCTGCCGGCAAAAGGAAGCGACCGCGCGATGATCCGTGGCGTCGAGTTCGACTGTCGAGCCGACAGCCGCCATCCCTGGATTCCCGGGCGCGATAAAGAGCTGCGAGAGGCGCGGGCTTTTCGTGAGCGCATTGGCGATGGCGTGTTCGCGCCCGCCCGAACCTATGAGAAGAACATTCATGAGCAGCCCTGCATCCCAGCTTGCCGACGTGCTTTCTACCCGAATTCGCCTCAAAAAAAGGAATTACCGTGGTTACGCCTAAATAGGAAACCGCTTCCCACTCCGCCCTGAAATGCTCTAAACACGGCGCCAAGGATGTCTCCAGCCGCGAGCGACAAATCCATGGCGCGCCAGTTTATCTACCATATGGAGGGTCTCTCGAAGACCTACCCCGGCGGAAAGAAGGTGCTTGATAACATCAACCTTTCTTTCTATCCGGACGCCAAAATCGGCGTTCTTGGCGTCAATGGCTCGGGCAAATCCACCCTGCTGCGCATCATGGCGGGGATCGACAAGGAGTTCACCGGCGAGGGCTTCGTCGCGGAGGGCGCGCGCGTGGGCTATCTGCCGCAGGAGCCCATGCTCGACGCAGGTCTCGACGTCCGCGGCAACGTCATGCTCGGCGTGAAAGAAAAGAAGGACATTCTCGACCGCTACAACGAACTCGCCATGAATTATTCGGACGAGACCGCGGACGAAATGACCACATTGCAGGACGAGATCGAAGCGAAAGGGCTCTGGGATCTCGACAGCCAGATCGACCAGGCGATGGACGCCCTCGCCTGCCCGCCGGACGACGCCGACGTGACGAAACTTTCGGGCGGCGAACGGCGCCGTGTGGCGCTCTGCCGATTGCTTTTGGAGCAGCCTGACCTCTTGTTGCTCGACGAGCCGACGAACCATCTCGACGCGGAAACCGTCAACTGGCTCGAAGGCCATTTGCGCAACTATCCCGGCGCCATTCTGATCGTCACCCATGATCGCTACTTCCTCGACAATGTGACAGGTTGGATTCTCGAACTCGATCGCGGCCGCGGCATTCCTTACGAGGGAAATTACACCTCCTGGCTGAAGCAAAAGCAGAAACGCCTCTCGCAGGAAAGCAGCGAGGAAAAAGCGCGTCAGCGGGCCATTGAGGCGGAAAGCGAATGGATCGCCGCATCGCCCAAGGCGCGCCAGGCGAAATCGAAGGCGCGCATTCAGCGCTACGAAGAACTCGTCGCCAAGCAGGGCGATAAGGCCATGACGACCGCGCAAATCATCATTCCCGTCGCGGAGCGGCTCGGCGCGAATGTCATCGACTTTGAGCATCTCTCCAAGGGTTTCGGCGACAAGCTGTTGATCGACGATCTCTCCTTCAAACTGCCCCCGGGGGGTATCGTCGGAGTGATCGGGCCGAACGGCGCCGGCAAGACGACGCTGTTTCGCATGATCACCGGACAAGAGAAGCCAGACAATGGCGCAATCACGGTCGGCGAGAGCGTGCAGCTCGGATATGTCGACCAATCGCGTGACGCGCTTCACGCCAACAAGACGGTATGGGAGGAAATCTCGGGTGGGAACGACGTCATCTATCTTGGCAAACGCGAAATAAATTCGCGCGCTTACTGCGCCGCCTTCAACTTCAAGGGTGGAGACCAGCAGAAGAAGGTCGGCAGTCTTTCAGGCGGCGAGCGCAACCGTGTCCATCTTGCAAAAATCCTGAAACAGGGCGCGAATGTCCTGCTGCTCGACGAGCCGACGAACGATCTCGACGTCGAGACGCTTCGTGCGCTCGAAGAGGCGCTTGTCGATTTTGCGGGCTGCGCGGTCATTATTTCGCACGATCGCTTTTTCCTCGATCGCATCGCGACCCATATGCTGGCCTTCGAAGGCGAGTCGCATGTCGAATGGTTTGAAGGAAATTTCGCGGAATATGAAGAAGACAAAAAGCGCCGCCTCGGAATCGACAGCATAATTCCGCACCGGCTGAAGTACAAGAAGTTCGCGAGATAAGGCTCACCTCCTTGCATGTGCTTGCGCAGGCGCTCGTCGTCGTCGCCGCGCGTCTTTGCGCCCTACTTCGCGGCCGGCCGCCCGAACTCTTTCCTGAGTTCGTCCTTGGCTTGCTGCAGGACTTTCTTGCGCTCGGCCGGCAGATTTTTGCCAGCTCTGTTGATGTAGAAGATCAGCATGGACATCGCGGACCGGAAGGGATCGGCCTTGCGCCGATTGCTTGTTTCGGCGGAGCGTTTCAGCGATCGAGCGATCTCCCTCGGGCTGTGCAGTTTAAAAACGCCCTCCTCAAGATCGAGCGCGTTGCTCTTACTCGTGACCTCTCCGGACCAATAGTTCACTTTGCGGGCTTTATTGGGCATTGGACTAGTCTCCGGCGCAGGGACGCTTTCCGCAAGCCATCGCGTTCTTATTTGAGGGCGTCGGGCGGCAGGTCAATCCTCCCCTTGCGCCAGCGCTCAGGACGCGCCATTTCACTCGCGACCGCCTGACTGGAGCCGCCATGCTCGAAGCCGCCCTCGACGCCATCCGACAGATACTGACCCCGCCGTTCCGTAGCGTGCTCTACAAAAGTCTCGGAATGACGATCGTTCTTCTCGCGCTCGCGTGGACCGGACTCGACAAGCTCGCGCTTTCCTACGTCGTCGTAAATCACCCCTGGTTGCAGACCGCGCTCGCTCTTGCGACGGGCGCAGGCCTCGTGATTATCCTGGCGTTCCTGATCGCGCCGCTATCGATCCTCGTCGCCGGGTTGTTCCTCGACGACCTCGCGGAACATGTAGAGCGGGAAGTTTACCCTGACGGCCGTATCGGCCGCGCATTGCCGGCAGGACAAGCGATGTTCATGGCGATGCGCTTTGCGGCCGTGTCCGCGCTCGTCAATTTGCTGGCGCTGATGCTGTTCTTCGTGCCTGGCGTCAACGCGTTGGCTTTCCTGCTCGCCAACGCTTATCTGTTCGGCCGCGAATATTTTTTTCTTGCGGCGACGCGGTTCCGTTCGATCAAGGATGCGGATGAAATGCGCCGCCGCTATGCGGCTCAAGTTTTTTTCGCAGGCTTGTTTATCGCGGGCTTCGTCGCTGTTCCGGGGCTCAATCTCCTGACGCCGCTCTTTGGCGTCGCCTTCATGGTACGCATATACAAAATGCTATCGCCGGAGTGGCGCGGCTGAGACCTCCCGCCTACTTACGCACCGGACTTATCCGATACGCTGCGCCTGATATTGTCCCGTCTTGCGATAGCGATAAAGGTAGGAGGGAACAATCGCCTCGATCGTGCGCGGCGCAATCTCGAACGCCGCCAGCGTGCGTCCCTCCGCCTTCGCCGCCGCGGACACGACATTGTCGTGACGCAGCAATTCGACCTGATCTCCTGTCATGGTCAAAAGCTTCGGGAATAACCCGAGAGTCAGCTTCGACAGGAATTGCGTAACGCCTGCGACAAATTTCCCCATCCCAAAGGAAAGCTTGACGACCTTCCGGTCGCGTTCGGTGATTGCGAGAACGCAATCAATGAGCTGCGAGAAGCTTTTAACTTCAGGTCCGCCGAGCTCATATGTGGCGCCAGGAGTCGCTGTTCCGGCCAAAGCCAGCGCGACGGCCTGCGCGACGTCGCCGACATAGACCGGCTGAAATTTCGTCTCCGCGCCGACAATGGGAATGACCGGAAAGAAGCGCGCCATGGCGGCGAAACGATTGAAGAAGTCGTCCTCGGGTCCGAAGATGATCGAGGGCCGGAGGATGACGCCCGTCGGGACCGCTTCGCGCACTGCGTCTTCGCCGGCGGCCTTGCTTCGTGCATAGGCCGAGGACGAGTTTAGGTCCGCGCCGATCGCGGAAACATGGACGTAACGCGTAATCCCGGCGGCTTTCGCGGCCTCGGCCACGGCGCGGGCGCCCTGCGCCTGCACGCTAGAGAATTTCTGCCGTCCGCTTTCCGCTAGGATGCCGACAAGATTGACCACGGCGTCAGCGCCCCGCAGCGCGGCTGCGACCGTCTCCGGGTGGCGCAGGTTGGCCTGCATCGGCATTATCTGGCCCGGTCCGCCGAGCGGTTGAAGGAAGAAGGCGAGATCTGGACGGCGGCAGGCGATGCGGACACGCCAACCCTCACGCACAAGCGCGCGCACGACATAGCGTCCAACGAAGCCCGAGCCGCCGAAAATCGTAACCAGCCGTCCTGCCTCCAAACGATCCAAGCTCATCGTCCGCCCCGCATTTGATCGACGCCGGCGTAGCCGGCTCAAATTCCAGGCGGGCCATAGCGCATTTGCGCCGAAGTGGGAACCGCTTCGTCAGGATTTTGCCGGCCGCCCCGCATTGACAGGCCGCCGGCAGGGCTCGTATGAGACGCGCCAGGCCCAGGTGGCGGAATTGGTAGACGCGCTGGTTTCAGGTACCAGTGGTGAAAGCCGTGGAGGTTCGAGTCCTCTCCTGGGCACCAACCCGAAGAAGATATCTCTTATTTTGGGCGACTTACCGTAGACGCCAACGCAGAACCCGGCGCTTGGAGCGAGAAGACGCGCCTAAATTTGCAGAAATCGGCGCCAGTTCCGGCGCGGTTTACTCAAAGAGAGACGAAGAAGTATCCGGCTGTCGCATCCGGACCTCTATCGCAATCGAACAGGATTTCTCGATTGCGGCAGCAATTGCCTCGTCGCTCTTGCCTCGGAGTTATGGGATAAGAGATTGACCGATGTATGGGCGCCTTATGCAAATCTACCGATTGGTGGGGTTCGGACTTTTTTCGTCCTCGCGGGACGTCGACGCAATCTGTCCCCAATCCTTGACGACGCTGGTAAGCGCGTCCGCAGCGCCTTGAATAAATGCAAGAGGTCCGTTATCCGCCGGCGCTGGCGTTGGCTGGCGCGCTTGCGCTTTGGTCCGATTATTGGTGCGCTTATGCGAGCCAATCTTGGCTGAGGCCGCAGGAGCGCTCCCTTTACCCCCGCTGACGACTGAAGAATGTTCGTTACGGCGCGAACTGTTAAAGCTGGCGAGATCGAGGGGCTTAGTCGCCAGATCCGCAGTCTCTATTTCCAGTTTCGACGCGGCCGGAGCCACAGCGGCAGGCGGCGTGATCGGAAGCGGTTCGTCTGCCGCCGGCCGCGGATCGTCTTTGGAAGCGAAAACCCCACCCGGCCACGACTCGAACAAAGCGGCCCGGTCCTCCGCCGCCGCCTGTCGTTGACCGAACAGTCGACGCACTTGAGCGTTAAACTCGTCGATCGAAAGACCATCGGATCCGCCAACGGCTTGCTCTCCCCGGGGTCTCAGAGCGTCGTCGACGACGTCGTCAAAAGGCGCAAGCGATGACGATTGCGCCCATTCTTTAATAGCGGAAGCGCCCTCGATTCCGACGTCGGCGCCGGTCGCTGTTTGCGCCCGTGCTTTCGCTATTTCCGTCTCAGTGTTGGAACTTATTGTCTCGAACAGATTGGGAGCTCTGCTCCAGGAGGCCAAACCCATAAATAGGCCGACGACTCCGCTTACCGCGACAATAAACGCCACAGCGCGAGTTTCCGCTGCACATGCGTCCTTCAGCCTGAGAATGGCTTGATGAGCGTTCTTCCGCCGTTCGCCTGGAACAGCCCTTTCTGCGAGACGGCCGTCAATCGGTGGGCGCATGGCTCGTGAGCATTTGATGTCCCGGTCGAGCTCCTCCAGCATGGATATCAGGCGTCGCTCCATCACCGGGATACTAAAGTTGCTGTCCTCTGGTAGCGGCCGGTTGGGCAGATACAAGGTCAGCGAGTTTTCCGCCCCAGTCATTTGTTCACCATCTTTCTTCAGGAACTTGGTCAGAAAGAAACAGGTTCCGCTTCCGAATGCTAACTCTGTAATAATTAACGTCATTAACAAATCATCGTTAAGGTTAATTCTCGTGCAGGTACGCCACAAACATCAAGCGCGTCGCAGCAAATAAACTGTCGGAGCGTTTCATTGTGATGGAAGCTGACGCAGTTGGACCTTGCCAGAGGCTTGTTCAGTGTCGATTGCGGCGCTCCCCTCGGTGCGCGCTGTGCGTCGAGCTGCGATTGCCGCACGCGATAAAGATCGACCACGCGCGCCTCGCCAAGTTGAAAGCCTTTCGCGCGAGTTCGAGCTGTTCGTTCGCGACGGAAAGCCTCTTCGCTCCGTCGCGCGTTTGAAAGCGCGACTCGCGCGATGGCGATTTCCGACTCGACGAGACGTTTCGTGCGCTCGAATTCTGCCTGCGTCTTGACGACCTACGCCTCCGCACGCGCCGGCCTAAGGTTGGCAATGGAACCTCGAAATGAAGGTCCGCCGTTGTCGAGTCCGTTCGGATGGACCGACATTATTCCTATAACCGGCAGAGGCCTACCCGATTTTGGCCGTAATTTCCTTCGACAAAACATTCTTAACAATAGGTTGAAGGCGCTCATGGATATTCGTATCAAGTCTAGACGATTGGCCGGCGGACGTGCGGCGTTGCTCGCAGTCTCGGTAGTCGCGAGCCTCGCGTCGCTCCCGGCGTTGGCCACGCCGCTCGATCGCGGCCCTCTGGCGGACTTTCTCAATATCTTTCACGAGCAAGCGATTCCGCGTCAGATGGTCGATTGGCGTCATCCGCAATATGGCGCCGGCACAGTCGTGATTTCCACCAAGCATCGGCGGTTGTATTATGTGCTCGGCCACGGGTGGGCGATTGAATATGGGGTCGGCGTGGGGCGTCAGGGATTCACCTGGTCCGGCACAAAGACGGTCAGCCGGAAACGCGAATGGCCGGATTGGACTCCGCCTCCGCAGATGCTGAAGCGCAGACCCGATCTTCCGCGTCACATGGCTGGCGGTATGGAGAATCCTCTGGGCGCCCGCGCACTTTATCTCGGCTCAAGCAATTACCGAATCCACGGTTCAAACGAGCCAGACACCATCGGCGCGGCAGTATCCTCTGGGTGTATACGAATGACGAACCGCGACGTTGTTGATCTTTACGATCGCGTCAGGATCGGAACGAAGGTCGTCGTCCTGCCTTAGTCGCGCAGCATTTGCCATTCGCCCGTCAGACTCGCGTCCGGCGCTGGTGGCGGATCGCCTTTTCTCCTCACCCATGACAATTGGTCGCGCTGCGGGGATTTGCGCATGATCGCGTCGCGATCTTATGCTGATGAGAACGATCATTCTCGCTATCGCCGAGATCGATAGAATCATGAGGCGCCTGCTCCTGAGAAAAACGCGAGCGGTCAGAGCGGTCCCGGATTGGAGAACATCTATGAAACTGAGCAATTTTTTGAAGAACGCAGCGATCAGCCTCGCATTGGCGGTCACGTCCAGCGCTGCGCAACCGACAAATCACGTTGAAATGCACACCATGTCTTCTACGCCCGATAATCGCGAGATATTGGATTTTCCCCCGCCAATGCGTGAGCATATGTTGCGCAACATGCGCTCTCATTTCGAGGCGATCAACGAAATTATCTTGGCTTTGTCTGTTTCAAACGGCGCCGAAGCCGCAAAGATCGCTCGAACAAAACTGAGCCTCGAATCGGTAAACGCTGCAGCCTGCGATCCGAAACAAGCGACAAAAGGCGGCGCAATGAACGATATGGCGCAGATGATGGCGCGGCATATGCCTGAAGAAGTCCGCGCGCTTGGGTACGCTATGCATGAATCCGCCGGCCAGTTTGCGCTTGAGGCGGAGAAATTGAAAACAAACGGCGATCCAAGGCCGTCCCTCGCCGCGCTGGCGAAGACCACCGAGCATTGCGCAACTTGCCATGCCGCTTACAGGCTGAAGTGAACCAACGCGCTGTTCAGCCGCTCCAGATATTGCACCAGCCGCGCGGACTGACTCGTCCGCTCACGACGCTGCAGGAGTCCGGCTCTTCGAAATACGCACAATTCGCGCAGCTTTCGCGCCCGTTAGGCGAAGCGCGATAGGCGACCGACGCCTGAGCGGATTTCGCCTGCGCGCCTTTGGAGCCTAAACAGAGGGCTGCGAACGCACAGGCAGAAAGCTTCAGGATTCTGCGTCGAAATCGGAGCTTTTCTTCAACCATTTTTTCTCGTTGTAGTTTTGACGTGGCGCTTGTTGAGCGCATGAGAAGAAAGCGCAGGGCGGCGTATCACTGTACAAGCCGCCGTCCTGCGATCAGAAGTCAGCTCACATCTTGCCCATACCGCCCATCATTCCCATACCGCCCATGCCCATGCCGAAGCCCATCAAGCCGGACATTGTTTGATCGGCGGTTTTCTTTTGTTCGTCAGATAAAACATTGAACAAAGGTTCGGCGGCGGCCTTGACGGCGCGCACTTCCTCTAGATGCGCAGTCATCATGCGCTCCATCATGGCGAGTTGCGCAAGAACTCCGCCGGACATTCCGGACATGGCCGATCCTCCATGTTCATGCATCGACGCGCAAAATTGTCCGGCTTTTTGTGTCGCTGAGCGAACAGCGTCCGCGAATGCGTTCCATTGCGACGCCTGCGCATCAGTGAGCTTCAACTCTGTCTTCAGATAAGAGAGTCTTCCTTCAACATGTTCGGTGGTGCGGCACATCATATGCCCCATCATCATGCCGCCATGACTGCTTTTTGCGCCCGAGGCTCCATGATCCATGCCGCCTCCATGGTCCATCATTCCACCCATACCGCCGCCTTGACCCATCATTCCACCCATTCCGCCGCCATGCCCCATCGCGCCGTGATCCATGCCTTCATGACCTGCGGCGCCATGATCCGCCGAACTCGCCCCGCCGCCTGCGGGAACTCCGCCGCTCTGCTGCGCCCAGCCTCCGCTCGGAAGCATGCACATCGACGCGAACAGCGCGCTGGCCAATATCCGATTGTGCTTCGACCTTGTCGAGATTCCCATCGTTTCCTCCTGAAGTTTTTCGTTTTACGCGCTCGCTTCGTTTACTCGACCAAAAACTCTCTCATCATTCCCATGTTTTCATGTTCGAGGTTGTGACAATGAAACACGAAGCGGCCCTTGAAATCGTGAAACGGCTTTGCAATCCGTACGGTTTCCCCTGGCGCAACAAGAATCGTGTCGTTGCACCCGCCGTCGACGAAACCGCCGCTCATTGCCGCGTGGTCGTCAACGAAATCTGAATGGACATCTCGTCCGACGATCTGAAAACATTCGCCGCCTCCCCACGACGCGGCAGCCACGCCGCACGCTTCGCCAATCAGAAAATGCCTGCGCGAATTATTGAGGCTCATCCAGCAACCGCTACGGGCAAGAAGGCGTAAATTAGCTCTATCTAATGTAGTAAGCGTGACGGCGTGCAAAATGTGGCAAAATGCCCCACCGAACCTTGGCGAAGACTCGCGCGGTTCGGTCGATCGCTTCATCTATCAAGGCGCGCATTGTCTTCCAGCCAATGTTCTGTCAAATCAGCGCCAAGCAAGAAGTAAGGGGTGAGTATGATCGGACGCCTAAATCATGTGGCCATCGCCGTTCCGGATGTCGCCAAGGCGGCGGCCATGTATAGGAATGCGCTTGGAGCCAAAGTTTCCGTTGCGGAGTCGTTGCCCGAGCACGGCGTGACGGTGATTTTCGTAGAACTGCCCAACACAAAAATCGAGTTGTTGGAGCCTTTCGGGGAAGACTCCCCGATCGCCGGCTATGTCTCGAAAAATCCGAGCGGCGCCATTCATCATGTGTGCTACGAGGTCGACGACATTCTCGCCGCGCGCGATCATTTGAAATCGAGCGGAGCGCGCGTGTTGGGCGATGGCGAGCCCAAAATCGGCGCGCATGGCAAGCCCGTGCTGTTTTTGCATCCCAAGGATTTCTGCGGCACGCTCATCGAACTCGAGCAGGCGTAGCCGCGTGGCCTCGCCGAAGCCCCAACGAGGGCGTGCGGTCGCGAAGGACGCGGCCGCCCCAGAAGGGATCCCTTGAAATGCCATTTGCGACGCCGCTAGCCGTGGCAATCTACTTCACGATTTGGTGGATCGTTCTTTTGGCGATCCTTCCGCTCGGCGTGCGGTCGATCCATGAGGAAAACGAGGACGCACCCCCTGGGGCCGATCCGGGCGCGCCAATCGCTCCAAGGCTTCTGGCGAAGGCCGGTCTCACCACCATCATCTCGGCGGTGGTTTTCGCCCTTGTTGTCTTGGTCGTCAGGGCGATGCCGTAACCGGAGGCAGAACCCGGGGTTGACCCGTTCCGCGCGGACCGCTAGTGGATCGACGGCGATGGAATCTTGGATTTCTCGCCAACTAATAGGCTCGCGCGCTTTGGCGAGCTGATGGGCGTCTTTGCCGCATCTCCCGCGAAGCGCTATACTGGTTCGAGACCATCAGGGAGAGCGCGTAGCTCAGTTGGTAGAGCATCTGACTTTTAATCAGAGGGTCCCGGGTTCGAGTCCCGGCGCGCTCACCAAATAAATCAATATATTATGCCATCTCTTCGCCGCCTAGGAATGTCATTAGGCACGGCATAGGTACGCGACCCGTAGAGATCCGACGCGCTTCAATGCTCGGTTGGACTGGGGCGGGATGTTCGCCCATGCCTCGCGCTCAGCGACCTCGTCTCGCAAATCGTCGGTTCCATAGCCTTTGTCGGCGAGCAGCATCACGCCTTGTGTAGATCAGAGATCATCTCCGGCGGGCTGGCGATATCGCTCTTTTGGCCTGCTGTCAGTTTGAGTTTCAGCGGCCGGCCTTTCTTCTCGACGAGCGCCCCACGATCGTTTCCCGACTACCCTACGACCACATTCCTGCATTTCCATGGACGATCGACCTAATTCGTTCCTATGATTCAGATCTGCAAAGTTGTCGAAACCAACCAATTCGAGACGGGTATGGTGGGGAAAATGGCAAAATCCAAACAAACTAAACCAAGGGCGAAGTCGACAGCTCAACCCGCAGCAAGAGCGAGGTACCCGCGTCACTCAGTTGAAAGAGCGCTTCGCATTCCGAAAATCATCTTCGAACAAAATGCTGGAAAACCATGCACTCCCGAATATGCGGCCACACTCCTGGGCCTTACCTCGGCAAGAGGCCCGTTCGGTGTCGAAATTGCCTCGGCAACCAAATACGGACTGTTGCAGCGCTCCGGCGGAAAGCAGCGTGTCCGCCCCCTGGGCCTGGGCCTCGGCGATCAGGAATTCCAGTTTGCGGGTCTTATTGCCGCCAAACGCAAGGCCGGTCTGGTCATCGCGTTTCACCAGCAGTCGGGGACCGCCGAGAACTATGCCGAGACGCGGCAAGGTTTCAATTGGAGTTGGCAGGTGGGCAAATTTTAATCGGGGGATCATAATTTTTCTTGGATTTACCGCGAAGATGCGGAGGAGGAGAAGTTAATCATATAAGACTTATCGCATCAGGGGTTATATTTCAGAAAGTTCATGTTTCGTTTTTGACTTACCGCGGG
>Ga0209048_10000716_pt1 | contig 35108 bp, 32 predicted proteins | sample FrelakmetCRP12CR_FD_187146 | JGI IMG/M metagenome (GOLD analysis project Ga0209048, IMG submission 187146) | Freshwater lake sediment microbial communities from the University of Notre Dame, USA, for methane emissions studies - CRP12 CR (SPAdes)... | ecosystem: Environmental > Aquatic >...
CAGCCGCCGTGCCGCGACCTCACCGAGCAGCACCGCCGGCACGTCGGCGAGCATCATGCCGGTGGTGGTGCCCGCGACCACGGCGAGGAGCGACGGGTAGTGGGCGGCGAGCGCGACCGTCGCGATCTGCGTCTTGTCGCCCATTTCGACCAGGAAGAACGCCACCAGCGTCGTGCCGAAGGCCCCGAACCCGGACGGCCGCGGCTTCGTCTGCGCCTCCAGCCGGTCCGGGATCAGGGCCCACACCGCCATGGCGATGAACGACACCCCGAGGATCCAGCGCATCGCGGCCGCGCCGATGGCCGCGGCGAGCCAGGCACCCACGGCGCCCGCGAGCGTGTGATTGGCGAGCGTCGCGCCCAGGATGCCGAGGATGATCGGCAGCGGACGGCGGAAACGGGCGGCGAGGACGAGGGCGAGCAGCTGGGTCTTGTCGCCGATTTCGGCCAGGGCGACCACGCCCATCGATACGAGAAATGCTTCCACCGGCTGCGCACCCGTCTTCCGAGGGCGACGACCTGCGCTCCCTCGCCTGTGGGCGCGATGATAGCAACCGGCGCAGCACCGTCAACGCGCTCGCCGGCCGCGTCACGCTGCTGCCCCGCCGCGGTCATCGCCACGTCATCTGCCCCGGGCGTAATGCGGCACATGCCCCGCACGGAATCGACCGCATGATCGACGACGCCGACGAGTTGCCTCCCCTCACCGACGACTTCGCGCAGTTCCTCGGTGCCGGCACCCGGGACAGCCAGCCGCCCCGTCTACTCGAGGCGTGCCTGAACAGCTGGAACGACCACGAAGGGCTGTGGACGAACGTCCGCAACCTCCAGCACTGGATCGAATGCGCACGTGGCTAGCGGCCGGACCGCGGCGGGCGGCCGCGGGTTTTTTTGCGCTGCATCAATAATTTAGGTTGCAGTCGCCCGCTTCTATAAGTAAATTCCCGGATGGTCAAGACTTGACCAGCGACGCGCCCCGTGGCGCCAGCACCGGCAAGAACGTTCGAACACGAGCAACGCCCATCAGGTTGGCCTCCGCGCGCTACCCCCGGTGCCCTGAACTCTGCAGCCAGTGATTTCCGCCGATGACCTCCCTCTACGTGGGTAACCTGCCCTTCTCGGCGACCGAAGCCGAGTTCCACAGCCTGTTTGAGCAGCACGGCCAGGTGAGTTCCGTGAATAGCATCAGCGACCGCCTGACGGGACGTCCGCGCGGCTTCGCCTTCGTGGAGATGGCCGATGGCGACGCCTCGCAGGCGATGCAGGCGATGAATGGCTACGCGATGAACGGTCGACCGCTGCGGGTTAATGAAGCCCGCGAGCGTACAGCTCGCCGCCCCGGGGACCGGGGCGGACAGGAGGTCGACCGGGGGTAGCTCATTGATTCTGGGGGGTATGTGGTAGAATGTCGCGCGATCGTTGCCCGTACGTGTCTTGCAGAACACCCGACCGGTGTCTGGTCTGATAAGCCGAAACGTCTTCGATCAGGTGACAGGAAACGTCGCTGGCGCGCCGGCTGGATGAGACCGGCGAATCAATAGACGCTCGGCTGCGATCCCTCCTGTTTTGGTGAGTTGATAGTGCCGGCCAGGCCATCGCGGCCAGGGACCGGGTGATTTGCAATCTCTGAGGATGTTCGAATGACCAAGATCTACGTGGGCAACCTGCCTTTCACAGCCACGGAAGCCGATGTGAAGGAGCTCTTCGCTCAGCACGGCACCGTTGAGTCCGTGGCCCTGCCGACCGACCGTGAGACCGGCCGGCCGCGCGGCTTCGGCTTCGTCGAAATGCCGCAGGCCGATGCCCAGCGGGCGATGCAGGCCCTCAACGGCTTCAACATGGGCGGCCGTCCCCTGCGCGTGAACGAAGCGCAGGATCGTCCCCGCACCGGTGGCGGCGGTGGCCGCTCAGGCGGCGGTGGTGGCTACGGCGGTGGCGGCGGTGGCCGCTCAGGCGGCGGTGGTGGCTACGGCGGTGGCGGTGGCGGTGGCGGCTACGGCGGTGGCGGCGGCCGGCCCCGCTATTAACCAGCACTCCGGTGGCGCCAGCCACCGGAACTGATTCCGGCCGTTGACGACCAGAATGCGGAAGGCCCGGGAAAGCCCGGGCCTTCCGCGTTCGCTTGCCCCGATCAGATCGGCAGCAGCGACATCTTCGGCGTGAAGTGCAGGTAGCCGATGTTGGCGCCCTGACGCCAGCCGACGCCGAGGCGCACCGGCGCCAGCGTGATGTCGTCCGTGCGGTTGTAGTTCAGGCTGAATCCGGCGACGAAATACAGGCTCCCCTCGACCCCGGGAAAGCGCTGGAACAGGCGCTCGGTGTTGTGCAGGTTGTAGACGAGCGTGAAGCACTTCGCCGCGTCGCCGCCGATGTCGAAGCCGATCGACGGCCCCTGCCACCAGACCGGCCTCGAACCGCCGCCCTTCGTCACCAGTACCCCCTTGCCGTAGCGAAGCCCGACGCCGATGGCGCCCGCGCCCTCTTCGCCGCGGATGATGGCGTTCGGCTGGCCGTAATCGTCGAAGGCCTTCTGAATCACCTCGGCCATGCCCTTGGCGCCCTTGCCGAAGAGCTTCTCCGCCTCGGCGAGCACCTCGCTGTGGGTGAAGGTGTCGTTGGAGGACTTCTTGGCTTCGGCGTGTGCCGGCATGGCCGCGGCCGCGAGCAGCAGCAGTGCCAGGCGCGCGAAGCGGCTGACGGCGGACGGGTGGTTCATTTCGGCAGCTCCGTTTACCAAAGGTCGCGCAGACGGCTCCCCACATCGAGACGCTGCCCCGATTCGACCGTCGCCGTTGCGCGGGGTTCCGCTCCATCGGGCCAGGTGCTGCGGTCGAAGCGCGCGAGCACGGGCTCCGTCAGGAAACGGCTGCGGGTGCCGTGCACGTAGCGGTCGCCGAAGGAGGCCTGCCCCGTCACATAGAACCGCACCGGCGTCATCAGGCGCAACTCGTCCTTGGCGCGAGTCATCGCAACGTACAGCAGGCGCCGCTCCTCCTCTATCAGCTCCGCCCGCCCCGCCGAGAATTCCGACGGAAAGCTGCCGTCCGTCACGTTTAGCACGTGCACGGACTCCCACTCCTGGCCCTTCGCCGAGTGCACGGTCGACAGCACGAGGTAGTCCTCGTCCAGCAGCGGGTCCCCGGCGAGGTCGCCACTCGCCTGCGGCGGGTCGAGCGTCAGCTCGGTGACGAAGGACTCGCGGCTCGCGTGCTGCAGGGCGAGGCGCTCGAGCTGGTCGAGGTCGCCGCACCGGGCCAGCGGCGCCTCGTAGAGGCGCTCGAGCTGCGGCTCGTACCAGCGCCGCACCCGACCGACCTGGCCGGCCCAAGGGGCGGCATCGCTGCCGATCTCGGCGAGCAGCGCCGCGAGCGGCGCCCAGTATTCGCGCGTCGCGGCCGGCACCGGGTGAACGGCCAGCGCCGGCCAGTGATAGCCCGCCGCCTGGAAGGCACCGCACGCGCGCTCGGCGTTCGCTGGGCCCATGCCAGGCAGCAGCTGGAGCACCCGGAACGCTGCGATGCGGTTGCGGGGGTTGTCGGCCCAGCGCAGCACCGCCAGCAGATCCTTGACGTGCGACGACTCGAGGAACTTCAGACCGCCGTATTTCACGAACGGCACGTTGCGACGCATGAGCTCGAGCTCGAGCACGTCGCTGTGATCGGAATTGCGGAACAGGACCGCTTGTCGGCGCAGTTCCACGCCCCGCTCGCGGCACTCGAGGACGTGATTCACCACGCACGTCGCCTGCGCCTGCTCGTCGAGCACGGTCACGATCTGCGGCCGCACACCTGCTCCGCGGCGGCTGCGCAGGAACTTGCGGTACTGCCGCCCGCCCTCGGCCATCAGCGCGTTGGCCGCATCGAGCACGCCCTGCGTGGAACGGTAGTTCTCCTCGAGCGTCACCACCCGTGCCGGCGGCGAGAAGCGCTCCGGGAACTGGAGGATGTTCTCGACCGTCGCCGCGCGAAACGAGTAGATCGCCTGCGCGTCGTCGCCAACCACGGTGAGGCCGGCGCCGTCCGGCTTGAGCCGCAGCAGGATTTCCGCCTGCAGGGTGTTGGTGTCCTGGTACTCGTCCACCAGCACGTGATCGAAACGGCGACCGATCTCGGCGGCGAGGGCGGCGTCCTGCATCATGACTTGCCAGTAGAGAAGCAGGTCGTCGTAGTCGAGCACCTGCTGCTCGAGCTTGGCCTCGACGTAGGCGCGGCAGAGCTTGGTCAACTCCTCCTCCCAATCGAGGCACCAGGGGTAGACGGTCTCAAGCGTGTGCCGCAGCGGCTGCTGCGTGTTGACCCGGTGCGAGTAAATGCCGAGGCAGGTGTCCTTGCGCGGGAAACGCTTCTCGGTCTTCGAGTAGCCGAGGCGATGGCGCACCACGTCCATCAGGTCCGCGGCGTCGGCGCGGTCGAGCACGCTGAAGGAGGGGTCGAGGCCGAGCCGCTGCGCGTAACTGCGTATCAGGCGGTTACCGATGGCGTGAAACGTGCCGGACCACGGCAGCCTCAAGTGCTCCGGCACGCGGGAGCCGCCGTGCGCGCTCGCGAGCGCCTCCGCCATGACCTGCTGCGCGCGCCGCGTCATATGGATGGCGGCGCGACGCGTGAAGGTGAGCAGCAGCGTCCGCTCCGCGGGCACCCCCTGCAGCAGCAGGTGCGCGACCCGGTGTGCGAGGGTGCTGGTCTTGCCGGTGCCGGCGCCCGCGATGACGAGCAGCGGCCCGGCGCGCACACCGGCCGGGACCGCGGCCTCGCCGTGGACCACAGCCTCCCGCTGGGCGGCATTCAAGCGTGCAAAGGGGTCGGCGGCGGGCATCGGAGCGAAACTATAGTGCCGGACTGTATGGATATCCAGTGAAAGCCCGGGGCGGCCTCCGTAAGATGTTGCGCCAAACCGGGTGCCTGGCCCCACCGCCAGTCACGGCCGGACCGCACCGCACGGAACTCACTGGAGCAAGCCCATGGCGAAGTACCCGTCGCAGCCGAAACACCTCACCGCCCTGGAGCTGCCGCTGCCGCCGCGCTCGAAGCTCGCGCCCGACCTGCAGAAGTACTTCGCCGTCTGCGACGCGAAGATCGGCTTCCTGCCGAACGTTCTCGCGAGCTATACGTTCGACGAGAAGAAGCTGCGCGCCTTCATCGGCCTGTACAACGACCTCATGCTCGAGGACTCGCCGCTGTCGAAGCTCGAGCGCGAGATGATCGCGGTCGTCGTGTCCTCGGCGAACCGCTGCTACTACTGCCAGGTGGCCCACGGGCAGGCGGTGCGCGAACTCTCCGGTGATCCGGCGCTCGGCGAGCTGCTGGTGATGAACTATCGCGCGGCCAGGCTGCCGAGGAAGCAGCGAGCGATGCTCGACTTTGCGCACAAGATGACGGTGGCGCCCGACGAGGTCGGCGAGCCCGATCGCGCCGCACTGCGCAAGGCAGGGTTCGACGACCGGTCCATCTGGGACATCGCCTCGGTCGCGGCGTTCTTCAACATGACCAACCGCGTGGCGACGGCCGTCGACATGATGCCGAACGAGCCCTATCACTCGGCCAACCGCTGACCCCCGCCGGCGCTGCTGCCGCGGCACGAGGAGATGAGATGAGCCGCACCGCCCTGTTCGCCGGCGCCCTGGTCGCGCTGTCGTGGACGAGCCCCTCGCTGGCTGCCAGCACCGCCGCGCCCTCGGCCGATGCCGAGTTCGGCAAGGTCGCCGCCGCGATCCTCGAGGACTTCTACCGCCGCAACCCGACCTACGGCACCGACCTTGGCCTGCACGAGTGGGACGCGAAGCTGGAAGATTACTCCGCCGCGGCGGTACGCGATGACATCGCTGCCATCGGCCGCTTCCGTTCCGAGCTCGAGCGTATCCGCCCCTCGGCGCTCTCGCTCACGAACCGCCTGGACCGGGAGCTGCTGCTGCATTCGCTCGAGTCGCGCCGCCTGCATGCCGCGGTGATCCGCTCGTGGGCGCGCAATCCCGACACCTACAGCAGCGGCATCACGAACTCCGCCTATTCGCTCATCAAGCGCGACTTCGCGCCGGCCGCCGAGCGCCTGCGGAGCCTGATCGCGCGGGAGCGGGCCATGCCGGCGGCCCTAGCCGAGGCGCGCCGCAACCTGGTGGACCCACCGCGGGTCTACACCGAGATCGCCCTGGAGCAGCTCGACGGCAACGAGGCCTTCTTCCGCTCGGCCGTGGTCGAGGCGTTCGCCGACGTGCAGGATCCGGCGCTGCGGGAGGAGTTCAAGCGTACGAACGACGCCGTTATCGCGGCGCTCGAGGAGTACAAGACGTGGCTGGCCCAGGACCTGCTGCCGCGCTCGAACGGCAGCTTCGCCTACGGGGCCGATCTCTACCGTCGCACGCTCCGGGCGGAAGACATGGTCGACACCCCGCTCGAGGATCTGCTCAAGCTCGCCGAGGCGGACCTGCGACGCAACCAGCAGGCCTTCGCCGCCACCGCGCGGCGCATCGACCCCGCGAAGCCGCCGCTCGAGGTGCTCAGGACGCTCCAGCACGATCATCCGCCGCCCGACCGCCTGCTCGCGACGACGCAGGCGGAGCTCGACGCGCTCGGGCGCTTCATGACCGATCACCACATCGTCACGATCCCGAAGGACGCGCCGCCGGCGCAGGTCAAGGAGACGCCGCCCTTCATGCGCGCGACGACCTCGGCGTCGATGGACACTCCGGGACCGTTCGAGAAGGCCAACCTGCGCGGCTTCTACAACATGACGCTGCCGGAACCCGCCTGGAGCGAGGCGGAGACGGAAGACTTCATGCGGCAGTGGTTCTACCCGCTGATCACCAACGTGTCGGTGCACGAGGTGTGGCCCGGGCACTACCTGCAGTTCCTCTACGCGAAGTCCTACCCCACCGCGGTGCGCAAGGTGTTTGGCACGAACACCAACTCGGAGGGCTGGGCACATTACTGCGAGCAGATGGTGAACGACGAGGGTTTCCACGCGGATGACCCGCGCTACCGCCTCGCCCAGCTCGAGGACGCCCTGCTGCGCGACGCGCGCTTCATCGTCGGCATCCGCATGCACACGCGCGGCATGACCATCCCTGAGGCCGAGGAGTTCTTCGAGAAGGAGGGCTACCAGCCGCGGCCGCTGGCGGTGTCGGAGACCAAGCGCGGCACTTCGGATGCCCTGTACGGCTACTACACCATGGGCAAGCTCGCGATCCTCAAGCTGCGCGACGACTACCGCCGCAAGCAGGGGTCCGCCTGGTCACTGCAGGACTTCCACGACCGCTTCATCGCGCTCGGCCCGCTGCCGCTGCCGCTCGTGCGCGAGGCGCTGCTCGGCGAGCGGGGCCGGTTGTTCTGACCCGCGGCGGCCCCGCGTTGGGGGGAGCCGCGGCGGCCGGCCGCTACATTGCCAGCTTCATCAGCTTGGCCTTCTTCTCCGAGTACGGCGGGTAGCGCATGGGCGCGTCGAAGCGGTTGCTGCGCTTCATGACCGGCTTCATGTGGCTGAAGGTCTCGAAGCCGTACCAGCCGGTGTAGCGGCCCATGCCGCTGTTGCCGATGCCGCCGAACGGCAGCTCCGGCGAGACCATGAAGATCACCGCATCGTTGATGCACACGCTGCCGGCGCTGAGCCGCGACAGGACCACGTGCTCCAGGGCCTTGCTCTTCGAGAACAGGTACAGCGCGAGCGGCTTCGGCCGGTCGGCGACGAACTTCACGGCCTCGTGCATCTCCTCCACCGTGATGATGGGGAGCACCGGGCCGAAGATCTCCTCCTGCATCAGCTCGGAATCGGCCGGCGGGTCGAGGACGATCGTGGGCTCGACGTAGCGCGCGGCGACGTCCACGCGGCCGCCCGTGTGGATCTTCTGGCCGGCGAGCAGCTTCACGAAGCGCTCCGTGTGCCGGGTGCTCGCGATGCGGCAATAGTCCGGGCTCTGCGCGGCGTCCTGGCCGTAGAACTCGCGGATCTTCGCTGCCAGTGCCTCGGTGAACTTCGTCGCCACCTCACGATGCACGAGTACGTGGTCCGGCGCCACGCAGGTTTGCCCCGCGTTGATGAACTTGCCCCAGGCGATGCGCGAGGCCGCCACCTCGATGTCGGCGCTCTTGTCGACCAGGCACGGGCTCTTGCCGCCGAGCTCGAGCGTCACCGGGGTGAGGTGCTTCGCCGCCGCCGTCATCACCACGCGCGCCACGCGCTCGTTGCCGGTGTAGAGGATGTGATCGAAGTGCTGCTCGAGCAGCTCGGTGGTCTCGGGGACCCCGCCCTCGACGACGGTGAAAGCCTCGGGGTCGAGGTAGCGCGGGATGAGGCGCGCCAGCATGCTCGAGGTGTGCTGCGTGATCTCCGAGGGCTTGAGGATCGCGCAATTGCCGGCTGCCACCGCACCGACCAGCGGTGCCATGATCATCGACATCGGGTAGTTCCACGGGGCGATGATCAGCACCACGCCCTTCGGCTCGGGCTGGATGGAGCTGCGGCCCGGCTGTGCCATGATCGGCGTGCGCACCCGCTTCGGCCGCATCCAGCCGCTAAGGTGTTTGCGGGCGTACTTGGCCTCGGCCTGCACGAAGCTCACCTCGGTCATCACCGCCTCGAACCGGCACTTGCCTAGGTCCGCCTGCAGCGCCTCCGCGATGTCCGTCTCGTGCTCGCGCAGCATGCGGTCGATCTCCGCCAGCTGGTGCAGGCGCCACTTGATCGGGCGCGTCTTGCCGCTGTCGAAGGTATGGCGCAGGCGCTCGACGGCGGCTGCAACGGGTATGGTGCTCATCTTGGCGACTCCCCCCCCCCGGCGCGACGCGCCGGTCTCGGCCGTGCAAGCTATCACAGGCGGGGCCGGCAAGCGCACTGCAGCATCTGCGGCCTGCCCCGATTCGCCGCCGCGAGCGGCTATCATTCGCAACCGCCCCCTGATCCATGGACTTGCAGTGACCGACGATATCCGTACTGTGTTCCAAGGCCGTGTGCTGCAGCTGAACCTGGAGCGCGTTAGGCTGCCCAATGGCCTGACCGCCGAGCTGGAGATCGCCCACCATCCTGGCGGCGCGACGGTGGTCGCGCTGGACGCCGGCGGACGGGTCTGCCTGCTGCGCCAGTTCCGCCACGCCGCCGGCGGCTGGATCACCGAGCTGCCGGCCGGCAAGCTCGACAATCGGGAGCCCCCGCTCGCATGCGCCCGCCGCGAACTCGCTGAGGAGGCGGGTGTCCGAGCCGCCCGCTGGGATGCGCTCGGCAGCTTCTTCAGCTCCCCGGGCATCCTGACGGAGGTCATCCACGTCTTCCTCGCCCGCGACCTCACCCCCACCGAGGCCGCCCCCGAGGCCCACGAAGTGTTCGAAACCCACTGGCTGCCGCTCGTGGAGGCGATGGAACTGGCGGCCACCGGGCAGCTCCAGGACGGCAAGACCCTGGTCGGCCTGCTGTGGGCGAACGCCGCGCTTGCAGCGGAGCGGGAACCGCGCAAAGCTTGATGGATCTGGGCGCGAAGCGTGACTGTGGTCGCGGCTTCGCCGACCGGGATTCTGTAGCATCGACGCAGCCAGGACTCTGCCGGCAGAGGATGGGAACCATGGGAGAAGGAAACCAGGGCAAGCGGCCGCGCAAGAAGCCAGCGGGACCCGCGCCAAAGGCCGAGGGCCCGGGGCACCTCGGCGTCGATGACCGGGGCAACGTCACCTGGGAGTGGGCGAAAGACGAGGACCTGCAGGCCGACGACGACATCGGCACGGCCGAGCGCGTGCGCGCGCTCGTCGACCCGTCGCTTGGGATCGAGGAGGACGACGACCCCACCAACAGCCCGATCAAGAGCAACCCGCAGGGCCTGAACCGGGGCTACAACCCCTATAGCAGCGGCGCCCTCGCCAAGCAGACCTGGAAGAAGAAGAAGAACCTGAAGGAGCTCTCGAAGTGGATCGAGCTCCGCAAGAAGCTGGGCGAGAAACCGCCCGAGGAGTGACGGCCGGCCGACACCGGCCGCCCGGTCAGTGCCACTGCGCGGCGTGGCGGAGCTTCGCCTGGCTGCCCAGCCGGTAGAAGGACCTCAGTTCCGCGAGCATGGCCGCGGGGCGGGCGCGCCGCCGGCGCAGGAACCGTTCCTCCAGCCTCCGGCAGAAGCGTGCTGCGAACCGGTGCGCCTCGGCGTAGCGGGAGCGCTCCTCCGCACCGAGGTGCGGCAGCAGCTGCGCACGGTCGAACAGCCGGTGGAAGAGGTCTGCCGGGAACCGCCCGCTGCGCTGTGCCAGCATCAGCCGCAGCGCGCTCGCGTACTTGTCGACCTCCGCCTGCAGCTCGAGCTCGAGGAGCGACACCGCCCGCTCACAGCCGGCGCTCCAGGTGAAGTAGTGGAAGTGGCTCACCCCCTCGAGCGCCGTGCAGTAGTCGGCGAGGTTGCCTTCATCGAGCGCCCGCATCGGGCAGCGTTCGGCGAGCCGGCCCAGCACGGCGGCGTCGACGTAAAGGCCGACCTCGACGCCCTCCTCGCCCTCGGCGATGAGCAGCTGCTCGTCGGTCCGCGGCGCGCCTGCGGCGCCCTGCAGCCGCGCGGCATCCGCCGCGTCCGTGATGAGGAACCGGCTGACGTCGTGCTCGACCGGCACGTCGTACAGGCCGGCGAGCAGGCCCTGCATCTCGCGCAGCAGGGAACCGGCGCCCATCGGTCAGTTAAGCGAACGTCCGGCCGGCACCGGCACCGGCGCCGGCTGGACCCCGAGGCGCTGCAGGATCGCACGGGCGCGCGGACTGCCGGTCCTGAGCCAGATCTCGTACTGGCGCAGCACGTCGCGGTCGTCGTGGCGGTGCGCAATCTCGCTCACGTCGTTCAGCGCGTCGACCATGCGCTGGAACTTGCCGGCCAGCTCCGCGAACACGCCCTGCAGCGCCCGGCTGCGCGGTCCGCCACCCGCGCGGTCGGCGAGCGCGCCGTAGGCCCGACCACCCATCGCGATGTGGTAGTCGATGTCGACGAGGCGGCGCGCAAATCCCTGGGCGAAGAATCCGGCCACGAACAGCGAGATGTCTCCCAGGCGCTGCAGCGCCCGCTCGCGGTGCACGACGGAGCGCGCCTCCACGGCCTCCGCGAGCAGCATCGCCAGCGGCCGCAGGCGCGGACCTTCCGGCGTCGGCTCGAAGAGCGCCTCCGAGCGCGCGAACATCGTCAGCAGGTTCACGACGTAGTGCTCGGTGTGGTCGTCCACGCCGAACTGCTGGCGACGCAGCGCATCGTGCAGGGCGTCACGAAAGAACTCGCGCAGGTTGCGCTGGTCGATAGCCGGACCCGCCGTCTCGTCGCTCATTGCTCCCGCTCCGTCAAGTAGACTTGGCAGCCAGTGATCGCGTCTGCTGCCAGCGCGATCGATGCAATGTCAGGAATCCGTTGCGGGAAAATATCGGTTGCGCCGCCCTGGGATCAAGACCTGCGTCGCATCTCGCGCGTCCGAACTCCATCCTTTCTACACACCACGCGGAAACGACGCATGCGCATCTACGGGATCGTGGGCCGCCGCAACAGCGGCAAGACGCACCTGATCGTCCGGCTGGCGCGCGCCGCCGGCGCGCGCGGCCTGCGCGTGGCGACGATCAAGCACGCGCATCACTCCTTCGATATCGACCAGCCCAGCAAGGACAGCTACGAGCACCGTGAGGCGGGCGCAAGCGAGGTCCTGGTGGCGTCCGCGCAGCGCTGGGCGCTCATGCATGAGCACCGCGGCGATCCGGAGCCGCCCCTCGAGGAACTGCTGCGCCACCTCTCGCCCTGCGACCTCGTTCTCGTCGAGGGATTCAAGCCCGGCCGCCACCGTAAGCTCGAGGTGTATCGCGCCGCCTGCGGGCAGCCGCCGCTCGCAGCCGAGGACGCGACGATCGAGGCGCAGGCGGTCGACGCGGCGTCCGCCGCCCTGCTCACGCCCAGCATCACGCGGCTGTCGCTCGACGACACGGACGCGATCCTCGACTTCGTCCTGCAGCGTGCCCTGCCGGCCGACTGAGCGGCCGCGCCTCAGCGGCTTGCGGCCGCCAGCAGCGGCGGCAGGTCCGCGAGCGTTCCGATGGTGAGTTCCGGCGGCGCCGACTCGCCCGGCCAGGGTACACCGCGGCGGTTCAGCCAGACCGGCAGCACGCCCGCGCGCCGCGCGCCCTCGACGTCCGTCACTGGGTCATCGCCGACGTGCGCCGCCTCGCGCTCGTGCAGCCCGGCGGCCGCGAGCAGCAGGTGGAAGATGCGCGGGTCGGGCTTCGGCATGCCCGCTTCGCGTGCGCTCAGGCTGCGCTCGAAGAACGCGTCGAGGCCGATCGCACCGAGGTCGGCGTTGCCGTTGCTGATCGCGAACAGTCGGTGGGTGACGCTCAGCTGCTCGAGGGCCGGGCGCACGTCCGCGTACAGAACGACGTCGTTGCGCGCCTGGTAGAAGACCGCGAACACCTCCTCCGCCATCGATTCCGGGTAGCCGGCCTCGCGGGCGTGGTGCCGCAGCGCCTCAGTCCGCAGCCAGGTGAAGTCGTGGCGCATTGCCGGATGCTCGATCGCCATGCGCGCGCGCACGTCGCGCATCGACTGCAGGCCATGCCGCGCCGTCACCCGCGGGAAGTGCCGCGCGAGGAACTCGAACATCGCATGCTCGGCCCGAAGGATGACCGGGCCCACGTCCCAGAGGGTGTCGTCGAGATCGAAAATGATGGCCCGCACGGCGCGCATCGCGTTACCGTAATCGCTTAGTTCCGGGAGTGGGACGAGTCTACATGACGGCGACGGACACACGCTTCGGCCGGCGCATGGTTCGCCACACGGGGGCGCTCGAACTGATGAACGGCTTGGGCGAGGCGTCGACCCATGCCGGCCCGCTGCACATGCTGGGCGGCGGCAACCCGGCGCGCATCGGCGAGGTCGAGGCCGTCTACCGGCGTCGCCTCGCCGAGATCGCGCGCAACGAGGCGGAGTTCGGCCGCTTCGCCGCGGCGTATTCGGCGCCTGGCGGCGATCCGTCCTTTCGCGCCGCCGTGCCGACCTGCTCGCATCCCAATACGGCTGGCCGCTCACCGAGCGCAACGTCGCACTCACCGCGGGCAGCCAGACCGCGTTGTTCTTCCTGTTTAACCACCTGGCCGGCGAGCGCCGCGACGCGCCGCCGTCGCGGATCCTGCTGCCGCTGGCGCCGGAGTACATCGGCTACGCCGACCTCGGGCTCGATGAGGACTCGCTCGTCTCGCGGCCCGCCCGCATCGAGGACGGCGGCGACGGCTTCTTCAAGTACCACGTCGACTTCGCGGGCCTCGGCGTGGTGGAGAACGTGGCTGCGCTGTGCGTGTGCCGCCCCAGCAATCCTTCCGGCAACGTATTGCCGCTCGAGGAGCTGCGGCGGCTCGACGCGCTGGCACGCAGCCGCGGCGTGCCCCTCATCCTCGATGCGGCCTACGGCCTGCCGTTCCCCGGCATCCAGTTCTCGCACCACGACTGCCTGTGGAACGACAACGTCATCCTCTGTCTCAGCCTCTCGAAGCTCGGCCTGCCGGCGACCCGCACCGGCATCGTGATCGCGCGCGAGGACGTGGTCGAGACGGTCACCGCGTTCCACGCCACCACATCGCTGGCACCGGCGAGCACGGGCGCGGTCCTGGTTGCGCCGCTGCTGCGCAGCGGCGAGCTGCTCACGCTGTGCCGCGGGCACCTTCGACCGTACTACGAGGCGCGCTGCCGGCAGGCCGTCGACTGGCTACAGGAGCGCTGCGCCGGGGTGCCGCTGCGTATCCACCGCCCGGAGGGTGCGCTCTTCCTGTGGTTGTGGTTTCCGGGGCTGCCGATCGGCAGCGACGAGCTCTATCGGCGCCTAAAGGCCCGCGGCGTGCTCGTGCTGTCGGGCCACCACTTCTTTCCGGGCCTCGAGCGGCCGTGGGCCCACGCCCGGGAGTGCCTGCGCGTCAGCTATGCCCAGCCGCCAGGCAACGTGCTCGCCGGCATCGAGGCGATCGCCGAGGAGGTGCGCCGCGCCTTTGCCGGCGCTCATGGCGGAGTTCGCCGCCGCCACCGCCGCACCCGCGTTCTGACTAGCCTGGCAGGGTCCGTCCCCGCTCCTCGAGGAAGCGTGCCAGCACCTTGGCCGTGTGCGATCGCTCGCGACGCTTCGCCACGGCCTCCGGCGCCCCCTGGGCCACGATGCGCCCGCCGCCCGACCCACCCTCGGGGCCCAGGTCGATGATCCAGTCGGCCTCAGCAATCACGTCGAGGTTGTGCTCGATGACCAGCACCGTGTGGCCCGCCTCCACCAGGCGGTGCAGCACACCGATCAGCTTCTCGACGTCGGCCATGTGCAGACCGACCGTGGGCTCGTCGAGCACGTAGAGCGTCTGCCTCGCCGGTGGCGCCTTCGCGGCAGCCGAGTTCTTGCGCACAATCCGGCCGCGCTCCGGCCGCAGCCGCGCCAGCTCGGTGACCAGCTTGATGCGCTGCGCCTCGCCGCCCGAGAGCGTCGGGCTCTGCTGACCGAGCGTGAGATAGCCCAGGCCCACCTCCTGCAGCAGCCGCAGCGAGTGGTGGATGCGCGGGTGGGCCGCAAAGAACTCCACCGCCTCGTCCACGCTCATCGCCAGCACGTCGCCGACGTTGCGGCCGCGGTAGCCGACGGACAGCGTCTCGGCGTTGAAGCGCCGCCCTCCGCAGGTGTCGCAGAGCACCTTCACGTCGGGCAGGAAGCTCATCTCGATCGTCTGCACGCCCTGCCCTTCGCAGGACTCGCAGCGTCCGCCAGGCGTGTTGAACGAAAAGCGGCTCGGAGTGTAGCCGCGGACCCTGGCGTCCGTCGCGCCCGCGAACAGCTTGCGGACGTCGTCCCAAAAGCCAACGTAGGTGGCTGGGCATGAGCGAGGTGTCTTGCCGATCGGCGTCTGGTCGACCTCGAGCACGCGCGCGATGGCATCGAAACCGGCGATGTCCTCGCAGCCGACGAACGTCTCACCGCGCGCCCGGCGCTTCTTCTTCGCGCCGAGCCGGACACGCAGGTTCGCGTACAGGACGTCGCGCGCCAGCGTCGACTTGCCGGAGCCCGACACGCCGGTGACCACGGTCAGCCGGCCGAGCGGCACGCGCGCGTCGACCCGGCGCAGGTTATGCAGCGACGCGCCGCGCAGCTCTATCGCGGGCGCGGTGCGCGGGACCGGCCGCCGCGCGCCCAGCGGATGGCACAGCGGCTGCGCGAGGAAGCGCCCGGTCAGAGACTCGGGGGCGGCGATCAGATCGGCGATGCCGCCGGCGCCCACCACCCGCCCGCCGCGCGTGCCCGCGCCCGGCCCGAGGTCGATCAGGTGGTCTGCGCGGCGGATCGTGTCTTCGTCGTGCTCGACCACGAGCAGCGTGTTGCCCTTGCGCCCGAGCCGCTCGAGGGTGTCGAGCAGCACGGCGTTGTCGCGTGGATGCAGCCCGATCGTCGGCTCGTCCAGGACGTAGCAGACGCCCCGCAGGTTCGAGCCCAGCTGTGAGGCGAGGCGGATGCGCTGCGCCTCGCCGCCCGAGAGCGTCGGGGCGGCGCGGTCCAGCGAGATGTAGCCGAGGCCCACGTCGCGGAGAAACGAGAGGCGCGAGCGGATCTCAGCGCGCAGGTCGCGTGCAATCTCCGCCTCCCGTCCCTTGAGCCTGAGCGCAGCGAAGAAGCCGAGCGCGCCTTCGACCGGCAGCGCGGCCAGCTGCGCGATGGACTGCCCGCGGAACAGCACGTTGCGTGCCACCGCGTTCAGGCGCTGCCCGGCACAGGACTGGCAGGCGGCCGCCTCGCCGTCGAACCACTCGTTCCACCAGATCTCCTCGCCGCTCTGCTCGGCGTCGAAGCCCTTGATGCGCAGCCCGGTGCCGAAGCACGACTCGCACCAGCCGTGCTTGGAGTTGTAGGAGAAGAGCCGTGGATCGAGTTCCGCGAAGCTGCGACCGCAGGACGGGCAGGCTCGGCGCGTCGAGAACACCCGAACCTTGCCGCGGTCGAGCACGTGCGCGACACCCTTGCCGAAGTCGAGTGCGCGCTGCAGTGCGCGCCGCAGTTCCTGCTCGGCGCGAGGCGCGACCCTGACCGCGCCGGTCGGCAGCTCGATGGTGTGCTCGCGGAACCGGTCGAGGCGCGGCCATCGCTCGGTCGGTAGCATCGCCGCGTCGACCCGCAGCTCGCGGTAGCCCTTGGCGAGCGCCCACTTGGCCAGGTCGGTATAGAAGCCCTTGCGGGCGACCACGAGCGGCGCGAGGAAGTCGATGGCGCGCCCGCGGCATTCGCGCAGCAGGCGCGCCGCGATGGCGTCGGCGCTCTGCGGCTCGATCGGCACCTCGCAGTCGGGGCAGTGCTGGATCCCGAGCTTCACATAGAGCAGGCGCAGAAAATGATGCACCTCGGTCAGCGTGCCCACCGTGCTCTTGCGCCCGCCGCGGCTCGTGCGCTGCTCGATGGCAACCGTCGGCGGAATGCCGAAGATCGCCTCGACGTCGGGCCGTGCGGCTGGCTGCACGAACTGGCGCGCGTAGGCGTTGAGCGACTCGAGATAGCGACGCTGCCCCTCGGCGAAGACGATGTCGAAGGCGAGCGTGGACTTGCCGGAGCCGGATACGCCGGTGACGACGGTCATGCCGTGGCGCGGGATCGACACGTCGACCGCCTTCAGGTTGTGCTCGCGCGCCTTGTGGACGACGATCGCCTCGCGGCCCTCATCCGTCACGCGCAGCGGCCGGGGCGCGGCGGCCGGCAGCTCGGAGCGACCGGTCGCGAGCACGCGCTGCCGCTCGCGCTCGTAGTCCACGAGCGCGCGGCCGGTGTGCGAGGCGCCGCAGACCATCACCTCCTCGGGCGTGCCGGCGGCCACGACGGCGCCGCCCGCCTCGCCGCCCTCGGGGCCCAAGTCGATGAGCCAGTCGGCCGCGCGGATCACATCCAGGTTGTGCTCGATGACGATGAGCGAGTGCCCGGCGTCGAGCAGACGCTTGAAGGCGGCAAGCAGCTTTGCGACGTCGTCGAAGTGCAGGCCGGTCGTCGGCTCGTCGAACAGGAACAGTTTGCTCCCCGTGCGCTCCCCCTGCGCGGCCTGCGCCAGGTGACCCGCCAGCTTGAGGCGCTGGGCCTCGCCGCCCGAAAGCGTCGGCACGGGTTGTCCGAGGCGCAGGTAATCGAGCCCGACCGCGATCAGCGGGTCCAAACAGGCGAGCACCTCGCGGTCCCCGGCAAAGAAGGCCGCCGCCTCGGAAACCGTCATCTCGAGCACGTCGGCGATGCTGCGCGCCGGACCCTCGCCGCGTGGCATCTTCACGTCGAGGATCTCGGGGCGATAGCGACGGCCGTCGCAGTCGGGGCAGCGCAGGTACACGTCGGAGAGGAACTGCATCTCGACGTGCTCGAACCCGTTACCGCCGCAGGTCGGACAGCGGCCGTTGCCCGCGTTGAAGCTGAAGGTGCCGACGGTGTAGCCGCGTTCGATGGCGACCGCCTCGGCGGCGAAGCGCTTGCGGATCGCGTCGAAGGCGCCGACGTAGCTCGCGGGATTGGAACGGGTCGTGCGGCCGATCGGCGTCTGGTCGACCATCACCGCCTCGGCGACGTGCTCCGCCCCGCTCAAGGCGCGATGCGCGCCGGGCGCCTCGGTCGGCCTGCCCTTGGCGCGCAGCAGCGCGGCGTACAGCACCTGCTGCACCAGCGTGGACTTGCCGGAGCCCGACACTCCCGTCACGCACACCAGCCGCCGCAGCGGCACCGCCACATCGATGTCCTTGAGGTTGTGCTCGCTCGCGCCCTCGATCCGCAGCTGCGGCTCCCGCGGGTCGGGCGGCCCGCGGCGCCCCGCCGCCGCCACGGCATCCCGCCGGCCGGCAAGGTACTGCGCGGTGAGCGTGTCGGCACGACCGACGAGATCGGCCGGGGTGCCCTCAAACACGATTCGGCCGCCGTGCTCGCCGGGCCCCGGCCCGAGGTCGAGGATGCGGTCCGCGCTCAGCATAATCTGCGGGTCGTGCTCGACGACGAGCAGCGAGTTGCCGTTGTCGCGCAGCCGCTGCATGACCTCGATCACGCGTCGAATGTCGCGCGGGTGCAGGCCGATGGAAGGCTCATCCAGCACGAACAGCGTGTTGACCAGCGACGTGCCGAGCGCCGTCGTGAGATTGATGCGCTGGACCTCGCCGCCCGAGAGGGTGCGCGATTGGCGGTCCAGGGTCAGGTAACCGAGGCCCACGCGCACCAGAAAGTCGAGGCGCGAGCGGATCTCGCCCAGCAGCAGGTCGGCGGCCTCATCCAGTGGGGCCGGCAGCTGCAGCGCCTGGAAGAAGTCTCGACAGCGCTCGATCGGCAGGAGCATGACCTCGTGAACGCTCAGGCCCCGGGGCGCCGCGCCGCCTGCACCGAGCCGCCACAGCAGGGCCTCCGGCTTCAGTCTCGCGCCGCCGCACTCGGGACACGGCGTGTAGCTGCGGTACTTCGAGAGCAGCACGCGGATGTGCATCTTGTAGCTCTTGGTCTCGAGCCACTTGAAGAAGCGCTTTGCGCCGTACCAGACCTTCTTCTCCCATGGCCCCTCGCCCTCGATCACCCAGTGGCGCTGCTCCTCGGTCAGCTCGCGCCACGGCGTCTCGAGCGGGACGCCGCGCCGGCGCGCGAACCGGACGAGGTCGTCCTGGCACTCCCGGTACGACTCGCTCTGCCAGGGACGGACGGCGCCACCGCGCAGCGTGCGCGAGGCGTCCGGCACGACCAGGCCGTAGTCGACGCCGATGACCCGTCCGAAGCCGCGGCAGGTTTCGCACGCGCCGAGCGGCGAATTGAAGGAGAACAGGCTCGGCGTGGGCTCGCGGTAATGGATGTCGCAGTCTGCACAGTGCAGGTCCGAGGAGAAGCGCCAGGTCTCTTCCCCGTGGCCTGCCTCACCCTCGGCGGCCGCGTCCCTGGCGGAGGGCTCGCGGGCCTCCGCCCCAGCGGCCCGGGGAGCCCCCGGCGCGACGCGCACGTTCACCCGCCCGCGGCCCACCCGCAGGGCGGCCTCGAGGGCCTCGAGCAGCCGCGAGGAGTCCACGCTGCCGAGGCGTAACCGGTCCTGCACGACCTCGAACTGCCCGGCCGAGCGCGCGTGCATGCGCGTGTATCCCTGCTGCTCAAGGAGCTGCAGCACTTCCGCCTCGGTGAAGTTCTTCGGCACCGACACGGGGAACGTGATCGACACCCGCGCCTCGCCGAGTCGCCGCCCCCGCTCCTGCACCGCGGCCAGGATCGACTGCGGCGAATCACGGTGCACGGGCTGGCCGCAGCCGCGGCAGTGGAGCCGGGCGGCGCGCGCGAAGAGCAGCTTCAGATGGTCGTTGAGCTCGGTCATCGTGCCGACGGTCGAGCGCGACGTCCGCACGGGATTGGTCTGGTCGATGGCAATGGCAGGCGGGATGCCCTCGATCCGGTCGACCTGGGGCTTGTCCATCCGGTCGAGGAACTGGCGCGCATACGGGGAGAAAGTCTCCACGTAGCGGCGCTGGCCCTCCGCATAAATCGTGTCGAAAACCAATGAGGACTTGCCCGAGCCGGACACGCCGGTTACCACCACCAGCTCGCGCAGGGGAATGTCGAGATCCAGCGCGCGCAGGTTGTTCTGGCGCGCGCCGCGGACGCGGATGCAGTCGCTTTCGGGCTGGGTCATGGCCGGATGGGGTCCCGGGGGGCGGCCGGGGTCACCAAACTACCACGTTTGGTATGGATCGCGGATACTTCGCGCCACAACGAATTCGAGATTCCCCGGGGTCCCCTATGAGGCTGTTCTCCGCCCTGATGCCGCGCGAGGCGCGCTTTTTCGGGCTGTTCAACCGGCACGCTGACTGCCTGATCGAGGGAGCCGACGCCATCGTCGAGCTGGTGCGCACGTACTCGGACACGACGCGCCGGGCGGAACTGATTGCACAGATCGACACCTGCGAGCGCTCGGCCGACAAGGTGACCTACGAGACGGTCTCGCTGCTGCACTCGACCTTCATCACGCCGTTCGACCGCCATCAGATCCACAGCCTGATCTCGGGCATGGACGACATCCTCGACCTGATGCAGGACGCCGCAGAATCGATGCACCTCTTCGACATCCAGGTGCTGCCGCCCGAGTCGCAGCGCATGGCCGACCTGCTCGCCTCCTGCTGCCGCAAGGTGCAGGAGGCGGTTTCGCTGCTCTCCTCCATGGACAATGCGCCCCGCGCGCTCGCGCTGTGTCAGGAGATCGACGCGCTCGAGAGCGAGGCGGACAAGGTCTCCCGCGACGGCATCTCCAAGCTGTTCCGCGAGGAACAGGACGTGCGCCAGCTCATCAAGCACAAGAACGTCTACGAGTACCTGGAGAACGCCATCGACAAGTGCCAGGACGTGGCCAACGTCATCGAATCGGTGATCGTCGAGAACGTCTGAACATGGACGTGTCCCTCTCCATGACCGTCCTCGCCCTGCTGGTCGCGCTGGGGCTGGCGTTCGACTTCATGAACGGCTTCCACGACGCCGCCAATGCGATCTCGACGGTCGTCTCGACGGGCGTGTTGCGCCCCTACCAGGCGGTGGCGTGGGCCGCGTTCTTCAATTTCATCGCCATCTTCATCTTCCACCTCAATGTGGCGGCCACGGTGGGTAAGGGCATCGTCGACCCGGCGGCGGTCGACCAGCACGTGATTTTCGGCGCGCTGCTGGGCGCGATCGTCTGGAACATCGTCACCTGGTACTACGGGCTGCCCTCAAGCTCCTCGCACGCGCTCATCGGCGGCCTGGTCGGCGCGACCATCTGCAAGGCGGGTGTGTCTCCGCTGCTGGCGCCCGGCATCGTCAAGACCGCCGTGTTCATCATCATCTCGCCGCTGCTCGGGCTGGCGCTCGGCGCGCTGATCATGGTGGTGGTCTCCTGGGCGTGCCTGCGGGTGGCGCCGCGCAAGGTCGACCGTACGTTCCGGCGGCTGCAGCTCGTCTCATCCGCGGCCTATTCCATCGGCCATGGCAGCAACGACGCGCAGAAGACCATGGGCATCATCTGGCTGCTGCTCATCTCCTCCGGCCTGACCACGCGTGATCACCTGCCGATCTGGGTGATCGTGAGCTGCTACGCCGCGATGGCGGTCGGCACGATGTTCGGCGGGTGGCGCATTGTCAAGACGATGGGACAGAAGATCACCAAGGTGCGCCCCGTCGGCGGCTTCGCGGCGGAATCCGGCGGTGCCATCACGCTGTTCCTCGCCTCGGGCCTTGGCATCCCGGTGTCAACGACGCATACGATCACCGGCGCCATTGTGGGCATCGGCTCCGTGCAACGCGCGCGCGCCGTGCGCTGGGGTTTGGCGGGCAACATCGTCATCGCCTGGGTCCTGACGATGCCCGCCACCGCCATCATCGCCGCGATCGCTTATTTCGCCGGGCGCGCCCTGATCTGAAACGACGTCCGTGGGCGCGCGGCGCCCAAGCTGCCGCCGCCTGCGGGGACGGTCGGGCGGACTACTCGAGCGGGAACGGCACGCGCGCGGCGCCGGTCGCGTACTCCTCGGCACGCTTCGCGGCGTGGATCGCCTTCAGCAGCAGCGCGTGGGCATGCTCGTTCTGACCCGCGCGCAGGAAGCGGTCGGCGAGTTCGAGCACCCGCTCGAGGAACTGCCGGCGCTGGTCCAGGTACAGCATCGACTTGCCGAGGAATCGCGGGTCGCGCGCCTCAACGTGCAGCGTCTCCGCCGTACGCATCGCCGTCGCGAACTCGTCATCGGTCGGACGCTGGTGGTACTGCAGGTTCTCGCCGGCCGTCTCCGACGGCGGCTCGGCCGGGGCGCGGGCCGGCAGCACGGCGCCCCTGCGCGGCGGGCCGTGCATCAGGCTGCGAATGATGTCGGTGGTCGTGACCATACCGATCACCTGCTCCCGATCGTCGACGATGGGGAGCGCGTGCACGCCGCCCTCGGTGAGTTTCTCCGCCGCCTCGGCCAAGCTGTTGTGGACCTTGAGACTGGCGACCGGGTGGTGCATCAGCTGCTCAATCGTGAAGCGCTCGTCGAGATAGGTGGCGCGGTCGGCCGCCGACTTCGGCACGAAGAACTCGAGCTTCATCACGTCCGCCGAGCTCAGAATGCCCACCAGGCATCCGCCCTGCACGACCGGCAGATGGTGAATCGGATACTGGAAGAAGCAGTCGAGCGCCTCGCTGACCGAACGGTCGGCTTCGATCACGACCACGGTCTCGGTCATGATCCGCGAAAGTGGTTCGTCGGGTCTCATGCGGGATCTCCGCAGCTAGCATACCGCGTCAGGGCGCCGGTCATAGGCACGCTGCGGCCGATACCGCGCCGCTGGGCATCGGTATCGGCACGGATGGCCATCCGTAGACGCCGAAGCGACGCCGCCTCAGGCGCGTTCCGAGCGGGCCGTGAGATGCAGCGCCACGCCCAGCACCGCCATGGCCCAGACGATGACCGGGCTCGACGGCAGGTCGGTGAACAACGACACCGCCAGGCCGGCGAGATAGCTCGCCAGCGCGACCGCATAGCCAAGCGCGAGCTGGCGGCTGCGGCCGTGGCGATAGGTGGCCAGCGCCGGCACGATCAGAGTCGTGAACACCAGATAGACGCCCACCAACTGCACCGACGTTGTCACCATCAGCGCGAACAGCACGTAGAAGCCGACGCTGCCGATGCGCTCGCGCCAGCGGAACCACACGGCCAAGAACAGCGCGGTCAGGACCGCGGCGCGCACCAGTTGCTCCTTGGTGACCCAGAGTATCTGGCCCGCCAGCAGGTCCTTGAGCTCCTCGCCGCCGTGTGGGTTGTTGGCGAGCAGCAGGATCTGCGCGGTGGAGGCCAGCACGAACAGCACGCCGATAAGGGCTTCCTGCACCTCGGGTCGCTTGCGCTCGGTCCAGGTGAGCAGCATCGCGCCGAGCAGCGCCGCGACGACCGCGGCCACCTGCGTCTGCCAGCCCTGCAGCTCCATCCCGAGGGAGTGCGCGGCGATGACACCGAGCCCCGCCACCTGCGCGATCGCCAGGTCGATGAACACGATACCGCGCTTCAGGACCTGCTGGCCGAGCGGCACGTGCGACAGCAAGACGAGGACGCCGGCGACCAAGGCCGGCCACAGGATGCTCAGGTCTGCGCCGATGTCGTTCATTTCGCCGCCGCCAGGAGCCGGCTGATGGTGTCATCGAACAGCGCGAAGAGGTCCTTGGCCTCCACCGTGCCGCCCACCGAGAACGGCAGCAGGACGACCGGGGCCTTCACGCGCTGCGACAGCCACTCCGCCGCCTTCGGATCGTTGTAGGCATTGCGCAGAATCAGCTTCGGCGGATTCGTGGCGAGCCGCGTCACGAGGTCTGCGAGGTAGCCCGCGCTTGGCGGCACACCGGGCTTCGGCTCGATGGAGGCGAGCTCCTGCATGCCGAGCCACCGCAGGAGATAGGTCTGGTCCTTGTGAATCACGACCACCGGCAGGCCCTTGAGCGGCGCCGCAGCGGCTGTCCAGCGCGCCATTGCCTGTTGCCAGCGGGCCTGGAAGTCCGCGCCGCGCGACTGGTAGTACTGCGCATTGGGCGCATCGACCGCGGCGAGACGCGCCGTGAGGGCCTTGGCCACCGCCGCGATATTGCGCGGATCGAGCTGCACATGCGGGTTACCAAGCGGATGGACGTCGCCCATCGAGCGGTCGACCGCGGTGGGGATGTCGAGCAGCCGCAACGCCGATACAGCCTCGAAGTAACCTGGCGCGCCCGGCTGGATGCGCGAATTGCCGGAGTCCTGGAGCAGCACCGGCAGCCAGCCGATCTCGAGCTCCGCGCCGGTTGCAACGACAAGGTCCGCGGTGCGGGCGCGGGCCACCAGGCTCGGCTTGGCCTCGACCTGGTGCACGTCCTGCAGCGCGCTCGTCGCCGTGTAGACGTTGACCTTGTCGCCGCCGAGCTCGGTGACGAGCGCGCCCCAGTCGGGCGTGGTCGCGAGAACCTTGATGGCGGCCTCGGCGGGCAGCGCCATCGCGAGCGCCCAGGCGAGGCACGCCGTTAGCACGAATCGATTCATGGTCGGACTCCTAGAACTTGTGCGCGCCGTGCGCGCCCAGGGCAAAGATGTACTGCAGCATGAACTCGTGGTCGACCTGCGCATCGCGCGCGTCGTCCCACGCGTACTGGGCGCGGAGGCGCGAGAACTCGCTCAGGCTCCAGTCGAACATGGTGGTGATGCGGCTCGGCGAGCCCGGCCGCAGCAGCGGGAAGTCCGCGGCCGTGAGCACGCCCTGCTCGATGAGTCCGATGTGCGTGTTGCCGGAATCGAGCGCATCGTAGCGCAAGCCGAAGCGCCAGCGCGGCAGGAACTGGTACACGCCCTGCACGTACCACCCGGACTGCCGGCTGTGATAGCTGCCGATCATGTTGCTGTCGGTCACGTCGTAGGCCAGCGAGCCCTCCTCGGTGCGCTGGAGGTACTCCGCCTGAAGCTTGAGGCCGCGATGCAGCGGGTCGTCTGACGGCTTCCACTTCAGCGTCGCATCCACGATCCAGGTCTTTGACGTGCCCGTGAACGCGTTCGTCACGAGACGGTCGAGGCTGTCGACGTCCTCGTACGCCCGGTCCTCGGCGCTCTGGTCCAGCCAGGATATGCCGGCGCGCCAGCCGATGGAGTCGCCGATGTCGCTACCGACGTGGACGAAGAGCGCCGCGCCGTTCAGCCCGTTGCGAGTGAGCCGGGTGCCCGGGAAGGAGTTGCCGTTGCCCGTCTCGGCGCCGAATTCGAGGAACACGTCGGTGGGCGCGAGCCACTTGAGCTGCACACCGTCCTGAGCGTACTGCCCGCCGAGGAACGCCTGATAGGCGAGCGGCTGGTCGATGAAGTCCCAGGCGTGCGCGTGGACCTCGTTCAGGTAGCCGATGCCGGAGAAGAACCGCCCGCCCTTGACCGAGAACCCCGCCGGCAGCGACGTCGTGCGGAAGAAGGCTTCTTCCACGCTGATCTCGCCGGCGCCGTTCAGCGCCGCCGTGAGGTTCGCCATGAAGTACGGATCGACGCTCGCAGCGAAGGAGAGCTCGGACTCCCCGAGGTTGAAGCTGCGCTTACCCGGGCCTTCATCGCCGCCCGGAAGAAAGCCGGCAATGTGGTAGGTGGCCGGATCCTGCGAGAGGTTGGCGAAATTAGCGGCCAGGATCACCGAAATCGCCGGGTTGAACGCCGTGGAGTTGCGGGCCGGTGGCGCGGCGGCCGGCGGCGGTGCCTCGGGGGGGGGCGGCGTGGCCGCTGCGGTCGTGGCGGCGGCGGACTCGAGTTGGGCGATGCGGGCCTCGAGCGCGCCGACGCGCTGCGCGTACTCGGTCTTGATCGCATCGATCTCGGCGCGCAGCGCCCCAACGTCGTCGGCCGCCTGGCCCGCGGCCGGCAGCAGGGTCGCCGCCACTGCGGCGACGGCAATGAATCGGGATCGATGTCCCATTGGTAATCTCCTCAACAGAAGCTGTCAGGCCGGCCTTGGCGACCGGCACTCCTCGGGCGAATCGGACCTTCAGCGAGGAGCGGGAGGAGCCCGCGAGCGAAACGCGTGGCGGGCGGGACGGGCCGGCAGGGCGGCAATCGCGGCGGGGCGCCCGGCGCGCCGCGCGAGGATGATGAGGGCAAACACGACCGCGGCCGCACCCGCCATGGCGAGCAGCGGGGCGTGGGACACGCAGTCCAGGCAGACGGATGCGTGCTGCCCTGGCGGCGGCGCCTCCGGCGCCCCGCTCAGGTGCCGTAACGCATGCACCTGCGCGACCGCCTGCGCCAGCAACAGCACCAGTACAGCGAGCACGACCAGGGTCGTCCGCTGCCTGCGGGCCGGGATGGCTGGCGGGTTCATGGGCGCCAATACTAGCCGAAGGCGGCCTGCCGCGCCTCGAACGGCGCCCGCCGGCCCTCGCGGGCGGGGGTGCCCCCTGCCAGGCCTCTGCGCCGCTGGTGCGCCGGCCTCGACTCAGTCCGGCGACCGGAATGCCTGCTGCATCAGCTCCGGGGAGAAGCCGGCGGCGGGTGCGGCCGGCTGTGTCGCGTAGCGATAGAGCGCGGCCGAGTAGACCCCCTGCATCGTGGCGTGCAGGGCCGCCAGCACCAGCACGACCACCGTCCCCGCCAGGACCACCGCGCCGACCAGTAGCGGCAGACCAGCCCGCGCCGCGAGCACGATCCCGGCGACGCATCCCGCCACCAGCAGGAAGTAAGCCACGGCAAACGCCAGGCTCAGGCCCGCGCCGCCGATGATGTTCTCGCCCCAGGTCTCACGGAGCAGCGACGCGCTCTCCTTCACTGCCTCGACCGGCCCCACGTCCCGCGTCACGAGCACCGGCACGACGAGGAAGGTTGCGAGCGCCCAGCCGACGCCGATCAGCTTCACGACGATCCGACCCACCCAGCCCACGCGTCCCTCGAGCGCACGCAGCAGCAGGCCGACCGTGGCCGCGATGCAGGCGTAGCCGAAGATACGCCCTGCCCGCCCCCACGCGATGCGCAGACCGTCCCCGAGCGTCGGGCGGCCGCCGTCCATGCGGATCATCGCCGCGCCGACCAGCGCCGCGTTGAAGAAAATGACGACGAAATACGCGAGCACGTAGAACAGCAGTGCGCCCAGCCACGAGCCAGCGCCCGTCTCCACGGCATCCTGCGGCGACAGGCCGCGCAGCGCCACGAACGGCACCGCGAGGCTCCCGAGAATCAGCAGTAGCGAGCAGACTGACAGCACGGGCAGCCAGAGGAGTTCCTTGTCCGCCCGCACCACCGCCCAGGACGCCCGGGCCAGGGCCAAACTGCGGGAGAATCGGCCGCTCATGGGCGATGCCGTCTTGCGTGGCGGGGATCAGCTCAGGGAAACTGGATCTTGCCGCGCGGCGGGCCACCCTGGCCAAGGGCGGCCGCGGCACCCGCGTCCGGAATGACGATCGACGACGCCTGCTGGCGCCGCATTTCCTGCAGCTCCTTCATTGTCTCCTCGAAGGCGAGCTTGGCGCCGTCCGAGAAGCGCTCGCAGGCCTCCGCCAGCGTCCTGGCGTCGATCTCGAAGGTCAGGGGCAGCACGCCCGCCGGCGTCATGATCTGCGCCTGCCCGACGTAGCTGATCGGACGGCCGGGATCGACCGTGCCATCCGTCTTGACCGGTGTCATCACGCGAATCGTCCCCACCTTGCGATCGGAGTAGATGTCCTCGCGGTAAAGGTCGCGCGAGTCCATTCTCGGTTCGGGGGCGTTGGTCTGGCCGGCCATGGCGGGGTGCCTCTCGTCTAGGCGCGACTTTGCGCGGTGCGCAAACTTATCAGAAATTCGCGTCGCCGGAACCGGTCGCGCCGCCTGCGGGGCCGCTCGAGGCCGCGTCGCGCGGCCACGGGGTGACCGCCACGTAGTACAGGACGATCAGGTTCACCAGGGGCAGCGACGCCATGATCGCGAGCCAGGGCGGGAACCCCATGCGGCCGAGGATCTTCCAGAAGGCGACGATCTGCAGCAGGGAAACGATGGCGAACCAGCGGATCACGGGCGGCTCCCGGGTACGGACGACCGGACGGATGATATAACGCCGACCATGAACGACCTGCATCCCCCGTCCGCCGGGCCGATCCGGGCGCCGCGCGGCACCACCCTCTCCGCGCGCAGCTGGCTCACGGAAGCGCCGCTGCGCATGCTCATGAACAACCTCGACCCGGAGGTGGCCGAGCGACCCGACGACCTGGTGGTCTACGGCGGCATCGGCCGCGCGGCGCGCAACTGGGACTGCTACGAGCGCATCGTGCAGGCACTGCGCTCGCTCGGCGAGGAGGAAACGCTGCTCGTGCAGTCGGGGAAACCGGTCGGGGTGTTCCGCACGCACGCCGACGCGCCCCGCGTGCTAATCGCGAACTCCAACCTTGTCGGCCGCTGGGCCACCTGGGAGCACTTCCACGAGCTCGACCGCAAGGGGCTGATGATGTACGGCCAGATGACGGCCGGCTCGTGGATCTACATCGGCAGCCAGGGCATCGTCCAGGGCACCTACGAGACCTTTGTCGAGATGGGCCGCCAGCACCACGGCGGCAACCTCGCCGGCAAGTGGATCCTCACGGCCGGCCTCGGCGGGATGGGCGGGGCGCAACCGCTGGCCGCGACGATGGCCGGCGCATCGATGCTCGCCGTCGAATGCCGCCCGGAACGCATCCGCAAGCGCCTCGAGACCCGCTACCTCGACGCGACCACGGGCTCACTCGAGGAGGCGCTCGAGCTCATCCAGCGCTCCGCGCGCGACGGGCGGCCCGTCTCGGTCGGCCTGCTCGGCAATGCGGCCGAGGTCCTGCCGGAGCTGCTGCGCCGCGGGGTGCGCCCCGACGCGGTCACGGACCAGACCTCGGCGCACGACCCGGTGAACGGCTACCTGCCCGAAGGCTGGACGCTCGAGCAGTGGGACCGCCTGCGCGAGAGCGATCCGCGCGCCGTCGAGCAGGCTGCGCGCCGCTCGATGGCGAAGCACGTCGAGGCGATGCTCGCCTTCCAGAGGCTCGGCATCCCGGTCTTCGATTATGGCAACAACATCCGCCAGGTTGCCTTCGACGAGGGCGTCAAAGATGCCTTCGCCTTCCCGGGCTTCGTGCCCGCCTACGTGCGTCCGCTGTTCTGCCGCGGCGTGGGTCCGTTCCGGTGGGCCGCGCTCTCCGGCGACCCGCAGGACATCCACCGCACCGACCAAAGGGTGAAGGAGCTCATCCCCGACGATCCGCACCTGCACCGCTGGCTCGACATGGCGCGCGAACGCATCCAGTTCCAGGGCCTGCCGGCACGCATCTGTTGGGTGGGCCTAGGACAGCGCCACCGGCTCGGGCTCGCCTTCAACGAAATGGTTGCCCGCGGCGAGCTCAAGGCACCCGTCGTCATCGGCCGCGATCATCTCGACTCCGGTTCCGTCGCAAGCCCGAACCGCGAGACCGAGGCCATGCGCGACGGCTCGGACGCGGTCGCGGACTGGCCGCTGCTGAACGCGCTGCTCAACACGGCGAGCGGCGCGACGTGGGTATCGATCCACCACGGCGGCGGCGTAGGCATCGGCTACTCCCAGCATTCCGGCGTCGTCATCGTCTGCGACGGCACGCCCGCCGCTGCCAGGCGCATTGAGCGGGTGCTGTGGAACGACCCGGCGACGGGGGTGATGCGGCACGCGGACGCCGGCTACGAAATCGCGATCGACTGCGCGCGCGAGCACGGCTTGAAGCTGCCGTTCCTCGACTGAGGCGCGCCTTGCTGACACTCTGGCGAAACGCGGGCGTCGCCACCTGCAACGAACGGCGGGAGGTGTTCGAGCGCGGCGCGCTGCTCACGGACGGCCCGGCGATCGTCTGGACCGGCCGCGAGGACGAGCGGCCGGCTGGGATCCGGCCGCAGCGCACGGTCGACCTCGGCGGACGCTGGGTCACGCCCGGACTCATCGACTGCCACACGCACCTCGTGTTCGCCGGACAGCGCGCCGCGGAATTCGCGCGCCGGACCTCCGGCGCGAGCTATGCGCAGATCGCAGGCGAGGGCGGCGGCATCCTGAGCACGGTGCGCTCGACGCGCTCCGCGTCGGCCGAGGAACTGACCCGCGCGAGCCGACCCCGGCTCGAGGGCTGGCTCGCGGAGGGCGTGACCACGGTCGAGATCAAGTCAGGCTATGCGCTCGACTTGGCCGGCGAGCGGCGCATGCTGCGCGTGGCCCGGGCGTTCGAGACGACTCACCCGGTCACGGTGTCGACCAGCTTCCTCGCGGCGCACGCACTGCCGCCGGAATACGCGGGCCGCGCCGACGAGTACATCGACACCATCTGCAAGGACTGGCTGCCACAGCTGGCGCGGGAGACGGCGGACGCCCCGGACGCAGCCATGCCCCTGGTGAGCGCGGTTGATGCCTACTGCGAAGACATCGCGTTCTCCGCCGCGCAGTGCGACCGCCTCTTTGCCGCCGCGCGGGCGCTTGGCCTGCCCGTGCGCATGCACGCGGAGCAGCTGTCCAATGTCGGCGGTAGCCTTATCGCCGCGAGCCACCGCGCGCTGTCCTGCGATCACCTGGAGTACGCGTCCGAGGAGGACGTCGCGGCGCTGGCCGCCGCCGGCACGACCGCCGTGCTGCTGCCCGTGGCGTTCTACGGGCTCGCCGAGCGGCAGCTGCCACCCATCGAGGCGCTGCGCCGCCGGGGCGTGCCGATCGCCGTCGCGAGCGACTGCAACCCGGGTTCCGCGCCGGGCGCATCGCTGCTGCTCGCGATGCACATGGGGCGGCGTTCGTTCGGGCTCACGACCGCGGAGGTGTTAGCGGGCGTCACGACCTTCGCCGCACGGGCACTCGGCGTGCACGAATCGCGCGGCGCCCTGACCGTCGGGCGGGCGGCGGACCTGGCCGTGTGGTCGGTCGACAACCTCGACGAACTCGGCTACTGGGCCGCGTTCAACCCCTGCAGCATGGTCGTCAAGGCCGGCGAGATCGTTCGCGAGCGTGCGGCCTGAAGGAGAGGAGAGCGTGCCGCTGCGACAGGAAATGGGACTCTGGTCGGGTCGCGTCGACGCGATCGATGGCAGCCTCGGCCGTCGCTGGCACCAGGTGGTTGCGCCCTGCCCCGCCGCTGGTGCCCCGGGGACGGCTATCGTGGGATTCGCCTGCGACGCCGGCGTCGCGCGCAATCACGGTCGCCCGGGCGCGGCCGAGGGCCCGCCGGCCCTGCGCCGCTCGCTCTCCAACCTGGCTTGGCACGGCGGGCGGACCGACCGGCTGTACGACGCCGGCGACATCACCTGCACCGGCGATGATCTCGAGGCGGCGCAGGACGAGTACGCTGCCGCCGTGGCGCAGCTGATCCTGAACGGTCACGCCCCGATCGGCCTCGGCGGCGGGCACGAGATCGCCTGGGCCGGCTACCAGGGCATCGCTCGCGCCCTGGGCGGGCACCCGCGCCTTGCGCGGCTCGGCATCGTCAACTTCGACGCGCACCTCGACCTGCGGCACCCGGAGTCCCCCGGTCGCGGCACCTCGGGCACGCCGTTCCAGCAGATTGCGGAGGCGCGGGCGGCCGCCGGGCTCGAGTTCCGTTACCTCTGCGTGGGCGCCGCCGAGGCGGCGAACACGCCGGCGCTGCTCGAGCGGGCGGGGGCGCTCGGCGCGGAGGTCGTCTTCGACGTGGACGCGGGCAGTGCGGCCGTGGAGCAGCGGCTGCGCGAGTTCATCGCCGGCTCCTCAGCCATCTACCTCACGCTGTGCCTCGACGTGCTGCCGCCCGCCGTGGCGCCCGGCGTGAGCGCACCCGCGGGCTTCGGCGTCGCCCTGCACCGCGCGGTCGCGCTGCTGCGCACCGCGCTCGATGCCTGTGGCCACCGCACGCCGGCCAGCAGACTGCTGCTGGCGGACGTAGCCGAGTTCAACCCGAAGTACGACCCGGACGGTCGCACGGCCCGCACGGCGGCACGCATCGTCTACGAGTTGGCTGCCTTCAGTCGGTGACATCCGGCTCGATGAAGCACCAGCCCACCTCCGGGCAGCACCGCTTGATGTCCCGCTCGAGCGCGTTGATGCGCCGGACCGCCGCATCGATCGTGAGCCCCGAGCGCATCCGCACCTTCGCCGCGAGCAGCACCTTCGGGCCGAACTGCATCGTGATGGTGTGCAGCAGGTCCTCGATGTCGGGATCGCCGTTGATCAGCTCGACGATCTGTCGCTCGAGCGCGGGCTCCGCCGAGCGGCCGATGAGCAGTGTGCGGATGCGGCGGGCGACGAAGATCGCCACGATCATCAGTACGGCGCCGATCGCGATCGAGCCGACGGCATCGAAGCGCGTGTCCCCGGTCGCCGCGGCCAGCGACACGAAGATGAACGCGAGCAGGAGCCCCGCCAGCGCGGCGACATCCTCGCCGAGCACCACGACGAGTTCCGCGTTGCGCGTGTGCCTGAACCAGTCCGCAAAGCCCTGTCCCTGGCGGATCCTGGCGATCTCGCGCAGGCAGCCGAGGAGGCTGGCGGACTCGAGCACTATGGCGACACCCAGCACCGTGAGCGCGATCCAGGCCTGGCTGAGAGGCTCCGGGTGCCTGAGCTTCTGCCAGCCTTCGTGTATCGAGAACAGGCCGCCGACGCTGAACAGCAGCAGCGCGACCACGAAGCTCCAGAGATAGGTGACCTTGCCGAAGCCGAGCGGGTGCTCCGGCGTCGCCGGCTTGTCGGACTCCTTCAGGGCAAAGAACAGCAGCACCTGGTTCGTGCAGTCGGCGTAGGAATGGATGGCCTCGGCGAGGAGGCTCCCCGAGTGCGTGATCGCCGCGGCGCCGGACTTGGTGAGCGCGATGCCGAGATTGGCGAGGAACGCGTACAGGATCGCCCTGCTGGAGGACCCTTGAGCGGAGGACATGCGCGATTCTCCTGCCGGATGCGACGACGATAGGCGCAGCGGCCGGAGCACGCAACGAGCGCCGCGCCGCTTTTGTGCCCGGCTGGGCCGGCGTATCCTCCCGTCCCCTTCGTCTCGTTCCTCCGGGAGCCGACATGCGATCTTGGGCAAAGGCCTGCGGCCTGCTGGTGGCGACGATGCTCGCCGGCTGCGGCCGGCACGCGCCCCCGCCGGCCGCCCCGGCGGCGGCGCCGCCCGCCGCGACAGCAGCTAGCGGCGAGCGGCACCTGCCCGCAGGCATCGCCTGGTTCTCCGGGGACGTCGATGCGGCATTCGCTGCGGCCAAGGTGGCGAACAAGCCGCTGTTCCTCTACTGGGGCGCCGAGTGGTGCCCGCCGTGCGCCCAGATCAAGTCGACGATCTTCAGCCGCCGTGAGTTCCAGGAACGCTCGCGGCTGTTCGTGCCGGTGTACCTCGACGGCGACACGCCGAGCGCCCAAAAATACGGCGAGAAGTTCGGGGTAATCGGCTACCCGACCATGATCCTGTTCCGCGCCGACGGCGCCGAGATCACGCGGTTGCCGGGCGGCGTCGACGTCGCGCGCTACGCGAAGATACTCGACGTCGCGCTCGCGGCGGTGCGGCCCGTCGCCGAGATCCTCGCGGCGGCCCGCAGCGGCGGGGAGGTCTCCCCGGACGACTGGCGGCTCCTCGCCTACTACTCCTGGTCGACCGACAATGGGCATCTGCTGCCCGCCGCGCACCGCGCGGCGGCGCTCCGGGTGCTCGCCGACCGCTGCCCGGCGGAGCTCGCCGCGGACTGCTCGCGCTTCTGGTTCGAATACGTCGCGGCCGCGGCCAGCGAGGGCAAGGACGGCAAGCCGGCGCTCGACGGCCTGGCGCGCGCCGACTCGCGTCGCCGGCTGCTCGCAATGCTGCCCCGGCCCGCGGTGCAACAGGCCAACGTCGAGCACCTGCTGTACGGGGCGACGGACGTCGTCGGTGCGCTGTCCAGCCCCGGCACGGCGGAACGCCGGGAGCTAACGAGCGCGTGGAACGGTGCGCTTGACTCGCTCGCCGCATTGAGCGGTTCGGAGGCCCTCTCCGCGAAGGAACAGCTCAATCTCCTGCGGGCGCGCGTGCTCCTCGCGAAGCTCGACGCCCCGGACGCGCCGCTGCCGCCCGCGTTGCTCGAGAAGGTGCGCAAGATGGTCGCCGACATCGACGCCCGCACCACCGACCCCTCGGCCCGTCAGGCCGTCATCAACGCCGCGGTCGGGCTCTACTGGGAGGCAAACCTCGACGCCGCGGCGAGCCAGCTGCTCACCGCCGAGCTCGGCAAGTCGAAGTCCCCCTACTACTTCATGCTCGACCTCGCGGACCTCGCCGAGAAGGCGGGCCGCAAGCAGGAGGCCGTAGAGTGGCTCCGCCGCGCCTATCACGACTCTAGCGGGCCGGCGACACGCTTCCAGTGGGGCTACAACTACCTGGTCGGCATGCTCGAGATGACGCCCGACGACGTCGCGGGCATCGAGCGCGCCGGGCTGTCGGTGCTCGGCGAACTGGACGGCGCGCCCGATGCGTTCTACCAGCGTACTCGACTGCGCCTCGAGCAGCTGAGCGGGCAGCTACTGGCGTGGGGACCGTCCGGGGAGCGTGGCCGCGTGGTGGAGAAGTTCCGCCTGCGAACCCACTCGATCTGCCTCAAGCTGCCGGAGGGCGACGCGGGCCGGCGCAGCTGCGACGCGTTCCTCACCCCGTCGGGCGGCAAGCGGGCGGTCACCACGTGATTTACGATTTCCGCAGCGACAACGTCGGCGGCGCGGCGCCGGAGATCCTCGACGCGCTGCTCGGCGCGAACTCCGGCACCGCTTCCCCGTACGGCGATGACGAGTACACGCGTCGCATGACGGAAAGCTTCAGCGCCGCGTTCGAGCGCCCCGTTCAGGTCTTTCCGCTCTCGAGCGGCACCGGTTCGAATTCGGTCGCGCTCGCCGCCGCCGCGAACAGCTACGGCGCCATCTACTGTCACGAGACGGCGCACATCAACGTCTACGAGTGCGGCGCGCCGGAGTTCTTCACCGGGGCCAAGCTGGTCGGGCTCCCGGGCGCGGACTACAAGCTCGCGGCGGCGACCCTCGAGGAGGCACTGGCCCTGGCCGGCCGCGGCAACCCCACGCGCGTCCAGCCGTTCGCGCTCAACATCACGGAGCCCACGGATTTCGGCACGCTGTATTCCCTGGCGGAGATCCGCGCGCTCGCGGACATCGCCCACCGGCACGGACTGCGGGTGCACATGGACGGCGCGCGCTTCGCGAACGCCGTGGCCGCGCTCGGCTGCTCGCTCGCAGATCTCACCTGGCGCAGCGGCGTGGACGTCCTATCCCTCGGCGCGACCAAGAACGGCGGCATCAACGCCGAGGCGGTGGTCGTGTTCGACGCCGACCTAGCGCGCGAAATCCCCTATCGCATGAAGCGGGGCGGACAGGTCCTGTCGAAGGCCCGCTTCGTTTCCGCGCAGCTCGAACGCTACCTGGCCGACGACCGCTGGCTCGAGCGCGCCCGGGCGGCGAACGCCTGCGCCGCCCGCCTCGCGGCGGGCCTCGGCGCCTTGCCCGGCGTGACGCTGGTCGCCCCGGTGCAGATCAACATGGTGTTTGCGCGCATGCCAGAGACGGCCGTGGCCGCCCTCGAGCGCGGCCCGTTCCGCTTCTACAGGCTCGGCCGGGACCTGCGTTTCGTCTGCCGCTACGACCAGGAGGCCGACGGGCTCGCGGCACTCCTCGACTGCGTCGGGAGCGCGCTCAGCGGCCGCGGCTAGCCCCGCCGGGG
>Ga0209048_10000717_pt1 | contig 35084 bp, 37 predicted proteins | sample FrelakmetCRP12CR_FD_187146 | JGI IMG/M metagenome (GOLD analysis project Ga0209048, IMG submission 187146) | Freshwater lake sediment microbial communities from the University of Notre Dame, USA, for methane emissions studies - CRP12 CR (SPAdes)... | ecosystem: Environmental > Aquatic >...
GGTCGAGGAGTACCGCCCGAGGAGCGGGAGGAACACGGAGACGAGCACGAGTCCGGCGACCCCGAGGTACTGGATGGGAGCGATCGCGGCACCGTAGAGACCGACCTCGCGACTCGTCCGCAACATCGCGAGCACGATGACGTCGAGTCGTAGCAGCACGATCCCCGCCAGGTTGGCCGCGGCCAGCGGGACTGCTCCGCGCACCAGTGGGGCCACGTGAACGCGAGCGAAACGCGCACGCGACGAGAGCCGGCGACGCACGAGCACGATCGCCAGGAACGCGGCGAGACCGTTGCCGATGGCAACCGCGGCGAACAGCTGCGTCAACGATCCGTCGTGCGTCACGAGCCAGACGACGATGCTCGTCTCGACCAGCTCGCCGAACAGGATCACCAACGCCTCGAAGTGCTGCTGCAGCCGCACGTTGAACGCGATCGTCACACTCAGCAAGGCGCCGCCGATGAAGGTGACGGACGCGACGGCCGCGGCCGTGTGCACCTCCGCGCTCCGACCGAGCGCGAACAAGAGGACCTGGATCAGCAGCGCCGCGGCTGCGGCCAGCACCATGCGGAGTACCACCACCGTGCCGACCACCTCGGTCTCGATCGCCGGGTCGACACTGATCTCACGGATGGCGAACTTGTTGAGCCCGAAGTCGCAGAGCAGGCTGAACCCCGTCATCAGCACCATGACCAGCACGTAGTCGCCGTAGGTCGACGGTGGCAGGTAGCGGATGACGAGCAGGCTGCTGACGATGTTGAGCACCATGTGCACGGCCTGCACACCGACCTGGCTGGACGCGCTCACGAAGACACCGTGCGCGACGCCGGCGTCGTCGGAAGGAAGCAACGAGGACGCGGGCTGCTCCGCGGAGAGGTCGATCTCCCCCGAGAGGGCCCGCTCCCCCGTTGCGGGCAGCAGCTCCGTCTCAGTCGTCAAGGAGCGCACCGACCCTCTGGATCCGATCGGCATAGTACGTGCGGAGATAGTCCTCGAGCGCCTCTTGCCAGGGGCGCATCGTGTTCATGCCCTGAAGGTCGAGCATCCGGTTGCGCATCAGCTCGGACGCGGGCCGCGGTGCGAAGTAATCCTCGGCGAAGTACTCCGAGCCGACCGCGAGCAGCTCGACATCTTGCCGGCCGAGTACGCGCAGGATTTCCGCGGCGACGTCGTATCGGCTGCCGCCGCCCGTACCGGTCATGTGGTACAGCCCGTAGCTGCCGCTGACGATGAGTTGCGAGAAGCACCGCGCGAAATCCCGGGTGTACGTGGGCGTCCCGAGCTTGTCGGCGACCGCGCGGAGCTGTTGTGCACCGGCGTCGAGCTGCTGGAGCATGAGCGACACGAACTTGTGGTCCTGCCGGGGGCCTCCGCCGACCATCCACCCGGCACGCACGATGTAGTGCTCGGGGACGATCCGCTCCACGAGGTGCTCGCCGTACAACTTGCTCGCGCCGTACACGTTGATCGGGTTCGCCGCGTCGAACTCGTCGTAGAAGCCGTCCTTCCGGCCGTCGAAGACCCCGGCCGTGCTGATGTACGCGAACGGGAGCCCCAGGCGCCGCGCCGCGAGGGCCACGTACTTGGTGCCGACCGCATTCGTGAGCATGGCATCGTCCGAAGCCAACTCGCAGACCTCGAGGCTGGTCTCGGCGGCGAGGTGGGCGATGAAGTCCGGCCCGACCCAGGCGATCACCGCCGCGATGTCGTCGGGCGAGCGGACGTCGAGATGCTCGAGCGTCGGTCCGTCGGGCCCCCATGGGCAAGGGTCGGAGAGATCGATGTCGGTCGCCACGACCGAGTGTCCCGCCGCGAGCAACTCCGGCACCAACGCGCTGCCGAGCATCCCCGCTGATCCGGTCACGAGGATCCTCATGATCGTTGTCCTCCTCCGCTCGTGTTCAAGCGTTCGACGGGTGAACGGTGCCGAACTGTTCGGGATGCGTCTCCTGAACCTGCGGTGCGGCCTCGTCGGACGATGCCACGCCGACCGGTTCGTCGAGCGAGGACGACAACATTTCCGGCGCGCTCGGCACGGGCGACGGCGCAACGACTTCGTGTACTGCTTCGGGAGCCGGGCCACTGGACACGGACTCCGCCGGCCGCGAGGACCGCGCCCCCGAGTCGTCGCGCGGCGGGTAGTCGTCGTCCCGTGGGAACATCGTCTCACCCCGGCGCCAGAACCACCGTGCGGTGAGCCCCAGGCCGATGAGCGAACCGAGCACGATACCGATCGCCATGTAGAGCCAGCGCTTGGGCTTGACGGGGTACACGCTGGGCACGGCCGTGTCGACCCGGGTGAGCTCGACCGGCTTGACCCCGGCATAGACCTGCGCCTGCTGGTACTGCACCTGCAGCTGCGCCAAGGCCGCGGATGAAGTGTTGTAGCTGGTCTGCAACCCCTGATACTGCGTCTGGAGTTCCGGCGTGAGCTTCGCGGCGAGCTCGGGGGTCAGCCCCACGCCGAGCGTTGTCGGGTTGATGGCGTTGGAAGTAGCCCACGTCGCCAGATCCTGGGCCGCCTTCTGCTGCGTGTCGGCGGCCAGCTTCACCTGCTCGGCAAGGTTCTTCGTGTTCGCGTTCACGTCGTCCTGGAAACGCTGCTCGCCGGCCTTCACGAGGTAGTCCGCTGCCAGGTTGGCGATCGCCGTGGCCTGCTCCGGCGTCTTCCAACGCCCGGTGACCGCGAGCTCCCACGAGAACCCGACCTCGTTCGCCGAGATGTTCTTCTGCGTATCACGCACAGCCTGCTCGTGGCGGGGAAGATTCTTGTACGTGCCGTGGAGAAGGTACGAGGACACGTACTTCAACGGGGTGACGAACACGCCCTTGACCGCGTTGACGAAGCCGCCGTTGTCGACCTTCTTGTCGAGATGGAGCTTCTCGACGATCTTCGTGGCGATCACGCGGTTGTCCAACAGCGCGGTCTGCGTTTCGGCCATGGCCCGGCCGATCGTGGCCTGGTCGATCTGGGAGCCCTGGTTGACGATCGTGCTCCCGTTGGCCTGGAGGACCGTGAGGTTGTTGGGGTGCAACAGCACGCGCGTCTTGGCCTCGTACGCGACACCGAAGATGAACGAACCGGCGAACCCGAGGAGGGCGCCGAGGAAGGCAGCCACCGGGATACGCCAGAACCGGCGGAGTCCGAGCGTGATGGGTGTCGCGGTACCCGTTGTCAAGACTCGCTCGCTTCCATTCGGGAGGTTCCGGCGGGTACCGGAGGATATTGCGTCTGCTCACCCAAGCCAAAGCGGGCCGCCGTGTCGGCCGGCTCGTTCTGCTCGGTCTGGATGCGCTGCTCGCCGGGAACCGTGGTGAGATCGATGTCGATGTGCTGCTCGGCACGAGCCCGGCGCCGGCCGGCGGCGGCGTTGGCGCCCATGACGCCGGCAGCCCGCGCCGCGAGCAGCGCGGCGGCGAACGGCCGCAGCACGACTTTCGATCCGGTCAGGTAATGCTTGGCGTAGAAGCGATACGCACCGTAATGGAAGTGGCGGACCTGCGACGCCGGCCAACCCCTGCGGCTCGCGCCCTCGAGATGGACGACTGTCGCCGAGGGCACACACCAGACGCCTTTCCCGGTGTCCTTGACACGCTTGCAGAGATCCGCATCCTCGAAGTGCATGAAGAATCCCTCGTCGAGGCCACCGAGCTCGCGGAGCAGGGCGGTGGGCCCCATGAGGCACGCTCCGGAGACCCAGTCGACTTCGAACGGCTCCGAGCCGCCCAGCGGGTGGTCGCCGAGATACCGCTTCGACCACCGGTTGTTCGGGAAGGTCCGGGTGAGCGGCGAACGCCGGCCCCAGAGCGCGGCGGCAGGTGACGGGAAGGACCGAGCCGTTCGCTGATCGGTCCGGTCGGCGTTGAGGAGCCGGGGTGCCACGACGCCGACGTCTTCGTGGGCATCGGCGAACGCCACCATCTCGTCCAGCGCTCCCGGATCGGGGAAGGCGTCGCCGTTCAGCAGGATCGAGTACCGACCGGTCGCGGCTTCGAGGAGACGGTTGTTGGCGCGCGCGAACCCGAGGTTGCCACCCATGTCGACGATGACGGCGTTCGGCGCGGCGGCGCGCACCGCATCGGCGCTGCCGTCCGAGGAGGCGTTATCGCCGACGAGCACCTCGATCCGGGCGCGCGTCGCGCCACGTTCGAGCGAGCGGAGACAGTCGAGCACGAAGGGCAACGAGTTGTACGTGACGATGAGCACGGACAGGTCCGGCCCATCGCAACCTCGACGTTCATCGATCAAATCGCACCTCGGCGACGCACGATGAGCCACAGCGTCCTGACCAGGATCTGCAGGTCGAGCTTGAAGGACCGCCGTTGCACGTACTCGACCTCGACTTCCATCTGCTCCGCGATCGACAGGGTGTTGCGGCCGTTGACCACCGAGAGGCCGGTGGCGCCGGGCTTGACGGTGAACTTGACCGCGTGTCGGTCGTTGTAGAGCCGGACGTACTCGGGGATCTCCGGTCGGGGTCCGACCAGGCTGAGATCGCCTTTGACGACGTTGATGAGATTCGGGAGCTCGTCGAGGCTCGTGCGGCGGAGGAACTTCCCGACCCGGGTGACGCGCGGATCGTCCGGCTGCTTGTAGTAGAAGTCCGCGAGCTTCGTCTCGTCGACCTCGTGGTAGGCGTACAAGTGCGGGAAACGCTCGCGGGCGTCCACGTACATCGTGCGGTACTTGTAGAACGTGAAGGAGGTCTTGCCGCCCTGAGCCACCCGCTGCTGGCGGAAGAACGCGGGACCCGGCGAATCGAGACGCGTGAGGATGGAGAGGACCGCCATCACCGGCGAAGTGGCGACGAGAACCGTTCCGCCGACCGTGAGGTCCAGCACCCGCTTCGCGATCACGTAGCCGTTGCCGACCTCTCGAACGACGGGTTCGGCAATTTCCGGGGCCGCCCGCAGCGGCCGCTCGTGGACGCGCTCGGGGGTTGGCAGCCGCTTCGCGACGAGGACGTCATCATCGGGCCGGGTGAGGTCGATGTCGACATCGACCATCGAGCCCGGTTCGGGGAGAATGGTGACATCGTCGTGGGCCGATTCGGCCTCGACCGTGCCGGCGTCATGCAACGACGGCACCAACTCGAGCGATTCGGACGCGGAACGAGTCATCGGTTGCATGTGAACTCCCAGTCCTCGAGTGGACGCGACGAGGACCGAGCACGGCTACCGCTGTCCGTCGTCCAGCGCCGCGCGGAGCGGACAGACACGCGTCTCGCGACCTGCCTCCTGCACGACGAGAACCATGGTGCCAACGATGAAGCCATGCCTCCCTGCCCGCCCAAAGTCTTCCGAGTCCGTCGACGTCCCTGTCGCCGGGCCCGACTCCCCCAGCAGTTGGACGTGAACCCTATGCGCGCGAGGAGCGTTGGTCAATAGCGCAGAGCGTCCAAAATCGGCCCCGGCGCCCGGCAATGCCACCTATTGGACCGGGCCGACCGTCACCGGGTCCCGTCTTGCGAGCCCCCCTGCGAGGCCGTTACCGTCCGGCGTTTCCGGCCGAACCCCTCGTGGAGATCCCTCGAGCGGGCGAGCGCCCACGAAGGACCGGAGGCGGGTCACAGTCATGCTGGTCGCGGTCGACGGGCGTTCGCTCGGGTCGGGCATCGGCGGTGACGAGACGATGCTCCGCGGATTCCTTCGAGGCCTCGCGACGAGCGCCGGCGAGGACGACCACTTCGTCGTCCTCCTGCCGCGGGATGCGACCCTGCCCGAGGAGGTCTCGGCATCGTCACGCTTCGTCGTTCGCCGGATCCCCCGCCGGCCCGGGACGATCCACTTCGCGGCCACCCTGCCGAACGCGATCCGGGGACTCGACACCAGACCGCAGGCGGTCTTCTCGTCCACGCACGGCCCGCTCTGGGGCGGTATCCCCAACGCCCTGATGATCAACGACATCTCCGGGCTCCGCGATCCCGAGTGGTACCCGCTGCGGTCCAGGATTCGCGGGCGAGTGACCTTGCGGCACCAGGTACCGCGGGCGAAGGTCGTGCTGACCGTGAGCGAGTTCTGCAAACGGGAGATCCTTTCGGAGTTCGCCATCCCGCCGGAGCGCGTCTTCGTCGTGCCCAACACGATCGACACTCCGCGTCCGCTCACCCACGACGAGGAGCAGTCGTGCGCGGCGTGGCTGCGCGCGTCGGGCGTCGACCGGCCGTTCGTCCTCTACTTGGGCAACCTGCACCCGCGCAAGAACGTGCCCCGCTTGAGCCGCGCCTTCGCCGACGCGGGCCGCCGATCGAGTGAGCTCGCCGGTCACCAGCTCGTCATCGCCGGCGCGCGGTGGTTCGGCGACGACGAGCAGCAAGCGCTCGCGCACTCCGCCCCGGGCTCGGTGGTCATGCTCGGCCGGGTCGACGACGTCCAGCGCGAGTACCTGCTGCGTTCGAGCCGGGCGTTGGCCTATCTGTCGGTGTACGAAGGCTTCGGCCTGCCGCCCATCGAGGCGATGGCGCGTGGCACGCCCGTCCTCGCCGCCGACGGTACGTCCTTGCCCGAGGTGACCGGCGGCGCCGCGCTCCTGGTCGACCCGTTCGACGTGAACGCGATCGCGTCCGGTCTGATCAGGGTGGTCACGGACGACGCGTGGCGAGCCGAGACGCGCGCCAAGGGTCTCGAGCAGGCGGCGCGGTTCTCGGTCAGGGAGACGGGCACCCGCGCCATCGCCGCGCTGACCGCCGCCGTTTCGAGCTAGGGCGGCAGGAGCGCGGCGCCGACCCTTTCTAGCCGGCCGGGAGCTTCACCTTCAGGCCCAACTTCTCCTCGAGCCAGACGTAGAACACGACGCCGACCTTGAAGAACTCGAAGCCCTCCGCCGCGTGGCCGCCGTGGAACCACACGACGTCCTTCGGTTCGCGAGCGGCACGGTGCAGCGCCCGCGCCGAAGCGGGCGGGACGATCGTGTCGACGTCGCCGTTGAACATGAGGAGCGGGCGCGGGCCGATCCGGCCAACCCAGTGGACGGGATCGATGGGGTCGAGCACCTTGACGGCCGCGTCGAGATTCGCCGGGTTGGCGTTCAACTTGGAAAGGTCGATGCCGACTCGGTCCCAACCCTTGGTGTTCTCCAGGAACGTCCGCCAGTTCCCCCCGCCCACGAGGAGCACGGTCGCCCGGATGCGGGAGTCGGCGCCGGCGACCATCGCCCCGAGGAAGGAGCCCATGCTCATGCCGAAGTAGGCGAGCCGGTGCGGATCGCACCCGCGGCGCTTGGACAGGTAGTCGAGCCCCCGGCGCAGGTCGACGGCCGTGCCCTGGAGCAAGTTCCGCATGCCTTTCGCAGTCTGGCTGGCGGCGAGGAGTTGCTGGGGTGTGCCCCGTTCACCATGGAGCCGCGCGTCGATGGCGAAGGTCCCGATGCCGGCGCGGGCCATGTCGGACCACACGCTGCGGGCAACCTCCTTGTTCCCACTGAACCCGTGTTGGACCACCAGGCACGGGAACGGGCCCCGACCGCTGCTCGGAAGCGTGAGATACCCGGGCACCGTCTGTCCGAGCGAGCGATAGGTCACCTTGGTCGCGGTGTACCCGTCCTTGCGCTCCAGCGGCTTCTCGGTGACGCGGAGCGGCACCGAGGCGTCGTACGCGAAGGGAGTCCGGTCCGTCGGCCGGGTCGCACGCGAGTTGCCGGAGCCGCTCGACTGGCACGCGCCCGCGAACAAAGAGGCGGCGAGCAGGACCACGAGCGAACGGCGCGAACCGGATGATGTCACGCGTGGAGTGTAGAGAACGCACCCCGCCCGGAGGGATCGCCCGAGCCTCCGGGGAACCGGCGCCCCTGCGCCGCGTCCGGCGCCGACCAGACCGGGGATTCGTCCCGGAGGCACCGACGGGAGTTGAGTAGTCGAGCGTGAGCCCGATCCTTCCGCTCGCGGCCGCCGCCGGCGCCTCCATCTGCTACGGGTCGGGCACGATCCTCCAACACGTCGGGGCCCAGCGCGTCGAGCGGGCCGCCTCGCTCGACCCCCGCTTGCTCTACCGGCTCGTCCACCAGCTCCCCTACGTGTCCGGGCTCGCCATCGACCTCCTCGGGTGGGCGCTGTCCCTGGTCGCGCTCCGGACGCTGCCTCTCTTCGCGGTGCAATCGGCGGTCTCCGCGAGCGTCGGCGTCACCGCGGTGGGCGCCGCGGTCTTCCTCCACGAACGGCTCCGTCGCGAGCAGGTCGTCGCGGTCGTCGTCCTGCTCATCGGGCTCACGCTCCTCGGGTTCTCCGCGGCGGCCGAAGGCCCGGGTGACATCACGTCGACCGGTCAAGCGCTGCTCGTCGCCGGCGTTGTCGTCATCACGGCGGCCGGCATCGTCGTGGCGCGGACGAAACGGCGGGGCACCGGCGCGGCGCTCGGAGCACTCGCGGGCCTCGCGTTCGGCGGAACGGCCCTCGCGGCCCGCGTTCTCGTCGTACCGAGCCCGTGGATCGGGTTGGTGCACGATCCCGTCGCGTGGGCGCTCGCGGCGTACGGCGTGCTCGGCACACTGCTCTTCGGCATCGCGCTCCAGCACGGCCCGGTGACGGTCGCTACCGCGGCATTGTTCACGAGCGAGACGGTGGTGCCCGCCGCGATCGGCGTGCTCTTCCTCGGCGACCGGGCGCGGAGTGGCACCGCGCCGTTCGCGATCATCGGATTCGTGGTCGCGATCGGCGCGGTGTTGGTGCTGAGCCTGCGCCAACCGCTCGACACGACGGGACCACCGACCCTGTGACGAGAGAGCGCACAAGGCCTAGCCTCGAAGCGAGGTGTAACCGTCGCGTGAGGCGGGAGGTGAGCCATGGTGCACGAGCTCGTCGGCACCGTGTTCGGACGTTGGTACGTCACCGCCTTCGGGGTCGCGTTCGCCGTGCTCTCGGTACGCCACATCGGCTGGCGGCGCACGGCGATCTACGCCGCGATCGCCATCGCGATCGGGGTCGCGGCCGAGAATGCTTCGGTGCACGTCGGGGTCCCCTACACGCGGTACGCGTTCGACCGGTCCCTCCGCGGTGACGAGGTGTTCGTCGGCGACGTCCCGCTGATGGTGTCGCTCAGCTACACGTTCATGGCCTATTTCGCCTTTGCCGGCGCGCGACTCGTCGTCGCCGGTCCGTACCGCACGCGCTCGTCGATGCCCGTGCTCGAGTACGCCGTCGCCGTGATGCTGGCAGTGTGGGCACTGTGGATCGTGGACCCGATCAGCCGGCTCGGTGCGCACTTCTTCCTCGGCACGCTGTTTCGCTACGACGGGCCGGGGTTCTGGTTCGGCCTGCCCCTCGGGAGCCAGATCGGGTTCGCGGCAACCTCCGCGGTCCTCGTCGGCGTGTTGACCTTCCTCGCTCGCGACGAGCAACCGGCCGCCGTCGAACGCCTCCGCCGGCATCCGCGCCTGGGCGCGATCGGGTCGTACGCCGGCCAGGTCCTCTTCATGACCGGCGCCGCGTTCGTGGTCGCCCGCCTGAACGGCAACCCGGCGGTCGTGAGAACCGCCGACGCGCTCGCCGGCGCCACGTTCGTCATCGGCATCCCGATGGTGCTGCTCACCGCCGTGCACTGGCGATCACTCCGAAACGAGGCGCACCCATGAGCTTCCTCGCCGATCCGCTGCTCCTGTTGGCCGCCGGGGCGACCATCGAACGCGTCGCACCCGACGAGCGAGCAGCGCGGCGCGCGGAGCTCGCCGTCGCGTCCACCGTCCTCGCGTTCTCGGTTCCCGTCTACCTCGAGATGCGCTGGACCCGACCGATCTGGCGGGCGTTCCACGCGCGATCGGGCCGCGACTTCATGCTCAACTCGGGCCTCTTCCACTTCGAGTACGTCGACCCCCCGCCGCGCACGCACGTCGCGGCGGCAGCGATCTTCGCGACGTACCCGATGTGGGTCCACCTCGGCCGGCGGTGGCACCGCCGGCACGCCATCGGGTCACCGGTCGTAAGCTCGCCGCATGTGTCGAAACATCACTGAGCTTCGGGGCCTCGAGCCGCCCGCCACACGCGAAGAGATCGAGGCGGCCGCGGTGCAGTTCGTTCGCAAGGTCACCGGCATTGCCCGGCCGAACCTCGCACTGGTGCAGGAGATACAACGGGCGTCGCTCGAGATCGCGGACATCACCGAGCAACTCCTCGGCCGGCTCCCTCCGCGCCGTCTCCCGCCGAAGACGGTGCCGCCGCTTCGCCGGCCCGAGGTTCGCAAGCGTTTGGGCCTCGAACCGTCGAACGCATAGGAGCCTGCGTCCCGTGATGAGCGGGGCGGAGACACCAACGCGGTTCGGCGCGGCCGGACCGGTCACACCGGGCGCGATGCGGTCGGCGTCAGCCCTCGGAAGCGAACGACCCAATCGACGATTCCGGCCGGCTGACGCCGAGTGGCGGCGGAGTGAACGGGTCGTGCTCGCTCGGCGTCGATTGACGACGGGCCCGCTTGGCCTGTTGCTTCTCCTGCCTCGCTCGTTCCTTCTGCAACTTGGCGAACGTCGTGCGCTGTTTTCCTTTGCCGGCCACGGGATCTCCTCGGGTCGAAGACGGGTGCGAGCGACGTACACCGGCGGCGAGCCGGTGACGCGAACGAGCCCCCTTCGAGGCGGGGGCCCGACCAGAATCCCAACATTGTACTTCTCGCGGCGCCAACGACGGGATCGGGCGCCGTTTGCTTGGGCGACGTGAGGCCACACCTGAGATGATGCCGGCATCGAGCAGTGTGAACGCCTCTTCGAATTCGATCACCTCACGGTCGCCGACGTAGATCGCCGGCGTCTGGTCGACGCGTGCGGATGGGTGCCGTCCGAGGGCGTCACGGTCGTGGTGGGCCCGTCGGGTTCGGGGAAGTCGACACTCCTGCGCTGTTGCAATCGCCTGGAGGTGCCGACGGACGGGCGGGTGCTGTTCCGCGGCGACGACGTGGCCGGCCTCGACCCGTTGCGTCTGCGACGCCGCGTGGGGATGGTGTTCCAGCGCCCGACCCCGTTCCCGTCCACCGTGCGCGACAACTTCCGGGTCGCGGAGCCGTCGATCACCGAGCTCGCGGCCTCGCGCGTGCTCGAGCAGGTGGGGTTGGAACCCGGGTTCCTCGACCGGTTCGCCACCGAGCTGTCGGGCGGGGAGGCACAACGGATCTGTCTGGCCCGCACGCTGGCGACGGGGCCCGAGGTCGTGCTCATGGACGAGGTCACGTCGTCGGTGGATCCGGTCCAACGGGCCGGGCTCGAGGACCTCGCTCGGTCGCTGTCGTCGCGGGGAGTGGCCGTTCTCTGGGTGACGCACGATCTCGCCCAGATGCGCCGCATCGCCGACCACGTGCTCGTCGTCATCGACGGGCGCATCGCGCACGCGTCGAGCATCGTCGCGCTCGAAGCGGACGCGACGCCGTCAGTGCGTTCGTTCCTCACGGAGGCGATATGACCACACGGATGGTGAGCACACACGGAAGGCGCTCGAGGTGAACGACATCGGATGGTCGGGCCTTGCACTGTCGCTGTTGTTCGTCCTCGTCGCGATCGTCCTGTCATTGTGGAAGCGTCTCGGACTGGAGCGAAGCATCGCGTGGGCCGCGGCACGCGCCGCGGCCCAGCTGATCGCGATCGGCTTGTTGCTCCGGGTACTGCTCGAGCCGGGCGTCTCGATCCTCTGGGCGTGGCTGTGGGTCGCCGTGATGATCGTCATCGCGTCGTTGACGGTTCGTTCTCGCGCGCCTGAGGTTCCCGGACTTCTGCGGCTCGCCCTGCTCGCGTTCGGATGCTCGGCGGCACTCACGCTCGGGGTGCTCTTCGGCCTCGGCGTGTTCGAGCTCAACGTTCGCACCCTGATCCCACTCGCGGGCCTGATGGTGGGGAACTCGCTCGCCGCGACCGTCCTCGTCGGGAGGCGACTCGTCGAGGAGCTACGCGACAAGCGCGACGAGGTCGAAGCGCGACTGGCCCTCGGTCAACCCGCACACGAGGCCGCGCAACCCTATGTACGCGCCGCGCTGCGCACGGCGTTGATTCCCCAGATCGAGACGACCAAAGCAGTGGGCCTGGTCGTGCTGCCCGGCGCCATGACCGGCCTGATTCTCGCCGGCGTCAGCCCGCTCGACGCCGTACTCGTGCAGGCGTCGGTGATGTATCTGGTCCTCGGGTCCGTGGCGACGACGACCACCGTGGTCGCGCTCGGCGTCCAGCGCCGTCTCTTCACGCCGGACCACCGGCTCCTGCCGATCAGGTCTGCGCCGTCCGGCCGGTAACGACCCGTCACGTCCCGGTGCCCGTGCTGACGTCGTTGGTGCCAATCAACACAAACACCTTGGCCGGATGGCCACGCGCAACCTCTGGGACGCGTGCAAGGACGCGGCGGGTGGTATCGCCTGCGATCCCTCGGTTGCGCGTCGGACTATCGGGGAAGAAATCCTCCCACTTCCCAGTTTGCGTGATGCTGTCGGCGAGGAACACAACGTCGCCTTGCCGTACGGGATTTCGCTCGAAGATTCTTAGCCGCCGGAGGTATCGAAGCCGGTAGATGGGCCATGGCATCCCGAGTGCTTTCGCTCCAGCATCGACGGACGCATGCTCTGATTTCATGAACGCGGATGCGACTTGGCCGCCTTGCGATCGCTGACGGGGCGTCAGCCTGCGGTCGCGATATCAACGCCGGTTGAAAATTGACCCCCTGGCGTCGTGGGGGTGGTGAACCGCCGACTTGTATGGCGGGAGACCGCCGCGGCGCAGTGGCCAGTCAGAGGCTCCGCGCCATAGGACGATCCCGCGAACGTCCGCTCCGCTCACGTACCGGCGGCGTCCTCTCCCGCGGCGTCGATCGCGGCAAGCGCTTCGGCGATCGAGTCGTAGAAGTGGTCACGGTCCAGCGTGGCGAACAGGCCGTACCGGTAGACCAGATCCTGGAGCCGGCTGCGCAGCTCGACAAAGGCGAGGTGCACGCCTTGCGCGTTCAGCTCGGCGTCGAGCCGGTCGAGCATGTCGGCTGCGGTGACGTCGATGTCGGTGATCGCCTCGCATTGGAGCACGACCCAACGCGGCTGCCGGCGCCGGACGAGGCGGTGGATCTGCTGGCGGAACATGCCGGCGTTCGCGAAGAACAGTGGCGCCTCCCAGCGGTACACGAGCACGTCGGGAAGTTGCTGTGCCGTGGGCGCGGCCCCCACGCTGTGCCAGTCCTCCTGACCCTCGATGCGACCGAGCACTTCGCCGTGGGGCCACCAGCTTCGGCGGAAGAAGAGCAGGATCGAGAGCACGACGGCAATGAGGATTCCTTGCAACACCCCGAAGAACACGACGCCCGCGGTGGCGACCAGCGAGAGCGCCAGCGATGACTTCCGGACCTGCAGGTAACGACGAAGGGTGCCGAAGTCGGTCAGGGAGAGCGCCGCGGCGATGACGACGGCCGCCAGCGCCGTTTGCGGCAGATCGGCAAGCAGGGAGCTGAAGAAGAGCAGCAGCAGGGCGACGAGGAGGGCGCCGACCAACCCGGTGAGTTGGCTCTTGGCGCCGGACTGTTCGGCCACCGCCGTGCGCGAGCCACTGGTCGACACCGCGAAGCCCTGGAAGAGCCCGGCGGCCAGGTTCGCGGTTCCGATGCCGATCATCTCCTGATTGGGATCGACGTCGTCGCCCCGGCGAGCCGCGAAGCTCGTCGAGGTCGCGATGGTGTCCGTCAGCGACACCAGCGTGATGCCGATCGCCGCCACAAGCATGGGTCCGACGTCGCCGAGGTTGGTCCAGGGAAGAGCCGGACGTGGCAGTCCACTCGGGAGGGCGCCCACGGTCGCCACGTGCAGATCGAACAACGCCGTGACCAACGTGGAACCGACGACTGCGACCAGGACGGCCGGGACCTTGCGCGTGATGCGCGGGAGCAGGAGAAGGATCGCCAGCGTGGCCAGGCCGAGCGCGAGCGCGGTCGCGTTGCGTTGGTCGAACCCGGTCACGAACGCCTTCACCTCCTCGACGAAGGTGTCGGCGTCGGTGGAGAAACCGCAGAGCTTGGGGAGCTGGCCGACGATGATGGTGATCGCCAGTCCGTTCATGTAGCCGATCTGCACCTCCTTGGAGAGCAGGTCGGCAACGAAGCCGAGCCGGCCGGCGCCCAGCCCGATCATGATCAACCCGACCATGACCGCCATCATCCCGGCCAGCGCGATCGCGGTCGCCGGATCTTCGGCGGCGACGACCAGCGGTGCGATCGCCGCGAAGATCAACGGCGACACCGAGGAGTCCGGGCCGAGCACCAACACACGCGACGGGCCCAGGAGCGCGTACCCGACGAGGCACGCGATGGTGGTGTACAGCCCCGTGACGGGAGGTAGCCCGGCCAGTTCGGCGTAGGCCATCCCCTGCGGCACGAGGATCGCGGCCAGCACCACACCGGCCACCACGTCGTAGCGGAGCCACCTCCGCTCATAGGTGCGGAACGCGCCGACGCCGGGCACCCAATGCTCGACGCCGGTGCCCGGCCGCGGTTCCGCTCCCTCAGCCTCCATCGCGTCCGAGCGCCACCCGCAGGAGGCGGCGGACGCCGCCGCGCTGGACCGTTCCCGCGATCGCGGCAGGGGACACACCGGGATGGTGGGGTGCAATCCGCACCCGCAGCGCACCGGGCCGCACTTCGAAGCGCAACGGAGGATCCAGCGTGAGCGCTTCGCCATCCACGCCGGCGGCGACCGGCTGGCTCGATCGGATCACGAAGTTGTGGGCGTTCCATTCGTGCCAGCCGGCGAACGACGAACCGCGCCCGACGCTCTCCAACGCGACGAACCGTGCGAGATCGGATGCATTGGTGAGGGCGATCGCGACGATCCCGAGGACGCCTTCGTCGAGCCGTTCGCGCGTGCCGTAGCCGCCGATCCCCGAGAGCCGGTACACGTTGTTCGAGACGAGGACGAGGTCGGGGCTGGAGGAGTCGACGCCGGTGGAGCCTTCGATCTCGAAGTCGAACTGCGAGTAGTCGTTGCCGAGGAGGTCGGGGAGCATCTTCGCCGCCGTACCCATCTTGGCGTCGCGGTACTCCTCGGACTGGACGATCGCGGCATAGAGGCCGAGCGAGACGTTGTTGACGAAGACCCGGCCGTTCACGGCCGCGAGGTCCACCCGACGTTCATAGCCGTCGACGAACGCGTCGAGCGCACCGATCACGTCGTCGCGGTCGATACCGAGGTCGAGCGCGAAGTGGTTACGTGTGCCCGCCGGGATGCACACCAGCGGCAGATCGTGCTCGGCGGCAATGGTGGCGACGAGGGCCTGAGATCCGTCGCCGCCCGCCATGCCGATCACATCGGCCCCGCGGGCGACCGCGTCACGGGCGAGTTGCTCGAGGTCGTCGCCCGGTTGGAGCACGACGGTCTCGATACCGCGTGCTCGCGCCTCGGTCAGGAACTGCTCGTTCGCCTTCCCGCCCCCGGATTTCGGGTTGGCGATCAGCACCGGTCGGGCCGCGGCGCCGACATGCGTGCTGGACGGTGCCCGCGCGCGCAGGTCGGCGCGACCCGCGCCGAGCGCGACATGCGCCAGCGCCGAGGCACCGAGACCGAGTCCCAGCACGAGCGCAATGCGCCAGACGCTGTGATCGCGTACGAGCGCCAGGAGCGCGGCGACCAGCGCCCCGAGCATCACGACCGCAGCGACGAGTCGCACCACGCCACGGCGGCTGAGCACGTACCAGGCAGAGCACGTCGCGACGATCAGGCACCCCAGCGCGACGAGCAGTGCCGCCCACTCGTTCCAGAACAACGAGACCGCGGCGACGAGCGCGGCGAGACCGGCCACGATCGCCCCGAGTGCCGCGAGCTGTCGACCGCGCGGGCTCATCTCTCGTCCACCCGTGCGCGTCGGCTCATCGCGCCGCCCCTCTGTGCTCCTTGCGCCTGATCCTCCACGGTTTGCCCAATCTCTGATTGTGACTCCCGGATCGCCAGTCTGTGGTCCGCCCGGCCGGCGATCTAGCATCATCGCGTGAGCGGCACGATCGACCCAACTTCACGGGTACCGCCCGAGGAACGCCTTGCGGAACGACTCAAGACGAGGCTGACCCCGCGCACCGCTGTCGCGGCCGCGGCGCTCGAGGAGATCGCGGCGGTCGATCGCGCGGTGTTCCGGGCGATCGCGAGCACGCCGACTCCGATGCTCGACGAGCCGCTCCGACGGTTCTCGGGCCTCGCCAATTACTCGAAGTTGTGGCTCGGTGTCGGCGGCGCACTGTTCGCGCTCGGCGGGCGGAGCGGCCGTCGCGCGGCCGTCACCGGCATGGTCGCCGTGGGCGTCAACTCCGCCCTCGTGAACCTCCCGATGAAGTTCGCGAGCGGACGGGCGCGTCCCGACCGGGAGACCGCGGGCGTGCCGGCTCAGCGATGGGTGCCGATGCCCGAATCGACCTCGTTCCCGTCGGGCCACTCGGCGTCGGGGTTTGCGTTCGCCGGAGCCGTGGCCGCGTCGATACCCGCGCTCGCAGTCCCCCTCCGCGGGCTCGCCGCGGTCGTCGCCTATTCGCGCGTGCACACCGGCGTGCACTACCCCGGCGACGTCGTCGTCGGGTCACTCGTCGGCGCGACGATCGGCGAAGCGACAGCACTCGCAGCACGATCCATGCTCCGTCGCCGCGCGAGAGCAGCAGTGATCCGCGGCCCGGACCAAGCAAAAGGATGAGCCGGATGGGACACACGAAGGACCGGAACACCGACGACGCGCCCGCCATGAAGAAGCTGGGCCGCAAGGAGTACGAGCGGGAGCTCGCCCGTCTCCAGGCCGAGCTGGTCAGGCTCCAGGAATGGGTCGTCTCGGAGGGCCTGAAGGTCTGTGTCGTGTTCGAGGGTCGCGATACGGCCGGCAAGGGCGGAGTGATCAAACGCATCACCGAGCGGGTGAGCCCGCGCGTGTTCCGGGTCGTCGCCCTCCCGGCGCCGACGGAGCGCGAGAAGACCCAGATGTACGTCCAGCGGTATCTCCCGCACTTCCCCGCCGCGGGCGAAGTCGTCATCTTCGACCGGAGTTGGTACAACCGTGCCGGGGTCGAACGGGTGATGGGCTTCTGCCCCGATGATCAGGTGCAGCGCTTCTTGCAGATGGCCCCGCTGGTCGAGAAGGCGATGGTCGACTCGGGGATCATCTTGTTGAAGTACTGGCTGGAGGTGGGCGAGGAGGAGCAGACCCGCCGGATCCATGGTCGCATCGACGACGGCCGCAAGGTGTGGAAGCTCTCACCGATGGACCTCCAGTCCTATGGTCGCTGGTACGACTACTCCCGGGCACGTGACGACATGTTCGCCACGACCGACACCGATTTCGCCCCGTGGTACGTCGTCGACTCGAACGACAAGAAACGCGCCCGGCTCAACGTCATCAGCCACCTCCTCGCACAGGTCCCCTACGAGTCACCACCACGGAAGCGGGTGGTCCTCCCCGCCCGCCAGAAGCCGGGCGACTACCGGCAGCCCGGTTACCCGTACCGATACATCCCCGAGAAGTACTGAAACACCCGACGTGCGGCCCGGCTCCGCGCCGCCTGCCGATCGGGTCGTCAGCTCGCCCCGCGATGCTTGGCCCGGGCGCGGGACGTCTCGACGGTGCCGCGGCCGAACGCGTCGATGCGACCCCATCGTCCGGGGATATCGAGCAGCTCGATTCGGCCCACGTCGAGTGGAAGTGCGGGATCGACGATCAGGTGATCGCCGATCGGTTCGAGCCCGAGCATCGTGCGGAGGAACAACAGCGGCGCGCCGGTCGACCATGCCTGGGGGCTGCAGGCCGTGGGGTACTGCACCGGGTATTTCGTCAGCGAACGCGGATATCCGCCGAACGCTTCGGGAAGCCGGCCGTCGAAGAATCGCGCCGCGTCGAGCACGCCCGCAGCAACACGCGCGGCTTCGTCCTTGAATCCGTAACGGCGCAGGCCCCACGCGATGAACGAGTTGTCGAACGGCCACACGGTCCCGACGTGATAGCCGATCGGGTTGTACCGACCCTCACCCTCCGCCAGGGTGCGCACACCCCAACCCGAGAACAGCCGCGGGCCCACGAGGTGCTTCGCGACGGCTTTGGCCTTGGACTTGTCGACGATGCCGCTCCACAACAGGTGCCCGTTGTTCGATGACAACGAGTCGACCTGACGGCCGTCGATATCGAGCGCGATCGCGAAGTACTCGCCGTCCTCCACCCAGAAGTCGCGATTGAACCGCCGTTTGAGGGCCGCGGCTTCCTTCTCGAGCTGGTCCGCGAACACCGGGTCGTGCCATACGAGACGCGCCAGGCGGGCGCCGCGCATCTTCGCGTCGTACGCGTAACCCTGGAGCTCGCACGTCGCGCGCGGGAAGCCCGGCAGCTCGCCGTTGCGGTACGAGATCGAGTCCCAGGAGTCCTTCCAACATTGGTTCTCGAGACCGGTTTCCTCGTTGCGGCGCCGATAGGCGATGTAGCCGTTGCCTTGGAGGTCGGCGAACTCGTCGATCCAGCGCAACGCCGCGCGCGCTTCGAGCTCGAGCTCTCGCACGAGCTTGGTGTCTCCGGTCCAGCGCTCGTACTCGTCGAGCAACACGACGTAGAGCGGGGTGGCGTCCACGCTGCCGTAGTACGGCGAGTGTGGCCGCTCTTCGAACGCGGTCATCTCGCCGTAGCGGAGCTCGTGCAGGATCCGACCCGGATCCTCGTCGCGGAAATCGTCGAGGCGCGTTCCTTGGCGTTCGCCGAGCGCGCGCAAGGTGCTCGCCGCGAGCTCGGGAGTGAACGGCAGTGCCTGCAGGCTCGTGAAGATGCTGTCGCGTCCGAAGATGGTCATGAACCACGGCAACCCGGCCGCCGGGAGCGCGTGCTTCGGGCTCGACCGGGTCGCGAATCGCAGCGCGGCGAGATCAACGAGACTCCGCCGGTACGTGGACTTCAGGGCGTCGTCGTCGCAGTCCAGCCTCGGGGCCCGCTCGATCCACTTGTCCAGACCACGCGCCATGTCGGGTCGAGGCTTGACGCCCCGCCGCTCTTCCTTGGACCAATGGCGCGACTCGAAGGAGGATGCGATCGCCGCGGCGACGTGAAGCTCGGTCTTCCACTCCCCATGCGCCTCGATGCTCGCCGCGAACGTGAGTCCGTGCTCGTCCACGGTCGCATCCCTGCTGGCCCAGATCCACGTCGACCGCTCGAACGTGTCGCGCCGGTACTCCAACACCAGACAGTCGTCGTCGACGCGCCGGTTGTACGCGCCCTGCTTCGCGAGCGCATCCTTGACCTCGAACAAGTCGGCAAAGTCGCTGTCCGCATCGATGCGAATCTCGAGCTCCACCGATTCGTCCTCGTGGTTCAGGATCGTCAGCTCTTCGTGGAAACCTTCGCCCACGGTCCGTTGGCGAATCACCGACAACGGCGAGTCGACGTACACCGTGCCCGTTCCCGGAACGAGGAAGAAGCGCGTCTGGAAGTACTGCAAGTCGTCGGTCGACAACGCGTTGAGACGCTGCCCGTTGATCGTGAGCATCCACTTCGACAAGAAACGCGTATCGAACGAGAACAACCCGGTGGGGTCGGTGAGCGACGCCTCGATGTCACCCCGGAGGTCGCTGACGACGAACGTATTGCCTTCGAGGATCTGTACGAGATCGCCGCTCATCGCAAACCCTTGCGCCGGCGATCCGCCGCAACGGAGCTACGGAAACCGGTTGGCGGTCCCGGAAACAGCCGCTGGAACATGACAACGAGATGGAGGCTGCCCTCGGGAACCACCGCACCACGCAGCACCGCCGCCATCGCGTTCACCGTACCGGCCGTCATACCCTCGAACACCATCTTGTCGACGCGCAAGACGGCATCAGCCGCCGCGCGCTTGCGCGAAACCGCGACATCGCCCTTCGTCACCACCACATACCAATGGTGCACGTGCTTGCCGTCGGTGAGATCGAAGCGAAGCGTTCCCGAGACGTTTTCGAGCAGCGGCTCGTGACCGCGCCGCGCGAGCCCATCGAAGAACTCGCTCGTCGGGTCGGCGTCGGTCCCCTTCACCGTGCCTGCCGTGCGGGAAGTTGGCACCGGCTCCTCCTCCACCACATCGATCGACCTCTGGACAACACCCAGCGGAGCCTATGCCAAGTCATCGGGCCCGTGAAGTTCGGCAATCAATGCTCGCGATTCGGCGACAACCCGCCACGGTGGAAGTCGAGCTGGTCACCTTCTCCTCCCACTCGTGATCGAGTCCGGCAAGCGGGTCCGTCGCCGCCGCGCACCGAAAGCCCCAGCCATCGACGCACAACGGGCGGTCACTCCCGCGCGCGGCCTCGCCGCGACCGCGCCGGCACCAGGCCGACGATCGGACCATCTAGCATCGAGCGCGTGAACGAATCGACGTTGAAGAAGATCCAGGCGATCGCCACGATCGGCGCTGGAGTGGTGGCGCTCCACGGGGTCACGAGCCGAAACTGGCGCCGGGGACACACCGTGTTCATGGGCATCGGGCTGGCCGCCTCCGTCGGACTCTTCGTGCTCCCTCGCATGAAGCGGTCTACAGATCCGACCAGCTAGCGCCTGCGAGGCCACCGCGCCATTCGCATTGCCCTCGCGGGCGTGTGGACCCCGGGGACGCGCTCGCGTGCGTCGCGCATGGCGAAGAGTCCTAAGTCCCTTGGCACTTCTCCTGACGATCCGACATACTGCGAGCGTCACGATTCCGTTCCGGAGTCGCTGACGCCATCGCGGCTAGGGGGAAACTGACATGGCCACACCACAAACCTACGCGGACGAGGACCAGGGCTTCGGCTGGCTCTTCTTCGCCGGTACCATCCTCGGACTCGCCGGGATCATGCGGATCCTCGATTCGATCTGGGCGTTCCGCTTCAACGGCGCGTTGCCCGACGGCCTGAAAGACGGCGTCCTGGGCGACAACCTCACGACCTACGCGTGGGTGTGGCTCATCGTCGGCATCATCATGCTCGTCTCGAGCTTCCTCCTCCTCGCGCGCTCCCAATTCGCGCGGTGGATCGGCCTGATCGCTGCGACGATCGGCGGCGTGAGCGCCATGACCTGGATGCCGTACTACCCGGTCTGGTCGCTCACCTACGTCGGGATCGCCGTGCTCGTGTTCTACGCGCTCGCCCGTCACGGTGGCCGCACCGCTTCGTAGCGGCGCAGGCACGGAACGCCCGGTAGAGCCGGGCAGCAGGTGCCGGACCGCCGGCTCACGCTGCCCGGCCTCGGGATGACACACAGGGGAGTTCTGCGGACGGTCTCGGGCGTGGCTGCCGCGTGCGGGGCGTTGCTCGCGTTGCCGGCCTGTGGGAGTGGCGGCTCTGCTTCGTCGTGTCCTTCGAGCGCGACGAAGCGAACGGTGCAGTACGCGTCGATCGCGGGCGTCCCCGCGAACCGCACGAGCCTCGATCTGTACGTGCCGGCCGCCGAAGGGAAGTGCACGAAGCGGCCGATCGTGGTGTGGGTGCACGGTGGCGCTTGGACGGACGGCGACAAGTCGGAGTACATGGAGGACAAGATCCCGTTGTTCAACGACGCGGGATACGTCTTCGCGAGTGTCAACTACCGCCTGACCGACAAGACGACGGATCCTGCGCACCCCCAGCCGCAGTGGCCGGTGCACAACCAGGACACCGCCGACGCGTTGGCGTGGATCATCCACCACGCCGGCGAGTTCGGTGGTGACACGCGCCGCGTTGCCGTGCTCGGTCACAGCGCGGGAGGGGGGATCGTCGCGGCGATCAGCGCCGATCCGCGGTATCTCGCCAAGGACGATCTCGAGCTGAAGTCCATCAAGTGCGCGGGATCGATGGACGGCGAGGGCTACGACGTCGTCGCCGGCGCGACCACTGCCCCGCCCGAGTGGAAACCTGTCTACCTCGCCGCGTTCGGCACCGACCCGGCAGTGTGGGAGGACGCGTCACCCATCCGCAAGGTCGCTCCCGACAAGGGAATCCCCCGGTACTTCATCGCCGCGCAAGGCATCGAGTGGCGCCTGCAACAACACGCCGCCTGGTACCACGCGCTCCAAGCCGCGCACGTCGCGGTGACCGTGCTCGACGCGCGGAGCCTGGAGCACGCCGACCTCACCACCGCCGTCGGCGCTCCCGGCGACACCGTCGTCACCCCGCCGCTCATGGACTTCCTCGCGGGCTGCTTCTCCCGCTGAGGGCCAGGATCAGGCATATTCGGCGATCTGCACGCGTCCCGTCAGCTGGAGCTGATGTCCCGAGAATGAGGAACCGCAATGGCCATTGACACCTTCATCGCGTATTCCGGCGTCTACTCCAAAGTCGAAGACGCGCTGGCCGACTACGACGCGATCCACGACCTGCACACCAAGGCCGGTTTGATCGACGCATACGACGCGGCCGTCGTTGAGCGCAAGTCGGACGGCAAGGTCAAGATCATCAAGAAGCACGAAGCCCCACCCGAGTCGGCGGTACGCGTTGCGGCGGTTCGAGTGTCAGGGCAATGGGAACGGACACTCCGCGAAGTTGAAGAGCTCGCCACCAACGATCCGGGTGAGGCCGGTGCCGTCGACTCGGATCGACCACACGCCGAAACCGAGGAGCGGGCGCTGGTCCTTGTGGAAGACCAGTTCCTGGTCCGATGCCCAGACCGGGACAGTGTTGATGTTGCCGTCGGAGAACAGCACGTGCGGGTTGGTGCCGTCGGCGTTCGCGACCCAGAGGTCGACGGTGAGCGGCCCGTTGCCCAAGGATTCCCAGGCGATCTTGGAGCCGTCGGGGGACATCGTCGGGTCGGCAGGCGGGGGCGGGGTGGCCACGAGGGTGTGGGGGTTGGTGCCGTCGGCATTGACGAGGTGCACGCGCACCTGATCCGGGGTGCAGCCGAACGACGCAGGGTTCGCGCAGTCGATGTAGATGATCTGGTGACCGTCCGGGCTCCACGAGGGATCGGCGCCGTAAGCGACGTGGCGCGGGTATGCGCCGTTGGTGTCGGTCACGACGACGCCCATGGGCACGGCGAACATGACGAGATGCGTCCCGTCGGGTGACCACTCCGCATGCCCCTGGATCACCCAGCCGTACTGGCCGGTGGCGATGACCTGGTGCAGCCCGCTCCCGTCGATGTTGGCCATCCAGAGGCTCGTCTTCGTGTAATCGAGGTCGTGCACGCCGGCGGGCGTTCGGTAGAAGAGGATTCGCGTCCGGTCGGGTGACGCCTTCACCCACCAAGAGTCGTAGCGGCCGTCGTTCGTCAACTGCGTCACGGCACCCGTCGCCGAGAAGCGCCGGTAGATCTCCCAGTTACCCGTCGCGTTCGAGTCGTAGAGCACCGAAGCGGATGCAGCCGACGGTGCCGGCGCGGGCGCAGTCGTCGTGGTCGGGGGCGCGGGCGCCGTCGTCGTGGTCGGGGGCGCGGTCGTCGTCGTGGTGGGGGGCGCGGGTACGGGTACCGTTGTTGCGGTGGGGGGCGCGGTCGTGGAGGGCGGCGTCAGCGTGCAGGCTGCCGTCACGCTCGCGACGCACGCGGCGAGCACCAACCCTCGGAATCCGATCCTGCTCGGCGGACGCGATCGCGTATGAGATGTGGACGCGCAGACCCGACGGGTGCTCATGGCAGTTTCGCTCCTCGACCGCCCGGAGTGGCAGCGTCTTGCCCACCCGGGTCGCCCCGACCCTCACCTCACATGGAGTTATCGACACCGAGCGCGCGAAAACTTGAACCCGAGCATTGCTAGATCGCGAAACTCCTCGGCCATCTCGTCCAGCGAGCCGTCGGTGAGTCCGACGAGATGCATTCGAAGGGCCCCGCCGGTCGTGATCCGCCAGAGCCGGATCACGACCGGCGGGGCGAGCGGGGGTTCAAGGTCGACGGCAAGGCACTGCGAGTTTGCGCCACCCTGGTGATCGAGGACCCTTCGGGCGCCGAGTTGCGCACGGTGCAAGAGAAGAAGGTCCGTGTACGCGACACGATGGAAATCGAGCGTGGCAGTGACACGATCGCGACGGTGAAGAAGGCGCACGAGCTCTCCTCCCCCGCCTGCCCTCGGTGGTTGCTTCAGCCAAGGTGCGGCGTGCGTCGGCCAACCGACCGACTACATGACTCCCGCGTTGCAGCAGAAGCTGCAGCGCGAAGCCAAGGAGGACGCCGGCTTCGACCCGGTGGTCTGCGCACAAAACGAGCCGGCACTGATCCGCTACAGCCAGCCGACCGTCACGGGCGCACACGCGGTGGTCGTCGTCTCGACGCACTACGCGAGCAGCGACAACCCGGTCACGGTGACCATCGACCTCAACACCCTCAAACTCACCGACCTGACCTGCCCCCAACACCCATAGGGCCCGCGAGCCCTCCGGAATCGGAAACATGTGACGCAGGTGACCGCGCCTTCCGATCTCCTCAACCGCGACGTTTGCCATTGCGACCGGATATCCAGGTTGCGATCTGGGTGGGCGCAGCAATCACCGCCGCGTCGGGAGTCGTCGCGTCCGCCCGCATGTACCAACCCCACGCGCCGACCAACCACGCCGTCGGCTGACGCGCCGACCTACGGCTATCTGGAGCGGACGACGGGATTCGAACCCGCGACCCTCACCTTGGCAATTTGACCGAATTGCCGCAGACATCCGCCGACCTGCGGCCCTACCGCACGCGCGGGGCTGCACAAAGCTTCTGCGGACGTCCGCACCCCAGAGTGTGTTGGCAAGATGTTGGCAAGCGTGCCCGTCATCCGCGTTTGAGCATGTGGCGTTTGTGCGTACACTGGAGCCATGCCTACGACGAAGCCCGAAACCCGCGACGAGCGGCTGCACCTTCGCCTGTCCCCCACCGACGACGGGCTGATCCGAGCCGCAGCCGAAGCGGCGAACCTGAGCCTGACCGAGTTCGTGGTGCAGGCGGCCAGGACGTCTGCCGCGCAGGTACTCGCCGATCGCGACCACGTCGTCCTCGACGCCGACGCATGGGTCCTGCTCGAGAAACGCCTCGCGAAGAAGGGACGGCGCAAGCCCGCCACGGCCGAGGTGTTCTCGCGGCCATCGCCATTCAAGAAGTGACGCGCCCCACACCGATCGAAGCGCTACGGGAGGACCACCAACTCGAAGGATTTCATTCCGGCGAACCGAGCCTCGACGAGTGGCTCGTTCGCCGTGCCTGGGCCAATCAGATCGCCGGCTTCTCGCGCACCTACATCACCACCGACGGCACCCGCGTCATCGCGTACCACTCACTCAGCAGTTTCGCGATCTTGCGCTCCGATGCTTTCCCGCGCGCCAGACGCCAAGGCCCGCGTCAGATCCCGGCGATCTTGCTCGGCCGACTCGCCGTCGACACCGACACACAAGGCAAGGGTCTCGGCGTTGCGCTGCTGCGGCACGCGATGGAGCTCACCGTCGCCGCAAGCGAAACCATCGGCGTCCGGCTCCTCGTCGTCAACGCCTTGCACGACCCCGCCGCCGGCTTCTACCAACGGTTCGGGTTCGAGCCGTCCCCCACCAACCCGCTCGATCTCATGATCACCGTCGCCGACATCGTCGCATCCATGTGACGCTGGATCGGCGGCCCGCACGACGCGATGTGCTCCGGGTTCTGTTCGGGGCCGGCATGAATACCGGGCGGTTCAGAGTGCAGCAACAGCTCCCAAAGCTTCGGCCGGTCTGCGGCGGGAGCTGCGCGTACGGATCGAGGGCACGGCGCGATCAGACCCTGATCGAGACCGATTCAGCATCGGCGGCGGGTCGACGCTCACCGGCTGAAACGTGCGCACTGCCCGCACTGGCGACGAGGCATCGTGTCGCGCCCGCGCCCCGACTCCTAACCGCTAACCCGATCGCGACGAGAAGGTACCCATCAGGTTCCACGAAGACACGGACGCCGGTTGGGCGCCGACCTTGGGGAGAAGGATCGTGCACTCCAAGGTGCAACTCACCTTGGGGCACGTCAGCCCTTCGCAGGCAGACTTGGGTTTGCAGGCGGCGGTGTCGTGCCCCGTCACCTCGGCATCGGCGGCCTCGAGGCTCCGGAGCAGGGCGCCGAGCGCGGTCTCCTGCTCGGCCGTGAGCTCCACGCCCTCGCCGCACTCGACGTACAGCGACACCTCGCCGCGCCCCGGAGGCGGCTCCACGACCCATTCACGCCCGCCAGTGTGCTCGTCAGCCATCACTCACTCCTCGCCGCGGCGGTCATCTCGTGCGTGCGCCGAACGAACCCATCAGGTTCCACCCTGAGGGCGCGGCGGCTGCCGCCGCGGCCACCTTGTTCAGCGTGCAGGTGAGCGCGTCGCAATGCACCTTGGGGCAGGCGAGGTTGCACCGGGCTTCGGGAGGGCACAAGATCGGGGTGTGGCCGGTGACCTCGGCGTCCGCCGCCTCCAGGCTCTGCAGGAGGGCGCCGAGCGCCGCCTGCTGCTCGTCGGTCAGCTCGAACCCTTCGCCGCAGGCCACGTACAACGCGACCTCCCCCGAAGTCGGCGGTGGCTCGACCACCCAGCGCCGGCCACCCTCGTCGTCTGCGGGCATGTCCGGCCCTCCTTCAGCGGGTGTCCATGCGCGGACCGGTGGACAGCGCGACCGGCACGGGCTCGCCACCGTGCGCGACCGTGCGGGCCATGAGCCCGATCCGCTCCGCGTAGTTGTGCCGGAAGGTGTCGCAGCGGTTCTCGTACTGCAGGACATCCATGCCGTGGTGCGCGCAGCCGCCCATGCACACCGGCAGGGCGACGCACGAGCGGCACTCCTCGTTCGTGAACGGGTCGTAGGCGAGCCAGCGCCGCAGCCGGCCGTTGGTGTTCCGGTAGTCGCGGATGTTGCCGATGACGTGGTTCGGGTTGCCCACCGACTCCCAGCACTTGTACAGCTCACCGTCGCTGCCGACGAGCAGCTCGTTCGAGCGAACCGCCGTGCACGGCGCGCCGATCGGCCCGGGAACGCTGGGGCCCGCGAACCCGAAGCCCATCGCGAGTCTCGTGAACTCCGTTTGGGCGTCGGCGAACTCCTTGTTGGTGAAGCACGGTGACCGATACAGCGTGGAGGGCGCCGCCACACCGTCATCGACCGCGACGAGCTGGCCGAGGTAGACGAACAGCTTCCCGGCCAGGCCGTTGGCCGCCAGGATCTCGAGCAACTCCTCGATGCGGCCGTAGTTCTCGCTGTCGACGTTCACGCGCAACGCGATCTGGAGATAGTCGACGGCGTGGCGCAGGTTCTCCAGGATGCGGTCGAACGACGGCCCTCCTCCCGCGAGCGGCCGCATGCGGTTGTGCACGTCGGGCGGTCCGTCGAGTGTGACCTGGGCCGAGGCAACCCGGCACTCCCGAAGTTCGCGGCACGTGTGCTCGTCGAGCAGGTAGCCGTTCGTGATGATGTCGGAGGTGTACATGACCTCGGCTTCGTCGCACAGCGCGATGAAGGCCTTCGACAGGGAGAGCAGCGGGCGCTTGCCGACGAGCGGCTCCCCCCCGTACCAGCACACGTTGAAGTGGTTGATCTTCGGGAGCTGGTCACGGAGGAGCTGGAGGCAGGCGGCCTCGACCTCGGGACCGAGGATCGACGGGTGCTTGTCCTCGAAGCAGTACGGGCAGTCGAAGTTGCAGCCGAGGCTGGTGACGATCGTCAGCGCCAGCCGGCTGGTGTCGTTGCGGGACAGCTCGTACCGCTTCGCCAGCAGCGCCACCTCGTCGGTGTCGTCGGACACGAGCATGCGGCCACGGGCGAGGCTCTCGAGGAGCGCGGCCGACACCCCCGTGCCGCGCTCACCACCGAGGTACCCCTCGACGACGCCGCGCTCCCCGGCACCGAGCCTGAGTAGCGCGCCCGACATCCCGTTGTAGAGGTAGTCCGCGCCGTCTTCTTCGACCCAGACGTTGTATCGCGAGGCCCTCATGCAGCGCCGCCGAACGTGCCCATGAGGTTCCAGCCCCCGGGAGCCGCCGCGACGTAGTCCTTGAAGGTCCCGCACTTCATGGTCGTGCAGTCGAAGGAGGGACACTTCATCTTCCCGCAGTTGCCCTGCTTCGGGCAGGGCAGCCCGTGTCCGGTCACCTCGGTGTCGGCGGCTTCGAGGCTCCACACGAGGTCGCTGATCGCCTGTTCCTGCTCCTCGGTGAGCTTCACGCCGTCGCCGACGGCGATGTGCACCGCGATCTCGCCCCTTCCCGGCGGCTCCACGATCCACTCCCGCTCGTTCTCAGCCACGGATGGCCTCCCTTTCGTCCCGAGGGTCCGTCACGCCCGCGGCGTGATGGTCCCCATCACCGTCCACGCACTCCCGCCCGCGGCGCTCCGCGGGCGGCTGTACGCTCCGCATCCCAACCCCGGACAGTTCAAGTGGCAGCTGGGGGGGTCAGTCAAAACACGACCGGCCGCCAAGCCGGTCACCTCGGCGTCGCCCTCGTCGAGTGCGCGCACGAGCTCGACCAGTGCCCCTTCCTGTTCCGCCGAGAGTCCGGCACCCCCACCGGCTGCAACAAAGATCTTGACCTCGCCGGGCGCGGGCGGCTCCACGACCCATTGCCGCTCGCCCTCATGCTCGGACACGCGCCCTCCTCGTCATCGACCGGACCCGTCACGCGGGCGGGCCGATGGTTCCCATCAGGCTCCAGGCCTGCCCGCTCCCGGCCGTCAGCCCGCTCTTGAGCACGTCGCAGTCGAAGACGGTGCATCGCACAGGCTTGCACGTCTTGTCCGTGCAATGCGCGTACGCGCTGCACTTGCCGGCGGTCGCGTGGCCGGTCACCTCGGCGTCGCCCTGCTCCAGGCTGCGCACGAACTCGCTGAGCGCGCGCTCCTGCTCCTCCGTCAGGTCGACACCCTCGCCGACCGCCACATGGAACGTGACCTCACCGGGCGCGGGCGGCTCCACGATCCACTGCCGGCTCGCCTCGTCGGGCATGGCACGCCCCCTCTGCCACCGAAACCATTCGCTTCTCTGGATCTTTGTCGGGGGACGCGGGCCGCGGTTACACCGCACGTCGGATGAAATCGCGACGGGCACGCATTACGGTCGAGGCGTGGCCGCCGCGTACCGCATCGTCATCCACCAATCCGGGCGCGAACCGGAGCCGTTGCTCGTCGACGGCGTCCTGGAGATCGGACGCGAGTGCGACGGTCTCGTGCTCGACGATCCGAAGATCTCGCGACGACACGTCGTGCTGGAACCCACGCCCGGCGGGCTCGTCGTTCGCGATGCAGGCAGCACGAACGGCACCTTCCTCGACGGGACGCGCCTGTCCGAGCCGGCCACCGTTGAGGCCGGCGCGACCATCCGCATCGGGTCGACCGACATCGTGGTCGGTGAGCCGGTCGGTGAGCCGGTCGGCGGCGAAGCGGTCGTGCCGCCCGGCACCGCGACATCCGCCGCGCGATCCGCGACACGCCCCGCCCTCGACGAGCTCACGGCGCGCGACATCGAGGTCGCGGTCATCCGGATCCGGCCGGGGACGCCCGGCGAGGCCGCGGCTGGCGCGTTCGTGTCGTCGGTCCGCCGGGCGCGCAAGCGGCTCGAGGGCCTCGGCTCCGAGCCGTGGGGCGCCAAGCCCCAGATCTGCCTCGTCGACCCGTTCCCCGATCCGGCGGGTACGGGCACGATCATGACCGGCGGAACGATCGTCGACGCGGAACGCCGCGAGATCTGGATGGTGGTAACCCCGGAGGCGCCGCCCGAACCACCCGAACGCGCGCTCGCGTTGCTCTTCGGCGCCGCGCTCCCGGCGGCGGACGACCTCGGCGTGCTGCTGGAGGGCTACGGCCTGTTCGTCGCCGACACGCCCGACCCCGATCCGCAGCTGCGCGAGCTCGACCTGCCTCCCCTCGGCAGCGCCGGCGGCGAGCTCGCGAGCGCGATGGCGCTGTCCTTCGTCCGCTATCTGGTCGACCGGGGTGGGCTCGCGACCTTCCAGCGGCTCCTCGCCGAGAGCGCGCCGCACCGTGTCGACGCGACGGCGCAGGAGCTGTACGGAGAGGCGACCGCATCGCTCGAGGAGTCCTGGCACCAGAAGCTGTGGGCTGGTGAGCCCGGCATCAAGGTGTCGAAGTTCGTGCGGCTCAACCTCCGCTACCTGCGACCTCACAAGCGCCGTGAGTTCGAGATCTTCTTCTACATGCTGCTCGGCCTGGTCTTCACGATGGTGTTCCCGTTCGCGATCAAGCGCCTGTTCGACAAGGCGATCCCGAGCGGCCACTTCAGCCAGGTGGTGGGCATCCTCGCAGTCCTCGCGATCGCCTTCGTATTCTCACTGCTCGCAAACCTGCGGCAGTCGTACCTGTCGGCCTACGTCAGCAGCTCCGTGGTGCGCCAGCTCCGCACCGAGATGTTCGGCCGGCTCCAGGAGCTGCACGCCGGCTGGTTCACCGCGCAATCACAGGGCGACATCCTCTCCCGCCTCTTCTCCGACGTCTACATCCTCGAGCAAGGACTCTCCGCGACCCTGCGCGAGGGCCTCTTCCAGGTCCTCTCACTGATCGTCGCTTCGGTCATCCTGCTCACCCTCGACCCGCTGCTCGGCGTGATCGTCCTCGCGGGCGCGCCGATCATCGCGGTCGTCTACAAGGCGATGGCCAAAGGCGCACAGAAGCGCAGCACGGCGGTGCAGGAACAGACCGGGAGCCTGTATGAGGTCGTGACCGAGAACTATGGCGCGCAGTCCGTCGTCCGCGCGTTCTCGTTGCAGTCGCGCGAACTCGCTCGCTTCGGCCGCGCGTCGCAGCGCCTCTTCGACTCCGAAGTGCGCATGCAGCTCTTCGGCGGTTTCTTCGGCCTCTCCGTCAACATGATCGTGACCGCGCTGCGGATCTTCGTGATCGGGCTCGGTTCGTGGCTCATCCTCGAGGGCCATCTCACGGTTGGCGGCCTCGTCGCGTTCATCAGCATCATGGGCGAAGTGCTCAGCCCGGTCACGTCGCTCACGTCGCTGGGCCAACAGATCCAGGCCGGGAGCGGAGCGCTGGCCCGCGTGAACGAGGTGCTCGACGCGGAGCCTGCGATCGTCGATGCGCCCGATGCGGCCCCCGCCCCGCCACTCGCCCGCGAGATCCGATTCGACGACGTCGGGTTCTCGTACACCTCCGAGCGCCCGACGCTCGAGCAGGTCTCGGTCGTCATCCACGCCGGTCAGCGCGTCGCGTTCGTCGGCCCGACGGGGGCCGGGAAATCCTCGATCCTCCAGCTCGTGACGCGCTTCTACGACCCGGCGACGGGCGCCGTGCTGGTCGATGGCACCGACCTCCGTTCGGTGACGACGGCATCGTGGCGCGCCCAGCTCGGCGTGGTGTTCCAGGACACGTTCCTGTTCGACACGACGATCCGAGAGAACATCGAGCTCGCGCGGCCCGGCGCCACCGACGCAGAGATCGAGGCCGCCGCACGCGCCGCGGAGCTGCACGACTTCATCGTCACCGAGCTCCCCCGTGGCTACGACACGCTCGTCGGCGAGCGCGGTGGCCGTCTGTCGGGCGGCCAGCGCCAGCGCCTCGCGATCGCGCGGGCGCTCTTGCGCGACCCGCGCGTCCTCGTCCTCGACGAGGCGACGTCCGCGCTCGACCCGCGCACCGAGCGGCTGATCGCCCGTACGTTGGACGACGTCGGCGCCGGGCGAACGACCATTGCCGTCACCCACCGACTCACGTCGATCGCCGGATACGACCGCGTGTTCGTCGTCGTGGCCGGACGAATCGTCGAACAGGGCACGCACCACGAGCTCCTCCGTAGCGGTGGCACGTATTCGCAACTCTGGGCCGAGCAGACGGGCGGTGTTGTCGCGGCCGAGGCGCCGTTCGACGCGCCCGCCGCACTCGCCCGGCTTCCCGTCTTCTCCGGACTCGACCCCGCAGCGCTCGCCGTCGTGGCAACTCGCCTGCGCGCCGTCGATCTCGCGCCGGGAGCGCGGGTCGCCGAAGGCGGCGGTCGCCTGGTGCTCGTCCAGCGCGGCCGCGCGCGCGTGCTCGTGCCGGGTCTCGACGGCCGGCCCGTCCCCACCACCGAGCTCGGACCCGGCGACGCGTTCGGCCTCAGCGCCCTGCTCGGACAGGAATCGGGTTCCTCGCTCGAAGCGAGCGAGCCCGTAAGCCTGCTCGTCCTCGACGACGAGGCGATCGCGGGTCTCGCCGCCACGTATCCGACCGTCGGCGCCGCGCTCGAAGGGCGGCGCGTGCCCGCCGCGGCACCCATCGGCGGGCAGCGTCTGAGCCGACTCACCATCGCGCCGCGCGTGCGCCCGTCGGTCGTCGCCATGCCCGCGGCGGTGCCCACCCCGACCGCCGATGACGTCCGGCGCGCGTCGGGCTCGTTCGGCGCAATCGAACGCTGACGCCTCGGCGGCTCCACGGCTAGTGTGCGCCCATGGCGGGCCCGCAGCATCCGGTCCTCGAGTCGGCCCTGCGCGCCGCGCTCGACGCGACCGGCGCCACGCAGGGTTGGGTGCTCGCGATCGACGACGCCGAGCTCGTCGTACGCGCGATCGCCGGTGCCGATGCCGGGCTCGTGGGGCGGCGGGTCGCGGCCGGTGGAGGATTCGCGAGCTACGTCGTTTCGTCCGGGCAGCCGCTCGCGATGAGCCCCCGCGCCGAAGACCCCCGTCGTACGGAAGGCGTCGCCGCGATCGTGGGGAGCCGTTCGGACAGCGTGCTGGCCGTGCCGTGTGGCACCGACGACGCCGTGCACGGCGTCATGGAGCTCGTCGGCAAGCACGGTGGCGGGCCGTTCTCGTTCGACGACGTGGAGATCGTGACCCTGCTCGGCACCGTCGCCGGCGCCGCGCTCGGAGCAGAGACGGCCCCGGACCTGAACCCACCGACCCCGGAGGAGCTGGCCGGGAAGCTCGCCCGGCTCGCTACCGCCGATCCCGCGCGCTACTCGACGATCGCGATCTTCCTCGCCTCGACGCTCGCCGATGACTGACTCCACACGTCCCGCATACTCACGCGAGTCGCGAGCGATGCGGCTCCCCGGTCGCGTCCCGCTCGACGATCTCTCACCCGAGTGGGCCTGGGGCGGGGCGACGGGCGCCGGGGTGCGCGTCGCGGTCGTCGACAGCGGCATCGACGCCGGCCACCCCACGCTCGAAGGTTGTGTCGACGTCGAGCACGGCATCGAGCTGCGGTGGGTCGACGGAGAGGTCGAGGAGGTCCACGAGCCCCACGGCGACGCGTACGGGCACGGCACCGCATGCGCGGGCATCATCCACACGCTCGCACCCGAAGCCCGCATCACGAGCATCCGGGTCCTCGGCACGGACCTCACCGGCAAGGCGGCGGTGTTCCTGCGCGGCCTCGCGTGGGCCATCGAACAGGGCTTCGACGTCATCAACTTGTCGCTGGGGACGACGCGGCGCGAGTGGGCGCTGCCGTTCTACGAGGTGTGCGACGAGGCGTACTTCCGCAACTGCTTCGTCGTGACCGCGGCAAACAACATCATGCGGCCGAGCTTCCCGTGCATGTTCGGTGCGGTCACGAGCGTCGCGTGCAACCTCTCCACGGATCCCCTCCGCTTCCACTACAACCCGGAGCCGCCTACCGAGTTCCTTGCGCGGGGGATCGACGTCGAGGTCCCCTGGCTCGACCACGGCTGGATGACGGGTACGGGCAACTCGTACGCGGCCCCGCACATCGCCGGCCTGGCCGCGCTGATCCGCTCGAAGCACCCCGAGCTGCGTCCGTTCCAGGTCAAGACCGCGCTCTGGGCGACGGCCGCCAACGTCCGGGAGGCGCCCGAGATCGCCGGGCGCGTGAGCCGCGTGCTGCGGCCGTCGACGCGATCATCGGCGCGCGCGACGGCCGCACTGCGAGGATCGGTCACGTGACGCTCGACCGCGACTACGCCGCTCGCGCTCTGCCCGGCTACGAGATCGGCGACGAGATCGGGCGCGGCGGCTGGGGCGTCGTGCTGCGTGGACGGCACCGGCAGCTCGGCCGCGAGGTCGCGATCAAGCAGTTGCCCCGCGCGTTCGCCGCCGATCCCGGCGTGCAGCACCGGTTCGCGAGCGAAGCGCGGCTGCTCGCGACGCTCGACCATCCGCACATCGTCCCCATCTACGACTACATCGAGGAGGCCGGTCTGTGCCTGCTCGTCATGGAGCTGTTGCCGGGCGGCACGGTCTGGCAGCGCTTCACGAGCGCCGGCATCTCGGCGGAAGCCGCCTGCGGCATCGTCATCGCCGCGTGCAGTGCGCTCGACTACGCACACGGCAAGGGCATCCTCCACCGCGACATGAAGCCCGACAACCTCCTGTTCACCGCGACGGGGAGCATCAAGGTCTCTGATTTCGGGATCGCCAAGGTCGTCGGCGGGCAGGCGTCGATGGCCACGCGCACGGGCGAGGTGCTCGGAACACCGGCGTACATGGCACCGGAGCAGGCGCTCGGCGAGGAGGTCACGCGCGCCACCGACGTGTACGCGTTGGGCACGGTGCTCTACGAGCTGCTCAGCGGAAGCTTGCCGTTCGTGAACGACGGCAATTCGATCGCGCTGCTCTACCGCCACGTGCACGAAGCACCGGCGCCGCTGGCCGAAGCCACACCGGAGCTCCCGCCCGCGCTGGTCGACGCGACGATGCGCGCGATCGCCACCGATCCCGCCGATCGCTATGCCACCGCCGAGGACTTCGGCGTCGCGCTCGCGGACGCGGCGCGTGCGGGACTCGGACCGGGCTGGGTACAGCGCGGCGGCGTCGCGGTCATGGCGACGGGAGCGATCGGTGCGCGGATCTCGGGCGGCGGGCCCGTCGTCGAACCGTCGTCGCCGCCCGCCGGCCTGCCGGCGGCGCCGCGGCGCACACCGGCAACCACGGGTCGCGCTCCGGCCACGGTCGTCGAACCGGCGCCCGGCACGGCGCCGGCGCCGGCGCCGGCGACCCGGCACTCGCTGTCACCCGACGAGCTGGTGCCGGTCGCCGAGGTCGTGGCGGCCTCGACCCCCCCACCTGCGGCGACACCCCCACCCGCGGCGACACCCCTACCTGCCATGACGCCCCCACCGTCCCCTCGGCCGACGCGGCGGCGTGGGCGGCGCCTGCTCGTTGTGGCCGCCCTCGTGGTCGCGATCGGGGCGGTCGTCGCGCTCGCGCGCAGTCAGTCCTCGTCGAAGCGCGGCCTCACGGGGAGCACCGCCACGAAGACCACCGCCACGAAGACCACCGCGGCGAAGACCACCGCGACGAGGACGACGGCGACGGGCGCGACGCATCGGGCGTCGAGGGTGACGGCGACCGTCGCCTTGGGCACCCCGG
>Ga0209048_10000718_pt1 | contig 35048 bp, 32 predicted proteins | sample FrelakmetCRP12CR_FD_187146 | JGI IMG/M metagenome (GOLD analysis project Ga0209048, IMG submission 187146) | Freshwater lake sediment microbial communities from the University of Notre Dame, USA, for methane emissions studies - CRP12 CR (SPAdes)... | ecosystem: Environmental > Aquatic >...
CGTCGTCGGCGTGCTCGTACTCGTACTCGACCGGTTCGGTGCGTTCGCGAGCCTCGACACCAGCGTGCTGGGGATCTTCAGCACGAGCAACCAGCTCGGTAGCTTCGGCGTGTTCCTCGTGGCCATCTTCGGCAATGCCCCGGCGGTGACCACGGAGCGGGAAGCCCGGGTCCCGCGGCGGTGGTGGTCGGTCGGCCGGGTGGTGTTCTTCGTCGTCACCGGAGCCTGTCGCAATCTGTTCCTGCCCCGCCTCGCCGAGGTTTTCGGGCTCGGGACCGCCTCGGCGAGTTCCACCCGGTCTGGGTCGCAGTCATCCTCGCGTGCGGGATCCTGAGCTTGTGCTGCAGGTGGGTCCTCCGAGCCGGGACCATCGTCTCGGCCCGGGTCAGCACAAAGGGCGCGATGCTCGCGCACGCTCGTCTCTCGTCTCATGTCGTTCTGGCTCCCGACTCCGATCGGGCTCGCTGCTGCCCGCGGGTTTCGACATCGGTACCCGAGAGCAGACTTGGCGCGTGCGTGAAGGAAGCGCCGCAGACGACGGGGGATACAGTCCCGCGTGATGTCGGGGCTGCACTCACCGGAGACCTCTCCACCGGCGGGCTCACCCTCGCGATCTACGCACGACGCGATCATCATCGGTTCCGGGTTTGGTGGATCGATGGTCGCGCACACGCTGGTGGGTGCCGGGCTCGACGTACTCATGCTCGAGCGCGGCGACTGGGTTGCGCGCGGTCCCCACAACTGGGACCCGCACGGGACACTCGACCTCACGCCGGTCGCGACGAGCGAGCCGCCCTACCGGGTGCTCTGCGGTGGCAACCGTGACGTCGTCGGGCCTTACAGCTGCGTGGGCGGGCCGTCGGTCTTCTACGGAGGGGTGTCGCTCCGGTTTCGCGAGGCTGACTTCGAGGCCGACGAGGAGATCGCCGCCGACTCGGGCGCTTCGTGGCCGTACCGGTACTCGGATCTCGAGCCGTACTACACGCGCGCGGAGCGGATCCTCGACGTCGCGGGCGACCCCGGCTCCGACCCGACCGAGCCGTTCCACAGCGAGGGGTACCGACAACCCCCGAGCGAGCTGTCGGACACCTCGCGGATGGTCCAGGGCGCCGCACAGGACCTCGGGCTCCAGCCGTTTCGTCTCCCGTTGGCGATCAACCACCGCACGAGTGGTCCGCGGGAGCGCTGCGTCGCGTGCACGACGTGCGACACCTTCGCGTGCGCGATCGGCGCCAAGAACGATCTCGCGACCCAGGTCCTGCCCGACCTCATCGGTCGGGGGCTGCACCTCGAGCACAACACGGTGGTGACACGCCTCGTCCAGGAGGACGGCCGGGTCCGCGGCGTCGAGTGCTACGAGAAGTCGACCGGCGTGGTGCGGGAGTACCGCGCGTCGGTGTTCTTCCTGTCGGCCGGCGCACTCGGATCGCCCCATCTCCTCTTGGCGTCAGGGCTCGAGCAGCAGAATCCGGCGGGTGGCCTCGTCGGGCGCAACCTGATGCGCCACTGCAACGCGATCGCGTTCGGCTTCTTTCCCCGGCGGCCGAACGCGCGCCGGCAGTTCCACAAGCAGCTCGGGATCCACGACTTCTACTTCGGGCATCCGAGCATCCGCGCGCCGCGGGGCAAGCTCGGGAGCATCCAGCAGCTCCAGACGCCGCCGATCGGCCTCGTGCGGGACGCGCTGCCGCGTCCGCTCGGGCCGTTCGTCGGCCCCGTGATCGAGCACATGACCGGCTTGCTCGTCATGGCCGAGGACCAACCGCAGCTCGCCAACGGCCTCGCCGTCGACTGGAAGACCCGGGATCGCTTCGGGCTCCCGGTGCTCACCATCGAGCATCGCTACACGGAGCGGGACTACGCGGCCCGCGACGCGCTCGTCGGCAAGTCCAGGGAGGTGCTGCGCCGCGCCGGAGCACGCTTCGTGTACGTTCACCAGATCAAGACGTTCTCGCACGCCGTGGGCACCGCGCGCTTCGGCGATGATCCAGCGACGTCGGTCCTCGATCCGTACTGCGGCTTCCGCGGAGTGAAGAACCTCCACGTCGTCGATGCCAGCTTCATGCCCACCTCGGCCGGCATCAACCCCAGCTTGACCATCTCGGCCAATGCGCTCCGCGTCGCGGAGCAGGTCGCGCGGCACGGTGGGTAGCTCGAGCGCGGGACCGGTGCGCCCGTGGACGTAGCGATCGCCCTCGTCGTCGGCCTGGCTGCCGGGACCCACACCGCGATCTGGGGCATGTACAAGGACGCCCCCTACGAGGGCTTCACCTACCCGAAGTTCTTTCGCAGCATCGTGTTGAGTGCCGGAATCGGCGTGACCGTGGAGCTCGTCGCCGATTTCGACATGAGTCGCGCCGCATCGCTCGTCATCCTGTTCGGGTTGACCTACGTCATCGAGCGCGCAATGACCGAGTTCTACAAGACCTTCCTCCGAGACGAAGACCAGTCGAAGTACTTCATCCCGATGCAGCTGTCGATCCGCGGGAAGGTCGTCCAACGGCGTTGGCAACGCCTGCTCGCAGGCGCGGGATACGCCGTTGCCGTCGCCGCGATCGTCCTGGGCATCGACGCGCTCCAGGACGCCGACGTGCTCGGGGGCCTGGCCGCCGTGCTGGTCGTCGGAAGTGCCGGGGGTTGGATCTCGGCGTTCGGCGGCGCCTGGAAGGACGCTCCGCTCGAGGGCTTCAGCATCTTCAAGTTCTTCCGGAGTCCACTGGTCTCCCTGTCCTACGCGCTGCTCCTCGGTGTGTTGACGACGAGCTACGTCTACGTCGCGATGGGCGCGCTCGGGTACACCGTGGCGACGCTCGAGACGTACAAGACCTTCTTCAAGCCCAACACCCCGCGGGGCAAGTTCGCCGGCAAGGAGATTCGATTCCCCGAGATGCTCACGAGACGCAGGCGCTTCGTCCCCGTCTACGTCGCGATCTGGCTGGCTGTCGTCACCGCGTTCGTGATCGCGCTCACGGGACCGCATGCGGGCTTGATCTGATGCGACGCGCACGATGAGGCCCGTACGGATCGGTGTCCTCGGCGCGGCGCGGATCACGCCTCTCGCCGTCCTCGGGCCGGCGCGGACGCTGGGCGCTGCCGAGGTCGTGGCCGTCGCGGCCCGCGACCCGCAGCGGGCGCGCGCCTTCGCCCGGGAGCACGCCATCGCGCGAGTCCACGAGACCTACGACGCGCTCATCGCCGACCCGGAGGTCGACGCGGTCTACAACCCACTCCCCAACGGACTCCACGGTCGATGGACCATCGCCGCGGTGGAGGCCGGCAAGCACGTGCTGTGCGAGAAGCCGTTCACCGCGAACGCCGAGGAGGCCGAGCGCGTCGGCGCCGCCGCCGACCGTGCCGGCACGGTGGTGATGGAGGCGCTCCACGACCGCTACCACCCCCTCGGGATCCGGATGCGTGAGGTCGTCGGCAGCGGTGAGCTCGGTGTCGTCCAACATCTCGAGGCCCGCATGCTGGTCGTCCTCCCAAGACGCGGCGACCTCCGCTACCGGCTCGATCTGGCCGGTGGCGCGCTGATGGACGTCGGCTGCTACTCGATCCACCAGCTGCGGACGCTCGCCGGCACGGAACCAACCGTCACGAGCGCACGGGCCAAGCTCTCGTCCCCGGGGGTCGACCGTTGGATGCGCGCCGACCTCGGGTTCTCGGACGCGAGCACCGGGCGCGTCACGTGCGGACTGCTCTCGGCCCAGCTCCCGATCGTCGACATCCGGGTGCAGGGCGACGCCGGGGTGCTCAAGGCCCGGTTCCCGAACCGTCCCCAGATGTTCAAGGGCTTCACGGTCCACTTCCGCGACGGCGCCAAGCGTCGCGAGCGCGTCACCGGTGAGTCGACGTACTGGTATCAGCTCCAGGCGTTCTGCGCGGCGGTGCAGCACGGCACACCGGTTCTCACCCCACCGTCCGACTCGATCGCGAACATGCGGGTCATCGACTCCGTGTACGAGGCGGCCGGGTTGGAACCCCGCCAACCCAGCCGTTGACGCCGACGGGCGCGTCAGGCCGGGGCGAGCACGGGAGCGGCACCGAGCCGTCGCGCTCGCCGCCGAGCGAGCGCGCGCTCGAGCAACACGGCAAGCGAATACGCGACCGTCACCTCGATGACGCTGCCGGCGATGTCGATGAACCGGTGGTTGCCGGTGACCGTGATCGCACCGATCGTGAGCAGCACGTGGGCGACGAGCAGGCCCTTGACCCAACGGCGACGCACGACGGGCCAGAGCGCCAACGCGCAGAACAATGACCAGGAGACGTGATGACTCGGCAATCCGCCGTACGGGTTCCCGGTCGCAGCAATGACCGCCTTCGTCGGTTCGCCGTCGGCACCGTAGGCCAGCGGCGTCTGGGGCCCGACGTTGTAGTACTCGACCTGGGTGTCGTGGAAGCCGTAGCTCGCCGGCATCCACTTCGGCGCCGTGATGGGGAGCAGGTACCAGCTCAGCAGCCCGAAGCCGAGGAGGAGGAAGAAGAACGTGTTGCGCATCCGCACGTAGCGAGCCGGCGCCTGGATGTACAGGTAGATGCCCACGAACAGCGGCACGAGGAAGTGGGCCGTGTCGTAGTAGAAGTTCCAGAGGGCGACCAGCGCCGGCATGTCGAGGAAGAAGTGCTGGAAGGCGCGTTCCTGGTAGATGCCGAGCGCTCGCTCGATGCCGGTCAGCGTCTTGGCGTTGCGCAGCGATTGCGCGGCACTCCCCGTCACCAGGTTGCGCGCGGTCTCGTAGAGGAAGCCCACCGTGGCGATGACGAGGGCTTCGAGAACCCAGCCGTAGCGGAAGCGCTTGCTGAGCGGACCGGGTGTGGCCGCGCGCGGCTCGCCTGCGGCGGGTTCGACCGTCGCGCCGGGCGACGCGGCACCCAACGTGTTGACTGCGTGCATGTGGTGCAATTCCTCCTCGCCGGGACGGGCCGCTCCCCCGATCCCGAGGTTCCATGCTGGCACGGACGCGGCACCGGACTGTGGTCGACCGCCGCCCGCCCACCTCTCGCCTGACGCGACGAGGCCGGACCGAGACGGATCCGCTGCGCCCATGACGGTCAACGGCCTCACTCCTCAGGAGCTGCCGCCCTGGATTCCTGAGGACCTGCCCGCCCTGGTGATCGCGGACGGGTTGGCGTCACCCACGGTGCTCCATCCGGCGATCGCCCACCGCGGTGACGTGGCGAGCGGGTCAGGCCGGGCCCGATCAGCCTCCGGGGGTCGGGCTCGTCCCCGCACCGGTTTTCGGTACAGCACTCGCGCTGCACTTGGCCGCGGAGACGCTGGCGGCCTTGAAGGCCTTGGCGAGCACCGGAGCAGACTTCGCAGTCTGGGGCTTCTTCCCCTTCGCGAGCCCGGCCTCATACGCGGCGATCAGCAGGAGTGCCTTCTTGAGCGCCGATGTCGGCGCCGACTTCGCGATCTTCGTCAGCTGCTTCGACAACGTGGCCAAGTCGGCCGGGGTCTTGGGTGCGGACGACTGGATCTTCAGGAGCTCCTGGCAGTACGCCGCCTGGCTCCCGGCCGGCGCCGTGGCCGACGCACTTCCCGCCGTCACGCCGATGGTGCCTGCGAACAGGCCGACGACCAGCACGGTCGCCGCGGCCGGTCTCGTGATCCGTCGCATCTCTGGTTTCTCCTGGTCGTCTCGAGCACCCGTACCGGACGGCTCAGGGCATCGTAGTTTGCGGCCCCCGTCACGTCGGAGTCAGGGCCCAAGTCGCGCACCCGCCCCGTGCGCCGTGTGCTCCGCCGACGCTCAGCGGCTTCGTGCGAACCGAAGCGACAGATCGTGCCGAGCGCCCTGACGACCTGAGGCACATCGTCGTCAAGATCGTCGTCAAGATCGTCGCGGTGAACGACCCCCAGCCATTCCACCGCGCGTCGGGGGCGCATCTGCGGGTCGGACCCGGTGTCGTGGTGCCGGTCGTCAGACCGGACGTGGCTGAGCGCGGCGCGCCGGCGCGAGATTGGGACTACCAGGCTGTCGCCCACCAACCTGTCGAGCCGGAACGCCCGCCGGTGACGAACGAACGCCCCGATCGCTTGCACGCTCTGGTGCTTGCGATGGTCGCGGAGCCGGCGAGCGCGGGCGTCGGCCCCGTGGTAAGAGACGTTGAGGTGACTAAGTAGCGCTTGCTGCTTGCTCTAAAGCTATTTATAGCGTAAGGTGTCTTTTCCAACGGGCCCCAGCGACAGTTCGAGAAGGCGCGACCAATGGCACAGCAGAATCCAGATCCGGCCGGTGGGTGGCCCCCGCACACGAGCGAGCAGCGCCCGTGGGCCACGAATCCAGACGCTCGTAACCTCATGGGTCGGCGCCCCCCGCGGGAGGACCGGATCTTGACCGAGATCACGGTGTCGATCCCACCGCGTATCGCGGCCATCGATCCGCCCCTCTCCCGAGGCACGACGCTCGCACTCGAACAGGCAACCGCTGCGGTCGTCGAACTGGACAGGGGCGCGGGCGCCCAGCTCGGTGCGCTCAGTGGCTTCCTGCTGAGATCCGAGTCGATCGCAACATCCAAGATCGAACGGATCTACGCAACTCGCGACGACTTCGCCCAGGCGCTCGCCGGCCACCATGCCGGCGAAGAGGGGCGTCGCACAGCAGCCGCGGTCGAAGCCATCACCAGCTTGGTCGACGGTGCCGCCGCGGGCCCCATCACGGTTGCATCGATCAACGAGGCTCACCGCGAGCTGCTCGCCGGCGACCCGCTCGAGGCCGCCTTCGCCGGAATACCGCGCACGGGACAGAACTGGATCGGCGAAGGTGACTTCACCCCGCGACTCGCGTCGTACGTGCCGCCGCCCGCCAACCTCGTCGATGCTCTCCTGGACGATCTGGCCACGGCGGCAAATCGCGCTGATCTTCCCTCGATCGCACAAGCGGCGATCGTTCATGCGCAGTTCGAATCCATTCACCCCTACACCGACGGCAACGGTCGAATTGGGCGTGCCTTGATCAACGCGGTGCTGAGGCATCGCGGCCTGACCACGCGCGTCGTTGTCCCCGTCGCGTCGGTGATGCTCGCCGACGTGGATCAATACTTCTCACAACTCGGTGAATACCGGTTGGGCAACGCTGACGACTTTGTCGGTTACTTGACCCACGCGACGGCGGTCGCGGCGACCGAAGCGGTGACGAGCGCGCAACGCCTCGCTGACCTGCCTGAGCAGTGGCGTGCCGACGTGAAGCTGAGGAAGGGTTCCGCGGCGGACAGGTTGCTCGACCGAGTCCTCGAGACTCCGGTCCTGACTGACAAGTCGGCGGCAGCCGCCGCCGGTTCGCCGGTGCGGCGAATCTACGCTGCGCTCGATCGCCTCACTGAAGCCGAGATCCTGACCGAGGTCACCGGCAAGAAGCGCGATCGTGTTTGGGTCGCATCCGACGTTCTCGATGAGCTCGATCGCCTCGAAGAGCGAATTGGGCGTCGACAGACGCCCGCCCCTTCGGCGCGTTCGGGTCCGGGTCGCTCAGGTACCGCGTGAAGCCCGAATCACGTCGGGCTCGATGGCTGGCCGACCGGACGGTTCGGGTACGGAGCCCGAGGCCCCCCGGCCCCCATGCACGTTGGCGGTGAGACTTGACGGTCAGTGGCATCGTGGCCCGGCGCACCGCCGAAGTGGGCCTCGCACGACCGGCTCCCCACGCCTACGGTGAGCCCTGATGAGTCCCGACGGGATGTACCACGAGGGTTCGCGGGAGCTCCAAGACCGCTTCGACAGTCGACGCATCGCCGACCGCCTCGAATCGGTCACGCACCACGCGACGTTCACCGAGGACGACCGTCGATTCATCGAGCGATGCTCGATGTTCTTTCTCGCCACTGCCGATGCTCAGGGTTGGCCCGACTGCTCCTACAAGGGGGGCGAACCCGGTTTCGTCCGTGTCCTCGACGATCACACGCTGGCGTTCCCGAGCTACGACGGCAACGGGATGTTCCGCAGCCTCGGCAATGTCCTCGTCAACCCCAAGCTCGGCTTGCTCTTCATCGACTTCGAACACCCGAACCGCATGCGGGTGAACGGCACCGCCTCCCTGGCCGATGACGCCGACCTCCTGGCCAGCTTCGAAGGCGCGCAGCTCGTCGTCACGGTGCACGCGCAGCACATCTTCCCCAACTGTCCCCGGTACATCCATCGCATGGCGCTCGTCGAGCACTCGGAGTACGGGCCCCGCGCCGGCCATGTGCCACCCACCCCCGAGTGGAAGCAGATGGACGTGTTCCGCGACTACCTTCCGGGTCCCTCGTCGGCGGACGCGCCCTGAGCACGGTGATCGTCGCCGCCGTGCAAGCAGATGGACGTGTTCCGCGACCGTGATGCGACGGCCGTAGAGGCCATGACGCCGCGGCCCCGACACTTGGGCTCTCGCCAGCATTGGCCGCCGGGCACCGCCGCGACGACCCGACGGTGAACGCGAGAGCCACGCAACGGTGCACGGCTCTTCGTGGGGCTAGCTGGAATCGAACCAGCGACCTCATCCTTATCAGGGATGCGCTCTAACCGACTGAGCTATAGCCCCGGCAGGCGGAAGATGGTACCCGCGACGCGCGTCAGCGCGGCGGCTGCTCCTCTTCCTTGATCGTCATCTCGAGGCCGCCGAAGAGCTCCGCGAAGATGTTGAAGAACGAGGCGGCCACCACCGTGATCACGACCAAGAACGCAACGATGACCAGCGCGATGAGGATCGCGCCTCGCAGCACCTGCGCAGACAGGAACTTGAAGTCTTTCGCCGACAAGAGGTCGCCCAGGAACTTCTCGATGCTCCCGATGATGCCGGCCGCGTCGGCGATCGCCCAGAGCGCGACGACGGCGACGAGCGTGACGAACATCGCCGAGACGTAGAAGCACAGCGACAGCTTCGTCACCGTCCAGAGGTCGACGCGTACGATCGTCTGACGGAACCGCCGGGGCGGTGCGGGTGACTGGCGGGCGGCCTTCGTGGAGGTGCGGCCTTGCCATCGGCCTCGGGTGGCGCCGCCTTCGAGCGCCGTCTCGTCGCTGTCGGCGTCATCGGTGACGATGCCTTCGGCGACGCTCGCGACGGCGACGGGTTCGGCGACGGGAGCCGCGCTGCTCACGGTTCGCCGGGTCCGAGTCCGACGAGGGGCGGGCGGGGCGTCACCGCTCGAGGAGGTGACCGACGGTGTCGAGGTGCCGTCGCCGGGCGCGCTGGCGCTCGGCCCATCGGGAGGGGTCATAGGGGAATGCTATTCGTCGGAGCCGGCATGGTCGCCTTCGAGTACGGGGGCCACCGCAACGATGGTCTCGCCGTCGCCCAAGCGGGCGACCCGAACGCCGGTCGCGTCGCGACCCTGGATCGAGACCTCGCTGGCCTGCATCCGAATGATGTTGCCGCCCGACGAGAAGACCAACACCTCGTCGTCGTCCGCGACCGTGAACGCACCCACCACACCGCCCCGCTTCGCGGTGATCTTCATCCCTCGGACGCCCATCCCGCCGCGGCCGCGCTTGGGGAACAGGTCGAGCTTCGTGCGCTTCCCGTGGCCGCTCGAGCTCACGAACAGCATCACTGCTCCACGGCGGTATGCGTCGCAGGAGACCAGGGCGTCCCCGTCGTGGAGACGCATCCCGCGAACCCCGGCCGACGCGCGCCCGGTGGCACGGACCCCGGCCTCCGCGAACCGAAGTGTCTGACCGTCGCGTGAGGTCATCACCACGTCGTTCTTGCCCGTCGTCTGGATGACGCGCACGAGCTCATCGTTTCGGACAAGGTTGATGGCGATCAGCCCGTTGCGGACCGAGGAGTCGTACTCGCCCATCTTGGTCTTCTTCACCGTTCCGTTCTTGGTGGCGAAGAAGAGGTACGCGCCGTCCTCGTAGGTGCGCGTGTCGATGATGGCCTGGATTCGCTCGTCGTTCGAGAGCGAGATCAGGTTCACGAGCGCGGTGCCTCGCGCGGTGCGATCCTTCATCGGGATCTCGTGGGCGCGCAGCCGATACACCTTGCCGCGATTCGAGAACAGCAAGAGGTACGAGTGCGCGGTCGTGGTGAGCAGCTTGTCGACGTAGTCGTCGTCGCGTGCCCGGCTCCCCTTCACCCCGCGCCCGCCGCGACTTTGGCGGCGGAACGCGTCGGCCGCGACCGTCTTGATGTATCCCTTGTTGGTCAGGACGACCACGACCTCCTCGTCTTGGATCATGTCGAGGACATCGATCTCGCCGGTGTCGACGGTGAGCTTGGTGCGTCGCTCGTCGGCGTACTTCTTCTTCAGCGCCAGCAACTCGTCCTTGATGACCTTGCGGAGCTTCGGCTTGCTCTTGAGGATCGACTCCAGCTCTTTGATCGTTGCCTGGAGCTCCGCGAGCTCGTCGCGGAGCTTCTGACCCTCGAGCTGCGTGAGGCGCCGGAGCTGCATGTCGAGGATGAAGCCCGCCTGGATCTCGCTGAACGCGAACGGCTTCTTCATCAGTCCCGCGCGCGCGGCCTCGACGTCCTTCGCGGCGCGGATCAGCTCGATGATCGCGTCGATCATCCCGAGCGCCTTCACGAGCCCCTCGACGATGTGGGCCCGTTCCTGCGCCTTGCGTAGTCGGTACTCGGTGCGCCGCGTCACCACTTCCATCTGATGCGCGACGTAGACGATGATCGCCTGATCGAGTGAGAGGAGCCGGGGGACGCCGTCGACGAGCGCCAGCATGTTCACGGCGAACGTGGTCTGCATCGACGTGTGCTTGTAGAGCTGGTTGAGCACGACGTTCGCGTTGGCGTCGCGTCGCAGCTCGACGACGAGACGGTTCGTCACCCCCGACGACTCGTTGCGCACGTCGCGAATGCCCTCGATCTTGCGGGCGTTGACGAGCTCCGCGATCTTCTGCCCGATCACCTCGACGGAGGTCTGGTACGGGATCTCGGTGACGACGATGCGCTGCTCACCGCGCTTGGCCTCTTCGATCTCCGCGACCGCGCGCATCTTGATGGATCCGCGGCCCTTCGTGTAGGCGTCCTTGATGCCGTCCTTGCCGAGGATCAGCGCGCCCGTCGGGAAGTCGGGACCCTTCACGATCTTGAGCAGCTCGGTCGCCTTCGCGTCCGGGTTCTCGAGCATGTGGATGGACGCGTCGATGATCTCGCCCAGGTTGTGCGGCGGGATGTTCGTGGCCATCCCGACCGCGATGCCGCCCACTCCGTTCACGAGGAGGTTCGGGAATCGCGCCGGGAGCACCGAGGGCTCCTCGTTCTCGCCGTCGTAGGTTGTCGTGAAGTCGACGGTCTCCTCGTCGATCTCGCCGAGCAGTTCCATCGCGAGTGGTGCGAGCCGGGACTCGGTGTAGCGCGCGGCTGCGGGCCGATCGTTCGGATCGGGCGACCCGAAGTTCCCGTGCCCGTCGACGAGCGGGTACCGCAGCGAGAAGTCCTGCGCCATGCGCGCCATCGCGTCGTAGATCGCGCTGTCGCCATGGGGATGGAAGCGCGCCATCGTGTCGCCGACGGTCTGCGCCGACTTGCGGTGCTTTCGGTCCGGGCGAGTCCCGGAGTCGTACATCGAGTAGAGGATGCGGCGGTGCACCGGCTTGAGGCCGTCGCGCGCGTCGGGCAACGCACGCGCGGTGATGACCGACATCGCGTAGTCCAGGAAGGAGCGCTCCATCTCCTCCTGGAGCTCGATCATCTGGACGTTCCCGCCGTCGAGCGTCTGCTGGATGCCTTCGTCAGGCATCGATGAACCTCACGTCCTTCGCGTTCTGCTGGATGAAGTTGCGCCGCATCTCGACGTCGTCACCCATGAGCGTGGAGAAGATCTCGTCGGCGATCGCCGCGTCGTCGGCCGAGACCCGCAGCAAGGTTCGGGTGCCGGCGTTCATCGTCGTGGTACCGAGCTCTTCCCAGTCCATCTCTCCCAGACCCTTGAAGCGGTTCACCTCGATGTTGCGCCCCTCGTGCTCGGACTGGAAGCGCCGGAGCGCGGCTTCGTCCTTGAGGTAGTGACGCTCCTTCCCGAGATCGGCTCGGAAGAGCGGGGGCTGCGCGAGGTAGATGCACCCGTAGCGCACGAGGTCCGGGAGCTGGCGGTAGAAGAACGTGAGGAGCAGCGTGCGGATGTGGCTCCCGTCGACGTCGGCGTCGACCATGATCACGATCCGGTGGTAGCGGACCTTGTCGCCGTCGAACTCGTCGCCGATCCCCCCGCCGATCGCCTGCACCAGGGTCTGGATCTCCTCGTTCTTGAGCATCTTGTCCAGGCGGGCGCGTTCGACGTTGAGGATCTTCCCGCGAATCGGAAGGATTGCCTGGGTTCGCGGATCTCGCGCGCGCTTGGCGGAGCCGCCGGCACTGTCGCCCTCGACGATGAACAGCTCGGACTCGGACGGGTCCTTTGACGAGCAGTCGGCGAGCTTGCCCGGCATCGCCGCGCTCTCGAGCAGAGACTTCCGGCGCGTGAGGTCGCGTGCTTGTCGTGCCGCGAGGCGCGCCCGCGCGGCTTGCGTCGACTTCTGCACGATCTGACGACCTTCGGACGGGTGCTCCTCGAGCCACTCGGCCAGCTTCTCGTTGGTCGCCTTCTCGACGAGCGAACGCATCTCGGTGTTCCCGAGCTTCGCCTTCGTCTGCCCCTCGAACTGCGGGTTGCGCAGCTTGACCGAGACGATCGCGGTGAGTCCCTCGCGGATGTCTTCGCCGAGAAGGTTGGCGTCCTTCTCCTTCACGCCCCCCTTGGCCTTCGCGTACCGGTTCAGCACGTTGGTGAGGGCCTTCTTGAACCCTTCCTCGTGCATGCCGCCTTCCGTGGTCGCGATGTTGTTCGCGAACGAGTGGATTCCTTCGTAGAACCCGGCGTTCCACTGCATCGCGATGTCGACCTCGTAGTCGGGCCCGGTGTCGGTGAACGCGACGACGCGCTTGAACAGTGGCTCCTTCGACGCGTTGAGGTGACGGACGAAGTCGCTGATGCCACCGGAGAACTTGAACGCCTGCTCGAGGGCGGGGTCGGGCCGCTCGTCGCGGAAGCGGATCTCGAGGCCCTTGTTGAGGAACGCCATCTCGCGGAGGCGCTCGACCAGGGTCTGCGCGCGGAACTCCGTCTCCTCGAAGATCGTCGGATCGGGCCAGAACGTCACCGTCGTACCGTGCTTCTTCGACGGCCCGACCTTCTTGAGGCGCGCGGTCGGAGTGCCGCCGTTCTTGTAGGTCTGGGTCCACTTCCCGCCGTCGCGATGGATCTCGAGCTCGAGCTTCGCCGACAACGCGTTCACGACCGAGACGCCGACGCCGTGCAGCCCGCCCGAGATCTTGTAACCCTCGCCGCCGAACTTGCCACCGGCGTGCAGCGTCGTGAGCACGATCTCGGCGGCCGACTTCCTCTTGTCCTCGGGATGCGGGTCGACCGGGATGCCCCGACCGTTGTCGATGACCCGACAGCCACCGTCGGCCAGCAGCGTCACGTCGATGCGCGTCGCTTCGCCGGCCATCGCCTCGTCGACCGCGTTGTCGACGACCTCGTAGACCAGGTGATGGAGTCCCGAGATGCCGGTCGATCCGATGTACATGCCGGGGCGCTCGCGCACGGGCTCCAGGCCCTTGAGGACCGTGATGTCCTTCGCCTTGTACGTGGCTGTCAACGCGCGAGCACCTCACCATCGGGTCGAGCCGAGCTTGCGGCGGACGGTCGGGGTGACCCGCTGCGGGGACGAATCCGCAGGTCAGAAGCCCGAACCGACACGACCCATTCTACCAGAGGCCTGTGACGAGCCCCTGACATGAGCGCCGTGTCGGGCGCGCGGTTCGGCGCGCCCGACACGTCACCGGGCCTCGACGACCACCCGCACCTCGCGGACGACTCCGGCACCGACGATTCGCGCGATCCGGGCGAGCAGGTCGTCGTGGAGGTACCGCAGCTGCGTCGCCCACGCGCCCGACTCGACTGCGATCGTCACGACGTCGCCGCGCATCGACCGGAGCCGGGCGTGGCCCGCGACGGCCTCGCCGACGACCTCGGGCCAGCGACCGGCGAGGGCGCCGACCACCCGGGGATCGGCGAGCCCGAGCTCGTCGCCGATCGCGGCCAGGGCGTCGCCGAGGCGGGTCGGGTCCGGCTCGGGCTCACCGGGCACGCCGGACGGTGTGCGACGACGACTCACTCGGGCTCCAGCCGTCCGGCCGCGACCCGCAGCTGTGAGACCGGTTCGACGCCGCGAGGCAGGGACCCCGCGGTGGTGAGCAGGGTCTGTGTGGCGGGGAGGCGCTCCACCAGGGCCGCGGCGCGTCGATCGTCGAGCTCGCTGAAGACGTCGTCGAGGAGCAGCACGGGGTCGTCGCCGGTGACCTCGGCCACCACTCGGTGCCCCGCGAGCCGGAGCGCGAGCGCCAGGGTTCGTTGCTCTCCCTGGGACGCGTGGGTCCGCGCGTCGAGCCCGTCCACGGTCAGCTGCCAGTCGTCGCGGTGCGGACCGACCAACGTGACTCCCCGCTCGAGCTCTCGACGGTGGTGGACCTCCAGTGCCGTGCGCAGCGCGTCGGGCACCGCGTCGGGGTCGGGGGTTGCGCCGTCGGCCCATTCGGCCGAGTAGCGCGTGACGACCGAAGCCTGGTCTCCCGCCAGGTCGCGGTACGCCGCGCTGACCCCGGGCCCGAGGCGCCCTCCGAGTCGAAGGCGCCCGCGTACGAGCTCGGCACCCGCGCGCACGAGCTGCTCGTCGAAGACGTCGAGGGTGGCGCGGGAGTCCTGGTCACGAATCCCTGCCTTCAGGAGCGCGTTGCGGTGACGCAGGACCCGGTCGTAGTCGGCGCGGGCCGCGACGTACCTCGGGCCGACGTCGACGAGGAGGTCGTCGAGGTAGGTCCGTCGGTTCGACGGACCGCCCTTCACGAGCTCGAGGTCGTCGGGCGCGAACACCGTGACCCGCAACGCGCCGAGGAGGTCTCGCGTGCGCGTGAGCGGGTTGCCGTCGAGCAAGACCCGGTTTCGTCCGAGCGCCCGCAGCTCCGCTTCGACGCGATGTCGGCGCTCGGCGCGATCCTCGATCTCGATCCGGATGATCGCCTGTTCGGCTCCGTCCCGCACCAGCGTCGCGTCGCGCACCCCCCGGAACGAGCGGCCCCGCGCCGCCCAGGCCACGGCCTCGAGCAGGCTCGTCTTGCCCTGACCGTTGTCGCCGCGCACGACGGTGATCCCGGCCGGGAGCTCGAGCGTGACTGCCTCGTAGCAACGGAAGTCGGCCAAGGAGACGTTGGTGACGCGCAACGGCCGATGCGCCTCAGGCGATGCGGACCGGCATCAGCAGGTAGAGGAAGTCGGCGTCCTTGCCTCGCAGCACCGCCGGCTTCAAGGGGTCGATGGTCTCGAGCGTGATCTCGGGCGAGGCCGCGGCCTCCACACCGTCGAGGAGGAACCGCGAGTTGAACGCGACCGTCACCTCGGACCCCTCGAACCTCGCTTCGACGGGTTCGAAGGACCGACCGACGTCCTGCGCGGTGGCCGAGAGCTCGAGCCCGTCGGCGTTCATGGCCAGACGGATCGGCGCGGAGTCGCGGCTCGTCCCCCCCACGAGACTCACCCGCTCGACCGCGCCCACGAACGCGTCGCGCTCGACGGTGAGCTTGTTCGGGTAGCCCCCGGGGATGAGCTGCTGGTAGTTCGGGAAGTCGCCTTCGATGAGGCGGGCGGTCAGCTCGGTGGCCTCGAGCCGGAAGGTCACGTAGCGCTCCCCCAGGTACACGTCGACGTCGCCGCCGCCGAGGAGGCGCTGCAGCTCGCCCAGCCCCTTCGCGCCGACGAGCACCTTCTGGTCCTTGGGCAGCAGGCTGACGCCGGGGAGATCACGAACGGCGAGGCGATACGAGTCGGTCGCGACGAGGCGGACCCCGTCGTCGGTGGAGGTGATGAGCACGCCGGTGAGGATCGGGCGGGCGTCGTCCTTCGAGGCGGCCGGCACCACCTGGCGCAGGCCCTCGGCCAGTGGCCCGCCCGCGACCGTGACCGCGGGGCCCTCGGACTCGGGAAGCTTGGGGAAGTCGTTCGCGGCGAGGGTGCGGACCTCCGAGCGGAACCGGCCGGCCTCGATCTTGGCCTGATCATCACCGATCTCGACGGTGACGGTCTCGGACGCGACCTTGGCCAAGGTGTCCACGAGGAGCCGAGCGACCAGCACCGCGGAACCTTCGCCTTCGACCTCGGCCGGGATCCGGACCCGGATGGTGAGCTCGAGGTCGGACCCCGTGAACTCCACCTGACCCTCGGTGAGGGTGACCCTCACGCCCGAGAGCACCGGGAGGGCACCGGTGCGTGACGCGACCGCCCGGTATGCGGTACCGACGGCTTCGGCGAGTGCATCGCGATCACAACGAAACTTCACTCCACTGCTCCTGCTCTCTCTCTTAGGTAGAAGGTTGTTGTAGCTGTAGGGCCTGTGGATTGTGGACAAGTCGGTGTTCGGGCAGGTCAGCGCCGATTTCGGTTGTCCCCACTCTTCCACCGTCTTCCACCGGGGGAGCGAATGCCCCGACGGGTGACGGGGACGGGTCCCCAGAAGCGCGCACGTATCCCCAGTCATCCCCAGCGTTATCCACTGCTGCCCAGCCTGACCCGCGCGATCAGCTCGTTGACCTGCTCAAACGTGGTGTGACGCTCGGCCATCTGCTGACGGATCTTGTCGACCGCGTACATGACCGTGGTGTGGTCGCGGCTGCCGTAGGCCTCGCCGATCCTCGGGTAGCTGAAGTCGGTGAGCTCGCGCATGACGTACATGCTGATCTGGCGGGCGGTGACGAGGGGGCGGCGGCGACTCTTGCCGCAGAGATCCTCGACGGTCCAGCCGAACATCTTCGCCGTCTCGTCGAGGATGAGGCCTGCGGTGATCTCGCGCGGCTTGGTGGTCGGCAAGAGGTCGGCGAGGACGGTGCGCGCGACCTCCTCGGAGAGCGGCGCACGGTTGAGGCTCGAGTAGGCGGCGACGCGGATCAGCGCGCCCTCGAGCTCGCGGATGTTCTCCTGGATGTTGCTCGCGATGAAGCCGAGGACCTCGTCGGGGATACCACCGAGGTGATCGGCTTCGGCCTTCTTGCGCAGGATGGCGAGGCGGGTCTCGAACTCCGGCGGCTGGACGTCGGTGATCAGGCCCCACTCGAACCGGCTCCGGAGCCGATCCTCGAGGGTTGCGATCGACTTCGGGGACCGGTCCGAGGAGATGACGATCTGGCCGCCCTCGCCGTGGATCTGGTTGAAGGTGTGGAAGAACTCCTCTTGGAGCTCCTGGGTGCGCTCGAGGAACTGGATGTCGTCGATGAGGAGGACGTCGAGCTCGCGGTAGCGGCGTTTGAACACGGGCATGCGCGTGCGATCGCGGATGGCCTCGACGAAGTCGTTCATGAACGACTCGGTGGAGACGTAGCGCACGCGCTTCTTCGGGTAGAGGCTGCGGACGTAGTGGCCGATCGCGTGCAGCAGGTGGGTCTTGCCGAGGCCGGCCGGACCGTAGATGAACAGCGGGTTGTAGGCCTGCGCGGGAGCCTCGGCGACCGAGAGCGCGGCCGCGTGGGCGAAGCGGTTCGACGCTCCGATGACGAACTCCTCGAAGGTGTAACGAGGGTTGAGTGTCCCCGAGGCCCAGATCGACTCGCTCTTGGGGGCAACGGGGGCGGCATCGGGGCGAGGGGCCTCGAGGGGCGGCGTCTCGAAGAGGGGCTCGGCCGTGCGGGCGTCGGTGGCCACGAGGAGCTCGACCGCGACCTCGCGGCCGATCGCGGCGCGGAGCGCGTCGTCGAGCATCGGGTGGTAGCTGGACCGGATCCGGTCGGCGGCCAGGTGGTTCGGGACGGAGAGGACGAGGATGTCGTGCTCGAAGCGCACGGCCCGCACCCCCTGGAACCAGGTGTGCCAGGTGGCCTCGGCGAGCTCCGCGCGGAGACGACCGGCCGCCTGTTCCCAGATGCGCTCTGCGATGTCGTCCGCACCACGATCGGAGCCCGTTGGGTCCGATCCGGTCGCTGGCGCCCCGCTCATGATTGGCCGATCCACGTTGTCCACAGATACGTCCACAAGTGTGGAGAACGGCGAGGTCGGCGCGCGGCCTCCCCCCTGGGCTGTTCGGCCGGTGTGGGGGTCGGGACCCCGGCGGGGAAGGTGTCGCGTCGAGGCCGGTTCGACGGGACGCGGCGGAACGTAGCACCGCGCTCCCCCGCACTCAAGCGGCTCCGCGTTGCGACTGTGCTCGGCGCGCCCGTACACTCGGAGTTCGTTCCCCCAGTGGCGGCCCATCCCTCGGCCACCGCCTGTGCTGCCGCCTCGAGGAGGCCATGCGTGAAGCGCACCTTCCAACCCAACAACCGGAAGCGGAAGAAGAAGCACGGCTTCCGTGGCCGTATGCGCACCCGTGGCGGGCGGGCGGTGCTGCGATCGCGCCGAGCGCGCGGCCGCACGCGCCTCAGCGCCTGATCTGGCGAATCCGCGACCGTGCCACGTTCGAGGCTTTGGCCCGGGCGCGCCGAACCCGGCGCGGCCCCCTGTCGCTGCGGTATCTCCCCGGAGACGACACGCCGCCGCGCGTCGCGTTCGCGCTGGGCCGTAACGTCGGCTCGGCCGTGCAGCGCAACCGGGCTCGTCGGCGCCTGCGGGGCGCGATCGCGAGCAACGGGGCACGGCTCGCTCCGGGCGCCTACCTGTTCGGCGGAGGTCCCGAGGTCGTGACCGTCCCCTACGAGGTGCTCGAGCGCTCGGTGGCGGAGCTCCTCGACGCGACGCAGGACCCGGGTCGATGACCAGCCCGCGCACGACACCACGCCCCTTTGCGCGTCGCCCCGGCATCGCGGCGAGGATCGTGGCGCTGCCCGTACGCGGGTGGCGACTCGTGAGCCGTTGGCTGCCGCCCCACTGCCGGTTCCACCCGTCGTGCTCGGCCTACGCTCTGGAGGCGTTGGAGCGCCACGGTGCCCTGCGGGGTGCATGGCTCACAGCCAAGCGGCTCGGCCGGTGCCATCCCTGGCACCCGGGCGGCCTGGACCCCGTCCCCGAATCCCTGAGCAGACACCCCTCGTGTACAGAGGCGAACGTACGTTCCCCCCATTCGCCGGCCACGCGCCCGGCGGAGGCCGGCTGAGAGAAGGCTCGGACGTTGCAAATCTTTGACCCGATCTACAAAGCGATCGCATGGTTGTTGGCGCTGTTCTACAGCGTGATCCCGAACCTCGGGGTTTCGATCATCCTGCTCACCTTCACCATCATGTTGATCCTGTACCCGCTGACGGCCAAGCAGGCCAAGTCGATGATCGCGATGCAGCGGGCGCAGCCGGAGATCAAGAAGCTGCAGGCGAAGTACAAGGGCGACAAGCAGAAGCTCAACGAAGAGACGATGAAGTTCTATCAGGAGAACAAGATCAACCCGCTCGCGGGTTGTCTGCCGCTCCTGATCCAGATGCCGATCTTCTTCGCGCTGTTCCGGACTCTGCGCGACCCCGAGAAGTACGTGCCGAAGGACTCGGCGCTCTTCGCCGACCTGTGCCGGGCCGGTGATGGCGTCCTCAAGGGCGTGGACGCCTGTGCCAAGAGCATCAATCACTTGTTCTTGATCGGCGGCCCGAAGACGGGGGTCCTGGATCTTCAGCTGTCGGCCGTCGACGCGCACAACGGCATCCTGAACGCCGCGCCCTACTTCCTGTTGGTGGGTCTCGTGATGCTCACGGGGTTCCTCCAGACCCGGCAGGCGCAGAAGCGCACGCCCGTTGCGAACAAGCAGATGGGCATGGTCATGCGGGTCCTGCCCGTGTTCTTCGGGTTGATCTCGCTGCAGTTCCCGGCGGGTCTCGTCCTGTACTTCTTCGTGAGCAACCTCTGGCGTCTGGGTCAACAGGAGCTCATCTTCCGCAAGTTCGGTTCGGCCCTGTCACCGGCCTCGGGCGGCAAGGCACTGCCCGGCGGGAAGAGGGCAGCCGTCATCGACGTCGAGAGCCGGGAGGCGGTCGAGGACGACCGGGACGACGATGCCGCGCCGACACCGGCGCCGCCCAAGGCTGCCGCGGCGAAGCCCAAGCCGAAGCCCTCGGCACCTCCGTCCGGGCCCGCCTCGGCCGCGACCCCACGGCGGGGCCTTCGTGCGATGTTCGAGCTGCCGCCACCCCCGGAGCCCAACGGCGGCGGGGCCACGGCGCGATCGGGCAATGGTGGATCGGGCGCCGGAGCGAAGCCCTCACCGAAGCCGCCAGCGGCCCCGAGGCGTTCGAGCAAGAAGAAGCGCAAGCGCTGATCGATGGAATGGGTGGAGACGACCGGCAAGACGGTCGCAGACGCGCTGGACTCCGCGCTCGATCAGCTCGGCGTCGACGAAGACGACGTCGAGTACGAGCTGCTCCAGGAGCCCAAGTCCGGGCTCCTCGGGCGCCGCGAGGCGCGCATCCGGGCCCGGGTGAAGCCGATCTCGCGGGAGAAGCCGGGTGGTGATCGTCGCCGGCGCAAGAGCCGGGATGGCGGCTCCGGTGCGGGCCGCGAGGCCGGGAACCGATCCGGGCGGGGTGCGGGGCGCAGTGGCGCCAAGCGTCCCGAAGGTGGGGGAGGCGGGTCGCCGGCTGCGTCGAGCACGGATGACGACGAGAGGCCGGGGGCCGGGACCGGGAGCACCGGGGCGAAACGACGCCGACGAGGCGGTCGGGGTGGTCGGGGGAACCGACCCGCGACCCGCCCGAACGACGCAGGAGACGCACAGGAGGAACGAGTGAGCGAGACAATGGTAACGGTGGAGGAGCAGGCTGATGCGGCCGCGGACTTCACCCGGGGCCTGGTCGTGGCGTTCGGTTACGACGCCGAGGTGAGCACGCGGCGAGAGGACGAGGACACGGTCATCGTCGACGTCTCGGGTGCCGACCTGGGTCTGTTGGTCGGGCCGAAGGGAGCCACGCTCCACGCGATCGAGGAGCTGGTGCGAACGGCGGTGCAACGCCAGACCGAGGGCCACGGTGCGCGCATCCACGTCGATGTCGGCGGGTACCGGGCCAAGCGGCGGGCCGCGCTCGGCCAGTTCGCGCTCGGGATCGCCGAAGACGTTCGTGCGTCGGGCGAGAGCCGGGCGCTGGAACCGATGTCGGCGGCGGACCGGAAGGCCGTCCACGACGCCCTGGCGGATCTGGATGGCGTGGCGACGACGTCGGAGGGTGAAGACCCGCGTCGGCGGGTGATCATCAACCCGGCCTGATCGCCGAGATCGTCACGGTGCTGCTCGACGAGGTCCTGCGCCAGGCGCAGGACCTCGGCTTCTTCGGCCCCGGGGAGATTCGCCGGCACCGGGAGCACGCGGGCGCGTTCGTGGCGTTGGTTCGCCAGGTGCTGGGACAGGAGGACCCCGAGCGGTTCCTCGATCTGGGAACGGGAGGCGGTCTCCCCGGGCTGGTGCTCGCCGAGGCGCTCCCGGGCACCCCGGGAACGCTGCTCGACTCCCAGCACCGCCGTACCACGTTCCTCGAGCAGGCCGTTGCCGAGCTCGGTTGGGCGGATCGCATCGCGGTGGTGAACGCCAGGGCAGAGGACGCCGCGCGCGACCCTGCCCATCGCGGCCGCTATTCCCTCGTGGTGGCCCGGAGCTTCGCTGCCCCCGCGGTCACCGCGGAGTGCGCCGTCGGGTTCCTCTCGCCCGGCGCCCGCTTGATCGTCAGCGAACCTCCAGGAGACGCCACTGCCCCGGGCACCAATGCCCCCAGCCCGAGTCGTTGGGATCCCGCGGGACTGGCTCAACTCGGGTTCGATCCCCCCGACGCCATCGTCACGAGCCAGTCCGGCGCCACCATCGCCACCCTGACCCTGCGCCTGGCCGCGGCGGACCGTTGGCCGAGGCGCTCCGGGATCCCCTCCAAACGCCCCCTCTGGTAGCCGCGTGGCGACGTTCCACGTGAAACCACGGCGAGAACCCACCCCCTGGTTCCACGTGGAACATGTTCTCACGGTTCCGTGGGGAACGCCTGAGGGCCCGGCCCGTGACCAGCGGCGACCGCGGCGTCGACGCGGCCGAGCGCGGGCCGCCCGCCGCCTGCAGCCGAGGACGAAACGGGATTCCGACCGGGATCCCATCCGAGACCCCACCCGGGGCAGGGGTCCTTCTGACTCGAGGCGAGCGCGGCCACCCGAGCCTGGGTTCGATCGGCGCCCGGCCCGGCCCCTTGGTCGAGAGGCGCCATCGATCCCGGCCACGAAGCACACGAAACGCGAGAACTTGACGCCAGACGAGCCAACCGTCACGATGCGTCACCCGTACGCGTTCGAGGAGCAGTCGTGGCGAAGAAGTGGCCGAAGCGAGCGCGCCCCGACCGTGCCCGCGAAGCCGACTCCACCCCCACGAATAACACTGGTGTAATTTCGACGACTAGCGTATCCTCTCGTATACATGAGCCTCAACTCGAGGTGGAGGCTCGCGAAGAGGAGGCGGTGGTGGCCACCACGCACGTCCGTGTCAGTCCGAGCGCGCCCGAGCACGGGCTGCCCGACACCCCGATTCTCAATCCCGAGACGCTGCCCGGTCCGCGGGAGGAAGGGGGTGCCGCGGCGCCGCTCGAGCTCCCGCGCGTCATCGCCATCGCGAACCAGAAGGGCGGGGTCGGCAAGACGACGACCGCGGTCAACCTGGGCGCCGCGCTCGCGGAGCTCGGCTTCCGGGTCCTGGTGATCGATCTCGATCCCCAGGGGAACGCGACGACGGGACTCGGGCTGAATCCGCGCGACGTCAGCGGTTCGATCTATGACGTGTTGCTCCAGGAGGCCGCGTTCGAGGACTGCATCGAGCCGACCGCGATCAAGAACCTCTTCGTCGCGCCCGCGACCATCGACCTGGCGGGCGCCGAGATCGAGCTGGTGCCCCAGATCAGTCGTGAGCTCAAGCTCCGCAAGGCGGTGAACTCCATCCGCGACCAGTACGACGTGATGCTGATCGACTGTCCCCCGTCGCTCGGGTTGCTCACCGTCAACGGGCTCGCCGCGGCCGACGACGTCATCGTCCCGATCCAGTGCGAGTACTACGCGCTCGAGGGGTTGGGCCAGCTGCTGCGCAACGTGGGCCTGGTGCAGGCGAACCTGAACCCCGATCTCGACATCCGGGGCATCGTCCTCACGATGTACGACGCGCGGACCAAGCTCGCCGATCAGGTGGAAGGGGAGGTGCGCAACTACTTCGGGGCCAAGGTCTACAAGACCATCGTCCCCCGTACGGTGCGCCTCTCCGAAGCTCCGTCGTACGGACAGCCGATCATCGTGTTCGATGGAACGTCGCGGGGCGCCAAGGCCTACCGCGATCTGGCGAAAGAGGTGAGTCATGGCGCGACAAGGCGGACTGGGTAGGGGCCTCGGAGCCCTGATCCCCCCCGGCGCCGCGGAGCATCGCGCCCCATCGGGAACGGGCTACCGAGAGATCCCGATCAGCGCGATACGGCCCAACCCGTACCAGCCGCGCGACGCGTTCGACGAGCAGGCACTGGGTGCGCTGGCCGACTCGATCCGGGAGGTGGGTCTGCTCCAGCCGGTGCTGGTGCGCCCGGCCGGCGACGGCTTCGAGCTCATCGCGGGGGAGCGGCGCTGGCGGGCGGCTCAACGGGTGGGGCTCCAGGCGATCCCTGCGCTGGTGCGCGAGACCGACGACAACACGGCCCTCGAGCAGGCCCTCGTCGAGAACCTCCAGCGTGACGACCTCAACCCGCTCGAAGAAGCGGCCGCGTACCAGCAGCTGATCGAGGACTTCCACCTGACGCACGAGCAGGTCGCGTCGCGCATGGGCAAGAGCCGCGCGGCGATTTCCAACACGCTGCGGCTGCTCCAGCTCCCTCCGTCGATCCAGCGTGCGGTGCGCGAGGGTCAGCTCACGATGGGCCACGCCCGGGCGCTGCTCGGCACGCCCGATCGGGCGTTCCAGGAGGCGATGGCCAAGCGCATCGTCAAGGAGGACCTCTCGGTTCGTCAGGTCGAGGAGGCGGTGCGAGCGCGCAACGACGGCGCCGGGGCGAAGAGCTCGGGTGCGGTCGAGGTGCCGGGACGGATGCGCCCGGCGGGCCTGGCCGAGCTCGAGGAGCTCTTGGGGGACCACCTGGACACCCGGGTCAAGATCCGGCTCGGGGCCGGTGGCAAGGGGACGATGACGATCGACTTCGCGGGCCTCGACGACCTCGAGCGCGTCTATCGGGTGATCACCCAGGCCGACGTGATTGCACAAGCAACGACCGCCTGAACGTCGGGCGGCCGACCGGACCACGCTCAGGGGTTGGCGTCGTCGGGGTGTTCGACCGACCGCCGGACGCCGGCGACCACGGCTCGGGCCGCGTCGCCCGAGTGGGCGACGAGCCCCCGCATCGCGTCGACGTCGCCGTCGGGGACGAGCTCGCACATGACGGCCGGCATCCTGGTCTCCCGCAGGATCGCGTAGGCCTTCCCGCACGCCGCGGCCTCCGTGGGGAGCACCGAGGCGAGCGCGGCGTGGACCGACGTCGCGACGGCCCGGCCCACGTCGGACTGGAACCGGGCGGAGGCGAAGTACGAGCACCGGCACGCCGGGGCGTCACCGGTGCGGAGCCCGAGGAAGAGGTCGGCGGCGAAGCGGTTGGCCTCGGCGGCGACGAGGGAGTCGTCGCCGCCGGAGGTGTCCAGGACGGCGGTCGCCCCGGCCTCGAGCAGCCCGCGGGTGACCTGCTCCCCGAGCGCGGCGAACCCGGGAGTCGCGGCCACGTACACGCGGCGTCCCGCGAGACGGGGTGGACCCGAGCGCAGCCGCTCGCGCAGCCCGGCGGCCGAACCGGCCGAGAACGAGCCGACGCGCTCGAGCGCGGCGATGGTCGTGGCACCACAGATGCCGTCGCCCGCGAGGCCGACCGCGCGCTGGAACTCGACCGTGGCGGCGCGGGTGTCGTCACCGAGGATCCCGTCTTCGCGCCCGGCGTCGAAGCCGAGCGCGTTCAGGCGATGCTGGAGATCGGCGACATCGTCACCCCGGACCATCGGGCGGCGGAGGTAGAGGAGGCGGTCGCCGAGCGAATAGCCACCCTCGACGAGCGCCGACCAGGTCTCGCGACCGACGATCCCGTCGACGCGCAGGCCCCGCGCCTCCTGGAACTCGCGGACCGCGCGCTCGGTCTCGGCACCGAAGTTGCCCGGCTCGTCGGTGGTCGCGTCATGACCCGTCCCGACGAGGCGCTGGTGCAGGTCACGGACCGCTTCGCCGCGGTCTCCCTGGCGGAGTGCCGCGGGCATGATGTCGACGGTCCGAGACGAACGACCCCTGCGGGTCGCGTCAGACGAACTCGGCGAGGTCCTGGAGGAGCTGACCCTTGCCCTTGGCGCCGACGAGGCGCTTGGCCTCCGCGCTCGTGTCGCCCGGCTTGAACACCAGGAGCGTCGGGATGCTCATCACGTTGAAGCGCATCGCCGTGTTCGGGTTGTCGTCGACGTTGAGCTTCGCGATGGCGAGCTTGTCCCCGTGCTCGACCGCGAGCTCTTCGAGGACGGGGGCGATCATCTTGCAGGGGCCGCACCACTCGGCCCAGAAGTCGACCAGGACGACCTTGTCGGAGCCGCCGATCGTCTCGTCGAAGGTGTCGTCGGAGATCGTGAGGATGTGTTGGGACACGAAGGATCCTTTCTCCTCGACCGGGCTCGGCCGGGGCCTCGCTCGGTCGGGGCGTGGTGGGAGTGTACTGAGGTTGTGAACGCCTCTCGGGCCCGGGGGATTCCAGGTCGGCCGGGTCAGGCGCGACCGGTGGCCGCGGCGTGCGCCTGCTGCTCGAGCCACCGCTCGGCCTCGATCGCAGCCATGCAGCCGCTGCCCGCGGCGGTGACGGCCTGGCGGTACACGTGGTCCTGGACGTCGCCGGCGGCGAACACCCCGTGGATCGACGTGCGGGTGGAGTCGGCTTCGGTGACGATGTAGCCGTTCTCGTCGAGGTCGAGCTGGTCGGTGAACAGCGCGGTGTTCGGGTCGTGGCCGATCGCCACGAACAGTCCGTCGACGTCGAGCTTCGAGGTCTCGTCGGTCACGACATCGCGGATGTCGAGGCTCTCGACCTGGTGATCACCGTTCACGTCGGTGATCACCGAGTTCCAGAGGAACTCGATCTTGTCGTTCGCGAACGCGCGCTCCTGCAGGATCTTCGACGCGCGCAGCTCGTGACGGCGATGCACGAGCGTGACCGTGGTCGCGAACTTCGTGAGGAAGATGGCCTCTTCGATCGCGGAGTCGCCACCGCCGGCGATCGCGAGCCGCTTGTCGCGAAAGAAGAACCCGTCGCAGGTCGCGCAGGTGGAGACACCGTGGCCGAGGAGGCGCTGCTCGGCCGGGAGGCCCAGCATCCGCGCCGACGCGCCGGTGGTGATGATGACCGCGTCGGCCCGGTGCTCGTCATCGCCGACCCACACACCGAAGGGCGCGGCGCTGAGGTCGACGCGGTCGGCGTCGGCGGTCACGAACTCGGCCCCGAAGCGCGCCGCCTGCTCGCGCATCTTGACCATGAGCTCGGGACCCATGATGCCGTCAGGGAAGCCGGGGTAGTTCTCGACATCGGTCGTGAGCATGAGCTGGCCGCCCGCGGCGATGCCCTCGATCACCACCGGAGCGAGGTTGGCTCGCGCGGCATAGGTGGCCGCGGTGAGCCCCGCGGGACCGGATCCGACGATCACGAGCCTGCGCCGTTCACTCATCGGGGTCACGCATCTGCCGCGTCATCTGGTGCCCGATCATCTGGTGCCCAGTCATCTGGGTTTCGCAGTGGTGTCGGGATCCCCGGCCGGTGCCCGGAACCGCCGCGTCCAGCAGAACGCCCCGGCCAGCACGAGGATTCCCCCGCAGATCAGGTACGCGAGCCAGACCTCGCCGGTGAGGATCACCAGCGCCCGGAACAGCCCGACGATGAGCAACGCGACGGCGGTGAAGGCGAAGAAGCCGGCGAGGATCCCGTAGACGACGGCCTTGGTGGCCTTCTGCGCGGGGACGACGGTCTTGTCGCGGACGAGCGTGACTGCCTGCTCGAGCGCGTCGGCTGCTTGGGTCGGCCAGTCGGGCGCCTGATCGAGATCTGCCATACGGCGGGGGATCGTACCCGGCTCCGGCTCGATCGACCCGAGCGGTCAGTCCGGGAGCGTGACCGTCCCGAGTACCGCGCAGCTCACAGGGTCGAGCGCGAGGGCAAGGTTCGCGCCGCGGGGCGTCGGCCCGACGAGGACGACGGCTGGGGTCGCGTCGAGGGTCGCGGTCCCGATTGCGCTGATCACGACCAGGCCCGCGGCACCGGGACCGCGTGCGACGCACACGTCGGTGTCCACGGCGTCACCGGGCGACGACGCGGCCCGCTCGTTGCCCGATTCGAGGCGCCTGGTGATGGCGTCGCGCAGTGCGCTCACCGACCCGACCGCGCCGAGGTCGCCGAGCCGGGTCGCGGACGCCGGTTCGAACGCGGGCGCACGGGGGTTCGGAGCGGAATTCGGAGCGGCACTCGGAGCGGGTGAGCTCACCGGCGGGCCCGCGGCCGTGGTGGGCTCGGGGTCGTCGGGGCGAGTCACGACGACGGTTCCGATGACCGCGCCGATGACCAGCGCGGCCGCGACCCCCAGCGCGGCGGCCACGCGCCCGACCGGGCGCGCGGCGCGGGGCCGCCCGGCGAGCGCGGTGTGCACGAGCCTCCGCCGAGTGAGGTCTTCGAGCGGCGCGACCGCGAGCACCGCGGCGAGCTCCCCGTCGCGCTCGACGTCACGCGCCGAGTCAGCCGGCGGGCCTGCCGGGGGGGCCGTCTGGTCGTCGGGGGTCGCGTCGTCGTTCATGGTCCGTCCGTTTGACGTTCCCAGGAGGCGTCCTGGTTCCCGAGCGCGTCCCGGAGGGCTCGGCGGCCGCGGGCGATCCGCGACTTCACCGTGCCGACCGGGACCCCGAGCACCGCCGCGATCTCGGGGTAGTCGAGATCGGCGAGGTCGCGGAGCACGACCGCGGTCCGAAACTCGATGGGGACGTCGGCCAGCGCCCGATCGACGTCGAGTCGAGCATCCACTGCGCCCTCCCGGCTCGGGGTCGTCGCGTCCGCGGCCGTGTCCTGGGGGATGGGGCGCCGGGATCGGCGGCGGAGCTCGTCGAGCGCGGCGTTGGTGGCGATGCGGTAGAGCCAGGTCGTGAACGCGGCGCGTCCGTCGAAGCGCGCGATGCCCCGAGTGAGCGCGATCAGCGCTTCTTGGGTCGCGTCGAGCGCGTCCTCGGGGTGCGTGACGATTCGTCGACAGATCGCGTGAACGCGGTCGGCGTGGCGGTCGAGGAGCGTCGCGAGTGCCTGGCGATCTCCGCCCGCCGCGGCCGCGGCGAGCGCCGTGTCGCCGCCGGCCGACGCGTCGCCGGACGCGTCAGCCAACCCGCACCTCGGCGATCGCGAGTCGACCGGTCGAGGGCAGACGGGTGAGCCAGACGAGCACGGCGTTCCCGTGGGCGGGCGGATCGATCGCGAAGCGCGCGGTCGTGCCGAGGGCCGCTCCCGCGGCCACGGGCTGACCCCAATCGGCGAGGGCACCGCCCGGGCTCTCGGCGACGTAGACCCGTGCGCTCCAACCGGACTGGTCGGTGTCGACGGCGACGTTGGCGACGTTGGCGTCCGCGGCGAGCTCGAGTCGCAGTCCGACGCCCGACTTGGCTCCCCCGAAGTTGGCGTTGCGGTAGGTCTCGGTCGACCAGGCGCTCGATGGGTCGCCGTCGATCGCGCGGCGGACCTGGTCGGGGTTCTCGCCGTCGCCTCCCTGGGGGTCGAAGTCGGCGGCGCCGGTCACCTGCGGGGCGGTCGGGGTGACGTTCGCGCCGCCGCGGTTGTCGGTCGTGGTCGTGAGCTGTCGCACGATCAGGTAGCCGCCGGCGGCCCCGGCGAGGAGGAGGAGGATGCCCAGCAGCGCCCAGGGCCAGGCGGGCGGACGCTGGCGTCGGGCGGGGCGGGCCGGGCCCGAACGGGCGGGGGCCGATCGGGTGGGGGCGGCGACCGGAGCTGGGGAGTGCACCGGGGCGACCGGCACCGGCGCCGCGCGCCGCGTGCGGTCGACGCCCGGTGGCGCGAGGTGGAGCTCGGCGCCGCCGGCGATCGCGGCGAGGTCCTCGCCGAGCGCGGCGGCGTTCGGGTAGCGATCGGCGGGGTCGAGGGCGAGGCAGCGCAGCGTGATCGCCTCGAGCAGGGGCGGGATGTCGGGACGGAGGGATCGCAGCGGTGGGGGTGGCGTGGTGAGTCGAGCGAGCGCAGCACTGGTCGGGGAGTCGCCGGTGAACGGGGCCTGGCCCGCCAGCATCTCGTGGAGCAGGAGCCCGACGCCGTACAGGTCGGTCCGGGCGTCGACCGGATCGCCCGAGAGCTGCTCGGGGGAGAGGTAGCGCGCCGTGCCCACGACCGTCCCGGTGCGCGTGAGGTCGGGGCCGTCGCCGGCCTTGGCGATGCCGAAGTCGGTCACCTTCACGGGGGCGTGGGGCGGGACGAGCACGTTCGCCGGTTTGATGTCGCGATGGACGATCCCGTTGCGGTGCGCGTGGTCGAGGGCCGCGGTGACGCCCCGCGCGATCCGGAGCGCCTCGTCGACGCGGAGTGCGCCGTGCTCGTCGAGCAGACGGCGTAGGTCCGGACCTTCGACGAGCTCCATGACGAGGTAGGCGACCCCGTCGTCCTCCCCGGTGTCGTATGTCGCGACGATGTCCGGGTGGGCGAGGCTGGCCACTGCCACGGCTTCGTTGCGGAACCGGGCCCGGGTGTCGGCGTCGGCGAGCTCGGGATGCAGGGTCTTCACGGCGACCGGTCGGGCGAGCAGCGTGTCCTCACCTCGCCACACGCTGGCCATGCCGCCGCGCGCCAGCAGCGACTGGAGGCGATACCGGCCACCGAGCGTGCGGCCGGGGGCGGCCGGGTTCGACACGGGCCCCTATGCCCGGATCTGGAAGGTGACTCCGATGACGCCCGGCCCCGCGTGGGTGCCGATGACCGGCCCGACCACACCCGTGACGATCTCGTCGCGAGGCTTGATGGGGTTGAGCAGCTCGAGGAGCTCGTCGAGGTCGTCGGCCTGACCGTGGAGCACCGCGAGCGAGTCGATGGGCTGGGCCGCGACCTTCTCGACCAGCACCTTGAGCGACTTGGACCGCGTGCGGACCTTGCCGGCTTCTTCGACCACACCGTCGCGCACCTCGACGACGGGCTTGATCGAGAGCATCGAACCGAGCAGCGCGCGGGCGTTGCCGACGCGGCCACCCTTCTTGAGGAACTCGAGGGTGTCGAGCGCTCCGAAGAGTCGGGTCCGGTCCCGGCGCCCGATGACCTCGTCGACGATGCGGTCGAGCGGGTCACCGTCGGCGGCTCGCCGTGCCGCGGTCAGGCACAGGGCCCCCAGACCCATGGAACAGGTGAGCGAATCGATGACCTGCACCGGGCACTCGCCGCCGATGGACGCGGCGGCAACCTGTGCGGCCTGCATCGTCGCCGAGAGGCGTGACGACAGGCTGATGCAGACGATCCCGGTGGCGCCCCGACCGATCAGGTCACGAAAGCGGGCCTCGAACGCACCGGCCGACGGCGCCGCGGTCTCGGGGAGCGCATCGGAGGAGCGGAGCCGGTCCCAGAACGCGTCGGCGCTCAGCTCCTCACGGTCGACGAACTCCTCGGCGCCGAAACGGATCGTGAGCGGGACGACCGCGATGCCCAGGGTGTCGATGAGCTCCTGGGGCAGGTCGCACGCGCTGTCGGTGACGACTCGAACTCCCACCGTTCCTCCTCCGGACCGGGCCGACTCCGGTCGTCCCGGCCTTCATGGTGTCACGACGTCGGACTCGCCGCCGGGCCCCGGCCCCGGTGCTGGAGGCGGGAGAGGGCTGGACGGACGGCGGCGGCGGAGCCGGATGAGCGCGACGAGCTCACGGAACTCCTCGACGCGCAGGAGCCAGAGGCCGAAGCCGGTCACGACGATCGCGGCGGTCAGCCCGAGGACGACCGCCACGATCGCAGCACCGGGACCGCTCCAGCCCACGGCGCCCGCGACGACCCAGGCCGCGCCCGCGGCCGCACCGCTGACCACGAGGACCCGGAGCGCGGAGGTGCCGATGCCCCGCCCCTGAAGGCCACCGAGCCGGCGCGACAGCACCGCGAGCGTCACGATCGCGGCGATCGCGTAGGCGCCGGAGTACGCGAACGCGAGTCCGGGGATGCCGAACCGGTCGAAGAGGATCACGGCGAGCCCGATGTTCACCGCGTTCTCCAGACAGTTGAGGAGGAACGGGGTCCGGGTGTCCGAGAGGGAGTAGAAGGCTCGAAGCGCGAAGAGGTAGGTGGAGAAGAACGGGAGTCCGATCGCGAAGCCCACGAGGGTGTTGCTGACCAGCACGGCATCGCCGGCCGAGAAGGCACCGCGCTGGAGGAGTGCGACGACGATCGGACGAGCGAGCGCGACGTAGACCGCGGCCGCGGGCACGATCACCGTGAGGGTGAGCCGCAGCGCGCGCGCGAATCGGTGTCGGAGCGCGGGGGTGTCGCCGCGTCCGCCCGCTGCCGCGAGCTCTGGCGCGACCGCGGTCATCACCGACACCGAGAACAGCCCGTACGGGAGCTGGAAGAACGCGAACGCGCTCAGGTACGCGAACGCGCCACCGCGTTCACCGTTCGCGAGGACGAGCACGACCCAGAGCGCGACCTGGTTCGCGATCACATAGCCCATGGTCCAGCCCGACAGTCGGAAGACCACCCGGACTGCGGCATTGCGGAGCGACGGGAGGAAGCGGAGCCGCACCCGCGCGCCCCGCAGGGCGGGGACGAGCGCGAGGGCCATCGCGGCGATGCCGGCGGTCGTACCGAGGCCGAGCAGGAGCACGAGCCCGTCGTCGTTGTTGATCCGTCGCACGGTGAGCGGGCCGTCGACGAGGTTGGGAAGCGCCAGGAACAGGGCGATGACGACGACGTTGTTCAGGATCGGCGCGAAGGCCGCCGCCGCGAACCGTCGTCGCGCCTGGAGGAGCGCGGTGGCGAGCGCCACGAAGCCGTAGAAGAGCATCTGCGGCATGAACAGGCGGAGCAGCTTCGTGGCGAGCTCCTGTTGCTCGACCCGACCCGGTCCGCTGACGCGCAGCGTGTAGATGTCCACGATGTACGGAGCGAGCAGCACGCCGAGTGCGGTGATGACGACGAGCGCGAGCATCGCCACGGTGACGACTGCGCTGCTCGCATCCGGATCCCTCGCCTGGAGATGCTTGACGAACTGTGGGACCAGGGTCGCGGTGAGCACACCGCCGAGGAGCAGCTCATAGACGATGTTCGGCGTCTCGTTCGCGTACGAGTACACGCCGGCCGCGGTGGTGACGCCGAGGGCGTACGCGATTGCCGCGACCCGCAGGAAGCCGGTCAGCCGCGACAGCGCGGTGCCGACGCCGACGATCGCACTCGAACGTAGGAGCGTCTTGGTGTCGTGTCGGCGGTGACGCCCGGCACGAGAGCCGGTGTTCACGCGGCCGCGGCTTGCACGCGTCGTACCCGGCGCGCTCGTCGGATGTGGATCGCCCACCAGAGCGCGAGGAACACGGCGGCGCCGCCCATGAGGACGATCCCCACTGCGCTCACGACCGTCGAGCGGACACGGAACCGCGTGTCGGCGACGGCGAGGCCCCCGTCGGGTGATCGCACGCGCAGCTGCAGCGGGAAGGTTCCCGAGGTCCGGGACTCGACCGCGAACCGCACGGTGGTGCTCTTGGGCTCCAGGGTGACCAGGCGGCTCGAACCTTGGGGAAAGGCCAGCTTGGGGCTGGCGAGCTCGATGAGCACGTCGATGCGTTGGCCGGTGTCGTTGCGGAACGTGAGCGGGACCTCGCCTGATCGCGACGTGAGCGTGATCGTGCTCGGCCGGGGTACGTGGACCCGGGCGAGGAACGCCCCGACGCTGAACGCGATGCTCCCGATCGTGGCCGTTGCCCGCAGCTGGCCTTCGGGACCGGTGAACGTCGCCGACTCGGAGAGGAGCAGCGACCGGTCCCCGGCGAGCGCGATCGGGTCGTCGACCCCGGCGAGCGAGCGGAAGGCGCTCAGGCGTTCCTGCGCGGCGCCGTACTCGGCTGCACCGATGGGTGGGGCGGGCGGCGTGATGGGGACGAGCTCGCGCGTGACGGCGTTCTGGGATGCCTCGGGCGGGACGCTCGTGAACACGTCGTTGACCGTGAGGGGTTGGAGCCAGGGATGGCCCCGCAGCCCCGTGAGGACTGCGTCGAGCAACGACGCCGGAGCGTCGAGATCCGCCGGGTTGGCGACCACGACGGCGCGCACCGCGTCGGGCTCCGCCTCCGCCACCACCGACAGCGCGGCGAGCATGAGCTGCGCCCGCAGTGCGGGCGCCCCAGCACCATCGAGGAGCCGCGCGATCCCGGTGTCGCTCGCGACCGCGGCGACCGGACCGCTGGTGACGAGCGCGGGCGGCGGCTGGAGCGAGAACGGTCGGGTCAGAGTGGTGCGCGCGCTCGCCGGTGCGACGGCGGTGTCGTCGACGATCAATCGGTCGACGCCACCGGCGCGCAGACGAGCGAGCGATGCTCCGTCGATCGGACGCGCGAGTGCGGTGCGTGAATCCGTGCGGGTCCCGAGGAGTCGGGCGAGCGTCTCGTCGCCCCGCACGAGCTGCCCGTCGACGGCAGTCGTCAACCCGGCGCCGAGCAGCGACGGGAGATCGGTGGGCACATACGTGCTCGAGAGGACCTGGGCCCGCCCCGCCGCGTCGCGCACGGCGGCGGCGCCGCGACCGATCGCGGCGTCGTCGCGACCCTGGTTCACCCAGGCCTCGAGCGTCTCGGGCCCCGGGGCCAGTGTGAGCGCGACGTCGCCCGCGCGCGTGAGCGCGGCCGCCTGACGACCGAGGCGACCGCCGGGGCGGAGCTCGGCGGTGACCGCGGGATCGTCGGACCCGGCCGGAAGCGTGGAGGGGCCCGTCACGAGGGGCCAGATCCACGCCACCCCGAGTCGTGCCGGGAGCGGTTGCGCGCGGCCGTCCGGAGCGGCCGCGACGACGACGGCCATCGTGGTGAAGCTCGAGCGGCTTCGCTCGTCGGCGTCGCGCAGCTCGACCGTCAGGGGGTAGACGCCGGCCTTGCGCAGCGACAGTCGAGCCGCGTCTCGTGCCCCGCCGGCCGACTCGAGCCCTACGGTCAGCGTGCGCGTCCCCGCAGCGTCGGTTGCGAGGGAGCTCAAGGGGATCACGACCTGATCGAGCACCGAGGTCGGGACGGTGCCCGCGGTGACGCGGTCGAATGCGGCACGCGAGGCTACGGGTTGGTATGCGACGAGGCTGATCGACGCGTCGGGGACGGCGAGCACCTTCGGGACGGTGAGCTGGAGGTGCAGCTCGGTGCCGACGACGTCCCACGCGTCCTGCGCGGCGAGGGTGATGGCGGGCGCGGGCGCGGGAGCCGCCGCGACCGCTGATCGTGCTGTCGCCGTGCTGAGGGCGACGACCACCGCCGCGAGCGCAGCGGCGCGTCTCACAGGTTCCGGTCGAGGACGCAGAGCCCGACCGGGAGCCGGCGGAAGCCGCAGGATTCGTACAGCGCCACGGCGGCTTCGTTCGTCCACTGGGTGTTCACGAGAGCCCGGCGAACGTCGTGGCGTCGGAGCCACCGCAGGGCGTCGAGCACGAGCACCTGGCCCCAGCCCTGCCGACGGTCTTCGGGGTGCACGGCGATGCGCTGGAGGTACCCGTGGCGCCCGGCGCGCCCGGTGATGGCGTACGCCGCGGCCGCGAAGCGTTCGCGAGCGGCGCCGGCGGGCGGCGGGGCCGGTTCGCCGACCCGGAAGCGGACGGCCGGGGTCGCCTGCAGCGCCTCACGCAGGCTCTGGTCCTCGAGCCGCCAGAACTCGTCGAACGCGAGGTGGTCGAGCGCGAGCACCGACGTTCGATCGGTTCGCCAGGCACGCCGCAGCCGTTGTGGGTCGGGACGGGCCACGGGGAGCGTGACCAGCTCGTGCTCGAGCAGATGGAGCCGTTCGCGAATCTCGAACCCGGCATCGACGAGGGGCAGGGCATCGCCGGGCGGCATCGCGGTCGTCACGACGGTCGCGTAGCCGCAGCGGCGCAGCGCGTCCAAGCAGGCATCGATGACCGACGGGTCCGAGGGG
>Ga0209048_10000719_pt1 | contig 35011 bp, 25 predicted proteins | sample FrelakmetCRP12CR_FD_187146 | JGI IMG/M metagenome (GOLD analysis project Ga0209048, IMG submission 187146) | Freshwater lake sediment microbial communities from the University of Notre Dame, USA, for methane emissions studies - CRP12 CR (SPAdes)... | ecosystem: Environmental > Aquatic >...
CGAGTCCTTGGCCACCCGGCCGCCGTAGAGCAGCCCGGTGGTGCCGTCGTCACCGGCGCGGGTGTAGATCCTCATCGCCTGGCAGCCTAGGGGGCGGTCGAGCTCGGGGCTCGTGACTGCAGCACCTTGCCGGATCAATCGACTTCGGGTAGATCGGGGCCACCGGTAGCCTTGGCCGGATGAGCAGCTACCTGTCGGCGGTCAACGAGCGCGTCGTCATCTTCGACGGCGCCATGGGCACGGGCATCCAGGCGCGTGGCCTCGGGCCCGACGACTTCGGCGGCGCCGACCTCGAGGGCTGCAACGAGCTCCTCGTCGTCACCCGACCCGACGTCATCAGCGAGCTGCACGCCGCCTACCTCGACGTCGGTGTCGACGTCATCGAGACCGACACCTTCGGCGCGTTCGCCACCCCCCTCGCCGAGTACGGCATCGCCGAGCGGGCCTACGAGCTCAACCTGGCCGCGGCGCGGGTCGCCAGACAGGTCGCGGCCGACTTCTCGACCCCCGACCACCCCCGCTTCGTGGCCGGCTCGATCGGCCCGGGCACCAAGTTCCCCTCGCTCGGCCAGATCCGCTTCGGCGAGCTTCGCGACCAGTACGAGGAACAGTCCCGGGGCCTCATCGAAGGTGGCGCCGACCTCATCATCATCGAGACGATGTTCGACCTGCTCACCATCAAGGCCGCGATGGCCGGCGCGCGGCGGGCCATGCGGACGGTGGGCCGCGAGCTGCCACTCCAGGTGCAGGTGACCATGGAGCTCACCGGCCGCATGCTGCCGGGCACCGAGATCGGAGCCGCCCTCGGCGCCGTCGATCCGCTGCACCCCGACGTGATCGGCCTCAACTGCGCCACCGGTCCCACCGAGATGGGCGAGCATCTGCGCCACCTCGCCCAGCACGCGCGCATGCCCATCTCGTGCATACCCAACGCGGGCCTGCCGTCGGTGGTCGACGGGCACATGCACTACGACCTCACGCCCGATCAACTCGCCGAGCACCACGCCCGCTTCGTGACCGAGCTCGGCATCGAGGTCATCGGAGGCTGTTGCGGCACCACCCCCGAGCACATGGCCGCGGTGGTCGAGCGGTGCGAGGGCCTCGAGCGGGCCCCGCGGAGCCCTCGTCACGAACCCGGCGCCACGTCGATCTACTCACTCGTACCGTTCGAGCAGGACACCTCGTTCCTGATCATCGGCGAGCGCACCAACGCCAACGGCTCCAAGAAGTTCCGCGAGTCGATGCTCGACGGCGACCTCGACACGTGCATCCAGATGGCCAAGGACCAGGTCAAGGAAGGCGCGCACATCCTCGATCTCTGCGTCGACTACGTCGGGCGCGACGGCACCGCCGACATGGACGAGTTGGCCAAGCTGCTGGCCACCCAGTCCAGCGTGCCGCTCGTGCTCGACTCCACCGAGCCCCAGGTGATGGAGGCCGGCCTGCGCTGGCTCGGTGGTCGGGCCATCCTCAACTCGGCCAACCTCGAGGACGGCGAGGCCCCCGGCTCCCGCCTCGACCGCGTCTTCACCCTCGCCCGCGACTACGGGGCCGCGGTCATCTGCCTCCTCATCGACGAAGAGGGCCAAGCCCGCGACGTCGAGTGGAAGATGCGCATCGCCCGCCGCATCCACGACCTCGCCGTCGACCGCTACGGCCTCGAGCCGGGCGACCTCATCTTCGACGCGCTCACGTTTCCACTGTCCACCGGCGACGACGACCTGCGCCGCGACGCCATGGCCACCATCGAGGCCATCCGCCGCATCAAGACCGAACTGCCCGGGGTGTTCACCACCCTCGGCGTCTCCAACGTGTCGTTCGGCCTCAAACCGGCCGCCCGCCACGTGCTCAACTCGGTGTTCCTGCACGAGTGCGTACAGGCCGGCCTCGACTCGGCCATCGTGCACGCGGGGCGCATCATGCCCCTCAACCGCATCCCCGACGAGCAGCGCCAGGTGTGCCTCGACCTCATCTACGACCGGCGCCGACCGGCGGCCGATGGTGGGCCGGCGTACGATCCGCTGGTCAGCCTCCTCGACGTGTTCTCCGACGTGCAGACCACCGCCGTCGTCAAGGAGGACCGCAGCGGCTGGCCGATCGAGCAGCGGCTCTCGCAGCGCATCATCGACGGCGACCGCGAAGGCCTCGACGCCGATCTCGAAGAAGCCCTGACCAAGGGCATCTCCCCCCTCGACATCGTCAACGACACCCTGCTCGCCGGCATGAAGGTGGTGGGCGAGTTGTTCGCCACCGGCGAGATGCAACTGCCGTTCGTGCTGCAGTCGGCCGAGACGATGAAGACCGCGGTGGCCTACCTCGAGCCCCGCATGGAGAAGACCGACGACGGCGGCAAGGGCCGCATCGTGCTCGCCACCGTGAAGGGCGACGTGCACGACATCGGCAAGAACCTGGTCGACATCATCCTCACCAACAACGGGTACGAGGTGGTCAACCTCGGCATCAAGATCGGCATCGCCGAGATGATCGAGAAGGCGCTCGAGGTCAAAGCTGACGCGATCGGCATGAGCGGCCTCCTGGTGAAGAGCACGCTCATCATGCGCGACAACCTCGAGGAGCTGAACACCCGCGGCCTCGCGGACATCCCGGTGCTGCTGGGCGGTGCCGCCCTCACCCGCTCCTACGTCGAGCGCGACCTCCGCGAGGTGTACGACGGTCGGCTGTTCTACGGCAAGGACGCGTTCGAGGGTCTCCGGGTGATGGACCGCCTGGGCGAGCTGCGCCGAGGCGCCGACGACGACCCCGACTGGGGCCGGGTGCCGTCCGAGTCGAAGGTGCGCGCCCCGCGCAACGAGCGGGCCGAGGTCGACCCGTCCATACTTCCATCGCGCTCGCCCGACGTGGTGGGCGACAACCCGGTGTTCACACCCCCGTTCCTGGGTTCGAAGGTGGTGAAGGGCATCCCGATCGACGACATCGCCGCCTACCTCAACGAGACGGCGCTGTTCCGCAACCAGTGGCAGTTCCGCCCCGAGGCCGCCGCCGACGGCACGACCGAGCCCGACGACGAGTTCAAGGCCCGCATCCGCCCGATCCTGCGCGCGCAGCTGGCCGAGGCCAAGGCCGGCGACATCCTCGTGCCGCAGGTCGTCTACGGCTACTTCCCGGCCAACGCCGACGGCAACGATCTCGTCATCTGGAAGGACGACACCCGCACGTCCGAATGGCTGCGCTTCTCCTACCCCCGCCAGAGCGAGTCGCCCCACTTGTGCATCGCCGACTTCTTCCGCCCGGCGGCGTCGGGCGAGACCGACTACGCCGCCTTCCACATCGTCACCATGGGCCGGCGAGTGAGCGACCTCACCGCCGAGCTGTTCGAGGCCAACCGCTATCAGGAGTACCTGCTGACCCACGGCCTCGGCGTCGAGATGGCCGAGGCCCTCGCCGAGTACTGGCACCACCGCATCCGCGACGAATGGGGCTTCGCCGACGAGGACGGGCCCAGCCTCGCCGGCCTGTTCCGCCAGAAGTACCGCGGCGGTCGCTACTCGTGGGGCTATCCGGCCTGCCCCGATCTCGAGGACAACGAGAAGGTGGCCGAGTTGCTCGACGCCGGCCGCATCGGCCTAGAGGTCAACGAGGCCACGGGCTTCCAGTACCAGCCCGAACAGACCACCTCTGCGCTCATCTGCCACCACCCGCAGGCCAAGTACTTCGTCGCCCGCTGAGGCGGGCCCGCCCGGCCGAGGCTTGCCCGACGAACGGCTGTGGCTAGCCCCGCGACAGCAACGCCCGGGCCACGAGGTCGGTGCCGAACGCGGTGAGGATCGCGAGGTAGAGCAGGCCGGTCGCCGCCATGACCGCCGAGTAGGCGCGCTCGCGCAAGGCCAGGCGAGTCGTGACCACAAGCCCGATCGTGGTGACGGCGCAGGCGATCCAGAACCAGCCGAGCAGGCCGTTGTAACCGTCGTCGATGGTGCCGTTGATCACCGACCACATGCCGGTGGGCACGAGGAGCAACACCACTTCGGGCAGGGCCAGCCAGCCGGTCCAGCGGATGAGCTCGAGCAGTGGGCCGCGGGCCAGGCCGGGCTGCACCAGGTACCAGTGGCCGAGCAGCATGGCGTCGGTGACCGCCCCCAGGAACGCGGCGCCGACCACGAACCGCGACACGGCCAACCAGGCCGGGCCCCCCGCATCGAGACCGGCGGCGACTACGCCGATGACACCGACGCACGGCGCGATGAGATCGAGCGCGGGCGGGAACTCCTTGGCGTCGGTATCCCGCTCGGCCGAGGCCCGGTCGATTCCCGTCATGGCCGCCACCCGGGCGCTGCGCTGCTCGGCGAGGGCGACCTGGCCCGAGACGCCGGCCTTGCGGCGCACGACCGACACGGCGAGGGCGACGCCCGTCGCCAGCGCGACACCGATCGACGAGGCGTCGCGGACCGGCTGGCGCGCGATCACGAACAGGCCGATGTAGGCCGCGCCGATGGCCATGAGCCCGTAGGTGCCCCGCATCAACCAGCCGTACCCGAGACCCACCTCGCGCCGCCGGGTGGTGATCCAGAGGAAGAACAGGCCGCCGGTGGCCCACTGCAGCAGCAGGGACGCAGCGTCGAAGTCGATCATCGGCCGGCCGTCCTAGCGCTCGACCACGGCGAGACGGTGGTCGGCGCGGTTCAGCGCGTCGGGCCCGTCGGGCGTCGCCACGACGATGTCCTCGAGGCGGGCGCCCCAGCGGCCGGTGACGTAGATGCCGGGTTCGATCGAGAACGCGTGCCCGGGCCGCAGCGGAGTCGAATTCCCGGCGACGATGTACGGGTCCTCGTGCTCCTCGACCCCGATGCCGTGACCGGTGCGGTGCACGAACTGGTCGCCGTGGCCGGCAGCGGCGATGTGGTCGCGGGCGACGGCGTCTACGGCCTCGCACGGCGTCCCCACGAGGGCGGAGGCCACCGATGCCTGCTGGGCGTGGAGCAACACGGCGTAGAGCTCGGCGAACTCGCTCGGCGGCTCACCCGTGTATACGCACCGGGTGATGTCCGAGCAGTACCCGGTGCCGTCGGCGGTGGGCATCGTGCCCCCGAAGTCGCACAGCACCACCTCGTCGGGACCGATCACCCTTGGCCCCGGCTCGTGGTGGGGGCTGGCGGCGTTCTCACCCGCGGCGACGATGGCGAAGTTCACCCGGCTGTGGCCCTCGGCCCGGATGCGCCGGCCGAGGTCGGCGGACACCTCGGCCTCGGTGCGGCCCACGAGGGGGATCTCACCGGCCTGCAGGGCCGCGGCGATGCGATCGACCGCTTCGGCGGCTCGACGTAGGGCCGCCACCTCGTCGGGCCCCTTGACCGCCCGCAGGGGTGCGAGCACCTCGCCGGCCGAGCGGAACTCGGTGCCCGGCATGCGTTGGAGCAGGCCAATGAGGAACAGGGCCCACGTGCGGTCGCTCACCGCCGCGACCGAGGTCGGGCCGGCGAGCTCGGCCACCACGTCGAGCGGGTCATGGTGCTCGTCCCACGCCCGGATCGCGAACACATCGGGGCGCTCGGTCACCCGGGGCACCTCGAGCCGGGGCACCACCAGCGTGGCGGTGCCGTCGCGCGGCACCACGAGCATGGTGAGCCGCTCGAGGGGCATGGCCTCGTAACCGGTGAGCCACGGCAAGTCGGCCCCGATGGACACGAGCAACGTGTCGACGCCGGACTCCTCCATCGCCCGGCGGGCCCGAGCCAGGCGGTCGGCGTGCATGGCCGTCAGGCTACCGGCGGGCCTCCCCCACCCCGGAATCGGGGGCGGGGGCGGGGGCGGGGGCGGGGGCGGCCACCACTACCGGGTTCCGGGCATGATTCCCGTCGCCGGAGCGACGGGAATCATGCCGAGTTCGAGCGGAGGACGGCGGTGTCGGCGGCGGCGCGGGCGTGATAGCTGGAGCGGGTGAGCGGGCTGGCCTCGACATGGGCGACGCCCAGTGCCTCACCGATGGCGGCAAAGCGCTCGAAGTCGTCGGGCGACCACCACTGCGCCACCGGAAGGTGGTTCGAGGTGGGCCGCAGGTACTGACCGAGGGTGACGATGCCGACGCCCACCCCCGCGAGGTCGGCGAGGGTCTGGGCGATCTCGTCGGCAGTCTCCCCCATACCCAGCACCAACCCCGACTTGGTGACCAGGCCGGCAGCCTTGGCCCGGGCCAGCACGGCCAGGCTGCGGGCGTACGAAGCCGATGGCCGCGCGGCGCGCTGCAGGCGGGCCACCGTCTCGAGGTTGTGGTTGAGCACCTCCGGCCGGGCGTCGAAGATCGTCTGCAGGGCCTCGGGATCGCCCTTGCAGTCGGGGATGAGCACCTCGACCGACACGCCCGGCGTGCGGCGGTGGATGGCGGCGAGGCACTCGGCGAACGCCGTCGCGCCGCCGTCGGGCAGGTCGTCGCGGGCCACCGCCGTGAGCACGGCGAACTGCAGGCCCATGCGCTCGACGGCGTCGGCCACCCGCTCGGGCTCGCCCGGGTCGAGCGGTTCGGGCCGTCGGGTGTCGACCAGGCAGAATCCGCACGCCCGCGTGCAGCGCTCGCCGTTGATCATGAACGTGGCGGTGCCGTCGGCCCAGCACTCGAAGATGTTCGGACAGCCCGCCTCCTCGCACACGGTGACCAGTCGCAGGTCGCGCATGGTGCGCTTGAGGCGCAGGTAGTCGTCGCCCATGCGCACCCGCGCCCGCATCCAGTCGGGCTTGCGGTCACCAATCGCGAGGCCCTGGGCCACCCCCGCCTCGGTCAGCCGTCCGCGGAGCCGCACCGATGCGGCGCCTGAGGCGCTCGCGGTTCCCGAGTCGGTGACCGTCGCGCCAGGGCCCTCGCCCCGACTGAACGGCGCCAGGTCGTCGGACCGGTGGCGCCACACCACGTCGGCTCGCTCCCACTGCCGACCGGCCGGCGCCCACCGGGCGGCCGCCCGGGCGGCCAGCGCGTCGACGACCTCGCGCATGGTCACGTCGACGCCTTCGGCGGCGAGTGAGGTGACTGCCTTGTCGGCGATGCCGCACGGGACGATGTGGCCGAAGTAGGCCAGGTCGGGGGCGACGTTGAGGGCGAAGCCGTGCATCGACCGGCCCCGTGTCAGGCGGACGCCGATGGCCGCGATCTTGCGGGGATCGTCCCCGTCGGGTTCGACCCACACCCCCGGGTACCCGGCCAGCCGGCCGGCCCCGGACAGGCCCAGGTCGTCCAGCGTGTCGATGACCAGTTGCTCGACCGAGGTCACGTAGGCGACGGTGTCGGCCATGCCGCCGCCCCGCTTGCCCGGAACCGTGAGAATCGGATAGCCGACCAACTGTCCGGGGCCGTGGTAGGTGACGTCGCCACCCCGATCGGTGGTTACGAGCTCGGCACCGACCTGCTCGGGGGGTACGAGCACATGCGAGTCGTCGGCGCGGGCGCCCAAGGTGTAGACGTGCGGGTGCTCGAGCAGCAACAGCCAGTCGTCGGGGGCCGGGCCACCCGGGGCCGCAGCCACGCCACGGTCGAACAGCGAGTGCTGCAGCGCATGGGCGTCGCGGTAGCGCACCGAACCGAGCCACCGCACCCTCAGCGTCGAGGCCATGCCTACAGCTCCGCCTCCCAGTCGCGGGTCTCGATGATCTGCTTCACCGCACCGACGAAGGCCGCGGCGTAGGCGCCGTCGAAGGCCCGGTGGTCCCAGCTCATGGCGAGCAGGCCGACCGAGTGGATGGCGATGGCCTCGGAGCCGTCGGCGCCCGCGACCACCACCGGCTTGCGGCTCACGCCATCGGTGGAGAGGATCGCCACCTGCGGCTGGTTGATGATCGGCAGCACCAGGTAGCTGCCGAACGAACCCGAGTTGGACAACGTGAACGTGCCCCCCGTGACCTCGTCGACGGCGAGCTGCTTCGAGCGGGCCCGCCCGGCCAGGTCGTTGATCTCGCGGGCGATGGCCCGCAGCCGCTTGTCGTCGGCCTCGTGCACGACCGGCGCGAGCAGACCCTCGAAATCGAGATCGACGGCGACCGCGAGGTTCACATAGTTGTGCACCACCAGTTCGCCCTCGCCGACGGTGGCGTTCATGTGCGGGAACTCCCGGAGGGCGTCGATGACGGCCCGAGACACGAACGGCAAGTACGTGAGGCTGAAGCCCTCGGCGGCCTTCCACTCGTCGCGGTGGGCGCGACGGACGCGGTCGACGTTCTCGTAGTCGACCTCGACGATCGTGTACGCGTGGGGGGAGACCGACTTGGACATCACCATGTGCTCGCCGGTGCGACGCCGGATGTTGTTGAGCTTCTCGACCGTGTCGCCCGTGCCCGAGCGCGGCGCCGGCCGTTTGGCCGCCGGCGTCGAAGTGGACGCCGGCGCGCCGGGTGCGACCCGGGCGGGCGCAGGCACGGGTGCGGGGGAACCCGGCGCCAGGCGGCCTTCACCGGCCTGGATGGCGCGCTCGACATCGGCGCGGGTGAGGCGTCCGCCGGCGCCCGTGGCCGGGATGCGATCGGCGTCGAGGCCGTACTCGTTGATGAGTCGACGAACGACCGGCGATGCGAGGTGGCCCGTCGTGGCCGGAGGGGCAGAGGGCGCCGGCGTGGGCGCGACAGGTGGCGGCGCGGGTGCCGCTGTCGGCACGGCCGCGGGGGCTGGCGAGGGCGCAGGTGCCTCCGCCGCGACGGGGGCCGCGGGGGCGGCGCCACCCGCGGGGGGAGCGTCGGCGATGACCGCCAACACCGTGCCGACGTCGACCGTGTCGCCCTCGGGCACGCGTATCTCGGTGAGGAACCCACCCACGGGCGAGGGGACCTCGGAGTCGACCTTGTCGGTGGACACCTCGAACAGCACCTCGTCCTCGGCGACGGGGTCGCCGACCTGCTTGAACCATCGGGTGATCGTCCCCTCGGTGACCGATTCACCGAGTTGGGGCAGTTGGATGTCGGCCATCGGGCGGTCCTTCGCGGGGTCGGTCGGGTCGGGTGGGAGGTGGGTCGGGCGGGGTGATGCTCAGCCGTGCAAAGAGCGGCCGGTTAGCGCCAGCACGCTCTCGCCGAACAACTCACTCAGGGTCGGGTGGGGTTGGATGAACTCGGCGATCTCGTCGACCGTGGCCTCCCAGTTGACCGCCAGGTAGGCCTGACCCAGCTGCTCGGTGACCCACGGTCCGACCATGTGCACGCCGAGCACCCGGCCGGCCCGCCCGTCGGCGCCCCTCTCGGCGATCACCTTCACCATCCCGTCGGCCTCGCCGATGATCAGTGCCCGGCCGTTGCCCAGATAGCGGTGCTTCGACACCACCACGTCGAGGCCGGCCTGCTTGGCGCTCTGCTCGGAGTGCCCGGCGAAGGCGACCTCGGGATGGCAGTAGATGCACCAGGGCACCTTCGCGTAGTCGACCGGCGTCGGGACCTCGCCGAGGAGGTCCTTCACGACGAGGATGCCCTCGGCGAAGGCGACGTGGGCCAGTGCCGGCGTGGCAATGACGTCGCCGACCGCGTAGACGCCGGGCTCGCCCGTGCGACACCACTCGTCGACCACGACGAAGCCGCGCTCGCTCACCTCGACCGCCGTGCCGTCGAGCCCGAGCCCGTCCGAGAGCGGTCGTCGCCCCACCGACACCACGACCAGGTCGACGTCGATCGTCTCACCGTCGCCGAACTCGACACGGGTGCCGTTCGGCTGCGGCGTGTGGCCCTGCACGGTCACCCCGGTACGCACGTCGATCTGGCGTTTCTTGAACGACCGCAACACGAGCTTGGTGACGTCGTCGTCGCAGCCGGGGAGGATCTTGGGGAGCGCTTCGAGGATGGCGACGCGGGTGCCGAGGTCGGACATCATCGACGCGAACTCACAGCCGATGGCGCCGCCGCCGATGACCACCGCGGAGGCCGGTAAGGCCGGGAGGGACAGCAACTCGTCGGACGTGACGACCAGCTCGCCGTCGATGTCGAAACCAGGGATCGTGCGGGGCACCGAGCCCGACGCGATGACGACGTGGGTGCCCTGCACCTCGATGTCGCCGGACGAGCCGCCGCTCACCCGGACGAGGTGGTCGGCGTGCAGCGTGCCGACCCCGTCGAACACCGTGACCTTGCGGCCCTTGAGCAGACTCGAGAGCCCGGTGAAGAGCTGGTCGATGACCTTCTGCTTGCGATCCTGGGTCACCGAGAAGTCGACCGCGGGCGCCTCGACCGAGATACCGAACTCGGCCGCCGAGACCACCGAGCGGTAGACCGCCGCGGTCTCGAGCAGCTCCTTGGCCGGGATGCACCCGACGTGGAGGCACGTGCCTCCGACCTTCGCCTTCTCGATCAGCGCGATGTTGAGCCCCGCCGATGCCCCGTAGAGCGCGGTGGCGTATCCGCCAGGGCCACCACCGATGATGACGACGTCGAAGTGCTCGGCCGTGGGAACCACCTCCTGGAGACGTTGGGTCGGAGCCTACCGAGGACCACGACCAACGCCAGGGCCTGAGACGGCCCGCTCGATCCCAACTCGGTGGTGGTGCGCTCCAGGTCGTGTCGCGGTCGGCGAACCGTGGCTTCCGAGCGACGAGCGGTCGCTCAACACCGCTGAGCCGCCACGAGAACGGTGCCGGCGAGGACCAACAGACCGCGACGCACGCGGGGCCGGGCGCAGTGGCTCAGCGCATCGGCAGTTCGACGTTGCGCAGTAGGCGGCGCACCTCGCGGCGCTCGACGCCGAGCAGGCGGGAAATACGGTCGACGTCCTCGCGCCGCACCATCGCACTCGCGACTGACCTGGGCGAGCGATCGACCCGCACGGCACGGGCGAACTCTCCCACGAGCTTCTCGACGAGCGCTGACTCCAGCGAGACGAGGGCGCGGGATTCCCCCGATGCGGCGCTCTCAGCGGTCCCATCACGGAGGTCGATGACCGAGGCCGACGTCGGCACGTTGGGCCCGGGGAGGAGCTCCGCTGCCGGCACCTCGTAAAGCTCGGCGAGGGCGCACAGCCGTGCAACCGTGAGGGCGCGGTCGCCGCGTTCATAGGATCCGAGGGTCGACATCTTGATCGTGTGATCCGAGGCAGCGGCGACCTGCTCAAGGGTCAAGCCTTTGGCGCGCCGGACTTCACGCAGCCGGCGTCCAACGGCCCGGCTGATCTCGGACTCGCGCTCCGAGTCATCGGCTTGGGAGCTTCTACGTTTCGTCACGGCGCCCCCATTCCCGGCCGTGCGCACTCCTCGGTCCGACAAAGGGGAGACTACGCGGGGTGCCCGCTGTGTGCAAAGACCGCCTGTTTGACGCCGAAAGCTGCCCCAGTTTCGGAGCATCGTTGGGAGGGTGGCCAGCTCGGGACAAGGGCCGATGAGCGACATCTCCCCTCGGCCGACGTGTGTGAGTTGCGGGCGCTCGTCGATGTGCCAGGGTCGCAGGAAGCGGCCGAGTGGCGTGTGCCGAGGATCTGCTGGCGTCTTGTGGGTCCGGCGGCGATCGCTCGAGTCCGGTCTCCCGTGGTTGTGACGGTCGGTACCGGATCGTCGATCGGTCAGCATGGCGCGGAACTTGCCCATCTCGGAAGGCTCGCCACGCAGTCCCAAGCCCAGCTGGCGGAACAGCACCGGCGCGCCGAGCCGGCGTCTCACGGGTGCGGCGATCACGGCCAGCACCGGGCTCAGCACGACGAGTCCCACCATCGCGATGGTCCGGTCGACGAAGTCCCCGAGGCCGAAGACGTACGAGGTGGCGCCGGTCGACAGGCGGTAGGTGTTGCCCACACTCGCAGCAACACCTCGCCGCGGGACCTGCCCGACGTCGGCCACCGTTGTGAGGTCTCGATCCCTGTTGCCACGCTCGTACCGCCTGCCGCGATCTCCTCGAGTACCCCTCCATCAACGGTCCGTCCACCACGCTCCCGGCTACGGCGAGCCGGATTTCGACCACTCAACGTAGCGAAGAGACAGTGGGGCACAAAGGGGTACGCGACCCGTACGAACGCTTGGGCGGCTATCGTGCCGAGTCTGCGAACGAGTCCCAAGTCGTGGTTCGGCGGAGGTTAGGACACATGAACCAACCAGCGCATTCCGCGACCGTGCTCGGCTCGGCGTGGCGGCACCACTGGTTCGTGCTCACCATGGCGGTCAGCGGTGCCCTGCTGGCCTTGGTGTTGGCCACTGCACGCGGCACGAGCTACAAGGCTACTGCCTCGCTAGTGGTCACCAACACGGCGGCGAGCGCCAAGAACGGCAGCACGGTCATCGACGCCAATCCTGAGCGCTATGTGGCCGACCAGGTCGCCATCTTGAAGCTCCCGACCGTGTCTGCTCGCGCGGCGCAGATCGCCAACGACAAGCTTCGCAGTCTCGACGACCCCTCGCTTCCTACCGACCTCACGCGCGACGACGTGAGCGCCGCAGAGGGGGTCAGCAACGTGAGCGGCACCAACCTCATCCAGATCTCGGCCACCGGTTCGAACCCGACGGTGGCCCGAGTGATCGCCGACTCCCTGGCCTCGGCCTATCAGTCGGTGAGCAACGACCAGACCCACTCGTCCGCCGGGAGTTCACTCGAATCGCTCCAGGCCGCGCAAGCCGCCAATCAGAAGGCCCTTTCCGAGGTCGACGCCCAGATCGCCACCCTGCGGACGGCCGAGGGTGGTTCAGGACTCGACGAGCAGTACCGGAGACTGCTCCAGCAGCTGAACGCCGGGGGCACGATCACCGGCGGTGCGGCCGACACGACCGCAAGCGCCATCGACTCCCTCCAGCGGATCGAGCGCCAGCTTCCGTCGTTCTCACCGCTCTACGCGCGGCGCGACACGCTCCTTCAGCAGAGCACGGCAATCCAGTCCCAGATCGACTCCGCCAGCGGGGCGACATCACAGACCGCGGACAACGTCGTCGTCTTCTCGCCGGCCCAGGAACCCACCTCAGGCGCGGCGATGGGCAAGGGGACTCTGATGGCGCTCGGCGCGATTCTCGGCGCCGCGGTTGGCGTAGCCATCTCCTACTGGCGCGATGCGCGACGACGAGAGTTCACTGAGTCGACCGCCCCGGGTCTCATCCTGGACGCGCCGATGATCGCAGAAGTCCCCGACTTCAGGACCGAAAGGCTCCGCGGATTGTTGCCGGTCATCGAGGCGCCCGACTCGGTCGCCGCCGAAGCATTTCGCTTCGCCGTCGCGTCGCTCCAAACCTCGGTGGGTAATGGCGTGCTCGGCTTCGTATCCTCGTCCGTCGGTGCCGGCAAGACCGTCACCGCAGCGAACGTGGCCATCGCCTACGCCCAGGCCCGATCCCTCGTCCTCACCGTCGACGCCGACCTCAAGGCACAAGGTCTCGTCCACCTTTTCCCCATGCCAGGCGAAACCTCGGACATTCCGGGCCTGACCGAGCTCCTCAAGTACGAGGAGTCGTCCTACGCCAAGATCCGCCTCGACCTCGGCCAGAACGACACCCTCGACCTGCTCCCCGGAGGCTCCACCGACATCGAGCCCGCCCAGGTGTTCGGTTCGACGGCATCGGCCGCGCTCTTCGACCGGTTCCGATCCGACTACGAAGTGGTCATCGTCGACGTCGCGCCCGTCCTCAACGTCGCGTACGCGACAACGATGCTCAAGGATGTAGACGCCGTGGTCGTGGTGGTGCGCCATGAGAGCAGTGTCGACGAGCTGGAGCAGCTCACCACCAAGCTTCGCCTCTTCGGGATCCCGGTGGCGGGATACGTGTACACGATGGCTCCGGTCTCGGAGGAGCGGGCGATGGAGTCGACTGCTCCGGTGATGCACGGCGGGTCGAGGTGGTTGGGGGGCCGACCGTGGCAGGACAAGTCCACGCCTCAGCCGCCGGTGGCCATCACCGAGTGAACGAGGCCGGCGCCGCTCGCTGCGCAACTACCTCGGTGGTGATGGTCGGACCGGTGCCACCCCCGGTGCACGGACAGGCCCTGGCCGACCAGATCCTGTTCGAGGGGTCCTACCACCGATTCCACCTCGAGCCCGTCGGGCTGCGCTTCTCCAGCGGCATCAACGATGTCGGCCGGGCCCGGGCGGGCAAGGTCCTCACCCTCGGCCGCGCGTTGATCAACATCCGTCGGGCCAGACGCCGGACATCGGCGGAGACCCTCGTCTACTCGGTGGGTGCCAAGAACCTCGTCGGCGTGGTTCGCGACACCGTCCTGCTCCTCGCCGTGCGGCCCGCCTTCGATCACACGATTCTGCACGTGCACACCGGTGGCATCGACGACCTCTTGGCCGGCGCGCCCGGTTGGCTGCGCGGACTGGCCCGGCGGGCCTACGGCCGCACCGACGCCGTTATCCACCTGTCCCCCGGCCCACCGGAGGCCGTGTTCACGACCCGACGCTGGTTCTTCCTCCCCAACGGGGTCGACGTACCCGCCGCTGTGGACGATGTGGTCCGTCGCAACCCTGTGTGCCAGCACGATCCCCCCAGGGTGCTCTTCCTCGGCAACCTCTACGAGTCGAAGGGTCCCGGTGTGCTGCTCGACGCCTGTGAGGAGTTGGCCCGGCGGGGGCTCGACGTGGAGGTCGTACTGGCCGGCGGCGCTCCCGACGAGGCGTACAAGGACCGGTTGCTCCGGCGCATCGAGGGGTCGACCCTCGATGGGCGGGTGCGCCTGACGGGGTCGCTCGCAGGCGACGAGAAGTGGGCGGCCCTGCTCGAGGCGGACGTCTTCTGCTTTCCGACCTACTACGAGGGCGAGGCGTTGCCGCTCGCCATCATCGAGGCGATGGCATGCGCCCGCCCGATCGTGGCGAGCGACTGGCGCTCGATCGGCCAGTTGGTTCAGCACGGCGCAACGGGTCTCCTCGTGCCCCCGCGCGACGTCGGCGCGCTGGCCGACGGCCTCGCCCGCCTGCTCGCCGAGCCCGACCTCGCCCGATCGTTGGGCACCGCCGCTAGGCGACGCTATGAGGCGGGATTCACGGTCGGGCGGTTCCGCGCCGGGTTCGAGGACATCGTCGCGACCACCCTCGGCCTCCCCCGGTCAGTTGCGGGCACCTGGGTCACACCGCCGTGAGACGGGGCCGCACACCGAGTCCCGCCATCTCGTCGGCGATCTCATCGAGGTAGGACCCATTCATCACGATCACCTCGTCCACCGGTGTTTCCACCAGGGCAGCAGGTGCGGCGACCAGATGACCGGTGCCGGCCACGAAATGTCCCTGCTTTCGCGGGTTCACGTCGATGACAAGGCAGACCGCGTCGCCATCGAGCACGTTGAGGAACGTGACGCCCTTGGCCCCTGCACCCCACAGCCCCACCCTGCGGCCCTCCCGCGACCACCTGCCGAGCCGCCCGCCCCAGTACGCGGTGACCTGGTCGTAGAGCGCAGCGAACGCTCGCGCGTCCTCGTTCACGGCCGCCGGCGACGGGGGGCTCGGGGCGGTCGATCGCGTGGGAATCGCCTCGAGGAACAGGAACTGGTCATCAAAGGCCGTGCCGGCGCGAAGCACCTCGAACCCGGCCCGTCGGGCGACCCATGCCAACGAGTGGGCGTCGAAGTAGGTGCAGTGCTGGTAGATCACGTCCCAAAGGCCCGAGCCGGTGAAGGTGGCCTTCCGGTTCGGCACTTCGAGGTAGAGCACGGACGACGTGTCGTCCATGGCAGCGCACAGGTCGGCCAGGAAACCCACCGGGTCGACCAGGTGCTCGAGGACATGACGGCAGACGACCGCGGCCGGTTCCGCGACCAGGCCGGCCCTGAACGGCTCAGGAACGATCGTCACCGCCCGGAGGGCCACGTCGTCGCTCTCGCCGCGGTAGCTCGGGTCGAACCCTGTGACCCGGCCGACCCCGGCCTGGCTGAGCGCGGACAGGAACTCCCCCTTGCCACTGCCGACCTCGACGACATGGCGATTCCGCAGGCCGTAATCGTGCACCAACCGCTGGGCAAGCGTGGTCGCGTAGACACCGAACCGGGGCGAGAAGAACTGCGAGTTCTCGTACCGAGCGTCATAGGGCACGAGTGCCGGGTCGAACTCCGCGTTGCTCACCGAACCGCAGATGCTGCAAGACACGAGCCGGATCCGCCCGACCGGCACCTGCCGCGCTGATTCGGCGTCGGGCCATAGCGCGGTGCACTGCGTCGGCACCGACCCGAGATCCGCCAACGGCTGAACCTCGGGCGCTCCACATGCCAAGCACCCACCGGACGTGACGCCCCCCATCGCCTGTTCTGGTGACTCAGTTGGGCGCAGCACTGACATAGTCCGCTACTCTACGTGATCTAGAAGGACTCGAACACCGCCCTTCGTGAGAACATCAGACAGGGCTGGGCACGACCGGTGCCGGAGGACGGGCGATATGGCGCGGGTAGCTACGGCAGATGCAGCGGCAGAGGGATGCCTGGAGCGGAGGCGACGGTGCTGGACGTGAGCGACGGCCCCAACCGGGCGCGCCGACCATGAGCGGATGGCCGGATCTGAGGCGTTTCGTGCGCGAGACCCTCGGCTCGTACTACTACCGGAGACGACCGCTGGAGATCGCGCGCTACGGCCGTGCCAAGCTGCAGCTGGGCAGAGGCAGCCGCTCCCCGCGCGACGTGCTCGCGGCACTCGGCTTCGACCCCGATGAAGCGCTGGATGGGCTTCATCGCTGGCAGGGTCAACTCGACGAGATGTTCGAGCGAGTGGCCCGGGCTCCCGGGCACCAGGGCGGTCTGTCTCCCGATAGCGCTCTGGTCGAGTACGGCATCGTGAGAAGCACACGCCCCCGGATCGTCATCGAGACCGGCATCGCGGCCGGGATCTCGAGCGCCCACCTCGGCGCGGCCCTGTTGGAGAATGGCGAAGGCTCACTTGTCTCGATCGACCTGCCGCCCGAGGGTCCGATCGTGCTCGACGACGGTGCAGTGTTCGACTGGTCGGTCTCGGGTGTGGGCTGGGCCATCCCTCCCGACATCCGCGAGCACCTCGGCGATCGCCACCGGATCGTGTTGGAGGACGTCACGACGTCGCTGCCCCGCCTGTTGACCGAGCTCCGCCCGATCGGATGCTTCGTGCACGACGACCTCCACACACCTGATCACATGCGCTGGGAGTTCGATCTCGTGTGGGATGCCCTGGCACCCGGCGGCGCCCTCATCGCCGACGACTGCAACCACGGCTGGACCGGCTTCGTGCACACTCTCGGCTCCGACCACGACCCTTACCTGAACACCGATCGGCTCGCGGCAATCCTCAAGCCTCTCGGCTGATTCCCTATGGAGGATCGCTCGTCAAGCGGTTCGTCGCTTGACGAGGTTGTCGGTGTCCGTGGACGCTGGTGGGTGGGGAAGGTGGCCTCGTTTGTCCGCCTTCGGGCGTGACTTCACCTGTGCCGTGAGCACTTGTTGAGGGGCCTTCCCCATCTTCTTGCTGCGTCGGCGGGCGCGGACTTCGGGTGGGACGGTCCAGTGTTCGGCGATGATGGCTTTGGCTTCGTCGTGGTCGACGGGGCGCCTGTCGGTGTCGCAGATGACGTATGGCATTCCGCGGGTCATGACGGCCCAGAACCGCTCGGCGAGGTTGGCAGCGACGACGCAGAGCGCGCCGAGGTGGTCCTTGCCGCGCTGGACCATCTGCACGTAGTAGATCCGGGCGAGTTGGGGGTCTTGCTTGCGGGCGTTGTCGGCGGCGCGCACCAGAGTGGTTCGCAACAGCGACGACCCGGCCTTGGACATGGGTTGGCCCTTGCGGTCGGTGTCCCCGGTCTCGGAGGCCTTGGGGACCAGTCCAGTGAAGGAGCGGAACTGCTTGCCTTTGGCGAAGCGCGTGGATCACCCATGGCCGCGACGAGAGCCGGGGCGCTGATCTCGGCGACGCCTGGCAGGCTGCGCGCGAGTTCAAGGGGGTCGACCCAGCGGTAGTCGTTCTCTCGTTCGGTCGCGTGCGGGGCGAGTTCGGCTTGGGTGGCCCGCAGGAGACGGACTTCGGTGGCGATCTCGGCGGCGACGTCAGCGAACGCGACCGCCGGGTGGTCACCGTAGAGCTCGACCGACGCCTCCGCGGCGGTGATCCATCGGCGCGCCCGGTCGATGCCCTGGTGGCCGTGCGAGTGCTTCTCGATCAGCGCGGTGAGCCGCTTGAGACCCAGTCTGAGCAGGACGTTCGGGTCTGCGTAGCGCTCCAGCACGGCGAGGTCAGCGACGCCAAGGTCACCGGTGAGCGGCGTCATCGGCAGCACCTGGCGGGCCAGGTCCTTGATCCGTCGCTTGTGCTCGGCGCCGGCGCGGGTCAACCGATCGGTGGCCCGCACTCGCCGGTCCAACGCAGCGCGTTCCGCGCCGGGCAGTCCCAGCGGCTGCAAACCGGCCGGGTCGAACAGCGGCAGGCGGGCCAGCGCGTCGGCGTCGATGCCATTCGTCTTGGTGTGCCGCGACAGGAACCTTCGCGGGTCCGCAGCCTTCGCCGAGCTCACCCGATACACCAGATGGCCGCGCTCACTGAAGAACACCGCGATGGGCAGCCACGCCGGCCCGGGCGGCTCCATCACCACCTCGAGCCGAGTACCTGCCGCACAGCCAGCCAGCGCGGCGGCCTCCACCTCGCTCAAGCTCTCCACGGTCGGCCACGCCTTGCGCTTCGCGATCGTGCTCGCTTCGCCGTCGAGCACCCGCACCGTGTGCGCGCTGGCGATGCCCAAGTCGATGCCAACCAGGCGTCTCTCGTTCATCTCGTCTCCTTCGGTCGTGTCGGTTCCACCGGCTCGCCCCGCAGGAGCAACGAACGCTCATGGCCACGGTCCCTAGGAAGACACGCGCCAACCGCGGCTCCCACTCATGTGCTGCAACCGGCTCCGACCTCGACGGACCGAGCCACTTCCCTCATCCGGGGCATCCGTGGCCGGCCGGGTGTGGCAATCAGACGAACGAGGCCAACCTCAACGGGCTCCCTCAGAGCCGAGCTCGACGCCACTCCCCGGACCAGCCGGGACGACCATGCAACCCTGGGACCTCAGCTCCGCGGTGGATCCCCGGTGCCGATGTCCCTTACATGAGCCAGAGGTGCCCACGTACCCCGGCGGTCCCGGCGGCGCCGTTCTCTAGGCGACCGATTCGGTCGCTCGGACGCGACCCGCCAGACGATTGCGCCCGCGGCGATCGCGGTGGCAACCGGCTGGGCAAGCACGCGTACACCGCAACGAGTTGACGACATCGTCGCGGCCCCAGCCTCAAGAGCCCGTCCCCGGCGGACGATAGAAGGGCCATGACCAAGCCCGTGCTCTTCTGGCGGAAGACCAAGGTGGCCGGGGCGCTCATCGCGGTGGCGCTGCTCGCGACATCGTGTGCGCTCCTTCCGCCACCACCTTCTGGGGTCTCGACCCGGTCGTCGCCTCCCAAGACCACCGAGCCGATGCCGCCCCCTCCGATCACGGCGGCGGGGGCCCAACCGGGCATCGGCAACACCATCACCACGGTCCCCACGGAGTCTTCGTCGTGTTCTGGGGTTCGGCTCGAGCCGGGGGATGACCTGCAGGCGGCTGTTGATGCCGCGGGGCCGGGGACAACGTTCTGTCTTGGGGCGGGTGTGTATCGGGGTCAAGAGCTACACCCCAAGAGCGGCGATGAGCTGGTGGGGTCGGGGGCGGGTGTGACGGTGTTGAACGGTTCGAACCTGATCGGTTCGCCGGTGAGGTTCGGTTCGCTGTGGTACGCCGAGGGTCAGGTGCAGGACAATGGGGCGGCCGGGTACTGCGCCGACAATCCCGCCTGCGCCCGGGCCGAAGTCGTGTATATCGACGACCGGCCGCTCACCGGTGTGACCACCATCGGTGAGGTCAGCTCGGGCAGGTTCTTCTTCGACTACGTCGCGCATCGCGTCTACTTCGCAGATGACCCGACCGGTCACAAGGTCGAGGTGAGCGCCGTCAACAAAGCGATCGTCGGCGAACGGCCGTCGCCCGGGCAGCGAGGAGGTGCGGTCAAGGTGGTCGTTCGCGACCTCACGGTGGAGAAGTACGCCGAGGCCGCGCAGCAGGGCGCGATCGAGACCAACGACGGCTGGGTGATCGAGAACGTCACCACCCAGCTCAACGGCGGTCAAGGCATCACCATGCTTGGCGCGGGTCCCCGCCTGAGCCACTCGCGGGTGCTGACAAACGGCCAGATCGGGGTGGGTGCCAACGGCAGTGACGGCACCGTCGGCTACGGGCACGCGGCGAACGCGGTGGTGGTCGACAACACCGAGATCGCCTACAACAACTTCAAGAACTTCGACTACGGCTGGGAAGCCGGTGGAACCAAGTTCTGGCAGACCAACGGCAGCGTCATCGCCCACAACTGGGTCCACCACAACTACGGGCCGGGCCTGTGGGACGACGGGTTCAACGACAACATCGTGTTCTCGGGGAACCTCATCGAGGACAACGACCAGAACGGCATCTTCCACGAGATCGGCGGTCGGGCGACCATCGTGGACAACCTGATCCGGCGCAACGGCGGCACCGACGGCAGCCTCGGCGACGCTGACCCCATCCAGACCTGCAGAGGTGCGATCTGCATCTCATCGGGCAAGAACGTCGAGATCGCCCACAACGGCATCTTCGACAACGGTCGGGGCATCATCCTGATCGACGACCCGCACTACCCGGACCCGACCAGTGGCGTCAGCATCCACGACAACAACGTGTGGCGCTCCGGTGACCAGGCCGTGTCAGCATCGCTTCCCTCCTACGGGACCCACGGCGGCACGCTCACCGACTTCGCCATCGACGCGAACCACTACTCGCCGAGCATGCTGTTCGGCTTCAACGGCGCGGCGCGGCCGTGGACCGAGTGGCACGCCGCCGGCTTCGACCCAAACGGAGCCCTTGACGCCACCGCCGACTGGCCGACCCCGGCGGGGATAACGCCCTGAGCTTCGATCCTCCGTGGACGCGCAGTTGCTCCGTGATCGCTGGTAGTAGCGTGACGACGAGATGGATGTTGGAACCCCCGGCCATGAACCGTCGAACTGGTCACGCATCTTGACCTCTCTCCGCACAGAACTCCCGCCGGTCCACCGGAGGTTGTTCATAGCCGATCTGGTCATTCGGCTGCTGCCACAACTCGCCTTTCAGCGCCTTCGCACATCGCTCTATCGGTGGGCGGGGATCTCGATCGGCCCACGCTCACTCATCGCGGGCCGCCTCGAGTTGATCGGCGCCGGACCCATCGCGGCGCGTTTGTCGATCGGTTCGGATTGTTGGCTGAACGTCTCGGTCTTCGCCGATCTGAGTGGACCGATCCACATCGGTGATCACGTCACGATCGGTCACCACGCTGTACTCATCACGTCCGATCACGACTTGGGTCCCGCGAGCCATCGGGCTGGGCGGTCAGAGCCCTCACCCATCGTGATCGGCAACGGTGCATGGCTTGGCGCCTGCGTCACGGTGCTGCCCGGATCCCGCGTCGGCGAGGGGTCGGTGGTCGGTGCGGGGAGCCTTGTCATCGGAGAAGTGCCGCCGGGCGTCATCGCGGTGGGGCGACCGGCACGAGTGCGGCGCAACACCGACGAACACTCGGTGGATCCGTCGGTGCTGCCGACACCCGCTCATGGCGAGAACGCCGCGACCTGACAGGCGCCGAGGCCAGTCAGTCCACCCGCAGGACCGGCTGCCCCGATGGCCTCCGCCCCGCCCAGCGGCTCAGCGTCGCGCCGAACCGTCCATTCCCGCGCTCGAGCGGGCCAGCCGGGTCGTGAACTGCCGCGGCCGGCTCGTCCTGGCACCCCTCAGCCGGTAGACGAGGGCAGCGACTTTCACAACCGCACTCGACCGATCCGGTCCCTCTGCCTGGTTCCCCTTGCCGTCAGCCCGTGACCGAGAGCTGCCGTTGGCGCTGCCGGCCGCCGAGCCAACGGGGCGAGGCTCAAGCCGAGAAGGAGGTAGTAGGGGATCGCGCCGAACGGGGTCTCGAACCAGTTGCCGAACAGGCCGAGGCCAAGAGAGAGCGGGATGACGACGAAGCCGAACGCCTGCCCGGTCGTCTTGGCCAGTCGCCAAAGCATGGACGCGATGCCCAGCGTAAGGAGGGCGAACAAGCTCACCCCGACGAATCCCGAGTAGCCGAGCGCGTAGTAGTAGACGCTGTGCGGTGTTCGAACCCCCGGCTCGACGTAGGTAACAAGGCTTCGCAACTCGAATCCGTAGCCGTTGCCGAACAGCCAATGGACGTCGTCCTGCTGCGCGCTCGCCGAGATCGCAGCCCACCAGTGCTCCCGCCACGATGCCGTCCCGGCCCAGACGTCGGCATCGCTACCGCCGTACTGCTTCGCCAGATCCTTGTTGAAGGGAGCGATCGAGCGGGCGAGCACGCCGGTGGCCGAAACGGTGCCGCCTCGGTTCGAGGCGGCTGGGATCTCGATGTGCGCGAGTGCCATGATGCCGAACACCACCACGATGGCCGCCAACCCCGACAAGATGACCCGGATGTTCCTCTTCACGAGCGACCAGGCGAACAGGGCGAAGAGCAGGCCCACCCACTCGCCCCGAACCTGTCCCGCGAACAGCAGGAAGAAGTTCAGGGCGTACAGGTACCAGTCCTTTCTGCCGCGCCCGAAGCACAGTAGGCCCATGATCGCGAACGCCGACGCCCCGGCACCAGAGAGCGGGACGTCCGGCTGCCAGGGCAGGGTCAGGTTCAGGTGCTGGAGCAGTGCGAGGAAGATCAGGCCGTAGACGGCGTTCGTCCACGCCAGCACCCGACTGAAGCGCCGCAGTAGATCGCGGTCGAGTGCCCCGATCGCGATGCCGATCGGGAGGTAGAGCACGTAGTAGTTGAATGGGAGGTTCTTGATGATCGACGCGATCGGATAGCCGAGGTAACGCCCGTAGAAGGCTTCGAAGAGGCCGAAAACCAGGAAGATCGTGATCGCCCACATGAGAAGATGGAACGGGCCCGGCACCACGAGTTGACGCAGCACGTCGAGGACCCGTTGGCGCAGCCGCCGGTAGGCGAACGCGGCTACCAGCAAGACCTCACCGATGAAGACGCTGGCGGCCGGGATCCCGACGTAGGCGAAACTCCGGTTGAAACACAGATAGCCCACCAGGGCCACGATGGTGATCGTCGAGACCCGGCGCACCCAGAGCGGCTCGTCGATCGGGCGGCTGTCGTCGCGCCGCCGCGTTCGGCTCGCGGCACTGCGGCGAGGCCCCTGATCCGTACCCTCTATTGTGGTCGTGACATGCATGCTCGACCCTCTCCGCACCACTTGGGCGGGTACCTTACTGCCCGTGAGTGCGACGGCGAAGGGCGGGCGAGCGGGATGTTAGCGGCTCGGAGCCGATGAAAGTCCTGATCAGTTCCTTCGCGTTCGCCCCCGAGGCCGCGTCCGAACCGGGCGCGGGCTGGGAGTTCGCCCGGGCGGCGGCGGCCAACCACGAGGTGTGGGTCGCCACCGCGGCCGACAACCGTGCCGCGGTGGAGGGCTACCAGAGAGACCATCCGGAGCTGTGGCCGAACCTGCACATGGTGTACCACGACCAGGTATCGCGAGGACCAGAGCAGCTCCGCTACCTCCGGTGGCAACAGACCCTTGCCCCGAGGGCCAGGGCGCTCCACGCGAGGGTCGGGTTCGAGGTGAGTCACCACGTCACCCTCGCCCTCGACTGGCTGCCGACCGGTCTCGAGCGCCTGCAGTCGGTGCCGTTCGTTTGGGGGCCAGTCGGTGGCGTTCCCTCGCTCCCGTGGCACCTCGCACGTTGGCTCGGGCCCCGCGGGGTTACGCGGGAAGCGCTTCACGCCGCCATCACCGGCATCGGTCGGCGGGTCGCCGGTCGACGCACCGCAGGGCGGGCGTCGGTCGTGATCGGCGCCAACCGCGGGTTCGAGAGGGCGTTCTCGGGTCTGGTCGACCTGCGGATCGAGACCAATAGCGCCATCGACCTGGCTGCCCTTCCGGCTCGCAGGGCGCCTCACGACGGTCCGAGGCGCGCCATCTTCGCGGGCCGGCTCCTCCCATGGAAGGGACTCTCCCTGGCGATCGCCGCCCTGGCTCGCCCGACCGCCGCCGAGTGGTCGCTCGTGGTGCTCGGCGACGGGCCGGATGCGGCGCGCAACCAACGGTTGGCCGAATCGCTCGGTGTCGCCCAGCGCGTCGAGTTCCGCGGGTTCGTGGCGCGGACCGAGGTCCTCGAACGCCTGGCCGAGGCCGACGCACTCCTGCTCCCCACGCTGCACGACGCCGGCCCCTGGGTGGTCGCCGAGGCCGTGTCGATCGGATGTCCGGCGGTGTGCCTGGACTGGGGCGGCCCGGCGACGTTGCTCGAGCATGGCGGTGGCCGACTCGTCTCGACCCGGGGTGACGTGCCAGGCAATCTGGCGCGGGCGTTGGCCGAGCTCCCTCATGGCTCGGGGGAGGCGTCGACCCGGTTCGATCGCAACCGGCTGGGCGCCCTCGTCGACGAGTGGTACTCGGCCGCGGTACGAGGCGCGAAGGTCGGGGGACGGGGCGAGGGAACAGCGGGCACCAAATCGGATACCTCCGGAAGCGACGGTTCGACGCATGGTCCGACGACCTGAGCCGGGGGGGTCGATCGCCCGCACCGACGTCCTCGGCGTCGGGATAAGCGCGATCGATCCGGGAATCGCCCTCGAGGAGATCAGCCGGTGGATCGAGGAAGGCCTTCGCTCCTACGTGTGCGTTACCGGCGTGCACGGGGTGATGGAGTCCCAGAACGATCCCGCGTTGCGCCGGATTCACAACGAGTCGGGGCTCACCACGCCCGACGGCGTCCCGATGGTATGGGCCAGCCGCTGGGCCGGGCACAAGGGGGTGACCCGCGTCTACGGCCCAGATCTCATGCTGGCGGTGTGTGAACGGGCGGCCGAGCGGGGCTGGCGGTCGTTCCTCTACGGGGGAGCCGAAGGCGTCGCCGCACAGCTCGCGGTCGAGCTCCAGGAGCGCTTTCCCGGCTTCCGGGTGTGCGGCACATACACACCCCCCTTTCGGGATCTCACGGCCCAAGAAGACGAGCGGGTCATCGGGATCATCAACCAGGCTGAGCCCGACCTGGTTTGGGTGGGGCTCAGCACGCCCAAACAAGAGCGTTGGATGGGAGCACATCGCGACCGGCTCAACGCCGCGGCCATTCTCGGGGTGGGGGCCGCGTTCGACTTCCACACCGGCCGGGTTCCCCAGGCGCCTCCCTGGATGCAGCGCGGCGGGTTGGAGTGGGCTTATCGACTCATCCGTGAGCCGCGTCGACTCTGGCGTCGCTACCTGAAGAACAACCCGCGCTTCGTCTGGGCCGTCCTGCGCCGACCTCCCCGCCGACAGGAGCGCTGAGTGGCCATGCGAGTAGCCGCCTTCGACCACGTCACGCTCCCGACCAACCCCTCGGGTGGCCTCCTGCGGCGCGTGCTGCAAGGCCTGAGCGACGAGCACGAGTTCACCGTGTACTCCGTCGCCTTCGACAACCCGGCACCCGAACGGATCCGTTGGGTTCGCGTGCCTGCCCTACGGCGGCCCCAGGTAGCCCTGTTCGTCACCTACCACGCCGGGGTGGCCCTGGCTCGGGCCACCGGGAGGTTCCGCCCCGACGATGTTGACCTTGTCCAGTCGATGGAGGCCGACGCCTTCGGGGCCTCGCTCGTCTGGGCCCACTTCTGCCACCGGGCCTACCTGCGGCTCCATTGGCGCTCGGGGAGGCCCAGCGGGCTCCGGCGGATCGCCAGATACCTCGACCACAAGGCTCGCGCACTGCTCGAGCCGTCCATCTACCGACAGGCCGAGACGGTGGTGGCCACTTCACGGGGGCTCGCCGAGGAGTTGGAGGAGGAGTTCCCCTGGCTGACGGGCCGGATCACCGTGATCCCCAACGCGGTCGACCTCGACCGCTTCGCCCGACCCCACAACTTCGACGCCGCTGCCGTCCGCCGACGCCTCGGCCTGCCGCTCGACCGTCTCGTGGTGGTGTTCGTCGCCCTCGGCCACTTCGAACGCAAGGGTCTCCCGCTCCTCCTCGAGGCGTTGCGGCTCACCCCTACGCTCCCCATCCACCTGGCCGTCGTGGGCGGCTCACCTGCGGCGACAAGCGTGCACCGAGACCAGGTCAATCACGCCGGGCTCGCCGATCGGGTCAGCTTCCTCGGCACCCAACCCGATGTGCGCCCGTTCCTCTGGGCGTCCGAAGCGTTCGCTCTCCCGTCCCACTACGAGACGTTCTCGCTGGCGGCGTTCGAGGCGGCAGCCGCTGGCGTCCCGATCGTTGTCTCGAAGTTCCACGGGATCGAGGAGTTCCTCGTCGACGGAGTCAACGGGCTGCTCGTCGACACGACCCCGGCCTCGATTGCCGGAGTTCTCCGGACCCTCGTCGAGTTGGGTCCCGCTGGCCGCGCTCGGCTGGCCGAGCGCGGCCAGCGGGACGTGCAGGCCTTCAGCGAGGACGCGTTCGTCGATCGGTGGCGGGCGCTCTACCGATCGGTGGGCGAACCTTCACCTTGACCTCGGTGCAGGTTTGCGCCAGGCCTGTGGACCACGAGCGCAAGGCCCGTACCCGTGCGACGAACTCGATGCGGGATACCGACACCTCCGTGAGCTCGATCACTCTCTGTAGCGCAGGCCGGGGTCAGAGAAGTACCCTACGCGTCGCCCACGACATGCTGTTTGGCAAGGGAGCGCCGAGGTGATCGCGGAGACATCGATCTGTGCCGCCAAGATCGACACATTGCGGGTCGAACGGGAGCTCGCTCGCGCGTTCGCCCGCGCGCACCCTTTCCCCCACATCGTCATTGACGACCTCTTCGACGAAGACGTCCTGAAATCGGTGGTCACCGAGATGCCCGCTGCCGACACGTCTTGGACCGAATGGGAGTCAGCACACGAGCGCAAGCGTGTCCAGAGCAACACCGCGGTTTTCGGGCCGACGACCCGCCAGCTCGCTGCCGATCTCACCAGCCCAGAGTTCCTCGACTTCCTCGAGCGCCTGACCGGGATCGACGCACTTATCCCGGACCCCCACTTCGACGCCGCCGGGTACTTCGACATCGGTCCCGGCGGCTATCTGGACCTGCACTACGACTTCGCCCGCAACGAACGGCTGAACCTCGACCGGCGCGTGAACGTGCTGGTCTACCTGAACGAGGGATGGCAACCAGGGTGGGGTGGCGAGCTGGTGCTGGCCGAGTCGTTGGAGGGGCCTCCCGTCGAAGAGGTCGTGCCGGTCATGAACCGCACCGTGGTGTTCCTCACCCCCGACGCCGTCCACGGGCATCCGGTAGCGGTGGCGTCACCCGACGGCCAGCACCGCCTGTGCTTCTCCAGCTACTACTTCACCAGCCCCATCCGGTCCGATGCACCGAGGATGAATCACGGCGTGGTCTTCGCCGACGGCCTGCTCGGCTCGGCCCGGCGCCATGCCCGGCGATGGCTGCCGCCCGTGGCGATCGACGCGTTGGTGGCGGGTCGAGACCGTCTCCGGCGCGGCGCCGAGCGCGGCTGACGGGCGGGGCGAGCCTTCCGAGGGTCCCCGGGTCAGCCCGACTGCCTGGTCAGCCGGCGACTGACCTGTCCCTCGATCCAGGAGTACGTGGGGGCGAGCCCCTCCTGAAGCGACGTCCGAGGCTCCCAGCCGAGCACCTTCCTGAGAAGCGTGTTGTCGGAGTTGCGGCCCCGCACGCCCTGAGGGCCCTCGATGTGGCGGATCCTGATCTCCGGCTTCCCCGCGATGTCCATGACGAGACGAGCCAACTCGTTGATCGTCACCATCTGGTCGGTGCCCAGGTTGAGCGGCTCGTGGAAATCACTGAGCATCAGGCGGTGGATCCCCTCGACGCAGTCGTCGATGTAGCAGAACGACCGAGTCTGCTCCCCGTCGCCCCAGATCTCGATCTCCCCGTCCGGATCGGCCAGGGCGATCTTGCGGGACAGCGCGGCGGGGGCCTTCTCGCGGCCCCCGTCGTAGGTCCCCTCGGGACCGTAGATGTTGTGGAAGCGGACGGTGCGGGTCTCCATACCGAAGTCGTCCCGGAAGTAGCGAGCCAGGAGCTCGCCCAGCAGCTTCTCCCACCCGTATGCATCCTGCGGGTCGGCCGGGATGGCATCGGATTCCTTGAGCGGCACCACATCGGCTTCGGTCTGGAGGTGATCGGGATACACACAGGCCGACGAGGTGTAGAGATACCGATCCACACCGTTGTGACGCGCCGCCTCGATCGTGTTGATGTCGATCAGCGCGTTGTTGCGAAGGATCGTGCCGTGGTTGGCGGAGATGAAGCCCATGCCTCCCATGTCGGCGGCCAGGGCGTAGACATGGTGCACCCCCTGCGTCACCGCATCGCAACTCGTGGGGTCGCGCAGGTCACTTACCGCGAACTCGTCGGCGGCACTCTCACCGAACTCGGGGCGCTTGATGTCGACACCGCGCACCCAGTAGCCCTGCGCCTTGAGATAGGACACCAGATGATGACCGATGAAACCACCGGCTCCGGTAACAAGCACTCGCTGCATCGCGTGTTCCTTCCCGCACCGGACGTTCGCCCGGTGCTCGCCTCCCCCGTACGCTACGTGATGTCGCGCTCCGTGGTCCATTGTGTCTCTTGTCTCACGCAGCGTGTTCATCATGCCCGACGACCGGGACGGTGCCTCGAGGCGATCTGACGGCGGGACGGGTCCCTCGCGCCGCCGCGTCAGCGTACGGTCGCCCCGGGGGTGCCCCGCACGACGAAGTAGACCTCCTCGTCGCGCAGGAGCCTCTGCAGGTCCCGCGGCCTCAGCGTCGGCCAGTCGGGCTCGCCGGTCAGGTTGGTCAGCTGGCTCCGGTGACAATCCGCGGCCTGGCGCTTGGCGCGTGCCGCCATCGGATCGACGACGATCTCAGTCGGCACCCGCGCGACCACGTCGGCGAACCTCGACATCGCTTCGCCCAGTACGGACGTGCCGTGCCTGCCGGCGGTCCAGGCATCCCGCTGACCGAGCCAGACGGGGTAGGCGAGAACGCGGCCACGATGGTCGGAGCGTTGCAGGTGTTCGCGCACGGCGGTGGCGAGAGCGCGGTGGTCGGGATGGCCGTCGACCACGAAGGGCACCACGAGGTCGTCGGCATCGACGCGGTCGATCACCCCCCCGACGCGCTCGACCAGCGCACCGAGATGCTCGGCCAGCGAACCGTCCTCGAACCCGAGGAAGCCGACCTTCTCGGGGTCGACACCGAGCGTCGCCAGCGCCGCCAGCACCTCGTGGTGGCGGACGGCGGCCAACTCAGCGGGTGTGAGACGGGCCGAGGAGAACGAGTTGCACCCGTCGGTGGCCACCACGACGTGGACCTGGGCGCCGGCCCGGGTCCGCCGGGCCACGAGGGCCCCACAACCCAGGGTCTCGTCGTCGGGGTGGGGCGCGAACACCAGACACGAGCGGGTGGACGCCTCCTCGCCGACAATCGTGGCCCGACGTCGGGCCACCCAGAGGAGAGCGTCGGCGCCGCGACGGAGCGCAGCGCGCCCGCGATCCTTGATCGTCACGCCGGGAGGCCGGGCGGGCAGGTCACGCCGGGAGTATACGGAGCACCACCCGAGGATCGGAGGGGCCCAGCGCGCCGATATGTGAGACTGCGCCGATGCCCCTCGACGACACCCCTCGGGGCCGGGAGCCGCAGCTGCTGATGGACGACGACTTCGCCGCGCCGACCCCCCGCGGCAAGGTCGTGGGCTCGCCGAGCCCGTCCGGGCACCGTCGTCTGGGCGCCGACAAGGAGGGGGTCCTCTCCGTCGACCACGGAGCCCTGCGCCTCTCGCCGCTCATCGTGCCCGGCTGGGGTCGGGCCGCGGTGACCTACGGGCCGATCGACCCCCAACCCGGCCTGGGCGTGTCGGTCCTCGTGCTGAACGCCCACAATGCTGCCGACACGCTCCCGACTGGCCCCTTCGGCCGTCGCGTCGCCCGTTGGCTGCTCGGCAACCGGGTCGACACCCTGCCCGCGCGCCTCCTCCGTTGGCCCGGCGCGCCCCGCCGCGAGGCACCCACGAGACGGCTGCGTCGGTGGTGGCATCGCCGGCGGCTCGAAGGCGTCACACCGGACGAGAGCCTCGCCGTCGGCCTCTTCGCCGCTCCGGGCGATGGACCGTCCCGCGGCGACCATGCCTTCGTGGTTCGCACTGCCGGGCCCGCCAATGGCGAGCTCACGGTGCGGGTCGCGGGCGCCGACCTGCCGGTGGTCGCCAGCTTGCAGAACCTGCCGATGCTCTACGTGGTGTTGGTGACGGCGAGCGGCACGCTCTACGCGGTGAGCTCGCTCGCCGGGGCGGAGGGCACGGCCCCCTACCCACTCATGCGCCCACTCGCCATCGACGCCTCGACCGCGAGACCACCCGCCTACGCCGGCGTCCAGCAGCGGGTCGTCGATCAAGAGGGCTTCAGCAACGACACGCGCGTGTACGGCATCCGGGGCGCGGTCGTCGCCGAGGCCGGCGCCTGGTGCTCGACCGCCACCGCGGCCGACCGCCTGACCGGGGAGGGCCCACTCGACGGCCGGCCCGCCGAACGAGGCGGGCGCTGGGATGTCGTCGACGGCGAGGTCGCTCTCGGCCCGGACGGCCTCGCAGGCTCAGGCGCCGCTATGCTCCACACCGATGTCGCCCTCGGCCTGGTGAAGGTGACGGTCGACCTGGGCGATCACGGGAGAGCCGGTCTGGCCTGGCGGCGAGCCGGCGATCAGGACCTCGACGAACTCGTGCTCGATCGGGGCGCCGGGCTGCTGGCCGTCCGGGTCGGCGCCCGGACGGAGCAGGTCCCGCTGCCCCCTCCCGCCCTCGGAGGGCCCACCCTCCTGCAGGTCTGCGACACCGGCCGAGGCCTGTCCGTGGCCGGCGACGGCCGGCATCTGGTGCAGCTGCCGGACCTGTCGCTGCCCGGGCCGGGCGACCGGATCGGCATCAGGACCGACGCCGGCGCGCGGGTCATCGACTTCGAGACCCACGCCCGGGCGGTCCCGGTGCCCGACCTGCTCCGCATCCCACCCCCCCACCCGGCGCCCGGGGCCCGGGTGGTCGTGGACGAGACGTTCTCGTCGGTGGCCGACGACCTCAACGGCTACTCCGGAGACGGCGACCGCGAGTGGCGCCGCACCAGCGGCAGCGGCCGCTTCGAGGTCGACCCGGACGTCGGCGCCCGCGCGGTTGCCACCGCAAGGACCCCTCTACCCAGCCGCACGGCCTACACCATCCCCTGGTCGGACCCGACCGGCGCCGATCTGGCGGTCACGATCCGCCCGCCGGGCAGCCGTCGAGGCGAGGGCCACGCCTGCCGCGCCGGCGTCGTGTTCGTGCAGGACGACCGTACCCACCTGATCGTCAACACCTGGCTGGACGACGGCTACGGCGGTGCCTCGATCTCCTCGTTTCCGCGACTGGGCGGCCTGGAGGACGTGTACGACGCGGTGTGGACGAACGTCGGCGATCGGATCAGTTGGGGTCGACCCTTCGAGCTCCGCGTCGTCTTCGACGGCGCGCGCTTCCTCGCGTCGGTCGACGGCGAGCCGGTGCTCTACCGAGCGATCGACGACTTCTACCCCGGAGCCGCCCCGTTGCGGCTGACCAGCGTGGGGCTGGTGACCAACTGGGAGTGGGGCGAGGACACCGGCAGCTCCTTCCGACGTTTCACCGCCCGAGCGCTGACCCAGGGCGACGTGCCCGCCACCTGACCGGCGGCGGCGGGCCCACCGGCGACGTCATCGCCGGTCGGCGAGGACCCTCGCGTAGAGGCCCGAGAGCTCGGTAGCCGCTCGCTCGGCGGTGAGCTCGATCGCGACCCGACGCCCGGCGGCGCCCACGGATCGCGTCCGCGCAGGGTCGGCCAACCGCTCGTGTACCGCCGCGGCGAGCGCGCCGGCCGTCTGCTCGCTCACCAGCCAACCGCTCTCGCCGTCGGTGATGAACCCGGCGTACGCAAGGTCGGGGCCGCCGAAGGCGACCACGGGGGTGGCGGCCGCCATCGCCTCGAGCACCGACAGCCCGAATCCCTCGCTGCGGGATGCGCTCAGGAACAGGTCGCTCGCTCTCAGCAGGGCGGCGACGTCGTCGCGCTGGCCGAGCAACCGGACGTGGGCGGTGATCCCGGCCGACCGGGCCTGCGCCTCCAGTCGGGCCCGGTCCTCGCCCTCGCCGACGAGCAGGAGCCGCAGCCGCGGGTATTCCGGCACCAGGCGGGCGGCCAGGTCGACGAGAAGCCGCTGACCCTTGGCCTCCTCGAGGCGGCCGACCGCCAAGAGCACCTGGTCGCCGTCACCGAGGCCGAGGGTGCCCCGCACCCGGCGCCTGGCTGCCTCGTCGAACGGGGGCGCGAGCCGCTCCGGCGGAAGACCGGGGTGCAGCACCTCGATGCGGGCGGGGTCGATGCCCTTCGACCAGGCCTGGGCCCGGCGCACCGACTCGGAGTAGGCGATCAGGCGCGAGGCCTTGAGGCGCACGACGAGCCCGCCGGCCCACTGCCGGGCGCGACGGGAGCGCTCACCGAGCGAGCGATGCCGGGTCGGGACCGACCCACCCGTGGGCGGGAACGCGTGGAAGGTGTGCACGAGCGGGATCCGCTCGAGGGTCGCCACGGGCACGCCGACGAGGACGTCGGCCGGCGTGTTGGTGTGCACCAACGCCACCCGCTCGCGCCTCGCGAGGGCCCTCACGTCTCGTATGGCACCGAACCGGCCGACCGCGGCCACCGTCGTCGGTACCCCGGCGTCTTCGAACGCAGACCGCAGTGGTCCATCACCGAGCGCGCAGACGACGGGCCGAAACGGAGACTCCACGTGCGCGGTGAGCACCCAGTAGAGCAGGTACTGCCCACCGGATCCGGCGAAGTCGTTCAGGAGGTACAGCACCGCAGGGCGCACGTCACTCACGGCGCACCCTCTCATCGGCGGATACCACCCGCGACCGGACGGGCCCTGCCATCGCAGACGGTCGATCCCCGCGACGGCCGTACCACCCGTGGAGCATCACCACGAACACCGACGCGGAGATCACGTTGGTTAGCGCGAGCGCTACCGGCACCGAGAAGGCACCGATGGGACCGGCCAGAACGGCCATCGTTGCCAGGTAGACGACGGACACGAGCAGGCTCAGACGAGCGAGGACCCGCTGGCGCCGAGCGGCGATCACCTGCGCCCGCAACACGATGGCCGAGTAGCCGAGTGTGGCCGCAGCGATCATCGCGGGCAACAGACCCGTGGTCACATAGGCGTTCGGGAACAGCCGCACGAGCGGGTTTCCGGGCCACTCGAGGCCGGCCACGACCAGGTATGCCAGGCCGATAGCGATGAACACGACCAAGAACACCGCCGAGTAGCGCTCCGCCTCACGGCGGTCGCGGGCCTTGCTCGCTTTCATGACCCGCGGGTTCACCACACTCAACAGGCCGGTGGCGATGACGTACAGGGGCTGACTGAGCACGCGGGCCGCCTCGAAGTTGCCCACGACCGCGCTGCCCGCGATCGCGGTGAGAATCGTCAGGCCCACGAACTGGCCTCCCTGCTCGACAGAGCCGGAGAACAGCAACCAGCCGCCGACCCGAGCGAGCTTGATGGGATCGAGCAACGCCTTCGTAGGTCGCTGCCAGCGGCGCGCCATGAGCAGCAGACCGAGCCCACCCGAGATGAGGTTGGCCATCGCCAGAGCGCTGAACGGGATCCACACCGTCGGCACCCCGGCGGCGGCAAGAACGGCCAGCATCGCTCCGGCGACCGAGAGCTGGGTGATCGACATGATGGCCGCAGACCAGTTCCAGTTGACCTGGTGCATCATCCGCCGGACGTGATCTTGAAGTGGGGAGAGCACGGAGGCGGCGAACGCGCCGACCGCCAGCGGCAACGCCGCGGTGAGATCGAACCGTTCGAGCACGAGCACCACGGATCCGGCGATGAGCCCCGCTGCGACAGCGGGCAGGAGGCCGTACCGAAGCGATCGCGGCAGTGCGCCCACCTGTTGCTCGGCCGGCTCGTGGAGCAGCTCGACCTCGACCGGCGTGAACACCAACAGCGCGGGCACACTGGCGGCGAACACGAACCCCGCGAAGGACAGCCCGTAGATGCCGAGATCGGCGAGCGAGAGCCGCCGTGCCGCGAAAAGCCCGATCACGAAGGTGGCGAGCGAGGCCAACCCGGAGTCGACCAGGCCCGCTGCCAACGAGGTGCGGAACCTCATCGAGAGCGGCCCCCGGGAACCTTCCGGGCGCAGGCCTCGACGCCGTGAGACTCATCTCCCGATCCGTCACGTCGGTCGAGGCAGGTGGGCGCGTACAAGGTGTGCTCCGGACTGTGGCTGAGCGCTCGAATGTGACGAGGCTGCCCGAGTCTTGCATCCATGGGGGCCCCGGCCTACACCGGTGGCGATGCGCCGCGACCCGATCGACCGTCGACTCGCACGAATCGCGATCGGAGCGGGAGCCGCGTTCGCCGCCCTCACGCTTCTCGTGTGGCGCCAGCCCGAGGCCCAGCCATGGGAGCGGCAGCTGTCACGGTGGTTCGCCGAGGTCGACGACCGCGTCGGACGGGCGTGGAGCTTCGGTGCGGTCGGTGTGGTCGTGGTGGCGCTCGCCGTCGCCGCAACGATCGGGCTCGTCCGACGCCAGCCGGTGGCGGTCGCCGTTCCGCTGGCCGCTCTGCCCGGCATCGTGCTCGCCGAGGGCGTCGTGAAGCCCCTCGTTGGCCGGGCGGCCGGCATGGTCTATGGCTTCCCCTCCGGTCACGCCGCCGGATCGGCTTTCGCGGCCGTGGCGCTGGTCGCGTGGTGCGCCCTGGACGTGCAGCGGCGCGGCCGCATCGACCCGGCGCGGCCGCACGTGCATCGCACGGATTTCACCGCCTACACCGAGGCCGGCGGCGCGTTCTCTCCCCTTTCGAAGAACCCTCTCGGCGTTCCCCGCCTCGGACTCCTTCGAGAAGCGGCAACGCGAGAAGGAGCGCCGAGACGTGCGCCACCGGACCGTCCCGGTACGCGAAGCCGTCCTGAAAGACGAGAGGGCCGTAGAGACCGTAGAGAAGGCCCGCAACGAGACCGGCGATCGCCGGTCCCGGAAACGACCGTGCGAGCCCGGCCGCTTTGCCAGAGTCCTCTCTTCTCTCCAAGAGAGACCGCCTCGTGACGGCCTGCGTCGCCGCCGCAACCGCTGCGGCGGCCGTGC
>Ga0209048_10000720_pt1 | contig 34990 bp, 34 predicted proteins | sample FrelakmetCRP12CR_FD_187146 | JGI IMG/M metagenome (GOLD analysis project Ga0209048, IMG submission 187146) | Freshwater lake sediment microbial communities from the University of Notre Dame, USA, for methane emissions studies - CRP12 CR (SPAdes)... | ecosystem: Environmental > Aquatic >...
CCGGCTGGACGCTCGTTCGACCGCCACGGTAGAATCCGCGTCGGAGCGCCCGTAGCTCAGTTGGATAGAGTGTTGGTTTCCGAAGCCAAAGGTCACAGGTTCGACTCCTGTCGGGCGCGCCACGTCTCCATGCATTTCGCCGCCGCCGCCGCCGTGTAGGGGTGCGGCGACCTGCGCCTGTTCGCCTGGTCACAACGGCGCTCGTCTTTCCGCTCTGTCCGCCGCACTGCCGGTACGCTCGTGCTGCGGGCGAGCGTCCGCCACGGCTGCACGCGCGTGGCGAGCGATCGCGCGAAGCGCATGGGAAATCGACCCGGGTTGATTTGACGCAACGGGTTCCGGTCCTGGATGCCGGAGACTGGCATCGTTGCCGGAACACCGTCGCCGGTGGCCTGCGAGGTGCGATCCTGACCCCGGGAAACGCGCACAGGTCGATTCCGGGCCGGGTGATGGAATCGGCGACATCCGCCGGTTTTGCGAGGCAGACCATGAAGAACATCGTGATTCTCGGCGCCGGCACCGGGGGCGCACTGGCGGCCAACGTGCTGAGCCACCGGCTGGACCTGCGGGCGTGGACGATCACCGTGATCGACCGTGCCGATCTGCACGTCTACCAGCCCGGGCTGCTGTTCGTCCCCTTCGGCCTGTACGGTTACCAGTCGCAGGACGACGTCGTCAAGCCGATCGCCGCGCCGCTTCCGCGCAACGTCAATCTCGTCAACGCCGATATACGGCTCATTGACCACGCGAAGCGCGAGGTCGCGACGGACAAGGGCGCCTACCCCTACGATTTCCTGATCTCCGCGCTGGGTTGCCGAACCGCGCCGGAAGAGGTCGAGGGCATGGCGGAGGCGATGGGCGCGGGCGTGCACACGTTCTACACGCTCGACGGCGCGTTCGCGATGCGCCGGCCGCTCGACGAGTTCAAGGAAGGCCGGCTCGTCGTCGACATCTGCGAAATGCCGATCAAGTGCCCGGTCGCGCCGCTCGAGTTCGCGTTCCTCGCCGACCATTTCTTCCGGCAGAAGGGCATCCGGGATCGCGTCGAGATCTCGCTCGTCACGCCGTACACGGGGGCATTCACGAAACCCAACGCGAACCGCATTCTGTCCAGGGTCGCCGACGCGAAGGGGATCGAGGTCGTGCCGAATTTCGCGATCTCGGCGGTCGACGCGGCGAAGAGGGTGATCCGCACGTTCGACGGCCGGACCGTCGAGTACGACCTCCTGTGCGCGATCCCGCCGAATCTCGGGCCGGCCGTCATCGACGATTCGGGCCTGGGCGACGGCGCCGGGTATGCGCTCACCGATCCGCGCACGCTGAAGAGCCGCGTGGCCGAACGGATCTACCTGCTGGGCGACAACACCAACGTCGCGACGTCGAAGGCGGGATCGGTCGCGCACTTCGAAGCCGAGACCGTGGTCGAGAACCTGCTGCGCGAGATCGACGGCAAGCCGCCGCTGTCGACCTTCGACGGCCACGCCAACTGCTTCGTCGAGACCGGCGACCACAAGGCGATGCTGCTCGACTTCAACTACGACATCGAGCCGCTCGAGGGCTCCTTCCCGCTCCCGTTCGCCGGGCCGTTCTCGCTGCTCGAAGAGAGCCACCTGAACCACATGGGCAAGCTCGCGTTCAAGTGGGTCTACTGGAACATGCTGCTGCCGGGGCACCTGCCCAATGTGCCGCTCTTGCCGGCGCACATGAGCTTCCTGGGCAAGGACCTCGAGACGGCGCCGCAGATTCGCGTGGCGCGGGCGATGCACGTCAAGGACGTCATGACCCCGGACGTCGTCACGGTCAGGCAGGGCACGTCGCTTCCGGCCGCGGCGGACCTGATGGTGGCGAAGAAGGTGAGCGGCCTTCCGGTCATTGACGCCGAGGACCGGCTGGTCGGCATCCTGACCGAGGCGGACTTCCTCTCTGCGATGAATCTCCAGGGCGGAATTCTCGCCAACGCGCTGGAAACCATCGTGCGCAAGCGCCGCGCCCGCAAGGGCATGGGAACGATCGTCGACGACATCATGACGCCGGCCCCGATCACGATCCGCGTCAACGACACGCTGGAAACGGCGGTCCGACGGATGGACAGGAACAAGGTCAAGCGTCTGGTGGTCACCGGCGACGACCAGCGCGTGCACGGCATCGTCTCCCGGGCCGACCTGATCAAGGTCTTCGCGATGAAGTGACGCGCGGGAGGTGGAGCCGCGACGGCTGGCGCGGGCGCACACGTTCCGACGAAGTTGGCTTGCGTGCGGCCGAGCGGTTTAGAATGAACGCCGCAACCCGACGGAGACCCTGCGGTGGATCCCCCGGTTCCAGATTTCACCGATGCCGAGCGCGATCTCGTGGCGGCGCTCGTCGAGCGGCGTTACGGCAGGCCCGTGGCCATCGAACCGGCCGAGGCCGAATTGCTGCTCGACCCGACGTGCGCCGAGGCGACGCCCTGCCCGACGCTCTACTGGAGCGAGCGCGGTGCCCAGTTCGTCGTCTTCAAGGTCGGCAGCGGCCGCTTTCGCTGCCAGTTCTTCTACACCGATGCCGATCACTACGGCACCGGCCGTGACGACTACGACGATCTCGAGGAATGCACGCTCACGCTGCTGCGGGTGCAGGCCGATCACGAGAAGCTTTCCGCCGGGGTTGCATCTGGCGCGACGGCAGCCGAGCTCGCCGCCGACGACTATGTGGGTCCGCCCATCCTATGACCCTCGAGAAGGCACGGCAGCTGCTCGAAGTGCAGGCGGGCTTCGGCGGCGCCTACAACAGAAACGGTGCGCGGCTGATCCTCGCCGCGGTTGTCCGCGAGCACGGCCGGGAAGCCGCCGATGCGCTGATCCGGGAACTCCGGTTGGCCGCGGTCCTCGGGATCGCACCAGGCGACCTCGGTGCGGAGCGGCACCCGACGGGAGGTACCCAATCGGGGTAGTAGCCCGGGGTCGGAATTTCGTGTGAGATGCAGGTCGGGCCATTCGGACGCCCGGCAGCGCAGGCAACGACGACGAAAACGGAGACCGGATGACGGCATCGATCGCGACCACCGAGACCATCGTCGTGGTCGGTGGCGGCATCAGCGGCATGACGGCGGCGCTGGAGGCCGCCGAGTGCGGCCGGCAGGTGGTGCTCCTCGAGCGCAACGCGTCGCTCGGCGGGCGCACCGCGATGCTCTACCGCTACTTCCCCAAGCTCTGCCATCCGACCTGCGGCCTCGAAATCAACCTCCGGCGCCTCAAGTCCGGCCGCAACCTGCGCGTGCTGACGATGGCGGAGGTCGTCGCCGTCGAAGGCCGGCGCGGCGACTATACGGTGACGGTGCGGATTCGCCCGCGCTTCGTCGACGAGCGCTGCACCGCCTGCGGCGACTGCGGCGAAGCGGTTACGGCGACGATTCCGAACCCGTTCAACTACGGGCTCGACCGCATCAAGGCGGCGTACCTGCCGCATCCGATGGCCTATCCTCAGCGATACGTGCTCGACCCTTCGATCGCCGGCACGTCCGAGGGCGAGCGCGCTAGGGCCGCCTGCAAGTACGGGGCGGTCGACCTCGCGATGCAGGAGGAAACGATCGAGCTCGCCGCGGGCGCCGTGATCTGGGCGACCGGCTGGAGGCCCTACGATGCGGCGAAGATCCAGCCCTACGGCTACGGCGAGTACGCCGACGTCGTTACCAGCGTCGAGTTCGAGCGCCTTGCCGATCCGCACGGTCCGACCGGCGGCAGGCTCGTGCGCCCATCCGACGGCAGGGAGGCGAGAAGCATCGCCTTCATCCAGTGCGCGGGCTCTCGCGACGAGAATCATCTGAGGCACTGCTCGCGAATCTGCTGCATGGCGTCGCTGAAGCAGACGCAGTACGTGCGCGAGGCGTACGGCGACGATGCGCGGTCGACCGTCTACTACATCGACATCCGCGCTATCGACCGCTTCGAGGACTTCTACCAGAAGGTGCAGCGTGACCCGACGGTCAGGTTCGTGAAATCGAAGGTTGCGCGCGTCGTGCGGAACGGCAAGACCGGCGCCCTCACGCTGCACGGTGTCGACACCGAGGGCTACCGCCGCTACACGACCGACCACGACCTCGTCGTGCTGGCGATCGGCATGGAGCCGGAGACGAACGGCATTGCCCTGCCCGACGACGTGATCCGCGACTCGTCGGGCTTCATCGAAGGTTCGGCGGACGGCGGCCAGCAGGGCGCGGGCGCCGCAGCCAGCCCCTACGACGTCAACCGTGCGACGCAGAGTGCGACGGCCGCCGCGCTGCGCGCGATCAAGGTCGTCCGCAAGGCTGCCGACGTGGAAGTACGGACATGAGCCGAGGAGCCGAGGCCCCGGGCAGCGGGGGTGCGACTGCGGCGAACGGGTCCGGCCGCCGACACTGCCCGCGGTCCGCCGGCACCGTCCGTTCGGAGGCGGCGACATGGCCGAGATGAAGACCGCCGCGTACCTCTGCTCGGGCTGCGGCATCGGCGAGGCCATCGACACCGGCCAGCTCGCGAAGATCGCGCAGCGCGAAGGCAAGATGACGCTCGTGAGAGAGCACGCGTTCCTGTGCAGCGGCGAGGGCGTGCAGGCCATTCGCGATGACATCGAACACGAGGCGGTCACGCACGTGATGATCGGCGCCTGCTCGCGCCGGGCGAAGACCGACGCGTTCAGCTTCCCCACGACGGCGCTGGCGCGCGCGAACCTGCGCGAAGGGGTGCTGTGGGCGGTCGCGGCGGGAAGCGGGCATGACGAAGTCAGACAGGAGATGGCGGCCGACTACGTGCGGATGGGCTGTGCGGAATTGAAGAAGATGAAGGTGCCCGCGGGCAATGTGGACACGGGCAGGAATCGGCGCATCCTCGTGGTCGGCGGCGGGATGGCCGGGATGACCGCGGCGCTCGAGGCGGCGGAGACCGGCTACGACGTCCTGCTGGTCGAGAAGCAAGCGGCGCTCGGCGGCTGGGCCGCGAGGCTGTGGAAGCGCGTGCCATGGAAGGCGCCGCACGCGGAGCCGCAGGACACGGGGGTCGCTTCGATGGCCGCACGCATCGCGGCGCACCCGCGCGTCAGCGTGCGTCTCGGCGCCACCATCGCCGGGACCTCGGGTGCTCCCGGCCGCTTCCGCGTGAAGGTGGCGCAGGGCAACGCGACGACGGAAGAGGACGTCGGCGCGATCGTCCAGGCCACGGGATTCGAGTCCTACGATCTCGCGAAGCTGCCGGAACTGGGTGGGGGCAGGAGTCCCAACGTCGTCGATCAGGCCGGCCTCGAGGCGCTGGCGATCGCCGCGAACGGCGCGCCCATCCGGCGTGCCGACGGCCGCGAAGTGAGCAGCGTCGTGTTCGTCCAGTGCGCCGGCCAGCGCGACGAGACCGGCGTGCACCTGCCGTACTGCTCGGGCCACTGTTGTGCGACCAGCATCAAGCAGGCGATGTACTTCAAGGACGCGAACCCTGCCGTGGACACGGTGGTGCTGTACACGGACCTGCGCGTGCCGGGAATGGCCGAGGACTTCTATCGCCGCGCGCAAGAGAAGGGCGTGACGTTCACGAAGGGCAGGGTGTCCGGCGTCGAGACGTCCGGCGAGGCCTGCACCGTGCGCTGCCGTGACCTGATCCTGGACGAGGACGTTGCCCTCGCCGCCGATCTGGTCGTGCTCGCCACCGGCCAGGTGGCGAACGCCGGCATCGACATCGATCTCGCCGGCGAGGATCCGGCGAAGGGGCGGCAGGTCTCGATCCTCAATCTCGACTATCGGCAGGGGAAGGACCTGCCGCAACTGAAGCACGGCTTTTCCGACTCGCATTTCATCTGCTTCCCTTATGAGACGCGCCGCACCGGCATCTACGCGGCCGGTCCGGTGCGCCGGCCGATGGACATCGCGCAGGCGACCGAGGACGCCACCGGCGCGGCACTTAAGGCGATCCAGGCGATCGAGAACGCCGCGGCAGGGCGCGCCGCGCACCCGCGCTCCGGCGATCTTTCTTACCCGATTGTCCGGCTTGAAGGCTGCACGCAGTGCAAGCGCTGCACGGTCGAGTGCCCGTTCGGCGCCATCGACGAGGACGAGAAGCGCTACCCCGTGTTCAACGAGAGCCGCTGCCGCCGCTGCGGGACGTGCATGGGCGCGTGCCCGGTGCGCGTGATCTCGTTCGAGAACTACTCGGTGGACACGGTCGGCATGCAGATCAAGTCGATCGACATGCCCGACGAGTTCTCGGAGAAGCCCCGCATCCTGGTCCTCGCCTGCGAGAACGACGCCTACCCGGCGCTCGACATGGCGGGCATGCGACGCAGGACGTACTCGGCGTTCGCCCGGGTGATTCCCGTGCGCTGCCTGGGCTCGGTCAACGCGATCTGGATCACTGACGCCCTGAACGGCGGCTGGGACGGCGTGATGCTCCTGGGCTGCAGGAAGGGCGACGACTACCAGTGCCACTTCGTCAAGGGCTCGGAGCTGGCGGCCGAGCGCACGCGCAAGGTCGACGACACGCTGAAGCAGATGGGCCTCGAGACCGAACGCGTGGCGACCTACGAGGTCGCGATCAGCGACATCGAGCGCGTGCCGCGACTCATCGACGAATATGCGGCGAAGATCAAGGAAATTGGCATGAGCCCCATGAAGGGCTTCAACTGATGAGCCCCCACGCTCGCTCTGCTCGCTGCCCCCCGAGGGGGCGCACCGCGCCCTTCGGGCGGCCGGGCGGGCGCGGGTCCCTTCGATGAACGACTTGAGCCAGCAGGCCGTCGCGCGCTACCGGAACGACTTCCTCCGCGAAGTGGAGGAGCAGGTCGACGAGGGCGAGTGGGTCAGGATGTGCATGCAGTGCGGGGTGTGCGCGGGGTCGTGCCCCTTCGGCCCGCACTGGGAGCACTCGCCGCAGAAGATCTTCATGATGATCCGCGCCGGCAAGCGCGACGAGGTGCTCCGTTCCGATTCGATGTGGATGTGCACGTCGTGCTACAACTGCGTCGTACGCTGCCCGCGCAAGCTGCCGATAACGCAGATCATGCACGGGCTCGCGACCTACGCGCACAAGCTGGGGCTCGCGCCGAAGATGCAGCCGACGCGCGACTTCTCGCTGCAGTTCTGGGACAACTGCACAAAGACCGGCCGCGTCAACGAGCTGAAGCTGACGCTGGGCATCTATTTCCGCGACGGACTGGTCGCGGGTATCAAGAAAGGCTGGAGCATGCGCGGGGTCGCGCTGGGCCTGCTGAAGGCGGGGCGGCTCAACCCGCTCGAGCTGTTCGGTGGGCACCGCTGCAAGGATGCGAAGGGCATCGCGGCGATGCTGAAGAAGGCGCAGGAAATCGAGGCGCGGAAGCGGCGAATGGCGGGCTGAAGCCCGCCGTACGGCAGGAGGCAGGCGACATGGCGAAGAAGGAATACGCGTTCTACCCCGGCTGCTCGTCGCAGCTGAAGGCCTCGGCCGCCAACTACCTGGTGTCGGTCAACGCGATGTGCAGGACGCTCGACGTCAAGCTGACGCCGATCCCCGACTGGAACTGCTGCAGCGCGTCGATCGGGTATGCCGGCGGCAGCGAGCTGTCGCGCCACGTGATGAACGCCCGCAACTTCGCGCTCGCCGAGACGCACCTGCCAGGCCAGGACATCGTCGCGACCTGCGCGGCGTGCTGGCTCAACGCGCGGGAGTCGAAGGAGAAGCTCGACGGCAGCGCGCAGCTCCTCGCGGACACCAACGAGGCCCTGAAAGAGGCCGGGCTTTCCTACAAGGGCGAGGCGCCGGTGCGGCACATGGTCGAGGTTCTGATCGAGGACTTCGGCTACGACCAGCTCGCGCAGCCCGTCGTCAAGCCGCTGGACGGCATCAGGTTCGCAGGCTACGTCGGCTGCCAGACGAACCGCCCGTTCGGCATCGCCGGCGAGTCGTTCGAGAATCCGAAATACCTCGACAAGCTGGTCGAGACGGTCGGCGGCGAGGCCGCAACCGAGTACGAGCAGAAGGTCACCTGCTGCGGCGGCGCGCTCGCGTTCTCGGAGCCGGAAAAGAGCCAGAAACAGATCAGGGACATCGTCGAGGCCGCCTATGATCACGGCGCCGACATGATCGTCACACCGTGCCCGCTGTGCCAGGCGAACGTCGAGGTCTACCAGTCGGAGATCAACCGGCGCCAGGGCACGAAGCTCGCGATGCCGGTCACGTACTACAGCCAGCTCATGACCGTCGCCTACGGTGGCACCGCGAAGGAAGCGGGCCTCGACGGGCACGTGATCGCGCCGACGAAACTGCAGGCGATCGCCGACGGCGAGCGCAAGTAGGCGGCGCGTTGCCGCGACACGACCGGGGCAGCGTGCGCACGATGATTCTCCCGCAGCCGCGATGAACGCCGCCAATGACCGTTTCGCCCGCGCGATCGCCCGCTTCGATGCGGCGAACGCGGAGGATCCGAATCGCGAGGCCGCCGACGGGCGCCTGCACGCGAAGGAGCTCCTCTACGCCGAGCGCATGACGGCGATGCTCGCGCGCTTCGCGCCGGACGCATCCGAGGTGCTGCGCCTCGCCGCGCGCTGCCAGCACATTCAGCGCTGGAAGATCCCGCGCACCGACTACCCGACGACGCGCGTCGGATACCAGAAGTGGCGGCTCCGGCTGCGCGAATTCCACGCGGATCTCGCGTCCGCGATCCTGCGCGAGGCCGGCTACGACGATACGACGATCGGGCGCGTGCGTTCGCTGATCCGCAAGGAAGCGCTCAAGGCCGACCCCGAGGCGCAGGCGCTCGAGGACGTCGTCGACCTCGTCTTCCTCGAAAGCTATCTCGAGGAGTTCGTGGCGACACACCCGGCCTACGACGAGGCGAAGTTCGCCGACATCCTCCGGAAGACGGCGAGGAAGATGTCGGCGCGCGGGCGCGAAGCAGCGCTGACGCTGGCCTCCCCGCCGGCGCCGCTGCTGCCGGTGATCCGGAAGGCGATGGCCGATCATGGACCCCAAAACGCACTGGGATAATGTCTACCGGACCCGGAAGGCCGACGAGGTCAGCTGGTTCCGCCCGCACCTCGAAGTCTCGATCGAGCTGATCGAGCAGGCCGCGCCCGACCGCGATGCCGGCATCATCGATGTCGGCGGCGGCGAGGCGACGCTCGTCGACGATCTGCTGGCGCGCGGCTATCGCAACGTCTCGGTGCTGGACGTCTCGCCGACCGCGCTGGCGGTCGCCAGGGAACGGGTTGGCGCCGCGGGGCACCGGGTCAGCTGGCTCTGCGGCGACGTGACGACCTTCGCCTTTGCCGAACATGGGTATGACGTCTGGCACGACCGTGCCGTCTTTCACTTCCTGACCGATCCGCAGGCGCGCGCCGCCTACGTGCGCCAGGCGTCGCGCGCGGTCAAGCCCGGCGGCCACGTGATCGTGGCGACGTTCGGGCCGGAAGGGCCGACCAAGTGCAGCGGGCTCGAGGTCGTTCGCTACGACGCCGACGCCATACACGATGAGTTCGGTCCCGGTTTCGCACAGGTCAAGCATCGCACCGAGCTGCACCGGACGCCGGCGGGAGCGTTTCAGCAGTTCGTCTACTGCCTGTGCAAGGTCGTGCCGCGTACCGCATGACCGGCGCGCGGCGTCATCGTCGGTGGACGAGAACCGGCATCAGCGCAAACACGCCGACCGGCGGCATCGCTACACGGCGAGATAGGCCGCGAGCGCGAGCCCCAGCAGCCCGAGGAGTACCGCAAGGACGACCGGGAACGCGCGGTTGTGCGACGGAGGCAGGTCCTCGACGGGCAGCGACCGGACGTAGACCCGGTGCTGGTGCGCAGCGAAGAGCATCGACACGGCACCGAGCAGGACCAGCACGATGCCGACGAGGTTCGAGAAATGCGTCGGCGACCAGGCCGGACCGGCCGCCGGTGCGCGCTGCGCCGCGAGCAGGGTGAGGAAGAGCCCGAACCGCGCGACGACGAACCCGAATCCCATGATGGTGAGGCCCGTGCGGATCCACGCGAGCAGGGTGCGTTCGGAGGCGAAGAAGACGCGGGGGTCGGACATCGGGCGCAGGCGGTTCCGGAAATGTGCTGAAAATGATGCCGGCTACTCTTCGATGCCGTTGTCCATCAGGTCCTCGTCCCGGGCGCGGCGCTCCGCGGCCTCGCGCTCGAGCCGGGCGAGTTTCTCCCGGTGGCGTGCGCGGCGGGCCTCCGCGGCCTCCGACCGCACGGCAATGCTCTCCTCGCCGAACAGCACCTGGCGCAGGAAGCGAAATGCGAACTGCAGCAGCGCTGCGTCATCGGAGAAGAACGCTTCCCGCTCGGCGGCCGGGATGTCGTAGACATCGTTGAAGCCCGCGCCCGCGACGAATTTCCGGAACCGGTCGATGTCGTAGCAGGCCATGAAGAACAGCTGCAGGCTACGCTTCGAGGGCTTGCCGATCGTCGGCCCAGAGGATTTCTTCTTCAGGATCAGCTGCCGCCAGCCGCGGGCGAGGTCGTCGTACTCGGGCAGTCCCTGCTCGGCGCGATAGTCGCGGATCGCGATCTCGCGTGGCTCCTCGTGGCCGAGGCAGTGCGGCTCCTTCACCAGCGCGTAGGAATCGCGGTCGACGGCTTCGCCCTGCCGGCGCATCGACAGCAGTGCGACCGGGTAGTAGCGGCAGGCGGTGGGCCGGTCCTCGTACACGCCGCAGCCTGCGGGTTGCATGAACCGGCACGCGGTGCCGCCGTCGACCGGACGCAACTTGACCCCGGCAAGCCCGTCCCTCTCCATCTCGTACGGTACCGTGTAGCGCTCGAGGAACTCCGTCGACGTGAGACCGAGCCGGCGCTTCAGCCGCAGGATGTCGTATGGCGTGAGCGTGATGTCGATGTTGCTGCAGCAGGCGTTCCAGCACGCGATGCCGCGATGACAGCGGAAGCGGATCGCCTTGTCCTCGCCGAACGTCTGCGGGAGCACCGGGCTGCCCGGGAACGAAACGTCCGGTGGAACGGGTGCGGCAGGTGGCTGGCTCATTGGAGTACCTTTTTGCCGCGCACTCCGAGGAAGGAGCGCCGGGCGACCGCGCGGCCCCCGGCTGCATGGACCGCGCAGGCCGCGGCCACCTACGTGGCGGTGGCGACCTCCGGTGCCTTCGGCGGCGCAGGTGCCGCCTTGAAGAGCTTCGACTTGTCGACGAGGTCGACGTGCCTGCGCTTGAAGCACGTCCATTTCTTCGTCGTGCGGTCGTACACCGAATTGACGAAGCAGTGCCAGTTCTTCTCGTCGATGAAGTTCTTGTCGGACCGGTAGTAGAACCCCGGATACCGCGACTCCTCGCGGAACTGGATGTGCTTCATGTGCGCTTCGGCGGTGATGATCCGGTGGTAGTTCTCCCAGGCGCGCAGCAGCTCGTGCAGGTCCTTCGCCCGCATCTTCAAAGCGTCTTCCTTCAGCATGTCGAGCTTCTCCTCGGCGATCTTCAGCATCACGTCGTTGGTGTTGTAGTAGGTGGCTACTCCGGCGACGTACTCGTCCATGATCTTCTGCAGCCGGAACTGCAGCATCTTGGGCGTGATGTAGTGCGGGTTGATGTCGATTGCCGTCGTGTAGTCCTTGTGCTCGAGGAACGTGCGCACCGGCTTGTAGATCTCCTCGGCGAGCTGCGCGGGCGCGGTGTCGAGCTCGGGCTTCCAGTCCTTGTGGTCGAGCGCGAATTTCACCATCGCCTTCGCGGCGAGGCGCCCCTCGGCGTGCGAGCCCGACGAGAACTTGTGGCCCGAGGCGCCGACGCCGTCGCCAGCGGTGAACAGCCCCTTGACCGTCGTCATCGACCGGTACCCCCAGTTCCAGCCGCGCGGCAGGTGGCCGGGCACGCCGTCGTACTCGCCCTCGTCCGCCGTTGGCGCGCCGAGGTCTTCCGGTCCCGAAACCCAGATGCCGCAGCAGCCGGAGTGCGAGCCGAGCAGGTACGGCTCGGTCGGCATGAGCTCCGAGTTCTTCTTATCCGGCTCGACGTTCTCGCCCACCCAGATGCCGCACTGGCCGATGCACATGTCGAGGAAGTCCTCCCACGCTTCCGACTCGAGGTGCTTGACCTCCTTGGGCGTCAGGCTCTCGCGCAGCTTCGCGAGCGCGCTGACGGTGTCCATCCAGATCGGGCCGCGGCCTTCCTTCATCTCCTTCAGCATCAGGTGATTGCGCAGGCACGATGCCGGCACCGCCGCCTGCCCGTAGGGCGGGTAGTCGTCGAGCATCGCCTTGTTCTTCGTCATGTAGTCTTCGCCGTAGGCGTTCGTCGCCTTCGCCTTGAACAGCAGGAACCACGCACCGACCGGGCCGTAGCCGTCCTTGAAGCGCGCGGGCACGAAGCGGTTCTCCATCATCGTCATTTCGGCGCCGGCCTCGGCGGCCATCGCGTACGTGCTGCCGGCGTTCCACACCGGGTACCAGGCACGACCCGTGCCCTCGCCGACCGACCGCGGCCGGAACAGGTTCACGCACCCGCCGGCGGCGAGCAGGATCGCCTTTGCGCGGTAGACGTGGATCGTGTTGTCGCGCACCGAGAAGCCGACCGCACCTGCGACGCGGCCCGGATCGTTCCTGTCGTTGACGAGCTTGACAATGAAGACGCGCTCCTGGATCCGCGAGAGCGTAAGCGCCTTCTTGGCGGCTTCGGCGACGATCCACTTGTACGACTCGCCGTTGATCATGATCTGCCACTTGCCGGAGCGCACTGGCTTGCCGCCATCCTTGAGCGACGGGATGCCTTCGCGCAGCGACTCGGCACCGTCGTGGCGCACGCCGTCGGCGTCGGTCTTCCAGATCGGCAGCCCCCATTCCTCGAACAGGTGCACGGATTCGTCGACGTGCCGGCCGAGGTCGTAGGCGAGATCGTCGCGTGTGATGCCCATCAGGTCGTTGGAGACCATTCGCGCATAGTCGGCCGGATCCATGTCCGGACCGATGTACGTGTTGATCGCGGACAGGCCCTGCGCGACCGCGCCGGAGCGGTCCATCGCCGCCTTGTCGACGAGCTTAATCCGGAGATCGACCCCCGTTTCGGCCTTGGCGGCCTCCGCCCAGCGCATCATCTCGAACGCCGCGCCGCAGCACGCCATGCCGCCGCCGATCAGCAGGATGTCGAGGTCTTCCTCGACCACTTTGGGATTGCCAAACGTTCCTTCGGACATAGCATTCACCCTGGTTGGTCAGATTGGTTGATGGCCGGTCGGGACGATCCCCACGCTCGCGGCTGACGCCCCTGCGCTGCCCCGCGACGGGAAGCACCCGTGCCTTGGCCCGGCGGCACTCATGAGCTCATTTGCGACGGATCAGCTCTTCGGGCTTGCCGGCGCGGTAGCCGCCCGACGGCGTGAAGTAGCCGGGCTTCGCGATGTCGGCGAGCTTCGGCATCGCCTTGCCGCCGTAGGGGTCGATCGAGCCTTCCGACGTGGTGCGAGTCGGGAACTTGAAGCGCTTGATCGTGCCGTTCCGGAACTTGATCGTCCACATGATCGAGTCGGAGCCGCGCAGCGGCTGCACCGAGCCGCCCAGCGGAACGATGTCGGCGTAGTGCCGGACCTCGATCGCGTTCTGCGGGCAGATCTTCACGCACGAATAGCACTCCCAGCACTGCTCCGGCTCCTGGTTCCACGCCTTCATCGGGTGGCCGGTCTGCGAGCCGTCCTTGTCGAGCATCATCAGGTCGTGCGGGCAGATGTACATGCAGGCGGTCTTGTCCTGCCCCTTGCAGCCATCGCATTTGTCGGTACGTACAAAGGTCGGCATCGCTTCCCTCCTGGAGAATCACCGCGTCAATGCAGAAAGCCCGGAAGGCGCAACGACGACGGCGGGAAACCGCGTCATGTCCTTCGTCGTCGTCATGTGCGAGCTCACCCGTAGAAATCTGCCCATGCGTCAGCGCGCCGAATGCGCGGCGCGCTTCGTCTCGGCATTCGCTGCAGCGTCGAGCCCGGCGTAATACTCGCGGAGGACCGCGAGCACCTCGGGCCGGCTGAACTCGGGCGGCACCGCGGCGCCCTCGGACAGCCAACTTCGCAACTGGGTCCCCGACACCTGGAGCCGGTCGGCGTCGCCGTGCGGGCACGTGCGGCCGGAAGCCATGCCGCCGCACGCATAGCACCAGAACGCGACGTCGATCCTGAGCGCTTCGGTCTGCAGCGCGCCCTTCGGGATGCGGTCGAAGATGTGGTGCGCGTCGAACGGGCCATAGTATTTGCCGACGCCCGCGTGGTCGCGACCGACGATCTGATGCGAGCAGCCGTAATTCTGCCGGAAAAGCGCGTGCAGCAGCGCCTCGCGCGGCCCGGCGTAGCGCATGTCGAGCGGATAGCCCGCCTGGACGACCGTCTTCTTCACGAAGTACCCGTCGGCGAGCACGGCGATGGCCCGCGTGCGGACCTCGGCCGGGATGTCCCCCGGTTTCAGCGCTCCCAGCAGCGAATGCACGAGCACGCCGTCGCAGACCTCGATGGCGACCTTGGCGAGGTACTCGTGCGATCGGTGCATCGGGTTGCGCGTCTGGAATGCCGCGATCTTCGACCAGCCCAGCGACGTGAACAGCGCCCGCGTTTGCGTCGGCGTCATGAACAATGCGCCGTACTTGGCGGCGTAGCCGCCGGTTGACAGCACCTTGATCGGGCCGGCGAGGTTGACCTCGCCCTGGTCCATCACCAGCCCGACCCCCGGGTGCGCGGGATCGGTCGTGCGGAACACCGTCGCGCACTCGTGCCCCTTGTCGATCGCGTATTTCTCGGTGACCAGCATCGTCGCCAGCACCTCGCCGCTGTCCGGATCGGCCAGCGCGATGTCCTGGCCGGTCCTGATCGAGGCCGCGCGCGCGGCATCGGCCGACAGCGTGATCGGAATCGGCCAGAATAGGCCGCCCGCCGTCTTCATCCCGTCGCAGACCCCCTGCCAGTCGGCATGCGTCATGAAGCCGTCGAGCGGCGTGAAGCCGCCGATGCCGAGCATGATGATGTCGCCCCGCTCGCGCGAGGTGACGACCAGGCGCGGGAGTGTGGCCGCGCGTCGCTGCTCGGCGGCCAGGGCGGGGCCTTCGAGCAGGAGTGGGCGGAGGTCGCCGCCGCCATGGGGGTCAACCAGCGGCATGAATGTCTTCTCCTCCCCGGGGATCGCGTCCGACGGGCCGGCGGCACAATCCGGAACGCGGCGGCGATATGCCGGGAATGAACAGGTTCATAACCATACACGGCCCGGCGGAATGGTTTCTTGATTCACGTCACGCGACGGACTGGTAATACAGATTCTGCGGGTGATTCGCCTGCGCGAAGAAGAACCAGCGCTCGGCGAGGAGCCCGACGTACTGGATGGCGAATGCCGCGACGGCGGCGACCGGCGGCGCATCCGAGAGCGCGGCCGCGAGCAGGAACGCCGGCAGGGCGAACGCGCCCAGCAGGAACAGCCCCTTGACCGAGCGCAGGATCGCGCCGGATCGACCGTGAAAGAACTCCCGTGTATTGAACGATCCGCCCATGAAGCCCTGGGACTTCTGCGTGATCCGCGGATGCTTGATCCCGATGGCGGTCTGCAGCGTCGACCTGGGGCGCAGGCGCGCATTGCGGACGAGCGACGCGGCGCGCGTTGCGAACCCGAGCAGCGTGAGGCCCAGCGCCGACGCGGCGTAGAAACGCAGGAGCGCCGGAGCGGCGAGCGTCGCAAACCCGGCGGCGAGCGCAAACCCCGACGCGCATCCGAGCACGATGAAGTTGACGACGGTGAGCGGGCTCGCCCACTCCCGCAGGAACTGCAGGCACGCGTAGATCATGCCGGTGCAGACGTAGAGCGCGAAGGCGAGCAGCGTCCCGGCGACGCCGAGGGCGAGCGTCGCGCCGAGGCGAACACCCGACGGCAGCGTCGCGAGCGCCGCACCCAGGCCGAGGAGATGCGCGATTCCGTAAAGCAGAACGACACCCATGAACGCCGGCAGCACGATCACCTCGCGCGACAGCCACGACGTGCGCCAGCGCGCGGCCGAGCGCCAGGCGCGCGCGGGCCGGCCCAGATGGAAGAACGACGCCGCCAGGCCGCCGGCGGTGAAGAGAAACGCGATCGCGCTGCCGTGCATGTAGAACCAGTGCGGGTCCTGCGCCGGCAGCAGGCCGAACAGCTCGCCGAGCTCGGCCGTGAACAACGCCAGAAACAGCCCCTGGCCGGCGCCGATCAGCGTGGTCAGGAAGAGGACGGAGAACTGAGGATTCACGGGGCGCCCGCTGCCCGTTCACCAGGACATCACGTCGTCGAGCGAAGGCTCCGACTTCGCCGGCTTGGGCAGGAGCCCGTCGACCTTGAGCGGGTTGTCGGCGCGCTCGAGCTCGTCGTCGTGGAGGCGCCGCTCGGTCCTGCGCCGCGGCAGGTAGTGGTTCGCCGGGTGCGTCCCCCATTCCGGCATCAGCGCGTAGCCGGCACTCTCGCGAATGGCGATGGACACCACGGAGTCGGGGTCGTGGATGTCGCCGAAGAGGCGTGCGCTCGTAGGGCAGGCGAGCACGCAGGCGGGCTTGCGCTCGCGCTCGGGCAGCACGGCGTCGGTGATGCGGTCGACGCACAGCGTGCACTTGGTCATCACCTTGCGCTCCTCGTCCAGCTCACGCACGCCGTACGGGCACGCCCACGCGCAGTACTTGCAGCCGATGCACTTGTCGTAGTCGACGAGGACGATGCCGTCCTCGGCGCGCTTGTAGCTGGCGCCGGTCGGGCATACCGGCACGCACGGCGGATCCTCGCAGTGCAGGCACGACTTCGGGAAATGCACGGTCTGCGTGTTCGGATACTCGCCCACCTCGAAGGTCTGGACGCGGTTGAAGAACGTGCCGGTCGGATCCTTGTCGTAGGGATTGAAGTCGGCGAGCGGCCCGGCGGATCCCGACGTGTTCCACTCCTTGCAGCTCGTCACGCAGGCGTGGCAGCCCACGCAGACGTTGAGATCGATGACCAACGCGAGCTGGGTCACTGCCACGGCTCCCGGTCGGCACACCGTGTCATCGCCCGTCCTTCCGACCGGCGAAGTACGCGAGCCAGCGCGGCCGCGTCGCTGCCGTCCCGGGTGCCGCGGGCACCGGCTCGAACTGCGGCCATGTCACGGCGGGCTCGTCGGCGTCCGCCTTGCGGATGCGCACACGCACGTCGTACCACGCCGCCTGGCCGGTGATCGGATCCGAATTGGAGATGCGCGTGCCGTCGGCGGCGGGCAAATCGTCGGAGATCAGGTGGTTCAGCAGGAAGCCGCGCTGCGACTCGTTCGCGTCCGGCGCGAGGTGCCACGCGCCGGGTGCCTTGCCGATCGCGTTCCAGGTCCAGACGGTGCCGGGCTCGACGGCCTCGGAATAGCTGCACATGCACCGCAGCTTGCCCCACGGCGACTCGACCCACATCCAGCCGCCGTCCTCGATGCCGGCCGCGCGCGCGACGCCCGGATTGACGAACAGGTGGTTGTGCGCGTGGATCTGGCGCAGCCACGCGTTCTGCGAGTCCCATGCGTGGTACATCGCCATCGGCCGCTGCGTGATTGCGCGGAGCGGGAAGGCGGCGAGGTCGGTCCGCTGCGCCTCGAGCGGCTCGTAGTAGAACGGCAGCGGATCGAAGAACTCGGCGATGCGCGCCTTCAGGTGCTCCGGTGGCTTGCGCGAGATGCCCCTGCCCTGCGCGGCGAGGCGGAACTTCTGCAGCACTTCCGAATAGACGTGGACCAGGATGGGCTCGGCGTAGCGCTGAATGCGGTTGCGCTGCGACCACTCGAGGTAGCCCTTGTTCCAGTTGCGCATGTACTGGTAGGACGGCGGCAGCTTGTGGTGGTACACGCAGTTGTTCTGCGCGTACATCTCCCACTGCCTGGGGTTCGGCTCCCCGCGCATGAACTTGTCGCCGTCCTTGCCGCGCCAACCCGACAGGAAGCCGATCCCGGATCCGGGGTCGGTCTCGTAGTTGACGATGAAATCCGGGTAGTCGCGGAACTTGCGTGTGCCGTCGGGTCGGACGAACGCGGGAAATTTGAGTCGGCCGGCCAGCTCGATCAGCACTTCCTGGAACGGCTTGCACTCGCCCGCAGGTAGCACCACCGGAACGCGCACCGAATCAGCGGGTCCGTCGAATTCCGAGATCGGCCGGTCGAGCATCGACATCACGTCGTGGCGCTCGAGGTAAGTCGTGTCGGGCAGCACCAGGTCGGCGAAGGCCGTCGTCTCCGACTGGAACGCGTCGCAGACGACCAGGAACGGGATCTTGTAATCGCCGTCCGCGCGCCGGTCGTTCAGCATCCGGCGGACCTCGGGCGTGTTCATCGTCGAGTTCCACGCCATGTTCGCCATGAAGATCAGCAGCGTGTCGATCGGATACGGGTCGCCGCGCCACGCGTTGGTGATGACGTTGTGCATCATCCCGTGCACGGAAAGCGGGTACTCCCACGAGAACGCCTTGTCGATCCGCACCGGCGTGCCGTCGTCGTTGACGAAGAGGTCGTCGGGCTCGGCCGGCCAGCCGAGCGCGAGGCCGTCGAGCGGATGGCCCGGTCGCACGGCGAGCGGCGTGTTCGGAGTCTTCGCGCAGGGCGGGATCGGTCGCGGGAATGGCGCCTTGTGGCGGAAGCCGCCGGGCCGGTCGATCGTGCCGAGCAGCGTCATCAGGATTGCGAGCGCGCGGATCGTCTGGAATCCGTTCGAGTGCGCGGCGAGCCCGCGCATCGCGTGGAACGCGACGGGATTGCCGGTCACCGTTTCGTGCTCGTGGCCCCAGATGTCGGTCCAGGGAATCGGCAGCTCGATCTTCGCGTCGCGCGCGGTCACGCCCATCTCGTGCGCGAGACGGCGGATCGCGTCGGCGGGAATGCCGGTGATCCCCGCCGCCCACTCGGGCGTGCAGGCATCGACGCGCTCCTTCAGCAGCTGGAACGCGGGCTTGACCGGCGTGCCGTCGGCGAGCGAGAACTCGCCCAGCAGGAAGGGATCGGTGCCCTCGCGGTGCGTGATCACCGGGCGGTTCGTCGCGCGATCCCACCAGAGCTTGTTCTGCGGGTCGAAGCAGCCTTCCTCCTTCGGCACTTCGCTGCGGATGAACATCCCGAACTCGTCGTTCCGCAAATCGAGGTTCACGAGCTGCCCGCTGTTCGTGTAGCGGACGAGGAATTCGCGGTCGTAGAGCCCGAGCGCGATGATCTCGTGGATCAGCGCGAGCAGCAGCGCGCCGTCGGTGCCGGGCCGGATCGGCACCCATTCGTCGGCGATCGCCGAGTAGCCGGTGCGGATCGGATTGATCGAGATGAAGCGCCCCCCGTCGCGCTTGAACTTCGAGATCGCGATCTTCAGCGGGTTCGAATGGTGGTCCTCGGCGGTGCCGATCATCACGAACAGCTTCGCCCGGTCGAGGTCGGGCCCGCCGAACTCCCAGAACGACCCGCCGATCGTGTAGATCATCCCGGCGGCCATGTTGACCGAGCAGAATCCGCCATGCGCCGCGTAGTTCGGCGTGCCGAACTGCCGGGCGAACAGGCCCGTCAGCGCCTGCATCTGGTCGCGGCCGGTGAAGAGCGCAAACTGCTTCGGGTCGCTTGCGCGGATCCGCGCAAGCCGCTCCTCCAGTACGCGGAACGCCTCGTCCCAGCTCACCTCGACGAATTCGCCGGCGCCGCGATCGGCGCCCGGCTTGCGCATGAGCGGCCGGGTGAGCCGTGCCGGCGAGTACTGCTTCATGATCCCCGAGCTGCCCTTGGCGCAGATGACGCCCTGGTTGAGCGGATGGTCGGGGTTGCCTTCGATATAACGGATTTCGCCGTTGCGCACGTGCACGCGGATCCCGCAGCGGCACGCGCACATGTAGCAGGTCGTGTTGCGCGTTTCCGTCGTCGCTCCCGGAAGCGGCGCGGCGAGCGGGTCGTGGAGTGGCGTCGTGGGCATGGGAGGGCGGGCAGCGATCACTGCGGGCGCCGGGCGCATGCCGCGCCGCGAAACGGCGCGCGGGCCGGCCCGAGCCACGAAGGGTACCGTGATTTACGCCAATGCGGGCATGTCGTGTCTATTACCGCAATGGGGAAACCGGGATACTCCGTCTGGGTAGGGATCGCCCTGCGCGCCGCAGCCGCGGATGGCCGGAACGCGCGACCCGGTTCGCGTGCGGCGAGGCCCGTCATTTTCCGCGGCACGGCGCCACGCCGCAACGACGGAGGCGCGGAAGGCGATGAAGCCCTACGCTTGCGGGCCCGACGCGCAAAGCCGATAATTTTCGGCCGCAGTCGCGGGGCGCGCGCCGGAGGCAGGGTTTCCGTGGCCCGGGATGGACGCGCATGGGGGAGATCGCTTGAAGCCGCAGCGGGGGGATGGGCGAGAACCGGCCGGCGTGATTGCGGACGACGGGCCGGATTCGCGACCGATCGAGGTCCCGACTTCGGACAACGAAGGCGCACTCCCGGCCGCGGCCGCCGCGCCGCCGGATGCGACGGGGGCGCTGGAGTCCATGCTCGCGGCCGTCGTTCGGATGGCGGGCGCGGGCGCCGGGGTCGTTCGCGTGGCCGCACCCGGTTCGGCAGCGCTTGTGGCGCTCGTTGCGGTCGAGGTTTCGGCACCGGAGGAGGGCGGCACTTCGGTCGAGGATCGCCGAGAAGGCGGGATATCCCCGGCTGGCCCCATGGCGCTCTGGTGCAGCCGCTGCCTGGAGTCACGCGCGGCCGGCAGCGAATGCGTGAGGCTGGGAATGTGCGGCCGCGACGACCGCTTTCCGGCCGATCTCGCGGGCAGGGCGTGCAAGCACGTCGCCAGTTTTCCGCTGGGAAACCAGGGCGCCTTCGCCGCGGTGCTGAATCTCCGGTTCGACGGCGGGCAGGAATGCGCCGCCCCGGCCCTGCCGGCGCTCGAGGCCGCTGCCGGGGTCATGGCCGCCGCGCTCGAGCAGGCCCGGCTCTCGCGGGAGGCCGTGCGAACGGCGCTGGCCAGCGAGCGCCAGATGATCGCGAACGAGGTCCACGACTCGCTGGCGCAGGGGCTCACGTACATGCGCATGCGGATGAGCCTGCTCCGCCATGCGATCCGGGAAGGCGACGACGAACGCGCGCTCAAGTACTGGAGCGATGTCGACGGCTCCCTCACCGACGCACACCGGCGACTGCGCGAGCTGATCACCTACTTCCGCTGCCGGATGGATCCGCAGGGATTGCTGCACGCGCTGCAGGAGACGAGCGAGACTTTCCTCGACCGCACCGGCGTTGCGCTGGCATTCGCAAACGCCGCCCCGGGGCTCGTGCTCCCGGTCGCGCGCGAGGTGCAGGTGTTCCACATCGTCCAGGAGGCGCTCGCCAACGTCTGCAAGCACGCCGGCGCGCGGCACGCGCGGCTCACGCTTGCACCGAGGGCGGCCGGCTACGAGATCGTGGTCGAGGACGACGGCATCGGGATGGCGGTCGACCCGGCGGCCGGCGAGCGCGGCGAGACCGGCCATTACGGCATCGCGATCATGCGGGAGCGCGCCCGGCGCCTGGGCGGTGAGTTGACGCTGGAAAGCGCGCCGGGGGCCGGGACGCGCGTGCGGTTATACTTCCCTGCCGTGGAACCACCGACCGAAAGCACGTCATGAGCGAAGCCATCAGCGTCGTCCTCATCGACGACCACGGGCTCTGCCGCCGCGGCCTCGCCGAGCTGCTGGAACAGCGTGCGGGCATCAGGGTGCTCGGCACGACCGGGAATCCGGACGAGGCCGTGCGCCTGCTGCGCGACGCGCGGCCGGACCTCGCGATCATGGACCTGCGGATGGCGCCCGTCGACGGCTTCGCGCTCCTTTCGCGCATGCGGGCCGAAGGCATCGACACCCCCGTGGTGGTGCTGACGATGAGCGACCTGAAGGACGACCTCGGCCGGGCGTTCCGCGCCGGCGTGCGCGGCTACCTGCTGAAGGACATGGATCCCGACGACGTGATCGACGCCATCCGCCGCACGGCGCGCGGCGAGGTCGTCGTCGCCCCGCTGATGGCGGCCAAGCTCGTCGACCTGCTGGTGCCGGGCAAGGAGGGGAAGACCCGCGACGACTACCTGCAGCAGCTGACCGAGCGCGAGCGCGAAATCCTCCAGCACCTCGCGAGCGGCAAGAGCAACAAGGCGATCGCGCAGGTGCTCGACATCAGCCACGACACCGTGAAGCTGCACGTGCGCCACATCCTGTCGAAGCTGGGGCTCACGTCACGCGTGGAGGCCGCGGTCTTCGCGGTCGAGCACCGGGTGTCGCGGGAGGGCGGCGGGCCGCAGCGGGCGCCGGGCTGAAGGGAAAGCGGGGTCGGGCCCGACTCCTCGCCGGCGCGTCCGCGGATCGGGAGCCCGGCAAGTCGAGCCCGGTCCTACCTCGCCGGCGCGAACCAGTTGAGCTTCTCGCGCAGCCGCACGACGTTGCCGACGATGATCAGCGTCGGCGCGTGCAGCCGGGCCTTCGCGACCTGACCCGGCAGCGTCTTCAGCGTGCCGGTCACCACGCGCTGCGTCTGCGTCGTGCCCTGCTGCACGACCGCCGCGCCGGTGTCGCGCGGGAGCCCGTGCAGGACGAGCTGCCGGCAGATCGTCGGCAGCGCGAGCAGCCCCATGTAGACGACGATCGTCTGGCCCGGCCGCGCGAGCGCGGGCCAGTCGAGGTCCATCCGGCCGTCCTTCAGGTGGCCGGTGACGAACACGCAGCTCTGTGCGTGATCGCGGTGCGTGAGCGGGATGCCGGCGTATGCCGCGGCGCCCAGGGCCGCGGTGATGCCCGGCACGACCTCGAACGGGATGCCCTGGGCCGACAGCGTGTCGATCTCCTCGCCGCCGCGTCCGAACACGAACGGGTCGCCGCCCTTGAGGCGCAGCACGCGCTTTCCCGCGAGCGCGAGCTCGACCAGCAGCGCATTGATCTCCTCCTGCCGCATCGTGTGGTTGGCGCGCTGCTTGCCGACGTAGATGCGCTCGGCGCGGGCCGGCAGCAGCGCGAGGACTCCCGGCGAGATCAGGTTGTCGTACAGCGCGACGTCGGCGCGCTTCATCAGCTTCAACGCGCGCACCGTGAGCAGGTCCGGGTCCCCGGGCCCCGCGCCGACGAGGTAGACCTCGCCACGGCGGGCGCGGCGCGCGGCGACCGCCGCGGGGGTGCGCGCCGTTGGGCGGCGTGTCATCCGCTCACGCGCCGCCGGCCGCACCCGGTGGTGCAGGCGCCCGTCCGGCGTCGTTGGGATTGATGAAGATGAACCGGAAATCACCGGGCTCGAATTCGACGAAATCGAGCGTCATTCCGGCGAGAAGGTCGCGCTCGTCTTCGGCGACGACCAGCGCGATCCCTTCGGACGTGAGCGCGAGGTCGCCCCTGCGCGCGTTGTCGAAGCCCATCGCATAGTCGAGCGAGCCGTCGGCGTCGCGCCGCACGGCGATGCGCAGCGCGAGGCGCTCGGAGTCGGAGGCCTGCGCGGTGGTCAGGATCTGCTGCGCGGCGTCGGGCGTGACGGTGATCAGCGGCGCCGCGCTCTTCGCGTGCCGGTGAAACGTGATGGGCGCGGCGTGCGGTTCCTTCTTCAATGCTCGCCCTTCGTCTTCAGCAGCCCCGCGAGCCGGTTGCCCTGCTTCTGCGGCCCGCCGCGGGGAAAGAGGTCGTGCAGGTGGTGGTTGTTCCCGCGCGCGGGTCCCCAGGCGTCGCGGAAGTGCCGGATCATCGCGCGCACCTGCGCCTGCACGCCGTGCCGCTCGAAATGCTCGCGCAGGAAGGAGAGCACCTCCCAGTGCTCGGCGGTCAATTCCAGCCCCTCGCGCGCCGCCTGCGCGCGCGCGAAGTCTTCCGACCACTGGTCGAGGTGGACGAGATAGCCCTCGCTGTCGGTCTCGATCCTGACGCCGTTGACGATCAGCGTCTGCGCGGCGCGTTGCCGGTCGGGCGCTGCGGACGGGGTGACGTTCACGGCGTCAGAGGGAATGCGCCAGCGTGCGCGGCGAACCGGCCAGGGCGCCGCCGGCCACGCGGCGCTGGAGATAGCCGCTCGCCCGGATGAACGCGACGAAGCGCGCCGCCCAGTCGCTGCGGTCGGTGCTGCGCCGGTGCACGAACGAGGCGAGCACGTTGCGCGTCACGATGCCGTCGTGTTCGCCGTCGACCCCGTGGCCGCGCCGGACGCGATAGGCGAACCGCGTGTCGGCGGGAAGGCTTTCGAGGCTCGCGTAATGGAACTCGTGCGCGCGGACTTCGGTGCCGCCGTCGGCCTGCGGTGGCCAGGGGAACGCCGGCGTCTCTTCGAGCACGACGTACCCGCGGCCGACCGGCCGCTCGTGCACAACGACGTCGCCATCGATCGCGCCGACCATCCGGCACGTGCGGCCCTCGCTCGTCAGCGAGCGCGCCAGATACATGAGCCCGCCGCATTCGGCGTAGACGGGAAGCCCTGCGTCGATCGCGCCCCGGATCGCGCCGCGCAGCGCGGCATTCGCCTCGAGCTCGCGCGCGAAGAGCTCGGGAAATCCCCCGCCGATCACCAGTGCGTCGACATCCGGCAGGCGGGCGTCGGCGAGCGTGTCGACGCCGACGAGCGTCGCGCCGGCGGCGCGCAATGCGTCCAGGTCGTCGGCGTAGTAGAAGCCGAACGCGCGGTCCTGCGCGATGCCGATCCGGATGTCGGACGCGGCGCCGGTCGCGGAAGCCTTGCGCGCATCGGCGGCCGGCGCGAGCGGCGGGGAGTCGGCGGCAACCGCCAGCAGCCGGTCGATGTCGACCTGCGCGGTCATCGCGGCGCCGATCTCCGCGACGCGCGCGGCGGCGTCGCCCGCCTCGTTGCAGGGCATGAGGCCGAGATGGCGCTCGACGATCGCGAGACGCGGGTCGTGGTGAACGGCGCCCAGCACCGGAACCTCGGTGTAATGCTCGATCACCGCGCGCAGCTTTGCCTCGTGCCGGCTGCCGCCCAGCTGGTTCAGGATCACGCCGGCGATCCGGATGTCGCGGTCGAACGCCTGGTATCCGAGAACGAGCGGCGCGATGCCCCGCGTCATGCCGCGCGCGTCGATGACGAGGACCACCGGCAGGTCGAGCATCGTCGCAACCGCCGCATTGCTGTTGCTGCCGTCGAGGGCGAGGCCGTCGTAGAGGCCCTTGTTGCCCTCGACGAGCGCGACGTCGGCACCCGCGGCGTGCCGGAGGAAGGCGTCGCGGATCTCGGCCTCGCCGCAAAGGTAGGGGTCGAGGTTGCGGCAGCGCCGGCCGCTCGCCAGCGTCAGCCACATCGGATCGATGTAGTCGGGCCCCTTCTTGAACGTCTGCACGGCCAGGCCGCGGGCGGAAAGCGCGGCGGCCAGACCCAGGCTCACCGTTGTCTTGCCGGACGACTTGTGCGCGGCCGAGATCAGGAAGCGGCGCATCGCGAGCACGCCTAATCGGCGCCGGCGCCCTGCGGCGCGGCTGCCTCGTCGTGCGGGAGGAAGTCGAACAGGCGCACGCCGACGAGCGCGATCAGGAAAGCGATGCCGACCCCGGACAAGCCGAGCGCCAGTTCCGGCAGGCTCGGCACGTACGCCTGGATCACGCCGTCGCCGAAGCTGCTGGCCGTCCGGTAGCCGGGAAACAGCTCGAGCGGGAAGGCCTGACCGCCGACGATGAACACGTACAGCAGGGCGAATGCGCCGACGATGACGAGGAGCGGCGCGGCGAGCCCGTCACGCGCGGCGGCCCCCCGCGGACCCCAGAGCAGGAACAGCGGCACCAGGCTCCCCGCGCCGACGTATCCCCACCAGAAGAGCTGCGGATAGACGCCGCCGTCCCGCAGGATGAAGCGCTCGAACGCGATCTGCTTCGCGAAATAGCCGTTGGTGAGGTGATAGATCAGCACGAGGAACAGCACGACGAGCACGAAGAGCGCGAGGAGGTTGCGCATCCGGCGCCGGACCTCCGCGGGCAGCGCGACGCCGTTCCACCGGCAGAACGCCGACTGCGCGACGAGGAACAGCGCGAGCCCCCACGCGAACGACATCGCCAGCAACAGCGGAACCAGGACCGCAGTGCCGTACGCCTGGCGCGCGACGAGGAAAGCGAAGACCGAGCCGGTGCCGGTGGTGAGCGCGATCCGCCAGACGAAAGAGGCCACCCCGACGGCGCCCGAACGCGCGCCGTGGCGGCGGTCCATGATCGTCGCCAGGTAGGCCGCGACGATGACGATCAAACCGGGATAAAGAAAGACGTTCCAGGCGAACACCGATGTGAAGTTGTGGTGCGTCATCGTGGCGAGGACGCGCTCCGGCCGGCCGAGATCGAGCGTCTCGACGGCCACGCCGCCCGCCACCAGCGCAATGCACAGCAGGCCCGACAGCGGGGCGCACGACTTGTACGCGCCCTGGCCGAAAACCGAATGGATGTTCGCCACGTTGAGCACGCCGGAGGCGGCGATGACCATGAAGAGGGCGAACACGTGCGGCAGCGCCCAGACGATCCGGTTGTTCATCCCGGTCACGATGTGGCCGCGCTCCTCCATCAGGTGCGCCGCCGCGAGCCCGGCGACCACGACCAGCACGCCGACGGCGAGCAGGGCCCAGAACCGGCGCGACGAGCTGCGGGAGGCTTCGGCGAGCATCGGGTTGGAAGGCTCAGAGCCCCTGGTAGCGGACTGCCGTATCGAGGCGCAGGTCGGCCCGCACCTGCGTCGTCGCCACCGCCGCGATCCGCTTCGAGATCTCGCTTTGCGGGTCGTTCAGGTCACCGAACAGGAGCGCCGCGTGGCCCGTCGCGGCGCAGGCCTCGACGCACGCGGGAATGCGGTCGCGGTCGATCCGGTGAACGCACAGCGTGCACGACTCGACGCAGCCCTTGCCGCGCGGCACCTCCGGCTTCTGGTTCGCGACCGGCTCGAAGACGAACGAACGCGCCCCGTACGGGCAGGCCATCATGCAATACCGGCAGCCGATGCAGATATGCCTGTCGACGAGCACGATTCCGTCGGCGCGCTTGAACGACGCGCCGGTGGGGCACACGTCGACGCACGGCGGATCGGCACAGTGCTGGCACATCATCGGCAGCGAACGCACGGACCCGCGCGGGTCCGTGAGGTCGATCTTGCGGATCCATTGCGAGTCGGTGACGGTCTTGCCCCCGGACAATCCGTTCTCGGTATCGCAGGCGCGCACGCACGCATCGCAAGCGGGCTGGCACCGGTTCATGTCCACGAGGAGACCCCAGCGCACCTTGCCGGACGCGGCGGCTTCGGGCCGGCGGCCGTGCGCGAGGTCGTACAGCGTGATGCCCGGCGCGAGCGCGATCCCGGCGAGCGCGGCCGACTCCCAGAGGAACTTGCGCCTGCCGTGGTCGACTTCGCTCATCGCGTCACTTCCGCCATTGGCGGCGCGGGTTTGTCGGCGTGGCATTCGAAGCAGTCGAGCGCAATGCCGGCGTAGCTGTGGCAGCCCTGACAGAAGCCGCGTTCGCCGGTGACGCGCCCGGTCTTCCTGCCGGCGTGGCACGTCACGCAGTTGGCGAGGCTGTGCCGGGTCGTCCGGATGCCCTCGTGGACGGTCACGTCGCGCTGGTGCCTGAGCAGCTCCATGTGGTTGCGGCGCATGAACGCCGTGTCCTCGACGCAGCGCTCGCCGGCACCCGCCTCGATGCTCGGCAGCGGAACCCGTGTCGGCGCGCCCGGTGCGGCCTGCGCGCCGACGGCGGCCGCGAGCGCGATCACGAGTGCCGCCGCGAACAGGGCCGTCCGTCGCGTGCACGCTCCGCCGGGAACGCCCGCCATGCGCATCGTCCTATTCGCCCAGTCCCATCTGGATGTAACCGGTGGGACACACGTCGGCGCAGATGTGGCAGCCGATGCACTTGTCGTAATCGGTGTACACGTAGCGGCCGGTGGTCGCCTCCTTCTTCGGCACCCGCGCGACGGCCGTCTGCGGGCAGTAGACGACGCAGTTGTCGCATTCGAAGCACTGGCCGCAGCTCATGCACCGCTTGGCCTCGGCCACCGCGTCGGCTTCCGCCAGCGGCTGCAGCCGCTCCTCGAAATTGCCGAGCGCGCTCTCGCGGGAAAGCGTGATCACGTGGCGCTTCCGGCGCGCCACGAAGGTGAAGTGGCCGAGGAAGAGCTCCTCGTGCGGGATCACGTAGCGGTCGGACCGGTTCTCGTAGTTGTGGATGGCCGCGTTGCTGCGGTCCGTGCCGAGGATCGGCTCGTGCGTTTCGCTGAACGCGAGACCCTTCTCGACCATCTTGCGCTTGAGATCGAAGACGTGCACGTCGACCTTCGGCCGCCTTTCCTGATCCTCGCCGCGCAGGAACCGGTCGATGCCCTCCGCGGCGATGGCACCGTGGCCGATCGCCGTGGTGAGCAGGTGCGGCCGGATGACGTCGCCGCCGGCGAAGGTACCCGCCTTGCCGGGTATCTGGTAGTTCCGGTCGGTCGCGACCGCGCCCTTGCCGATGTCGAACTCCTCGAGCCCGGTGAAATCGACAGCCTGGCCGATCGCGGAGACCACGAGGTCGCAGGGAATCTCCTCCTCGGTGCCTTCACTGACCTTGATCTCGAGTCTCGGGCCGACGAACTTCGCCTCGCAGCGGGCGACGACGAGAGCGATCGCGCGGCCGTTCGCGTCCTTGACCACGCGCACGGGCGCGAGTCCGCCGCGGATGGCGATGCCCTCGGCCTGCGCCTGCTCGATCTCGTGCCTGTTCGCCTGCATCCTGTCGACGTCGAACACCGACGTCAGCGTCACTTCGGCGCCCTGCTTGGCGGAGACCGAGGCGACGTCGTGCGCGATGTGCCCCGCGATCGCGTACTCGGCGAAGTCGGTCGGCTTGGCGTGCTCGACGTGGCCGAGCCGGCGGGCGACAGTGGCGACGTCGATCGACGTGTCGCCGCCGCCGATGACGACGACGCGCTTGCCGACGTGACGCAGCCGGCCGTCGTTGAACGCCTTGAGGAACGACGTTGCCGTGACGACGTTCGGCGCGTCGCCGCCCGGTGCCGGCAGTGGCCGCCCCGACTGCGCGCCCATGCCGAGGAACACCGCCTGGTAATCGCGGCGCAGCTCGGGGAGCGCGACGTCGGTGCCGATCCGGCACTTGAGGCGCACCTCGACGCCGAGGTCGACGATGCGCTGGATCTCGGCGTCGAGGACCTCGCGCGGCGTGCGGAATCCCGGGATCCCGTAGCGCATCATGCCGCCGAGCAGCTCGTGCTCGTCGAAGATCGTCACGGCATGCCCCTTGAGCGCGAGCTGGTACGCGCAGGAGAGCCCGGCCGGCCCGCCGCCGATCACCGCGACCTTCCTGCCCGTCTTCACCTGCGGAGCGACGAACTTCAGGTTGTTCGCGATCGCGTACTCGCCCAGAAAGTGTTCGACCGAGTTGATGCCGACGTGATCCTCGACCTCGTTGCGGTTGCAGCCGGTTTCGCAGGGGGCCGGGCAGACGCGGCCCATCACCGACGGAAAGGGATTCGCCTCGGTGAGGCGGCGGAACGCGTACTCCTGCCACGGCATCCCCGCCGGCGGCTTCTCGATCCCGCGCACGATGTTGAGGTACCCGCGGATGTCCTCGCCCGACGGGCAGCTTCCCTGGCACGGCGGCGTCGACTGGACGTAGGTCGGGCACTTGTGCGTCCAGCTCGCCTGGAAGATCTGGTCGCGCCACGATTCCCACTTGACGTCGCCGTCGCGATACCGGCGGAACGTGAGCTTTTCGGTGCGGGGTTCAGTGTTGGACGACATCGCCGATTCTCCGGAACGTTCGCAATTGCCTGTCGTGGCCGGCGGCGGCTACTTGCTGCCGAGCCGGATCGCCGTGCTGACGAGCTGGTGGACGCCGCCGACCATGCCCATCTTGAAGCCGTAGTACGGCAGCACCTTGGTGAACTGCGCCTTGCAGATCGCGCAGATCGTGGCCATGAAATTGACGCCGCCCCGGTCAACGACCTCCTGCAGCGCCTCCATGCGCGGCAGCGCGCCCTTGACGCGCAGGTCGAGGAGCTCGTCGGTCAGCAGCCCGCCGCCGCCGCCGCAGCAGAACGTCGCCTCGCGCGTCGTCCCTTTCGGCATCTCGACATACCTGTTGGCGACGGCGCGGATGATCGCGCGCGGGATCTCGAACTGGCCGCCCGGGGCATCGCCCATACGCGACGCGCGCGCGACGTTGCACGAGTCGTGGAACGTCACGACGCGATGGTCGTTCGCCGCACGGTCGAACGTGAGCGCGCCGCGTTCGATCAGGTCCCAGGTCAGCTCGCAGATGTGCATCGGCTGCTTGTAGCGTGCGTCGAGCCGGCCCTGCAGCGCCTTCGCGAACGGGTCGGTGCCGCCGGCGCCGATGCCGGCCAGCGTGTTCCACATGCTGTACGCGACGCGCCACGCGTGGCCGCACTCGCCGACGACGATGCGCCTGACCCCGAGATCGAGCGCCGCCTCGCGGATGCGCAGCGCGAGCTTCCGCAGCTGCTCGTAGCTGCCAATGAAGAGCCCGAAGTTGCCGGCCTCCGAGGCGTGCGTCGACAGCGTCCAGCGGATTCCCGCGGCGTGGAACACCTTCGCGTACCCGATCAGGCTGTCAACGTGCGGCTCGGCGAAGAAGTCGGCCGACGGCGTCACCAGCAACACCTCGGCGCCCTTCTCGTCCAGCGGAAAGCGCACGTCGGCCCCGGTCTCCTCCTTCACGTCCTCCTCGAGACCCGCCAGCGTGTCGGCGAGCGCCGGGCCCGGGAGGCCCAGGTTGTTGCCGATCCGGTGGACCTTGCCGATGATCTCGTTCGAGTACTTCTGGCCGTAGCCGACCGAGTCCATGATCTCCTTGGCGGCCATCGTGATCTCGGCGGTGTCGATGCCGTACGGGCAGAACACCGAGCAGCGGCGGCATTCGGAGCACTGGTTGTAGTACGTGTACCACTGGTCCAGCACGTCTTTCGTCAACTCGCGCGCGCCGACGAGCTTCGGGAACAGTTTCCCCGGCAGCGTGAAATGCCGGCGATAGACGCTGCGCATAAGATCCTGCCGCGCGACCGGCATGTTGAGCGGGTCCTGCGTGCCGATGAAATAATGGCACTTGTCCGCGCACGCGCCGCAATGGACGCAGCTGTCCAGGTACACCTTGAGCGAGCGGTACTTCCCGAGCAGCTCGCCCATCTTGCCAAGGGCCTTCTCCTGCCAGTCGTCCGCGAGCTCGCCGGGGAAGCCCAGCGCCTGCTGCATCTTGTCCGTGGCGACGTACGGCTTCGACGCGGCCATCGCGCCCGGCGCGAGCGCCTGCGGCGCGCCCGGATACTCGCGCAGCGGTGGGGCGGTGACCTCGGCGGCCATTGTCAGCTCACTCGTGCGCCTCGAGCCGCGCGGCCCAGGCGGAGAGATGGCGCGCTTCGCGGGGATCGTCGGCCTGGTTGCGGGTCGGCGAGAAGAACACGCCGGGTGCGTGCAGGAGTTTGGAAAACGGGAAGACCAGCATCAGCAGCGCTACCAGCGCCAGGTGGGCGTAGAGGAGCACGCCGGACGGCAGCGGCTGCCAGTCGAGGTAGAGGAGGCCCAGGCAGAATGCCTTGACCGCGACGACGTCGGTATGCGTGACGTACTTCATCGCGAGCCCGGAGACCGCGATGGCGAGCAGCAGCGCCAGCATCAGGTGGTCGGATGGCGTCGAGATGTAGCGCACGCGCGCCACCGCCATGCGCCGCACCCCGAGCCCGGCGAGCCCCGCGGCCATCGCGAACCCCGCGTAGGCGCCAAACGGCTGCAGCCAGGCGACCCAGCCCCAGACCGGCTCGGTGAAGTAGCGCAGGTGCCGGACGAGCACGAGCGCCAGGCCCGCGTGGAACAGCCAGCCGCAGGCCCAGGTCCAGAGACTGCTCTTGAACAGGCTTTCGAACAGCACTACCTCGCGCAGCAGCCGGAGCGCCACTCCGCCCTTTGTCGTCGGCGCCGGCGTGGTCGGGATCTTCAGGGGTGCCGGTGTGCGCGCGTAGACGTAGATCCGGTGCGCGAGGCCGCCGGCGAGCACGGCGGCGGCCGCGTAGAGCAGCAGCGCGTAGATGAAGGTGGCGGCCGTCATGGGCGGGGCGTACGCCGGTCAGCGCCGATTCGGGGACTCGCGGTCCGTGCCGCGACGACCCCCGTGGGTCAGACGCAGCCGGTGGGCTTCGGCAATCCGGCGATCTTGCACGCCTGCTTCGCCGGGCCGTAGGGAAACAGCTCGTACAGGTACTGGCTGTTGCCCTTGTCGGCCCCGAGCTGCTTGCCGATCGCCTTGGTCAGCACGCGCACGGCGGGCGCGATCTGGTACTCCTCGTAATACTTGCGGAGGAAGTTGACGACCTCCCAGTGGTTGGGCGTCATCTCGACGTTCTCCGTCTTCGCGATCTCGGTTCCGAGCTCCTCGGTCCAGTCGGAGAGGTTGACGAGATAGCCTTCCTCGTCCGTTTCGTACGTCTTGCCGGCGACTTCGATGGTGGGCATGGATGTCTCCTCAGGGGTTTGACGGGGATGGGTGGGTCAGAGCCAGGATTGGCAATTCCGATGCTCGGCGACGAGATCCACGAAGCCGCCGTAGTCGACGGTCGTCACCCCGTCGATGACGCGGTCGGCGACGGCGCGCGCCTCGAGGTCCGGCAGCAGAGCGTAAACCTTCAATCGCGCCATCGCCGCCGTGAGCCGCGCCTCGGCGGCGCTGCCGCGGGTTGCCGCGTACACGCCGTCCTCGATCAGCAGCAGGCTTCCGGACGCCGCGACGCGCAGGACGGCGTCCAGCGTGTTCCGCTCGAAGGGCGACTTGTTGACGATGTGCAGCACGGAAGCCCCGGGGGATCAGAAGGACATGACGACGTCCTGCTCGTCCATCAGCCTGCCGAGCTCGCCGGCCCCGAGCACGGTGACGTCGACGATCAGGTCGTCCTCGGCCAGCCCGCGGGCTGCGAGGGACTCGCGCTCGACGTACAGCTTCTCCACGTCGTAGCCCTCGAGCGCGCGGTACGTCGGCGAGAAATTCTTGGTCTCGATCCCCTTGGTCTGCTGCCCCTTCTTCAACTGGTAGACGCCGTCGTCGAGGAAAACCAGCGAGACGTCCTGCTCGAACGCGGCCGAGATCAGCACCACCTCGAGCGATTCGAGCGCATAGACGGTACCGTAGGGCGCCTTGCGGTTGACGAACATGAACTTCTTGGGGCCGCCTGCGGACATCGTCGCCTCCTCAGCACCCGCTCGGGGCATGGCGAACACAAGGCCGAAGGCTGGCCCCGCGAAGCGGGGTCCGGCTTTGCCGCACAAAGCGAGCGTGGGGGCTGTTCATCTCAGTCGCCGAAGACGACGAGCCGGTCGGACTGGATCCCCGTCTCCACCAGCTGGCCGAGCCCGGAGATGCGGAACCCCGGCGCGAGGTTCTCGTCCTTGATGCCGCGCCGCAGCGCGGCCGCGACGCAGACCACGAGGTCGATCGCGTGCTCCTCGGCGAGCTTCGACCAGCGGACGACGATGTTGCGGTCGTCCTGCGGCGGCTCGGTCAGCCGCGTCGAGTTGTTGACGCCGTCGTGGTAGAAGAACACGCGGTGGATCTCGTGCCCCTTCGCTAGCGCGGCCTTGCAGAACAGGTAGGCCGAGTCGCTCGCCTGGTGCTGGTAGGGCCCTTCGTTGACGAGAATGCCGAACTTCATGGTCAGCGTTTCGCCCGGCTAGAAACGGATGTGCGTCGATGCGTTCAGGTTCGCGCGCGCGCCGCGCCAGTCGTCGATCAGGTACTTGGTGAACGGAAGATCGGTCCGCTCGAAGAACCGGGGCCAGCCGATGCGTTCCACCCAGTCGGACAGCCGTTCCCAGGGGCGCGCGTCGGCCTTGTACGCGTAGAGGATCCGCTTCACCGTCTCCGCCACCTCGGGCCAGCGCGGCGGGTTGTTGGGCAGGCCCGCCGCGACCATCTTCATGAACGTCGGCTTCGCGCGCGCGTTGGAGTTCTTGCCGCCGACCCAGATCGCGAGCTTCGAGTGCTCGGGGTCGTTGATCTGCATCGGCGGGCACGGCGGATAGCAGGCGCCGCAGCAGATGCACTTCTTCTCGTCGACCTCGAGCGACGGTTTGCCGTTGACGAGCGCCGGGCGGATTGCGGCGACCGGGCACCGCGCGACGACCGCCGGGCGTTCGCAGACGTTGGCGACGAGGTCGTGGTTGATCTTCGGCGGCTTGGTGTGCTGGACGATGATCGCGATGTCGGCCTGCCCGCCGCAGTTGATCTCGCAGCAGGACGTCGACAGATGCACGCGGTTGGGCATCTCCTCGCGGCGAAAATCGTCGTAGAGCTCGTCCATCAGCGCCTTGACGACCCCGGAGGCGTCGGTGCCCGGGATGTCGCAGTGGAGCCAGCCCTGCGTGTGCGCGATCATCGACACCGAGTTGCCGGTGCCGCCGACGGGGAAGCCGTTCTTCTCGAGCTCCGCGATGAGCGGCCCCACCTTCGCGGCGGACGACACCATGAACTCGATGTTCGAGCGGATCGTGAACCGGACGTGCCCTTCGGCGTACTTGTCGGCGATGTCGCACAGCGTGCGAATCGTCCAGACGTCCATCTGCCGCTGCGTGCCGGCGCGGACCGTCCACACTTCGTCGCCGCCGTGCGCGACGTGATGGAGCACGCCCGGGCGCGGCCGGTCGTGGTAGCGCCATTTGCCGGCGTTCTTCGCGAGCAGCGGATGCAGGAACTGCGCGTTGTCCGGGACGCCGCTTTCGATCGCCCGGCGCATCTGCGGTTGAGCCATCTCGGGTCTCCTCAGCGTCCGCGCGGCCGCACGAAGGGCGCTGAGCGCCCCCCTGGGGTGTAGCGGACAAGGCAAGCTTGGGGGCTGTTCATCTCAGGCGACCTTCTTCGCGGCGTTGATCCTGGCCACTTCCTCGTCCCAGCCGTCCATGCGCACGTAGGGGTTGGTCCGCGGCGCGGACACCATGTTCGCGTCGATCGGAATCTCCAGCGCCTCGAGGAAGTTGACGATGCCGATGCGCTCGATCATCTCGCCCGTGCGCTCGTGCTCGAGCGCGTTCTCGGCGAAGAAGTCGATGACCTTCTGGCCGAGCTCGACCAGCTTCTCGCGGTCCTCGTCGGTCTCGAGCTTCATGAACGG
>Ga0209048_10000721_pt1 | contig 34988 bp, 34 predicted proteins | sample FrelakmetCRP12CR_FD_187146 | JGI IMG/M metagenome (GOLD analysis project Ga0209048, IMG submission 187146) | Freshwater lake sediment microbial communities from the University of Notre Dame, USA, for methane emissions studies - CRP12 CR (SPAdes)... | ecosystem: Environmental > Aquatic >...
CACATCCGGAGCGCCTTTCACAAAGCAGCGAACCACCGCCTTGCCCTGCTCATTGGTCATGTTGTGGAACGTGGCCATGAACTTATACTCGGAGTCAAAAGGCACCTCCGCTATACGGGGGTACATCTCGCGTGCACTATCCACGCTGATGCCCCCTTTCTCCGCCAGCACGATCAGCGCACCTTCAGTAGGATCGCCGATCAGGGCGCCGTTGTCGATACGGGCGTCAGCACACAACGCCATGGGCATGAGGATCGGATCGAGATCAACCCTGGCACCACCTGCACTCAGCAGTTTGCCTTCCGTGCTGTAGGACAGGGTGTTCTTCTGCCACGGCTGCAATCCTGCTATACCGCTGGACAGCTCCATGGTCCCTTGCGTACCATAGCCTTCACCGGTCACCTTGAAGCGGTTCTGGCCGGGGATGGTGAACTCACGGGCGGTCATTTTGTTGAGAGTCAGCGTGCCGGTCTTGTCAGAGCAGATTGCAGAGACCGAACCCAGCGTCTCCACAGAAGGCAGTCGCTTGACGATGGCACCCAGGCTGGCCAGCGCCCGTGTCCCCATTGAGTACATCGTGGTCACAACAGCAGGCAGGCCGGTGGGTATGGCAGCAATCATCAGTGCTATACCGGCGATAAAGATCGTATCGAAGGAGTCACCGTGGCTCAGACCCAGGAGTACCATCAGGACAAACGCCATTCCGGCAAGGCCTGCGATGATAATGATCAACTTATCGATCTGTTTCTGCAGAGGCGTCTTGTCGGATTTGGTCTTGTTGAGCAGGTCGGCGATGTGGCCCATCTCGGTGCCCATACCGGTGGTGGTCACTATCATCTCACCGCGTCCCCGGGTCACCGCGGTGTTCATGAATGCCATGCACAGGCGATCGCCGAGAGGAACCTCGGGTTTGGTAATCGCCGCGGTGTCTTTGGGTGAGGCAACGCTCTCGCCAGTCAGGGCGGCCTCCTCGATCTCGAGGGTCGCTGTGACGAACAGGCGCCCATCAGCTGGTACGCGGTTACCTGCTTCCATCAGCACGATATCGCCCGGCACCAGACCCTCAGCTTCGATCTCAATCGCCTGCCCGTCACGGCGTACGCGGGTGATGTTCTTCATCATCTTCTCGAGTGCAGCCAGACTGGCCTCGGCCTTAGATTCGCCTCGCAGCCCTAACATTGCGTTGAAGACCGTCAGGCCCAGCAGTGCCAGGGTCGTGCCCCATTCGCGGGTGAACACCAGGCTGAGTATGGCGGCGCCCACTAAGAGGATCTGCATGAAGTCCTTGTACTGGCGCAGGAAAGCCTGCCAGCCGGATTCCTTCTTCTTGGCGGCCAAAACATTGGGACCGTACTGCTGCAGGCGCTGCTGTGTATCGGCCGTGCTCAGCCCTTTTGCCGGATCAACCTTCAGTTGTTGCGCAACTGCCTCCGGTGTCATCGAATACCATTTCTGTTGTTCTTGTACCGTGTCTGCCATGTTTTTTGCCTCCTTTTTTTAGTATTTCTTGTTAAATCCAGTGGAATGCCTGGCACAGCACATTTTCTTTACGAAATGCGTACCAGGCATGGTTCTTTCCGGCCGCAGCATCCGGTCGCGGTGTTGGATCAGACATACGCTCTTTTTTCTCCTTTGCCTAAAAAATTATGAATCTGGTGAGTTTTTCCTGCAGAATTTTTCAGGAACGGTAGTTATCTCTCTTTTTTAGTGCTCACGCAATATCAGGATTTTTTTTCTTTTTTATTGCGTTTCTTTTTACTTTTTTCAGGGTTCTTTTTTGTATCCTCTTCCTCAAGTCCCTTTTTTGCTATGAGCAGTTCCTGCTTTGTTTCCTTACTTACGGTTGGGTACGCAATTTTCAGATCTGACAGCGTATTGATGATGATTCCTCCAACAGCCAGATGAGTTACCCATTTGTGGTCTGCCGGTATGACATACCAGGGAGCCCATTTTGTGCTCGTGTGATTGAAGAGGTCTTCATACGCATCGATATATTCATCCCAGTGCTGGCGTTCCCTGACATCGGCAGTGGAAAATTTCCAATTCTTTTCTGAAAGGTCCAACCGCTCCAAAAAACGCCTTTTTTGTTCGTCTTTTGAAACATAAAGGAAAAATTTCAGGACAATAATGCCATTGTTGACAAGGTATTTTTCAAAGTTGTTAATCTCTTCGTACCGCTGTTTCCAGATCCCATTTTTATTGGTTGTGGGAGGGAGATTCTGTTTTTCAAGAAGTTCAGGATGCACCTTTGTTACGAGAACTTCTTCATAATAAGAACGGTTGAAAATGCCGATGCGTCCCCGTTCGGGAAGAGCTTTAATGTTGCGCCATAAATAGTCGTGACTGAGTTCTTCTGAAGAGGGAGCTTTAAAACTGGTTACGTTCACACCCTGGGGATTGATACCAGACATAACATGTTTGATTGTCCCGTCTTTTCCCGCAGCGTCCAGTGCCTGCAGGACTATCAGCAGGGCATAGGTATCATCAGCATACAACTTGTCCTGCCATTCGGCGAGATTACGGATCCCTTCTTCCAGTCTTTTGTTTGCCGTTTCTTTGGACCAGCCGGGAGCTGAAAAACCAGGATCAAAATCTTTTCTCAAGTTAATTTTTTTTCCGGACGGAACCCGTGCCATTTTAATTAATTCTTTGTATGTGAATGCCATTTTACAACCGCCATAATTTTTTGGATCTGTACAGGACAAAAATAATGTAGAGCCCCAATATATAAATTTGGGTAAATAACAATAATTGGAATTCGATTCTTTCTCTAAAGACTTAAATAGATGCACCGGAAAGGATAAAGGCAACCATCTCAAAAAATTTCACCCAAGATACCTAATTTAAACAAAATCATCATGGTGAACATTTCACTTCTTTGATCACAAGCGCATGATTCAGATGAGCTGAAAGGAAATAGGTCCATAAGGGAGAGGTATCTGCCTTTTTTTGGTAGTAAGCACATTCCGGTATGTATCTAAAACTTTATCCAAATGTTTATTAATTCGTTATAATAATAAACAGTTAGGAAAACCTGGTTCACCCTCCCCAACCATTCTCATATCTCTAGATTCCGGGTTTTCCGTTCTCTTAATTGTCGTTCATATCAGGTTTTTTCGCTCTCAGCATTCCTGATTTGAAACCTGTCCAGCCCCGGATTATGGAAACTTAACGGTGCTCTAAGAAAGATTCAATCGTGGATTAAAACGGGAATTTAATGCTAAAAATCCCAAATTGAGATTTTTTTGAGAAAATATATTCACATAATATATTATAGTAAGAAGTGAATATATTTTTCCCTAACGTCTATTGTTGAGCTGGTGAAAAACCTTGCAATTATCTGAAACTGAAAAATCGGTTATTCATGCCAGGAAAGACGAAATTTTCACCTTAACTGACGAAATATTTGATCTATTACCCAATTGCAAGATGCATCAAAATGAGATATTAAACCGAATGTCCCGAATATTTTTCATTTTAAGGGATTTATCAACAATTTCAAACAATTTGATTTTAGAACCACAATTGATTACCTTCAGAAATGATTTTTTGTTTATCCATACGATGTTCGAGCAGGGGGAACGTCAAAAAATTATACAAAAACGAATCGAAAATTTTTGTATTGACGCAAACTCTGTGATTTTACGCTAAAAATGAGTGGAACATCCTTTTCATCGAATCTTTTATTTATTTTCGGATTTTTTCAAGCTGCTCACCAGGCAATTATCAGGATACATCGAAAGAACCGCATCAAGGTTTCTTTGTGGTGCAGCAAGAATAATTCGATAGTCAATAATTTTTTTAAGCCCGGATTTTAATCCTGCCCATGTACCCTGCATGGATCAGGGTATCCAGATTGAAAAGAATCGGAATATCGTGGTGGGTGCATTTCTCTTTACAAGGGAGAGAAACCCGCCAGGGTTTAATAGTGTATCAATCCAAGTGTCATATATTCAAAAGGAAGGAAAATATGAGCCATGAGGAAGGAAAAACCAGGAACTTGTTATGGTGGGTAGGTTTAATCGCCCTGTTAATTTTGGTAATAGCAGGGGGTTTATATCTACGGTATGAATTTTGGTCTGGAGTTTTTTGATTAGTCCACTCTATTCATTTCACCTCGTATCAATGACGCTAAAAGAAGAAAAAAATTAGAGAATGTGAAGATAACGGAGAATCCCAACGATAATAAAAACGATGGTTATCAGGATTCCCAATCCTGCAAAAAAATAATAAAAGTTAATGATACCCTTTCCATCATCGACCGAAACTGTAAACTCTTCTTTTACAGCAACTTCAGCATCTTCTTGAACCGATGGCTTAGGTTCTTTTTTAACCGGTTGTTTAGGTTGTTTCGATCCTTTTGCCATGATATCTCTCTCCGTTTTTCTAAGCCTATGCCGAGATTTGAACTCGGGACTTCCTCCTTACCAAGGAGGCACACTGCCAGGCTGTGTCACATAGGCACATATGGTTTTTTTGCAATTCCACATATCCCCGGTCTGAAGTGAGCGTCCAGAAAATCTCATGACGCAGCATTTCACAAAATTCCAGAGGCAGACTGCCCAACTATGTTGTAAGTATTCTGTATAAAACATTGCGGAAGTAAAGGAGAATGTACATGGCTTTAAAAAAAAGGGCGGTGCTGTAGCGCAACAGGAAAGCTCATGCTTTGAACCTTGAGAGAGCATCGATACTTTTTTGCACGGCCTCAAATGTCGCTACTTCAATTACCGGGGTGATTCTGCTTTTCCTGACAGCCTTCATCACCGGGCCAAAATCAATTGTGCCTTCACCGACAGCACCATGGGAATCTTCTTTGGAATTGTTATCGTGGAGATGGTAATGTCCGGCGGGAGATGTGAGGAATTCTAAAAGGCAGTGGTTCTGGTGAGCATGCCCCACGTCAAGTGCAAGGGGTATATCTCCCAGCAAGCCGAGTTCATCCGGTGTTTTTACCAAGAAATAGTCCCAGTTCCCCATATTTTCAATAAAAAAGGGGACTGAATTATCGTTACCCATGCGGGTAAGCTCGTCTAATGACACCCGCAGCTGCTGCTCTGCTTTTTTCCGTTCTTCTGCCCATGCAAAGTATCCCGGGTGGACAACAAGGACAGCATTGACCTCAGCAGCAATCGTCATGCACTGCCCCATTACCTCGACACTTGCCCTTCGAATCGGCTCAAGAAGACTGGCGATATTGGTTCCCCGGCATGGGACATGGATGGAAAATTTTTTGGAATAACTCAGGAGCGGCTCTGCTGAATCAAGATAATGCAGGCCTTCATCCATCACTTCGATATAATCCGTGACCTGGGAGATTTTTTCAAGGGCGGTATCAAGGGGTTCTGCGTGGAGACAGAATGTGGATATGCCGAACATGTATACATGATCTGCCTGAATGCATCATAAATATGCACAACCGGATGATTTGTAAATCCTGGGGGTCACAAAAAAGAAGCGTTATTTTTTTACCCGTACTTCCATCTGCGGGAACGGTATTTCAATACCTTCAACAGCAAAGCGGTCGGCGATCCGGGTATTTACTGCATCCTTGACTTCATCAGGCAGATTGTATTTTTTTGCCCAGACATACAGGATAAATTTCAGGCTTGAATCTGAATATTCGCTGAAAAAAACCTTCGGGGGAGGGTCGTCTATCAGGTAATCTGTATTATTTATGACTTCAGCAGCAATATCGAGAAGAATTTTTTTTACCTTGTTTGGATCTGTTCCATACGCAACGGAAACGGGGACCGTAATTCTCAGTTTCTGGTCAGGTTCTGCATAGTTTACGATAACATTGGTGGTGATTTTATTATTGGGAATGGTCACAATCTGGTAATCCAGTGTTTTTAAGCGGGTACTGCGGGGCCCGATACGGATGACATCCCCGTAGTAGGTATCGACTCTGATCCTGTCCCCGACCTTGAACGGTTTATCAATCGTGATAATTGCGCCACCAAAGAAATTGGAGATAATATCCTGCGCTGCGAACGCGACAGCGAGACCTAAGATCCCGGCACCTGCAAGGAATGGGGTGATATTTATCTCAAATACCGAGAGGATGGCCATGATCGCAATAAACCAGATCACATACCGGATGACAAGCTCAAGCAGTCCGACAAGCCGGTCATCCGCGTCGCCCGTGGTTTTCTCCGCGAAACGATGCCCGTATATTTTTATGATGTCATGTAAGAACGTGGAGATAATCCAGGCTGCAAGGAAAATATAAAAAGCAGTGACGTATTTTGTTTGAAGGATCCATTGGTACTCTGGCGGAATTACCCCAAAAAAAGTTGATGCAACATACAGTGAAATTGCGACAATCGCTACCTGGAGCGGCGTTCCGATTGCGGCAATGATAATGTCATCCAGTTGGGTATCAGTCTTTCCGGCTTTTGTTTTGAGCCAGTGGACAAATCCCCGCACGATCAGGGCAAGACCCACTCCAATAATTACCGTGACGAAAGCGTAGAAATAATTTATTCCCAGGGTACTGAAATCCATATACGTACTCTTATGTTATTTCCCAGTAAATACTTTTGAGATTTGAGATGGCAACGGGAAAAGGTATTGCAGATACGCTGCACGAACACGTTGACCGTGATATGACGTTCATGCATATCTGCGGCACTCATGAGTCGGCAATTGCCCGGAACGGACTGCGCAGCCTCCTACCAAAACAATTAAAAATTGTAATGGGCCCGGGGTGTCCTGTCTGTATCACCCCCCAGGGAGAAATTGATGCAGCACTGGACCTTGCCAGTAAAGACTGTATTGTTGCTACCTACGGCGATCTTCTCCGGGTGCCGGGTTCAAAAGGATCGCTAGAATCCTGTGGCGGGGATGTCAGAGTAGTCCAGGGTGTTTTCAAGGCCGTTGAAATTGCAAAGAAGACAAAAAAAGAAGTGGTGTTTATCTCAGTCGGGTTTGAAACCACCGCACCAACCGTTGCTGCCACCCTGCTCACAAAACCCCCGGAAAATTTCTCGATCCTCTCCTGTCACCGTATCGTTCCCCCGGCAATGAAATGGCTGCTCGAACAGGGCGAAGCAAAGCTCGATGGTTTCATGCTCCCCGGGCATGTCTGCACAGTCATGGGCTACGAGGACTACGAACAGTTCCCTGTTCCGCAGGTTGTCGCCGGGTTTGAAGCAGAAGATATCCTGCTCGGGCTTCTCATGCTGGTGCGCCAGGTACGTGAAGGAACCCACCGGGTGGACAATGCTTACCCCCGTGCCGTCAGCCGGGAAGGCAATGTAAAAGCAAAAAAAGTGATGTACGAGGTCTTTGAACCCTTTGATGTTGAATGGCGGGGATTTCCCGTAATCCCGGGTTCAGGACTGCGGTTAAAGAAGGAGTTTGAGCAGTACGATGCCCAGAAGAAGTTTGGCATAGTGTTCAAACATATCACAAAGCATTCGGCCTGTATCTGTGACAAGGTGCTCAGGGGTATTGCCCAGCCCTCTGACTGTAAGCTCTTCTCAAAAGTCTGTAGCCCGAGGACCCCGGTCGGACCCTGCATGGTCAGCCACGAAGGTGCCTGCAAGATCTGGCACATGTACCAGAAAAAACAACCGGAATAAATCTCCCTTCCTCTCTTGTTTGCTGGATAGGTAATTGTCGTATTGCAGGAATAATTTCCTCATCTGCTGTGGAGGAGATGCAAGCCGGCCTTCTCTTTATAGTGGCCCGGTGCTCACGATTATGTTTTTACAAAAGCCTGAACTTTTTCTGCTGCCCCACCTTTCAGGGGCACTCCATGACCGGAGAGAAAAATATCAAAATCGAGGGTTGCCACACGTGAAATAGATCGCTTTGCTGCATCCATGTCCATGGTAAACGGTGATGGGGGACCTGAAATGTTCTCGCCGTCAAATCTCAGCAGGTCCCCGACAAAAAGGACTTTTGACAGGGGATCCAAAAGACAGATGCTGCCAGGGGTATGTCCCGGCGTATGGATGCAGGTGAGCCCGGCGATGGTATCCCCGTCTTTCAGCCTGATGTCTGGTTCTACAGCAACAGATTTGAGAAACAGGCCCATAAACCTGTAGAGAAGACCAAACCCTCCTTTAGGCCGGGGTCGGTTTCTTCTTCCTGATACAAAATCTGCATCCATTTCATGGACTGCAACCTGTGCACCGCTCATATTTTTCAGTTCGTAGATATTCCCGGTGTGATCGATATGGTGATGGGTAATGATGATCGTTGACAGTTCCGATAGTTTGCAGTTGAGCGTTTCCTGGATATATCTCGTAATTTTTTGTGTGTTGCGGGGCAAGCCGGTATCGATGAGAATCAGCTGGTCCCTGTCAATGATGTAACAGTTACCATGTACCCCATCAACCTGGTGAATTCCCGGAACGATCTCCATAGCCAGTCAAACCTGCATAGGTTGTATGACGGTATTAAGGATTGCCGTAGGCAAACAGTCCTGTCGAATCTGCAGAGATCCATGGTACCATAATCTTCCTGCCCGCTTCGCATTCATTCATTATGACCCGTTTGCCGCACCTCATGCCCCCTCATCCACGAAAGCAGGGCTGCAAATCCGAGGATCCCCACTGATGCAATGAGCGATGCATCAATCCCGTGGAGGAACGCCTCTGAAACACCACCAACGAGGTTTGTGGTACCGATAAACACTTCAAAAGCAACGCTTCTTGCGATGGATGCAGATGCTACGGTGATAGCAACGACAAAACTTCCGAGGATACCGATGTTCTGCACGGTCCTAAGGATCCCCGAGATTGCCCCAAAAGAACCCGGGGGTGCATTTGCCATGACTGCACTGTTATTTGACGGGAAAAACATCGCTGACCCGATACCGGAGATGCCTGATGCAACGAGAACAACCCAAAGGGGGGTATCAAGCTGGAGTGTCAGGTAGACAAGTGTTGCAAGCATCAGCATTACGGCACCGGAGGTTGCAAGGATCCTTGCCCCGTACCTGTCGGAAAACCTGCCCATGAGAGGTGATAACAGGCTTCCCACCACGTATCCCGGAGTCAGCAGAAGTGCAGCATCGAGCGGGGTAAGACCGCGAATTCCCTGGAGATACATCGTGATAAGGAACACGACGGACAGGTAGCCAAGGCTTAAGAAAAATGATGCCAGAATGGAATATTTCAGGATCCGGTTTTTAAACACCTCAAAGTCGATGATGGGATAAGAACACCGGGATTCATACGCAAAAAACAGGAGAATTGCCCCGATTCCGATAATAAAAAGGAGACTGTTTTGTTCGGTAATTCCCTGGCCGGCAAAATCGACACCGGCATAGGAAATAAGTGTCAGAGCTACGCCTAACAAGACCATGCCGATCATGTCAAGATGGGCAGCGGCCCGGACGTTATCTTTGATATACCGTAACCCAAGCAGGGTTGCGATGATACCTATCGGCAGGTTGATGAAAAAGATGTATTCCCATCCTACATATGTGGTAATAATCCCCCCAAGTACGATACCCAGCATCGCCCCGCTGGTCCAGCCAAGGGAGATGTACCCGAATGCCGTTCCTCTCTCGTTCGGAGGGAACGTATCAGCGATAATGGCACCACTGTTTGCCTGCATCAGTGCTCCGCCGAATGCCTGGACGCCACGGGAAAAGATCAACCAGTAAATAGAAGGCGACAAGCCACAGAAGAGTGAACCCAGTGTGAAGACACCAAAACCGGTATTAAACATCCGGCTCCTGCCATAAATATCACCGATTCGCCCGAGCTGGGTCGTGCACACGGCGACGACAAGGAGATAGATCAGGATGATCCAGAGTGTTGTCACGAGGTCTGCATGGAGACTCTCAGATATGGTGGGAAATGCAAGAATAACAATCGTAGAATCTAAAGAACCCATCAGGGTGCCGAGCATGAGAATAAAAATGACAATTTTCTGGCGGGTGTCCATGTGGTACCTGATCGGTTATTCCCTGTTTGCTTTTGTACCTTTCGAATGTGATTTTATAGTCAGACTGAATACAAAAGAGACTCTATGGCCTTCAGGTACCTGGTAGTGTTTTACGACGGTCAATTTCTTCAAAAAAATGATGCTTTTTTAAGAATTCCTTGACTGCATCAATACCCTTTTCAAGATAGATAACGGCAATAAGCATTTCGAAGCGGTCAGCCAGGATAACTGTTGTCGGCTGGTCCCATTTTTGTTGTTTACGTTCATCGGGTCCCCAGAGGATATACCGGTGCAGGTGGATCCCGTTTTTGGCAAAATACTGGAGGTTCTCATTTTTCCCGTACCACTGGCGGAAATCATCGATCTGCTGTGCAGTGTACCGGTCGTTGTTGGCAAAATGGTCGATAATAACAAAGTCAAGAATAAAATCTCCGATCGTTTCCAGGCTCTTATCAAGATGAATGGTGCTGAGTTGTTCAAATCCGACCGGTTCATTGAGCAGGGCATTGCTGATAATCGCACTGATAAGCCGTTTTTTATCCCGGACAGGATACCCGAGAAGATATCGTTCTACCGGATAGCATATGGTACTCAGGTAGCTGTCAAAACCCGTTGTATCTGCCATGATAATTCCCGGAGTGACCGTTGTATATACAGCAAAGGTAGTGCCGGGGATATAATGGTTATCGATGAAAAAAATTGAATTAATGTTTTACCCAGAGATAGGCAGAAACAGCAGCAATCATAAAGGCAATTGAAATTCCAAATTCCAGGATATTTACTGATGACAGGCTCATGGTTAAGGCGGCCCCGAGGAAGATGACAACAAGGGCAATCACGGCAAGTCCCAGGAGTTTTGTCTTCAGGTCATCGAGGTTGCGGATCTCAACCCACCCGGGAAGTGGCGCTTTTGCAATGAATAATTCATAGAGTCCCAGTGAAATCAGGTAAAATACGGTCGCAACCAGGAATATATCAATAATCTCGATTGATACAACAAGAAATTCCTTGACAACTTCCATATTGAGGGTAAAGATTTGGACAAGGTGGATAACACCTGCAATACTTAATAAAAAACCATAGATGAACAACACGACCGCAATGATTCCTGTACCAATCACGGCAAGACTGAACATCCAGGTGCTTGACAATGCAAGCATATTCATGAACGAATGAGAGCTGGTTTTTTCACCATTGCGTTTGTGTTCTTGTTCGCTGGAAATTTCAGGAAAGTTTTTGGAATCCGGGTTCATTGTTCACCAATATTTCTACTCTACCATTATCTGACAAAATTGAATAAAAAGTATTGGATCTAACTGTAGCGAAAACTCTAACCTGAAATCTCGAATAGTTATCAGCCAGCTGTAGTCGTGTCAAACGAACCATCGGCGGGTTTGGTACTTAAAAAAAGTAATAAAACCTTGTTGTAATTCAGGGAGGAGAATTATTCCTGGCGAATTCGTTCAAGCACTAATTTTTTCCCAAAAATTTTTTCAAATGCTTTTTTCTCTGCGTCAACACCCCATATCTCGAGCTGGCAGTCGCCACGGGCAACGACTTCAAGGGTTACAGAGTCTTTGTCGACACCCGAGAACCGCACATGCTGGATCAGCGCCGTATGACTCCGGTCAAGACTCTCTCCAAGACGGATAAACGTGGTAAGTATCCGGAGGGCTTCCCGCTCGCGGGTATCGAGCTCAAGAATTTCAGGATCTTTTTTCTTCGGTGTTCTTTTGCGGTGAAATCGTGCAATATTTGCCATGAAATTCACTTCGTTTTGATCAAAACCGAGAAGCTCTGAATTTTTTATTATGTAATACGAATGGGCATGATGATTGGTATAGGAAATAAACGACCCGATATCGTGGAGAAATGTGGCATATTCGAGCAGTTCACGTTCCCAGTCTCCATATGCATGAAGACCGAGGGCCTTTGCTGTGTCAAATAATTCCAGAACAAGGCTGGTTACCGTTCGGGCATGGACTTCATTGATCCCGCAGGACCTGCCGAGCTGAAGGACGCTGCGCTGGCGGGGGGAGAGATCACCAAGGAGCGGGAATGCATCCATCCTCGAAAGATAATCAATCAGCAGGCCATCCTGTAACCCCCGGTTGGTAATCATGATGGAATCAAATGACAGCTCTTTTAAGAATACATCAAGGATAGCCGCTCCGGGAATGATGATATCAGCCCGTTCAGGGTTAATACCCGGTATTTTCCTGCGCTGCTCAAGCGGCAGGGAGCACAACAGGTCAATGACTTTTCGCAAATCTTTATAGGTCAGAATATTCTCGTGGGGAGTTCCATTCTCGTAAAAGGCTTTTTGTGCAATGTCGGCAAGGTTCATGATTGTGCCAGAACTTCCGATGGCAAGTGAGGGTTGTTGTTTTTTGATCGTCTTAACGGAATGGATAATGGCGTCCTTGACGTGCTGCTGGATTTTTTTATAGCCTTCATGGGATACTGGTTCAGTAACATTATCGGTCAGGTAATGATTTGACAGGCGGATGGCCCCGAGCTTGAAACTGTCGAGGTATTGATAATTTTGTTCACCACCAATGGCAATTTCCGTGCTCCCGCCACCAATATCGATGAAAAATGCCTGCCGATCTTCTAGGTGGATCCCGCTCGAAACTCCAAGATAAATCAGGCGTGCTTCCTCCTGGCCGGAGATGACGCGGACGTCCAGGCGGGATTCCTGCCTGAGCAGGTGTAGGATCTCCTGCTGGTTTGCTGCCTCACGCATAGCAGAAGTTGCAACTGCCACAAATTCTTCGGTATTAAACGCGTGAGCAAGTTCAGTTAATTTTTTGCATACGATAACAAGGCGTTCAATTGCATCAGGAAGGATCTCTTCTTCTTCAAACTCACCCTCACCAAGCCGTACCTGTTGTTTTTGTTGTGAAAGAATACTGTAGGAATGATTGGGGTTCAGCCTCACGACAAGAAGACGCACGGAGTTGGTCCCGATATCGATAAATGAAACAACCCGGCCATCCGGACCAACTTCTTTGATTTTCATCGTATCACCAGGTGCCGGTTAAATACCCTGATGAAGAGATCTCCTTTCATCCCTGCCCGCTGGAGTTCCAGTCTTACGTCTCCTGTCGCGGAGATTTCCATAATTACCCTATCAGGGCCTGCTCTGCAGTGAATGGAATCGACGGATCCATGATGGAGGTAATCCAGACCGTCAGCAATCCGGATGAACGATGCCAGCATCATGACCGAATCGCGTTCTTTTGATGAGAGGAGGGAAAAAAGTCCACGGGATTCAAAACGGACATTGTTTCTGTGGGCCAGTGCGACCAGCCCGATTATTGCACGGTCATGGAGATCGAGAGCAAGGTGTTCATCTGATACTATCATATCGGCACTGCGTCCTGAGTGTCCCTTATGCCCGGATTTCCAGCCGATATCATGAAGTAAACCGGTGCATTCAAGTAAGAACCTCTCGTGGGCACCCATCTGGTGAAGTGAAATGAGATCATCAAAAATCGAAAGAGAAAGGTCAGTAACCTTGCGACTATGCCCCATTCCTTCCGGAAACTGGCTGGCAAGGGCGGATACTGAGGAACGGATCTCATTCTCTCCTGGTTTGGCGGGAAACCTGAATTTTCGTTTTCTACCATCTTCCAGGGTCTTTCTGAGATCTTCCCAGATACCGGCACGCACGAGTGAATCCCAATACCTCACATAGCTGAGGTATAATCGTTTTCGTTCTTTTTCCCGTTCTGATAAAAAGTGCCGGTAGCCACTTACCCTGCTTATCAGATTATTTTTTGAAGAATTTTTTACCGGTGATGCTGTTCGTTCCTGTAAAAGAATTCCCATTACCATGTCTATCCAGACATCGCAGTCATGCAGGTCGCCGAGGATCTCCTGGACCTTTTTTACCCTGACAAGATATTTTTTCAACCCGAGGCGGTAAAGTGGACCATACACTTCCATGGTATACCTCAGTTTTTTTGCCGCGATCCGCATTGCATGATGCTGGACAATGGCATCCGGGTTATGCACCCATCGTTCATAGGAAAGCATCATTGTGAGACGACGGGAAATCCTGCCGGCAGCGACCATGGGGATAGCATAGGGGTGCGATCTTTTTTTATTCCTCCTTGTTCCTGGTGCCAGGCTTACAAAAAAAGTCCTCATCTCATCAATGGTACCGCTGGTTTTTAGTTTTTCCAGGTCCTTTATTACAGCAACCTGGAGTTTTGAACGCGTTTTCTGTAATTGCGCAAGGAGTATCGATTCCACATCACCAGTTACCCTCACCGGATAGTCTGTGGATGGAGGTTTTTCATCGGCTGCACGCTGTCTCTTTTTGATGAGCTTTGTAATAAACGCAATCTGGACATCGGTGTCCCGTGCCTCTCCCAGAGCCCGGGTGATCTTTTGTATCTCCAGCATCCATACCCGGTATTTTTTTTCGGGGATGCAGGACAAAAAGAGCGGGAGTGCAGCCCGGAGCCTCCTAGATGCAACCCGCATACGATGGATGTATTCTATGTCCTGCCCGCTTTTTACCCCTTCAATCTCTTGGGAAAATGCATCGAGAAGAGGTAACAGCCGCTGGACGCCAAAACTACATTCAGCCCGTACCAGTCCTGGTTCAGTGGGCAAGGTCATTATACCAGAGCCCCCGGTGATCGACAAGCCAGGTCTGTGCATTGAGGAATGGCGTTTCATCAGACGGTTTTTTGCGTACGTACGAACCATCACTCTGGAGCAGGCGGATTTTAATGGTATCATTCAGTTGAGCGGGAAGAATTGTTGATATAATCGCTTTCCGGAGTGCTTGGCTCTCTACAGGAAACAGGACTTCTACCCTGCGGTCAAGATTCCGGGGCATAAGGTCAGCACTGCCCAGGAATACTTCTTCGGCTCCGCCGTTATGGAAGTAGTAAATACGTGCATGCTCCAAAAACCTTCCCACGATGCTGCTGACCGTGATATTTTCACTGATGCCGGCAATTCCCGGACGCAGGCAGCAGATACCACGTACCTGCAAATCAATTTTTATCCCTGCCTGCGAAGCACGGTACAAAGCCGCAATACACAGGGGATCAATCAGGGCATTCATCTTGAAAATGATGTGCCCGTTCCCGTGTTCCTGGTGAAGGGCAATTTCCCGGTCGATACGGTCAATGATCCCGTTTCGCAATGTCACCGGTGCAACAAGGAGTTTCTGGTATTTTTCAATACGTGCATAGCCGGTTAAAAAATTGAACAGGTTGGCAACATCCTCGCCGATCTGGCGGTCACAGGTAAAATACCCGAAATCGGTATAGATACGGCTTGTTGTGGCATTATAATTGCCGGTACCAAGGTGCATGTACTGGCGGATCCCGTCTTTTTCCCTTCGCACGACCATGCAGAGTTTTGCATGGACCTTGAGACCGATGACCCCATACACGACATGAACTCCTTCATGCTCCAGAGCGCGTGCCCAGCCGATATTGTTCCCTTCATCAAAACGGGCCTTGAGCTCAATGAGTGCGGCTACCGCCTTGCCATTCTCCCGGGCTTCCATGAGAGCGTTGACAATGGGTGAGTTTGGTCCTACCCGGTAGAGGGTGATTTTTATTGCCAGTACATCCGGGTCATGTGCGGCCTGCCGCAGGAAATTTACCACGGGGGTGAAGCTGTCATACGGGTGATAGAGCATGATGTCCCGCCGCCGGATGGCAGAAAAAATGTCTTTTCCCTCACTCAGTTCTCCCGGTATTGAAGGGAGGAATGGTGTATCCTTGAGGTCGGGACGATCAAGGGACATAAGCTCCATCAGTTCTGCCATACCGACAGGGTGGCTTATCCGGTAGATCATACTGGAAGTGACCCCCAGTTTCTTTTCCAGCATATGACAGATATTTTCATGCATGGAGCAATCGAGTTCGATACGTACTGGTTTTCCCTTTGCCCGCTGTTCCATGATCTCTTCAACGGTTGTCAGGAGGTCTGAGGCTTCATCGACTTCAATATCAAGATCTGCATCCCTGGTGATCCGGAAGGGAAATGCTGCGATAACTTCAAGGCCCGGAAACAGCAGGTCAAGGTGTGCGGTAATGATCTCTTCAAGGAAGACAAAATCGACATCGGAATCATCTGATCGAATGTTTTTGGACTGTTCCTGAACCCTTACCAGGCGTGAGAACAGGTTTGTCGGTACTTTTACCCGTGCAAAATATTCTTTTTTGGAAGGGTCACGGATAATGATTGCAAGGTTTAACGAGAGATTTGAGATGAAGGGAAAGGGGTGGGCACTGTCAAAAGCAAGGGGAGTTAATACCGGAAATATCTCATCAACAAAAAACGTGCGCATTACTTTTTTTTGTTTATCAGAAAGGTCAGCATAGTGATGGATATGGATACCGGCTTTATCCAGCTGCGGCAGGAGTTCGTTGTTCCACAGGTTTGACTGGGACTCGAGTTCCGGAATAAGCATCTGCCTGATTGCATCCAGTTGCTGGGTGGGGGTCATCCCGTCAGGAGGTGACTTTAATACTCCTTTTGTGACCTGGCGCTGGAGCCCTGAAACGCGTATCATAAAATATTCATCGAGGTTATTGGCAAAAATGGCAAGAAATTTTACCTGTTCCAGTAACGGGTGGGTGGTATCATATGCCTCATCCAGCACATGCCGGTTGAACCGGATCCAGCTCACTTCGCGGTTAATGAATAAATTGGGGTTATCTGGAATCGGGTGTAGTGTATTCATCATCTGAACCTTGTAAATCTGGTTTTGTCCTGAAATTAACGGAGCATGGTCTGGTGGTTAATTCTTTTTATTGAACAATGAATCATGGTTTCAAACCATTGCTCCTATTGAAAGATATTAACCTGTCCTGACTGCCTTTTGATTGCACCTTAATTTCATAAGTATCAGTAATCCATTAAGGTCAATAATCTGGATGTATGTATATAGTAATTTTTCGTTTATCTTGAAATAATCGTAGATCGCATAAATGATTAACGATTATTTTTGTAAAAGCAGATCGAGAACTGGCTGGTGTGGTTCAAAAATATTGAAAGGTATCATCTTTTACAAGTGCGTGATCGGTCTCACAAAATGGATTATTATCCGGTTTTTAGTATTTCAGTACCCGATAAACACCCGGATAATTAAGAATGAACCAAATCCTATAACAGCAGCGGCGGGGATAGTGAGAATCCACGCGAACGCTATCGTCCTTGCAACTCCCCATTTTACTGTACTTGCCCCCATGGTGGAACCTACTCCCATAATTGAGGTACAAATGATATGCGTTGTACTTACAGGAATACCCACCGCAGACGCTCCGAGGATCGTTACCGCACCTGCAGTTTCAGCTGCAAACCCATGCACTGGCCGGAGTTTGGTAATTTTATATCCCATAGTCTTGACAATGCGCCATCCCCCGGACAAGGTACCAAGGGCAATCGCTGCATGGGCAATAAGAATAACCCACAGGGGAACAGGCAGGTTGTTGGGGTCGACTGTGGCGCTATAATAACCGATTGAAAAAAGCAGCGGGGTTATGATCCCCATCGTTTTCTGGGCATCGTTCGTCCCATGGCTGAAACTATAGGCTGCTGCAGAGAAAAGCTGAAGTTTCCTGAAATAACTATCTGCGGTGGATTTATGGGCTTTTTTTGTGAGGTTGAGAACGACCACCATGAACAAAAATCCACAGGCAAGTCCAATGAGCGGAGATATGATCATGAATATGACAATCAGTTCGATTGCTGACCATTTTATGGCGGCAATTCCAGCTGCTGATAACCCGGCACCCATGAGTCCTCCTATGAGGGAATGGGAAGAAGAGGTGGGAAGACCAAAACGCCAGGTGATCAGGTTCCAGGTAATTGCTCCGCAAAGGGCAGCCAGAATAACATAGGGGACAACTTCAGTGGGTACATATGACAGTTGGATAATCTTGCTGATAGTACTTGCCACAAGAACACCGAAACCAAAGGCTGCAATAAAATTAAAAAATGCAGCAAACGCCACGGCATTACGGGGTGAAAGAACCTTTGTGGAGACTACTGTTGATATCGAGTTGGCCGAGTCATGGAACCCGTTGGTGAAATCAAATAAGAGCGCGACACCGATGATGAAAATGATGAGTCCAACCGTTGGTTCGATCATGCAGCCCTCTCACCGGAACTCAGGAATGCCGGATCGCGATGTCCGAAAGTACGTTTGCCACGTCTTCGCAATAATCCGTTGCCGTCTCAAGGTGTTCGTAGATATCCTTGAATTTGATGATCGTTATCGCATCGTTTGTTTTGAAGAGATCGGTCACCGCATGGGCAAGCACATCATCTGCGAGATTTTCAAGACGGTTCACCTCGATACACCGTTCCTCTATATAACGGGGGTCCTTAATCGAACGGATACCTTTAACTGCGCTCTCGATCTCACTCGTGGACATGTGGATCAGTTTTGCGAGTTCGATCATATGTGCATCGGTGGTGCCGATATTGTAATAATACATCTTTTCTGTCGAGCCATCGATATAGTCGAGCACTTCATCCAGTGAAGAGGCAAGGCGGGAAATCTCTTCTGGGTCGATGGGGGTGATAAAAGATGTGTTCAGCTGTTTATAGATGTCATGGGTGATCTGGTCACCCTTATGTTCAAGTTTCTCGATCTCATGGCGTTTCTCTTTTACATTCGTAAAATCCTCGGTCAGCGCAACAAGCTGCCACGCTGCCTCCTTCAAAACTCCCGCCTGCTTTTCAAAAAGATCGAAATAAATCTTATCGTGTGGTATCAATAACTCGCGAAGACCCATAACAAACCCATCGGTATTCGGTCAAGGATCTTAAAAAATATAGCGATATATTGTGGGCTCTATAACACCGTCGATGCGAAACTGATTATCAGATAACCTGTGAAGGATAACACCATTAAAAGAGAGAAATATATCGAATTATAATAATCCCGCAGCTCCGTCAATCAGTTCAATGGAATAGCGGTGGGGATAATCAACTTTTTTAAAAGCCAGCGTCCCGGAAATATAAAAACCAAAGCGGCTCTCCCGGATGCGGTTGCTGTAGAGAAAATTCAGCATTGCACTGATAGATTGGGAGGATTTACGGGACAGGTGATGATATGCGGCGATATCCCGTGCTGTCACGTTCGCGTGGGTGATATGGTGCCGGAGTAAATAATCGCAGATAAGGGATGCGCAGCGGTACCTTTTTGTTGAATCTGTTCGCATGTGTCCCATGGGAGCCTCATGGTATGGTTAACCTGTATCAGTAGTATCAGCGGATATAGTCGCGTATGAATATCTGAATATCATTATCACTGGATTTTGCCCCGGAATTGATGCCGGGCATCCGGCTTATGGCGGATACTTTAAAAAAGATGTTAAAGAGACTATTTCTTTTTTTGATCGTGCCATTCCCTTTTTCTCTTTCTGCAAGCAGGAAAAAACAGTGTTGTGAAAAAGCAAGGCAAGATTTAACATTGATATATTTTAAAAGGATTATTGCTACCAGAGAGGCAATCTCCCCTGGTCCAGGAGCACCATGGAACAGGTACATAACCAAAAAGGGGAAAATACCGGCATTGTATGTCCCTTATGCAAACATCCCGATGTTCACTTCCTGAAAGAAACGGGTGTCTGGGTGTGCAATCACTGCCAGTACACCTGGCATACAATCGAAGGTTGTGGCTTGCGGTAACCTGCCGGGTCGCCTGAATATTCCCTTTCCCGCTTCAGAATGACGTCACAGGGATCCCTGATTTCTGATCGTATCAGTCATTGAGATGACCTGCCAAACAATCGTATTGTTCACAAAAGAATATATATACTAATTATGACTAACTAAAAGTAAAACATAGGATGGAGGAAACCCTATGGATCGTGAAAAACCTGAGAAAAAAAGCACTGATGTCGTTCCCATTACTCCAGGTTCTTCGCTGACTTCCTGGAGAAGGCCGAGCATGTTTGAACGCGATATCGACGCCATTTTCGATGACTTCCGGAGATCGTTTGATATCATGATGCGGCCGTATTATCCTTTCGAGACACCGATGCAGCAACCCGGCATGCTGCCCGTGAGGTATGCCCCGCTCGATTTCATCGATGACGGTGACCATTACAGTATCCATGCAGAGCTCCCGGGCTTTGACAAGGAAAATGTTGATGTCCAGATCAACAGCGACGGCATGAGCATACGGGCAAAAAAAGAAGTGGAAAAAGAGGACATAAAAAAGAACTATCTCCACCGCGAACGGGCATACTCTTCATTCGAGCGGGCCGTCTCTTTCCCTGAAGAAGTCGATCCTGCAAAGGCCGAGGGGAAAATGAACAACGGTATATTGCAGCTCAGGATACCAAAAAAAGAGCCAAAGCCCGATACCAAGCCACGGAAACTCGAGCTGAAATAGACAGGTATTCCTGTTCCTTACTTTTTCACACGACCGTCGATTCCAGCCCACCTTCTTTTTTGAAAATTATCTTTTTTTTACTATGACATACCGGTGTTTTTCCAGTACGTTGTTTTTCAGATGAAGAACCATCAAAAATTTCATGAGAAAAATATATCTCTGTACGAAGAGAAGGGATGCTTATGTGGAAATTCTGGAAAAAAGAAGAAAAACCCAAGACAGAACTGGATAGACTCTCACAAAAAGTGGACCAGACTGTTGCAGGAGCCAATAAAGATATTAAGGAACTATCGCATCCACGGCCTTCAAAGCCTGCAAAAAGTGCAGAGGATGCTATTGTCTCCATGAAGAGTGATCTTGAAAAGATTGAAAAAAACAAATGACTGGTAGATCCGATCCGCCTGTTTTTTTTTAGATCTACCGGACTTTGCAGATTTCTGATTATCCATAGCCGGATCAGTATCTACCATCGAACGTAATCCCATTTTTAAAAGCAGGCAATTTCAGTTTTCATCCTTCTGCGAGTACATCAATCCCTGATTTTTTTTAAAAATCGTGGGTTTTTCCCTGCTGGTCCAAAAAACCTTTTTGCCTTATCCCTGCAACCTTTCTGTGTGGACGCACTCTCCCATGCCCTGATTGCCGTTATCCTGTTCTCTGCACCCGGGCTAAAACCGCTTATACCGTTTGCAATCCTCGGTGCAGTAATCATGGATGCAGATATTTTGTTTTCGTGGATTTCTGACAGGATACCTTCCCTCTATCTCTTTATGCATGGCGGGATTACCCACAGTATCGCCGGCGCTGTTGTTTTATCGCTGCTCGCGTATCTCACCGTTATTTCGCTCTCGGCTGCCGAAGTCATTTCCGGTGCTGGTGCTGTCGGGCTATACGGGTTTGCAGCGATTCTTGCCGGGGCACTTTTGCATATCGTGATAGACGTTTCAGCAGTACCGGGTATCCCGGTCCTTGCCCCGTTTTCCGACAGGAAATACTCGCTGGGTATCCTGCCCGGCCCCAGCCTGCTTCTTTTTGTTGCAGCATTCGTACTTATAATGGAGGTGGCGCTTTCAATGGCAACATTCTCGTCAGCAATTGAGCTCTATGGGATTGTGGTCGTTGTCTACATCACGGTTCGAGCAGGAATGTTCCTTGCTGTGGGGATACAACTTCCCGGAAGGAAAATCCCGTCTGTTAACCCGCTCCGCTGGCTGGTGATACTGGAAGATGCAACTTCATACAGGACCCGGACGTATACTCTGTTCAAGGGGTACTCTGAAGAGACGGTGTTTGAAAAATTCAAAAATACGAATGCCAGCGATGTTTTTGCTGTTTCACAATTTCCTGAAGTCCGCCGCTTCCTGTTCTTTTCCTATGTGGTGACTGCCGAACGAAACGGTCAGGTCCTTGTTCTTGCAGACCCGCTCCGGGAAAAAGGGTTGCTCTACTATCCGTCAAAATATAAACGAATTGAAGTGAAGATTTGATTGAACAGAGATGAACCCCCTGACACTCTGGAAGTTTCCCGTTGGTTATTATGACTGCCAGCGAATTGAGGGGGCTGTCATTTTTTATAAAAGATTTTAATAAAAAAGTTGGGGGGATTGAAATTCGGGCTGGCATCCCTGCCACACTATCGTGCGGTCTGTTCCACCCCGGTTGATTGCCGCCGGATTACCATTACTTTCCGAGCAGGCTGCCAAAGAGGCCGCGGTCCTGCTGCTCACGGGTCGCCAGTTGTTCGAGCCGGGTTTCTTCGTCCTGCATTGCCTGGAGCTGTTCTTCTAAGAAAGCCCTGACGTCCGGATCCAGATTCGTGGTAGTTATCATCTGCTGTATCTTCTGGATTCTGGCCTGGTTCTGGGACGTGATATTTGCAAGTTGTCCCGCAGCATCCCGGTCTCCGCCGAGAAACAGCCGCATAATTCCGCTCCTGTCCTGGATTTTCTGTTCAAGCTTCTCTGACATGTTGACGGAATTGTTAAATTCCCGGGCAATTGCTGAAATGTTCTGGCCAATACCACCGGTGCGATTTTCCATCGAAAGGAGGGTGTGGACAGCAATCCTTACTTCATTCTGATTTTTCACCCAGCCACGTCGTTCCGTGGGTTCATTTTGCAGGGACTTGTTGAGTTCTTCCAGTTGTCGACGTTTGCTATCGCGCAGGTCAGAGATATTGCGTGCCACCTCACTCCTTGTCTCATCGAACCCGGTCTTTCCATCAGATATATTTTCCCTGATACCGGTTTTACCTTCAGTGACGTTTTCCCTGATGCCGGCTTTAATGGCCTCTGCCTCACTTTTTACAGTTTCGCGGGCAGTGGTGACATTAGCCCTGACATCTTCAATGATTTTTTTTACATTGTCAGAGGGGGTATGACCGGAATCAGGTATGATAGTGAGCGTCGCATGGACCCCCACATCTTCCTTTTCAGCCATTACCGGCATTGCGCATGCTGACAGGCAGATAACAAATATCAGAATACCAATAATTTTTTTCATGACTAATCATCTCATAAAATAATTCTTGTGTTGCAACAGGAATTTTCCGGTAAGAGTTATAATCGTATCCTCCCTTTTACCATAATCCGGATACTATTTTTTACCAGAATCGGATTACCGTAGGATCAGGAAAACCTAATCCTGTCATGCATATTTTATGTAAAAGACGGGAACAGTAAATCGGTGATATCCCAGGTTCTCCCATAAGTGAACAGCGGGGTAAAATCTTTTATAAAAAGTCCAGGAATTCGCAGAGAAATATAGAAGTGTTTTTTACGGTTTATGGCACACAGAATGTTGATTAATATGCCCTTTTGCCCCATGTGTGGAACGAAAGCAGAACCTGGTCAGTCATTCTGCGAAAATTGTGGGATCCCCCTGCAGGAACCTGCACAACAGACTGCTTTACCGTATGTGCCACAAGCATCCCCACCCCCCGTTATTCCACCATCATTGCCGGTATTTTCGCCATCAGCGCCACCCCAAAAAGAACCTGTCTTCCCGCAAACACCGTCAGGATTCAAAAGATATAAACTTCCCATTATCGCCATTGCCTTTATTCTGGTGATACTCATTGTTTTTCTTGCTATGCCGAAGAGTTCCCCCCAGCCGCTCATTCCAAACATACCGGCAATCACCTATAGTACACCTGTCCCGTCACCATCCCTTGCTCAACAGGTTTACACCACGAGACCATCCACACCCATCACCCCTTCACCAACAGTGAGCGGTCAGGTCTCTGGCGGTGCTTTATCTACAACTGAATATAGTTCATCAAGCCGGGCACAATTCCGGGCAAATCACACAGCGGGTCCTGCACCGTTGACCATCTCGTTTTATGACCTGACACTGGGTGGTCCCGTGAAATGGGTTTGGGATTTTGGAGATACAAGCGGCAGCAGCGAAAGAAACCCGGTCCACACCTACAAATCACCCGGGAAGTACACCGTAACCATGAATACTGTTATCAGCGGGACAATGTATTCTAATTCAATGGATATCACTGTCACTGGCAACTGACAATCAAGATCAGTGGTTATCTGACAATCTTTGTTTTTAAAAAACTATCAGAAAGATTTCTTTGAAAAAATGATATTTTCACAACTGATTTTTTTCCTGGTTTGTTCATCCCTGACTTTCCGGACGAACTCGTTGAACTTCCCCTTCTCTTTATCTCTGAGTTCAACTTCTCCAGGATCGCAACAATCCCGGCACAATTCCATGAACTCCGGAATGTAACGGATCCTGGTTTGCCCACCGGTCTGCCAGTGAGCCAGAAGACATCGAGGACACGGTTTCATGGAATGCCTCGCCATACTTTTTTGTAAGGGAATGAAAAATAAAAATTTTTCATAATCAGCGTATTATAAAAATTGTCATAATTAGCTCTGTAGAAATCTTTAATTTTTGAGTTGTTAGGAAGTCCTCTGTTGTTGTGAGGGTGAACCCCTCTCTCCCCAAGAGGGGGAAGCAGCCCAAGGGGAGTACCCCTTAACCCCCCCTCTCGTGCAAAGTTTCAGATCAACCTCCTTACCCAGTGAGGGGCCGACGAGGCGCCCGAACGACCCCCGAAGGGCTGGGAATGCTCGTAAAATTTAAAAGAACTCATTCATGAACCGCTGGTTCGAATTACATTTTTAAAAATTGTTCAAAATGTTTGAATTTAATCAACCATCTAGGATTTCTACAGAGCCTCATAATTCAGTCCTTTAACCAGGTCGAATGTGAACCTGATTTATGAATCATGATCGTGTGCAAATACCTGATGTTAATCGGGGTCCATTGTGGTCACCGATTGATGTCTGACAGGTAAAAAGAAGCCTGTTACGAGCCCCGATTTGTGAAGTCCTCAAATTGGGCTCCTTTTGCCAAACGGACGATTTTACAGAACCCCAAAACATGGGTTAAATTTGAGAATCCGGAAGGTTCTGGACATCTGGGTCATGGGAGAACCATGTGCCCCTAAAACACCGTTAAGTGGCTTTTACGGGTGTGCTGAATAAAAATGCTTTGGGTCCCGATTGTAAAAATGAGGGTTTATTGGGCGATGCTTCAGGTATTTAAAGTAAAAATATGATAACCGCACCTGACAACAACTGCAGAAGGTAAAAGGTTCACAGGATATTTATGGTAATCGTCTCATTGATAGATTAGCAGATATATGACTTCCATGACTCCCGATTATCATAAAGCAGTAGAAATTGCCGCAGAAGCGGCCTCACAGGCCCATCGAGGGCAGTTCAGGAAAAACGGGAAGACGCCATTTATTGTTCATCCGAAACGGGTTGCGGAACTGGTGAAGTTTTATGGCGGTGATCATATTGGCGTTATTGCCGCATGGCTTCACGATGTGATTGAGGACTGCGATGATGGTGAATATATTGTACAGGCTACGCTCTGGCAAACGAATCTGCCACAACACGAACAGGATGAGATCTTTGCTATCATATCGGCACTCACCAAGAACCCTGACATACATGGAAAATCTGAGAGACTGGCAGATATTCTGGACAGAATTAACCAGGCGCCGTCACAGGCCATCCTTCTCAAACTCTGTGATCGTATGGATAACCTTATCGATGCACGGGACCGGGGACATAAATTTTTGTCCGTATATCTTCCCCTCACCGATCAGATAATTGAGGCATTATCAGAAGGTGCAACGAACCATGGATATATCAGGGCGTTAGAGACATTACAGGCGCTTCGGAAAACGTATGTTACATAATATCAACCGGATTCCTGGAAATTTTTTTAAAATGGAATCACTCCGTATTTTTCTGCCGGACTTCTGACGCAGACAACCCGTTCTGACCTGATTCCTGCATAAGTTCGGAGTCCGCGTTTCCTGCCATGAAACCCGCACCACATTACCAACACTTCTCTACGATTATCTCACGAAATTACTCTATGGATTCCGAAGTACTGCTGAAAGACTCGTTTGCTTATGCACAGGAAGCGCTCGGGGGAACATGGATCCGTTGGGCGATCTTTATCGTTCTCGCCCTCCCGTTCTCGCTCATCCAGTTTGTTGTTGATCCAAAGAAAATCTCAGATGGTATGAAGATGGAGTGGAACGCAATACCGTGGGGTCGGATTGTCATTCTCTTTTTCCTCGGTATTGTTCTCTCGTTCTTTATCTCAGGGTATATGGTCCGCATCTACCGGGGAGTAAAACCAGCTCCTGATTTCACCGTGTGGACGGATTTGTTTATCGATGGCATTAAACTTGCAATTGTCTGGTTCCTCTGGATCTTACCCTTCCTTATCGTGCTGCTGGCAGGAGTTGCGATTGCTGTCACTATGTACCTTTCTGCCCCGGCAGCCGCACCTATACCGGTATGCTGCTTCTCGTGGTTCTCCTCATTCTCGTCGCCCTGGTGCTCCTTGTTACCGTCTTGCTCCTCGGGATCCTTGGTGCAATCCGGTTTGCCCGTACCGGCAGTATCCGCGAAGGGATCAGGATATCAGCGATTGTCGTGACAATCCGGACCATGGGATGGCTTTCGTATATTCTTGCCCTCGTCATATTCGCCGTTACTGCCATCATCTACGGCATTATTACTTCAGTTCTGTCATTTATCCCGTACATCGGCTGGGTGCTTGTCCTCATTATAGCCCCGTTTTTCTCGATATTCTTTGCCCGGTACTTGACCCTGGTGTACGATCAGGGTGTGGCACAACCTGTCCTGTCGGAAGCGGCAGTCTAACCATTTCTTATTTTTTTTGATTCCCGCAACATCACTCATCCCCATGGTGCCGCACCGCTGCTCATCAACCACCATGTCCTGGCAAAATCTCCCCGTAAAACCGGATTCTCGCAAAAATCCTCCCAATCCTTAGAAAAGGTACATAATTTTTTGTCAGATTTATGGTTATGACACATTTTCCTCCGTCATTCGACTTGGGCAAATGTGTCAGATAAAGCAGCAACAACCAAAAAAAAAACCGACCTCATAAAATCAATGGATTAGGGTGCTCGAAATACCTAAAATACTGGTCTGATGGTGCCTTTTAAGAACAGGTAATCCAAACGGTCGAAATGTATATCTGTTCATTTCCTGAAGTATTTCTATACCAGAAAATCAGGAATACCCCCTCTATGTACTCAATCCTTTATGTCGACGACGAACCCATGCTGCTTGAATTAGCCAAGCTGTTCCTGGAAAAAACAGGGGATTTCCGGGTGGATACCGTCATTTCTGCCACAGAAGCACTTGATATCCTGGCAAAAACTTCGTATGACTGTATAATTTCTGATTACCAGATGCCGGTGATGGACGGTATTGTCTTTTTAAAGACCTTCCGTTCAAAAGGAAACGTCGGGCCATTTATCATTTTTACGGGAAAAGGGAGAGAAGAAGTTGTTATCGAGGCACTCAACAACGGTGCTGACTTCTATCTCCAGAAAGGTGGTGACCCGAAATCACAGTTTGTCGAACTTGCGCATAAAGTCCGGCAGGCCATCCAGATCAGGATCGCGCAAAAGACCATGCAGGACCTCGTGCAGGGTGCACCAATCCCGGAGTTTGTCATCGATTCTAGCCACCGCGTGCTTTTCTGGAATAAGGCGCTCGAAGATTACAGTGGCATTGCAGCATCCGATGTCGTGGGTACAACCAATCACTGGAAGGCATTCTATCCCGCGCAACGCCCGTGTCTTGCTGACCTTCTCGTAGATGAAAATGTTGATGGTATCGCGAGGTGGTATGCAGGAAAACAGCCTCAATCGCCGGTCATGAAAAACAATTTTGTTGCAACCGATTACTTCCCTGCTATGAAAGGAGGCACATGGTTATATTTCACTGCTGCACCTCTCCGGGATCCTTCAGGAAAAATTACCGGTGCTATCGAAACACTCCAGGATATCACGTCAAACCGTAAAAAAGAAGAGGAGTTAGAAGCAGCATACGAACGGATGAATACGGCGTTCCAGAAGGCTAAAGCCAGTGAATCTCTCCTGGCTCTCCGGAATAAAATGCTTGAAGAGAGTGAACAACGCTACCGGAATATTGTCGAGGATCAGACAGAATTTATCTCCCGCTTCCTGCCAGATGGTACCCATGTCTTTGTCAATGAAGCATACTGCCGGTATTTCAATAAAACCCGTAACGAGTTAATCGGGAAAAAATTCATCCCTCCGGTACCGGCAGAAGATCAAAATCTTCTGAAAGATCATTTCGCATCGCTGACAAAGGATCATCCCACCGATATCATAACTCATCGTATCCTGCTGGCCAATGGCCAGGTGCGGTGGCAGCGCTGGAGCGACCGGGCGATTTTTGATACGAACGGAACGGTCACTGAGTACCAGTCAGTTGGCCGGGATGTAACCGAACAGAAACAAGCAGAAGCGGCATTGCGTGCAAGCGAGGCGTCACTGGCCAGTATATTCCGGGCTGCACCGGTAGGGATTGGCATTGTATCAGACCGGATTCTTCTTCGTGTAAATGATCGGATCTGTGCAATGACCGGGTACTCACCTGATGAGCTGATAGGCAAAAACGCCCGCATCCTCTACCCGACCGACGAAGACTATGACTACGTGGGAACGGTAAAATATGCCCTGATACGTAAACAGGGGATTGGAACCGTCAAAACCCACTGGAGACGCAAGGACGGTACTATCTGTGATATCCTGCTGAGCTCAACGCCGATTGACCTGTCAGATATCAGGAGTGGTGTCATGTTTACTGCTCTTGATATTACTGACCAAAAAAATTCAAAAACCCGGTTGTAGAACCCGTTTTTTTCACCATGTTCGGTACATGATTATCCTATAATTCCAAGGTATCATGTACACGATTGAACCTGGCATGACAGCATTGAACATCGTAAGCGGATTATTTGGATAACCAAGCAGGATTAAAAGCGGGTTTACTCCATGATGGCGTAAGTATTTTTTAACCTTCATCAGACATCAACAAAAGGAGAGAAATCCTTTTATCATCACCGTCTTTCACGGAGTATTTTTAAAAAAGATAACGGTTTTATTCCTTTGTTACTGGTGGGAGCGGATGACAATCACCGGGCGTTTCGATTTCAACAGCACCTCATGCACCGTGCTGCCAAAAAAGAAGTCGTGAAGACAGCCTTTCGCGGCACCTCCCATCCAGATAAGTGACACATCCTCTTCTTCGGCGATCCGCGGAATCTCGTGTTCCGGTTTCCCGGTTACTACCATCGTCCGGGTTTTAATTCCCTGTCCGACAATCTGTTTGCAGAGTTTTTTGATCTGTTTTTCCGCGGTGGTAACAGATTCTTTATGGTCCTGCCCTTCTTTTCCCTTTTGTGCAGCATGGAGGAGAATTATTTCTCCTACTCCTTTCATGGAACCTGCAATATCCGTTGTTTTTACCGATCGTTCTGAGAAATTTACCGGGCAGAGAATACGGGAAAAGATCATCGGACAGAATTTCTCAAAATTCTTTCCGGTAAGAGACTCTACAAGAGTATTTGGCATAATCATGATATTGGTTTTGCTGACCCGGCAAAGCACCTTTTCCGGGACACATCCACGAAGCAGGCCTGCCATGATACTTTTTATGTACCCGTGAATGACAACAATATCGACCTTATGCTTCTCTGCGGTTTCAAGAATTGCATCGGTAAGATCACGTGACGTGGTTTCTTCAAGAGAGACCCGGATATCAGGATTGAGGGTGGTAATGTATTTTTTTGCCTCGTGAAGATATACTTCAGCTGCACTGGATTCCAGTGTTTCAACCGTCTCTCTCCCCATAGGAATTGCGTAGTGCCGGATGACATACAGCAAAATAATTTCACGGATCCCAGGGATGCTGGTGATACAATGGAGTTCATTCATTGCCGGCTTTGAAAAATCCGTGGGGAACAGGACTTTTTTAAACATAGCACACACCAAAATATTTTTACGATAAAATCCGGTACCGGAAACCTCACACCGGATCTTAATACAGACAATAAATACTACTCCAGATATATAATTGTATGGCGTCCCCGCCGGCTGATAAGGGCCAATTTATTCGTTCAGGAAGGTCCCGCACACAAGGGTGACGATGCTCAGGGGACAACTCCCGGTCACCTGCCTGATAAGAGCAACACTATTATTTCTTGTCAAATCCCCTCCGAATCTCATAAATCCCTGCACCGCCCATACTCCCCGCATGAAGTATACGGCACGGCATATCCAGCGTTTCCTCGATACGGGCAGGATCGATGCAATGTTGTGGAAGAACCACTTTCCCTCGCTGCTGCCGACCCAGGTGCCGACCTGCGAGGAGTGCGGGGAGTTTAAGGACCGGACCTGTGCCGGTGGCCAGGACCCGGTCGAATGTTTCTTAGGTAAACCATTGGTAACAGAGCTGGATGCAGAACAAAAAAAGAAGAAACGGGACCCGATGCTGGGTCTTGGAGCAAAAGGACAAAAAGTTCACGGAACGGCAAAGCCAAAAGACCAGTCGAAGATGTGAACGTGGCGCGATGCTGGAAAAGAAATAAATAACGATTGCGCCGGATTCCCTAGTAGGTGATACGACTATGGAATTCAAAGATATTGTGATGCAACGGTATGCGACGAAGAAATTCGACGGGAAAAAAATCCCTGAAACAAAGATCAACGAACTGATCGAACTTGTCCGGTTTGCTCCTTCAGCCTTAAACCTCCAGCCCTGGAAGATAAAGATAGTTACCGACCAGAAATTAAAAGACCAGTTAAAACCAGCTGCATTCGGCCAGGAACAGGTGACCACCTGCTCTCACCTGCTGGTATTCTGTGCGGATCCTGATTACGACAGCCTGATGAAACGGCTCGGGGACCTGTTACAGAAAAACAAGGTGCCCGAGGACGCACGGAAGATGATTCTGGGGATGGCATCCCAGTTCGCGACTACGATGTCACCCGAGCAGCGGTTTGCATGGTCACAGGCACAGACCTACCTTGCCCTTGGAAATGCATTGAACGGGGCAAAATCTCTTGGCTTTGATTCATGCCCCATGGGTGGATTTAACCCCGAAGAATTCACAAAGATCCTGAAAATCCCGCAACCGCTCGTGCCGGTCATGCTCTGTCCTGTCGGGTACGCTGCGGACAAACCAATGCCAAAAATGCGCTTTGCAAAAGAAGATATTGTGTTCTGAGTAGTACGGGTGAAGTAACGCCATAGAGATTTCAACTATCCCCACCGGAATTGTTAAAAGTCATGCGGTTCCGGTGGCGGATGAGGACAAGGGGTAATGAAACGCTTGGGATGGACGTTTCATAGGCTTTTTTTCAGCACCGCTGCCCGGTTGACAAAGAACCATGTTGTTTCGATGAGCTCAAATCCTGCTTCCTGTGCTCTCAGCAGGGTGGTGCGGAACTCCTCTTTCGGGACAATAAACGGGGGTTCAGTAAGGAATAGCAGGCCGCCGGGAATGAGCAGCGAATGGATCTCCCGGAATAATTTTTTCGAATCCGGTACTTCGTGGACGACAAAGATGGTAAAAGCGATATTAATCCTGCCATTCCATTCCGGGGAGAGACCGATAGTATCCGGTGTGCACTGGTGAGTCCTGATACGCGGCATCAGGCCTTCTGGTTCAAGTTTTTCCCTGAGGATCCCCAGCATTTCTGCTTGTAAATCAACGGCGAATACCTTGCCGGTATCACCGCTTCTTTTTGCAAACTCGCGGGTAAAAAACCCCGGCCCACAGCCGAAATCCAGCACGAGATTACCCGGTTGTACAAACCGTTCTGCAAGGCGATCAGGCCGGTATAAAAACCTGCGGAAGCGGGAATCAAGATGGCTGGCATGGGATGCGGAGAATACTTCATGATGGGGAGAGCCTGATGACTTTTCTTGAGCACCTGGTGACGGTTCACCGGAATTTTTGCCTGCTTCCATGAAAAAAGATTAGACGGAAAAGGGAATAATCATTCGGTCAGGCAGGATGTTGCTGCATGGATCGTTTCACCAGAATCAGCACCCCGCTGATTATCGCCAGCACCGGCCCGATGATGAGACCGGCCCAGAGCACGAGTCCAAGAATCCCGATCATGATCATTTTTATCCCGCTTTTTACCAAAGCGTCAGGTCGGGGTTGCTGTATTCCCTCCATAAGGGCAAAGATGCCAAGTATGACCGGTCCTGCAATAAACATGAGGGTCACCAGTACTTCATTGCCATAGCCGGTTACCCGGACTGCATGGATTATCTGAAGGGTGGTCATAGCCGCGCCGCCAATGTACAGGAGACCGGACAGGAGTATTGTCCAGCGGATGGGATCGTGTTGTAATCCAAGGTCCTTCCGGTACATGAGCAGAAGTGCCAGTCCCCCCATCACTACCACAATCAATGGGGCGAAAACTACCCAGGGCGACTGGCCCTCCCAGAGATGAATGGTGATTACCGAGAAGGGAATCAGCAGCCATTCCGAGGCGGTGAACTGTTCTAAAAACCCCGGAGCAAGACTGTATTTTCCTCCCGTGGGGCCATATACTGCGATATAATAATCACCATCATGGGGAACGGTGACATTAAAATGTCCTGTTTCATAGATGGGTTGCGGGGAGAATGGCTCGTATGATGGTTTACCTGGAGTTTTTCCTGGGATAACCATTGTCCCGGACCCGGCAGGTACCTCAATAAACGATGGAACCGTTCCTGCCGATTCAATGCCCGGTCCAATTATTACGATATCCGGGACCATCGAACCAGGACCAGGTACCTGGACTGAACCATAGAGATTTTGTCCTTTCTGCATCGGAAAATGATAGTACTGGGCTTCCCCGCCCTCGTGGAGTTCGGTATAGAGAACATATGATTTATCAGGAGTATCAAAATGGGTCGCATTTGCAATATCTTCGTTTGACGTAACACCGAGCGGTGCATGAGCTGATACAATGCCGATACCTGCGAGAAGCAGGACGAAAAGGCAGAGACAGAGAATATTCAATCCCCGAACAGACCGGTATCCTGATGGCATGTAAGAACGATTGCCTGCGAATTATTTGTGTGTTTCGCAGGTATTGATGCTAAACCCTTGTACTCATGGGGCTCTTTAACAAGGACAGGCCAATTGATTTTTACTCCGAGTAGTAGCAAGAGTAATTTTTGCGATTAGTCTGGCAGCATGAAACCGTCCAATCGTGGGACGCAAACGATTTTTCCCAGGGTAATTTTATTGGGTAATGGCTATTGACCCTCCCGCTGTCATTATGACAAGTGTATTAAAAGAACAGGCAATAACGATACCGGAATACTATCTGTTCACTATGGCAGGGATTTCAATTCATGACTGTCGCGATACACATTGAAAATTTAACCCGGCGATTTAACGACCTGGTCGCCGTGGACAATATATCGTTTGATATAAAAAACGGGGAAATTTTTGGTCTGCTGGGCCCCAACGGCGCCGGGAAAACTACAACTCTTTCCATGCTCTCCACGATGCTGAAACCCACTTCAGGAAAAGCGATGGTCAACGGTGTCGATGTTGAACGGGATGAAGATGGTGTCAGGAAATCCATTGGTATCGTATTCCAGGACCAGAGCCTGGATGAAGAACTGACAGCATGGGAAAACATGGATTTTCACGGGCGGCTCTACCGGATCCCAACTGACACCCGAAACCAGAGGATTACCGAGCTCCTCAGGCTCGTCGAACTCGAAGATCGAAAAGACGACATCGTAAAAACATTTTCCGGCGGGATGAGGAGACGCCTCGAGATTGCACGCGGGTTACTCCATCATCCTTCGGTGCTCTTCTTAGACGAACCCACGCTCGGTCTTGACCCCCAGACCCGCAACCACCTCTGGCAGTATATCGCGACCCTCGCCCGTGAGAAAGGAATCACGATCATCCTGACTACGCATTACATGGAAGAAGCTGACCGGTTATGCAACCGGATCGCGATTATCGATCACGGGAAGATCATAGCACTTGATACCCCGAAAAATTTAAAAGACCGGATCGGTGGAGATGTCGTCACCATAAAATCTTCAAACCCGGAAGCAATTATTGCAGCCCTCAATGAACCCTGGATCTCCCGCATGGAAAAACACAATAACGAAGTGATTATCAGCCTGCAGAATGCTGACCAGCATGTCAGTACCATGGTAACGCTGCTCAACTCAAAACAGGTCATGATTGAGTCCATCGCGATACATAAGCCGACCCTTGAAGACGTGTTCCTTTCTTTTACCGGAAAAACCATCCGGGAAGAAGAAGCCGACCATAAAACGAACATGCGGATGTACCAGAGAATGGCGAGGCATTAGTCATGGACATCATCTACACCATCTGGCTCCGGAATATGAAACGATTCTCCCGTTCCAAAAGCAGGATCATTGGCAGCATCAGTATGCCGATCTTCTTTTTGCTCTTTTTGGGGTTCGGCCTGAACTCGGTTGTCCAGCTGCCGCAGGGAAGCGGGAACTATATTGAATTTTTGATCCCGGGAATGGTTGCCATGAGTGTCCTGTTCACTTCGGTATTTTCCGGTATCCAGGTTATCTGGGACAAACAATTCGGGTTTTTAAAAGAGACTCTTGTTGCACCGGTATCACGGCTTGAGATCATGTTAGGCCAGACATTTGGCGGGGCTACGACCGCTGTCATCCAGGGATTCCTGATCATGGTATTTTCTTTGTTCATCGGTCTTCATATCCTCGGTTTCACGGGGTTCCTGACAGCATTGGTATTCATGGTTTTGATCGGTATCTCGTTTACGGCATTTGGTATTGCCATTGCATCCCGCATGGAAGACATGACCGGTTTCCAGCTTATCATGAATTTTGTTGTCTTCCCGATATTCGGGCTGTCCGGGGCACTTTTTCCCATCAGTTCATTGCCGGCATGGGCGATACCGATAACATTACTGGATCCACTCACCTATGGCGTTGAAGGTATCCGTTATGGTCTTACCGGGGTTTCGCAGATTAATCCGCTTGTCTGTCTTACCGTAATAGGGAGTTTTACGGTCGCTATGACGGTGCTTGGGGCATACCTTTTCAGGAAGATCAAGGTATGAATGAAGGGAAATTAAAAAAGGGTAATGTACCAATCCAGCCCGTAAAATTTTTCATTTCTTCGATGGCATTTTCAAAGAAAATTCGAAACTAACATTGAAATGAAAAAAGTGACGGTGATTTTCATGCATCACTTTTTCGTGTGATGGACCTAGAATACAGAATTATCGCAATGTGGGGGTAGCCACAGCGGCGGGGGCGGA